>JACCEB010836501.1_pt1 | contig 16434 bp, 19 predicted proteins | sample 7454761 | NCBI WGS metagenome assembly JACCEB01 (sample SAMN15323454, study PRJNA562643) | freshwater metagenome | isolation source: river surface water | place: USA:Blue River Watershed | collected 2017-08-18 | reverse complement strand
CAATACATATTGATTTAAAGAGTTTAATTGAAGAGAAGAAGAAAAGAGATTTAGAAAAAGAAGAGAATAAAAATAATAATTTAGAAAAATGGGAATATATAGATTATATATCAAAAAGATCAATAAATAGTAATTATTTAGTGACATCACAAAATGATAATACAAAATTAGTTATGAACCAATCTTTTGATAGTGATTATGTGGATAGTCATATATCATTTGAGACAAAAATAAGATTATTTACATCAATTGATTATTTACAATTATTATATGAATTATTAAAGAATCCGGTTAATATTAATGTAAGTATAAATAATAATTCAGAAGAATTAAATGAAAATAATAAGATAATAGTATATTATCAAGTGGGTTTTAAGGAAGTATCAAAGGAAGAATTGGAAAGAGAGACAATATTAAAATTAAAAAAGTATTATTTAAATAATTATTTGGATCTAAAGAAGATACATCAATCAATAGATGAGGATGTATTAATGAATATAATGGATCCGATATATAGATCAATATTAAGAAAATCGGATTTAAGTTATATAGAAGAAGTATATAGAATATATAAGAAAAGAAGTCATTTAATAAATATTGAAAATATTAAAAACACATTAAATCTATCTTTTATAGATGAAAGTGAATCCCAACAACAATTTATATTTTTTTAATTTAATAATTAATTTTATTTTTATACACAAAAATAAATGAATTTAAAAAAGAATAATTATATATATTTAATAAATAAGAATGAGTGAATTATTATATGATCAAGCAGTTTGTAGAGAACCAACTGGTGTATTTAGAAATGCTATGTTAATGGCTGAAGAAGAGAGTCTTGGTTTTAACCAAACATTAACTGAAAATGGTGCTTTAACAAATAAATCAACATTAAATACATTAGTGGATTTATTTTATATGACAATGAGAAATTGTAAAAAAGAGACAATGGAACCAATTATGAATTTAGCATATTTAGAATCACCAATATTATTAGCTAAAATGATAGCTTATGTAAGAGATATTCGTGGTGGTAAAGGAGAAAGAAATGTTGGAAGAGATATGATGGTGATAATGGGTCAATTGAATGAGGATATAGTTATTAAGAATATGTATCATTATATAAGTGAATATGGAAGATGGGATGATGGTATTGTATTTTTTGAGAATCCAAATTTATTAGATAAATATTTAGAATTAGTGGGTGATCAATTAAAGGAGGATAAAATGAAGTTGGAGAGTGGGGGAGAGAAGGTAAGTATAAGTTTATGTTCAAAGTGGGTACCATCAGAGGGTAAGTCAATTGATAAGAAGTATAAGATAAATAAGAAGTTAGCTAAGAAGATGGGTATAAAACAGGATGAATTAAGAAGGGATTATTTAAGTCCATTAAGAAGACATTTAAATTTGACGGAGACAAATTTAATGAGAAGAGAGTATGAGAAGATTAATTATTCACAAGTACCATCAAGATGTATGAATTTACATGGTAGTAAAAGAAATTATACTGGAAGAATAAATGCTTTTCCAAGAAATGATACAGAGAGATTTGAATCATATTTAGTAAGTTTACAGAATAGGGAGACAAAGGTGAATGCTAGTACATTATATCCCCATGAAATAGTACAAAAGTATGATAATGGTACATATCAAAGTGAAGATATATTAACAGAAGCCCAATGGTCAGAGATGGAAGAGAGAATGAGGGCATTAGGTAAATTGGGTAAAACATTAATGGTATGTGATGTATCGGGATCAATGTCGGGTACACCAATGTTAATATCTTTATCATTGGGTATATTAGTGAGTTCATGTTGTGATGTGGATGCATTTAAGAATATGATAATAACATTTAGTGAAAGTCCTGAATTTCATTTAATAGAAGGAGATACATTATATAAGAAGGTGAATAATTTAAAGAGAGCTGCATGGGGTATGAATACAAATTTTGAGAGAGTGTTTGATAAGATATTAGAGAAAGCAAAGAGATTTAATATACCAGCAGATGAGATGCCAGAGAGAATAGTTGTTGTAAGTGATATGCAGTTTGATACAGCATCAAATAGGAGAAATACTAATTTTGGAGTTATAGATGAGAAGTATAGAAAAAGTGGATATAAGAGACCACAATTAGTATTTTGGAATGTAAAGGGTAATATTCGAGATACACCGGTATTGGCGAATAGTAAAGATACAGCTTTATTATCGGGATATTCACCAGATATATTAAAATCAGTTTTAGAGACTGATATTTTAACACCATTTGATATTATGTTAAAGGCTTTAAATGATAGTCGTTATGATTTAATTAAAATTTAATAAAAAAAATGATATAAAGAAAAATGAATAAAAAGATAAAATATAAAAATGAGTTTGAAAAATACAATAATACGTATGTCGATACCAATGTTGACATATAGTATATTAAGAACAACATATTATAATACACAATTAGTTGATTATAATAATCCAAAAAGACATATATTAATGGGGGACAAATTAGTAAATTATTTATTTAGTATAACATTATCACCATTATTTTTTTGTTTTATAATTGACGATTTAAATTATATAGATGCTAAAAGACGTGGTTATGAATATGATGGTAAAATGATACCATTTATACATGGTAAAATAGTATTAGAAAAAAAATAAATATCTTTTTTTTGAATAAAAAAATAAAATAAAAATTTTATTTGAATATTTGTCTAAATTGTTGGATGGGATCAAAATATATTTTAAGGTTAGGATTTAGTTGGATAAGATTATTAACAATATTATCCCAATCACTATAATTTTGATAAATACGTTTAATAAGATTTTGGTTAAAATGGTTTATAGGTCTAAAGGGTTTATACATTTGAAAATAGGTGAGAGAACATTGTTTATTTTTATTTATGGTATTACCATCACATGCGAAAGATCTTTGAATTTTTTTATCAGACCAATTAGGGTAAATAGAATAAAAAAGTACAACTTCATCAACACCGCGGCAAAAATATAGATTTTGGAAGATATTCATATAATTTTTGATAAGAAAGATGGATTTGCGAAAATATTCAATTTTGGGTTCATAAAGAAAGAATCCACCTTTAATACCCATATTGGATTCTTCAAATTCTTGATCATTAACAAATGAGGATTTAGAGAATTGATTAAAAATAGAATCTAAATTTTTGTTAGCGTAAGTTGAACCATCTAAATAGAGTATTTTGGAGTATTGGTGGAGAGCTAGAATATTGACTTTAGTGACATAATATTTAATGTTTTCATAAAATTTGCGACTAGTAAAATGGTTTTGGGGTGGTTGATAATTATCTATCCATAAAAGATCACAACCATAAACAAAATCATAAACTTTTAAAAGATCTTTAATAGTTTTATAAGATATACCATTTATAATATCACCATTATCTTTTTTATAACTTTTATCTTGAACAATACAGATTTTATTATATTTACAATTATTTTGACCTAAACTAGATCCTAAAGCCAAAACAGAAGGAGTATAGGATTCACTCATAAACATAATAGTACAATAAGCATATTTAGTTACTTTAATATTTTTAGATTTGTTCTTATAAAGACGAAGTCCAGGTAAAGGATCAACAATATGGGGATTTCTTCTTAAATAAGAATCAATTTGATTTATTTTGGGTATAATTTGAATATTCGATTCTTTAGTTTGTTGTAAACGTTCTTTAACACTTTTCATTTTTATGAAAAATCTCTATTAATTAAAAAGATATTTATTATTTTTTCTATTTAAGCTGAATTTGAGGGTATATCATTAGCGATTAAAGAACCATTAGGATAACCGGTTGTAAAGAAGTAAGAATTAGAGAGATTAGCAGATTGTTGGATATTAGTTAATGGTACTTGAGCATTAGATAATTGAGATAAACCGGATTGATAACTTTGATCAATTTCCCATGATTCAACAGCACGATTAAAATAACGGAGATTATAAGTAAAACCATCAAAACCACCAAAAGGACTAATATTTAAATTACCATAATTAAGTTTAACAACACCAATATTCTCTCTTTTCTTTAATAAATTATTAATATAAATATCAACTGAATTACCAATTAAAACAACAGATAACATAAACCATTTATTTAAAGGGATATTACCAACATCAACACTTTTATATATTGAATCAAAAGTATTAAAACGAATATGAAGTTGATTTGTTGTTGGATATAAAAAGACACCTGGTGAACTTAATAATGGATAATGCCAAGCTTCTTTTGCATTTGCACCTGAACCTGTTGTATATTTATATAAATCATTACTACCTTTATTCATAATGACTCTCATCATAGGACCAGTACCAGCTTTGGGATCACATTGAATAGTTGTTGATACATTTAAGAAGTTAGTATCTTTAATATATAACCAACAAGTATAAGTGAATTCTTGACCATATTTACCGTCATTTGGTTCGGGTAATTTATAAGATTCAATAACTTTTGATACAGTACCATCAGTGATACCATTAATTAAATAGGGTGAATTAAGTTTATAATCAGAATAGTTGGTATAGGTCATATAAATGAAACCAATAATAATAAGAATAATAATAAGTCCGAAAGCACTATACATTCTTATAGCACCTACACTTTTAGACATCGAATTGTTAGATGACATTTTATCTCTATATATTACTTTCGATGTTTTTTTTTAGTTTATTAATTTATATTTTTAAAGTAAAATATAAAATTATTCTTTATTAAAAAATTTATGAAAATTGTGTTGCACTCTTAAAATTAACTAAATAACCTTCATCAAAGAATTTAATATCATATTGCATTGATCCAATTGGTCCCATATTATAAATATTTGCGACTTCATTTGGTTGTAAAGCACGTTTGAAGTATTGTGTCTTACCAATTTTACCATCATAACCTGGTGCATCTTTACCATAATTAAAGTAAATAGTATCTTCTTGAAGTTTAGGTACACCTTTAAGAGCACAACTTCTCTCTAATTTACCATTAATATAAACATCAACAGTTCTATTATTTAATACATAACAGACATGAACCCATTTCATTAAAGGTATATTGTTAATATCACAACTTTCAACAGCTTCAGTTGTATCTACAGAAGTGATTACTTTAAGATTGTTTGTTAAAGGATATAACCAAATACTTGGTGAATGTCTAGCTGTTGCGGCATCAGATGATTGATTACCTTTCCATAAAATATTCTTAAATTTACCAAAATTAGTTTCCCAATTTTTAACATAAATCCAAGTACTCATAGATTGAGTTAAACCTTCAGTTGAAGGATATAATGTTGTACCACCTCTTTGTACATTACTATCTAAAATATCTTGAATTAAAATAGGTTCATTTTCATTTGTTAATTGAGTTTGATACCAAGCATAATATATAATATAAATGATAACAAGTATAAATACAATTAATATTACATAAAATAATATTCTTTTAACTAAAGATTGTTGACCTATACCAGAATTTGATCTATTTGATGAGTTCATTCTATATTATTATTTTAGACATTTTTTATAAAAAAGTATATTTAATTATTTTTATTTAATATTAAATTAACATCAACATCAACTCCATCTTCCGATTTATCACCATTTCTTATTAAACCCGGTACTGTTATTTTTTTATTTACAAATAAAGTACTTTGATACTCATCTGTTATTTTCTTATAATAATTATATGCATTATCTATCTCTACTGGATTTAAACCATATGGATAATATACTAAATCACTCAAAAAACCAGGCCATCCATTACCACTACCACCTTTTGCTATTGAACAACTTTGTGAACATGTTGCTGTCTCTATATCTTCCATATCTTTTGCTATATTTATATTATATTCATTCAATTCATTAACTGATGGTACCAATTGATTTAAAACCATTGTATTATTTAATTTACCATCTATATATAATGATACACTATATCCTTCAATTAATATTAATACATGGAACCATTGATTCATAGGTACATCTATTAATTCTATTCTTTCAACTTGACTATTAGTATCACTATTTTTAAATACAACCGATAAATTATTTAATTTTGGACCTAACCAAACACCGGGGAATTGAACATTCGGTGTTTTATCCTGTTTATAATCACCTCTAAAAAAGATTGACTTCCAATCACCAAATCTATAATTTGACATTGTAAAATCATATACATCCGAATTATTTACCATACCTAAATTATTTACCGCATTTATATATAACATAAAACCATATGATATTTTATTATTTAATAAATCTGATTTAATATCCTTTGTACTCACGGATACACTCTCTTTAGGTCCATAAAAAGGTTTTCCTTGTAAATTTATATCCGTCTCTTTTATTGATGTACCCGTCGTTTTTATAAATTGATTATATTTATATACTATCAAATTTATATATATTATTATATACACCAATCCCATCGTTATATCCGTTAATAAAAACATTATAAATGCTATTATCGAAAATAATATTGATAATGACAAATTATAATAATAATATGTAAAAAATATTGTTAATCCCGTCATTATTATACCCAATAACATATAATTCTTCTTATTTACTCCCCTTATCTTTTTACCTATTGTGTCCATATATGTCATTGATCGGTTTTTTATTAAATGTGTTATATTATTATTATTTACACTACTCATCTTACTCTATCATTTGATAAGATTTTTCCATTATATTCTTTTTTAACTCATTATATTTTTTTTTACACCAGTTATTACAAATATAATAAATTGTGTAAATATTTCGCCATTTTCAAATTAAAAAAGAGATGAATATAATTTTATAAACAAATTTATTTTAATCAAATCCGGACTTTATAACCCTACATTGTATATTACTACATAAACTCTAATCCGCCCCGTGAATAATCAGTTTTCAGAATGCACAGGCCGTTGGCCTTAGCGCTAGAGGACGTTGTCCTCATGAATAATCAGTACTTTCACTAACCATTATATTTATTATCGGTTATTTATCAAACCCGGACTTCAATTTATTTACATGATTTATTATTTTTCTAATAAATGGTGTAAATATTTTGCCATTAAGAGAAAGTTGGATAAAAAAGTAAAAGTAAGTTAAGAGTAAAAATAATAAAGATGATATGAAAATAAAAGATGGAGATATGTTCATATATAATATGTTATAAAGAATTGACATTATGTGAAAAATACAAATGTGATAAATGTAAAAAGACGTTTTGTTATAATCATTTAACTTTTATAAATCATGAATGTGAAGTATGGAAAAAAGAAGAGCAAGAAAGATTATTAAATATTGAAAAATCAACAAAGATAAATGAAAATTGTTGTAAAGAGGGATGTACTGAAAAAATAAACTTAACGAATAAGTTTATTTGTCATCAATGTAAAAATATATTTTGTATTGAACATAGACATGATTTTAATCATTCTTGTTCTAAATAATTATAATGTTGTTATATTTAATGCAGCAGCATGATCACCATATTGGTATTTAAAATTAGTTTTATTAGCTCTTTCCGGAGCACAATAATAGTATTTTTGTAAATCATTTGGACCACTAATAGTACCCGATATACATTTACCATTATTAAATTCATTAATACAATAACCACATCGGGGATCTTTTAAACATGAATCTTTTACTTGTGTCTCACTAAATTTAGGATTATTATGAATATCACATACATCTGATGATCTTTCACATTCTTCTTTTGTAAAAAAAGGTAAAAGAAGTTGATTACTTAATGGATCAATACCACAATTATTAGCTGATATTCTATTATTTAATATTGTTGCTGTTCTTGGATAACATACTCCTCCTATATTACAATAATATGTTGGTTTTTTTAAATCACTTGAACCTAAACATTGTTCTCTATTTAATAACCCACATTGTTTATCACAACAATCTGTTGGTGAATCAAATGCATATTTTATCTCATCATGTTGATATTTACACATACATTTACCACGTTGATCATCATATTGACAAAAAGAATTTTCACCAAAATATGCATTACATCCAACTTGTTTTTTATTTATATTTTCATTTATTCTCTTTATCTCTTCTGGATAATCCATATCAACATATATATCCGAATTTTGATAATGTTCTTTATTCAAATTATGTCTTCTTTTATATTTATTTATTTTTAAATATATTAATAATACAGCTAATGCTATAAAAATAGTGATTTGAATAATCTTTTCAAAAATAATACTTAATTTACCCATTTACTCTCTATAACTTAAATAGAAAATATTAACATTTCATTTTATTAATTTTCAAAACTTTTTCTTGTATTATATTATAGAATATGCTTGAATTATTTGGTTTAATGACAACTGTCGAAAAATTTACTTCCCAAAATAAACCCCTCGATCTTGAATCCTCTAATAATGACTTATATCCTCTCTCTTGGGTCGTTGTCACTTTTGTTATCGCTTTCGGTACCGCTTATTTAGCTTATTCATGTAATGATAAAGAAACTCCTGCAACTCGTGCTATGATCACCATTTTTGCTTTCTTCTTTAGTGGATTCTATTTAATTTACTATTTTATTATTTATATCATTCTTAACAAAAAATGCAATGGTAAAGATATATCCGAACTTATTAAACGATTTAAGTAAATTTTTCATTTTTCAACTAAATTTATATTATTTTAAATAATATAATGAACTTAAAAAAATTTATAAATGTTGTTTTGAATGGAACAAACCTAAGTTAATAGGATTTTTAATTAATCTTTTATTTAAATCATGTTCAATATCAACTGAATATCTAACTTTAAGAAAAACTTTGTTTGATAAAACCCAAGAAAGAACATAGATCTTTTTACTTTCTTCTTCATTTTTTGGTTTATTTAACTTCCAAAATAACTCCCTTAATTGATAACTCCTGTCCGATTCTGTATCTTCCTTTTTAAGATTAAATTGTTTATTTGCCGATTTTGGTATTCTTTTTTTTAAATTGGTTTTAGTATTTTTTAAAATTAAGTTTTTTTGACTTTTTTTAAGATAAATGGAAGAATTTATTTTCTTTTTTGAAGTTATATTTTTTAATTTTTTAGCTGGCATAATCCTCTAAATTAGAATATTATTTTTTTTACTTTATTTGATAATTAATTTAGTTTTTGAGTAAAATAGTTATAAAGAAAATTATTAAAGTTTTGAGGTTGATTATTAGGTATACATTTTTCTTGGATTTTACCTGTCATAGGACAAAAATAAGATTGATATATAAATCCACCTCTTTCATTATACCATACTTTTTGATTGCATAAATCAGATGTTTTTTCATCTTTAAAACTTGAATATTGTTCTTTAAAGATAGATGGTGATATATGTGAATGATTCATTTGTATTATTATTAAATAATATAAATTTTTAAATGAAAATATTTAAAGGAAAATAAGAATTTTTTCTGCAACTAAATGATAAAAGATTAAACCAATAATAATAAAAATTAATAAACAAACAAATTCATCATTAACGGGAGTACCAGCTAAAGCGGAATAGAGTATATTTTTATTGGGATATGAATAGTGAATTAAAATTTGGAAAACAATTAAAACAATTGTAAATTTATAGATATCTTGAATAGTTCTGAGATATTCATCTGGTACATTGAGGTAAACATCAAATAAAGCCATACTTCTAAAAGTAAAAAAGAAAAAATTTATAAATGTTAAATTTGATCTTTAATTTAGTTTGAATAATTAATTTTTTTTGATATATGAATATAAAATATAAAAAATGGATATTTTATCATCCCTTCCTTTAAATACAATATTAAATTCACCGATTGACAATAAAAAACCTGAAGAGAAAGAAGACAAAGATCTAAGTTTATCAGATAGATTATATTTAGTATCCAAAAAAATAAATGATTCTTTTTTAGTTGAAACTTTCTTAAACATTTTAGAAACTGATTCTATCACTATTGATTTTGATTATGTTAAATTAAATAATTATGTTTTTGATGATATTGAATTATTATCCGATCATTTTCAAAATTATGATAAAGGTATCTTCTCCAAAATTAATCATACTTCAACTCGTATTGGTGAAAATATACTCAAAAAAATCCTTATATCACCTATTTATGACAAAGAGATCTTAAAAAGAAGACAAAAGATGATTATTGATATTGGAAGATTAAATAGAACTTTAGAACCTAAATTAAAACAAATTCGCGAACTTGAAAATGATCTTATTTGGTTTTGGAATAATCAAAATTTAAGACATATTGATCTTATGAATGATCTTATTTACTTTAATTATGACTTTATACCCTTTATTAATGTTAATGATGTTCTTAATCGTAATGAACGTGCTCTTTTATTAACTAATATTTATAAAATTGTTGGTGGTCCTTTATTAACAGTTATAACACCTATAATATCTCTTATTGTACCTTTAATCTTCTTTATTATGACTCAACGCCGACTTGGTTTAAATATGTCTATGGGTGAAATTATTAAATTATATTTTAAAACAATTTATAATTTTAATCCTATGGAAGTTTTAGGTGGAAAATCAACAAAAACTATGTTAATGTCTTTTATGTCTAAAGCATTTTATGTATTTATGTATTTTCAAAATGTATATTATTCTATTCAAAGTGCAACAAATACTCATAAACTTATTAATATGATTCATGATAAATTAAATAAAATAGCTCAATTTATCCGTTTAACAAATGAAATTAAAGATATATGTTATCAAGCTGGTATTCGTCGTTTAGAAACATTCTCACATGAAGAAAAGAGGATTGAAAAAGAGATTATTGAAGTAAATAATCAATTCTCTTCGAATACTTTTGATCATGAACCTAGTTTATTTAGTCATAAAGGTATTATTTTAAAGACTTTTCAAGAATTTAGAGGTATTAAAGATAAACTTCATTCATCTATTCAATATATCGCTTATGTGGATGCTCTTTTATCCATTTATAATCTTTATATTAATTCTGATGATAATTATCCTTATTGTTTAGTTGATTATGATGATAGTAAAACACCAAAGATTCATATGAAAAAGATTTGGCATCCTTATTTAAATAAACAAATTTGTGATAATACTGTTAAAAATAATTTAGATATGAGAAATAATATTTTAATCACTGGACCTAATGCTGCAGGTAAATCAACTTTTATTAAATCTGTTATTATTAATATTCTTTTAGCTCAAACTATTTGTATCACTTCCGCTAAAGAATTTAAAATAACACCCTTTTATATGATTGAAACTTATCTTCATATACCCGATAGTAAAGGTAGTCAATCACTTTTTGAAGCTGAAATGTATAGAAGTCGCGATTATTTAAATAGAATTAATGAACTTAAAGAGAATGAATTTTCATTTATAGTATTGGATGAGATATTTTCATCAACAAACTATGTTGAGGGGTATTCGGGTGCATATGCAATATTAAAGAAGATGTCAACTTTTCAAAATATATTATCAATGATCACAACTCATTATTCGGATTTAGATAGATTAGAAGAAGATACAAGTGGAAGAATAGAGAATTATAAATTTGAAGTGACATATGATATGAATAATGAGATATTATTTAATTATCAACTTCAAAGAGGTGCATCAAGACAATATATAGCATTAGATTTATTAAAGAAGAATGGTTTTGATAATGATTTAATTGAAGTGGCTATAAATATAAGTAAAAAGATTAATATTGAAAATAATAATACAATTAAAAAAATGGTATTAGAAGATGGTGAAGAAGATACCAAGAAGAAAAAAAAGAAGTTAGGTAAAAGTAAAATTAAAAAAATATAAATAAATGTAAAGATGACAATTATTGAATCAAATAAATTATTTTATTTTTATATAAAAAGAGATAATAACATTATCTTGGGTAATAGACCATTATTATTAATAGAAGGTGAAAATAATAAAAAAATGTTAACTTATTTAAGAGATGTTGATTTTATGGTAGAAGTTGAGGAGAATGAATTTGTAAGAATAGGTGTTGTATATGTTGATAAATTAAAAAGAAGATCTTTAGTTAAATTTATAAATAAAGAACCAACTGAAGATGTACATAAAATGTTTGAAGAGAAGATAAAAATACATATAATAAATAAAAAGAAGTTTTTAAATACTGATAGAGGAGAAATACATTTAGATTTTACAGGAATGAAAATAGATTTAACATGTATTAATGCAATGGATTTAAATGAAAAATCATATTATATGATGAATCCAGGTATAACCTTAAAAAATTCAACACTTTTTTAATTTTAATTTTTAATAAATTTATATAATAGATATTATATAGATTAATAATAGGAAATGAAAATAACAAAGGATATCTTATGGTCTGTATTAATTGTTATGATGATATATTTAATTTTTAGAATAGTATTAAGATATATAACATATGAAAAATTAAATACTGAACATTTTAAAAACAACAGTAAAAATAAAAACAAAAACAAAAACAAAAATAAAAATGTAAAAGAGAATTTTGCTGATACTCCAACAACACCAACATCAACATCAACAACAACACCTTATCAAGATACAACAAAAGAAAATTGTAGTGCATTAACTTATGATGAATGGAATTCAACACCGGAAGAGATTGAAAAACAAAAGACTCCAATGAGTAAAATGCAAGAATGTCAAATAAAGAATTTAATTAAAGATACTGTAAGAACACAAGTTATGGAAAGTTTATCAGCTCAAAACCCTTTAATGACTGGTCCTGCTGGTCCACCTGGACCACCTGGACCGGCTGGTACCACATTATTGGCTTCTGGTCGTTTAGTAAATCAATCTTCATCTTATGATAGTAGTGATACTAAATATTCTAATCCTAAGAAAATGGCAACTAGAACAAGTGGTACAAATCCAAATGCATCTTTAATTTATATGGGAGAATCAACACCATTTGCATCTTATCAATCTTGGCAATATAATCAAAAGAACCAAATTGTAAATAGATATGATGGTGCATGTTTAACTTATATACCAAATCAAGAGAAGTTAAGTATGACAGAATGTGACGATAATAATACTAAACAAAAGTGGTTTTGGGATAAAGCTAATCGATTTGTTTTATTAGATACATCTCAAAATAAACCAAATAAATTAAAATGTATTAGTGTATCTGCACCTCAAACTGATTCTTTAATGACAACTTTACCTGATTGTAAAGGTACTCAATGTACTAATACAGGTTCTAAAGAATTTTTAATAACTAAAGATTGTGATCCTAATACTGTCGAATCATCCACTATCTTCTCTTTTATCTAAATTAACTCTTCTTTTATAAAATATAATATATAAAATATATTATAAAACTTATTTAAAAAATATAAAAATTTAAAGTATATGTGACCAGGGTTTACTTGACTGTTTAATATAAAACTGTAAATCCCTTTTAACTTCTGTTTTGTTTACCGGTGCTGATTGTTGTACTATTTGACTTAATGTGGGTTTTGAATTAACTGATTTAACACTTGATTTACTATTTGTTGATAAATTTGATGATGATGTACTTGTTGTTAATATAGCCGTTGATGGTGTATCCAACTTTTTACTTTTATTATTATTCTTCTTCTTATTATTTGAATTTGGACATAACCAATGTGGATGACCCACTTGACGACATACTTTACATGGTATTGATTTACACTGCTCTATATCATGATCTGCTTGAAAACAATATTTACAACCTCTCTTTGAACTCATTCTTTTTCGTTTTACTATTTTTAATCACTTTTTTTTTAAATTGATTTATCTGCACTTTATTATTTAATATATAAATAATCCCGTTTTTATTAAATTATCTTTATTTAAATTATATACCACCTCCCTTATATTATGATTCAAATCATTTATTTGTTCATGAATTAATATCATCTTTTCTAAAAATAAACGGATATGTCCCGGTTCCATTTTAAACAACTTCTCCTCTATTAATCCCCTATTTTTAATAAAATCATCCATAACCGATTTGTATAAATATACATGTTTATACATCTCTTCTATAGAATCATTCTTAAAATTATTCATTAGCTTTTCAACCTCATTATTTATTTTCATATCTTCCACTTCATTCACATCCGTCCTCATCTAACCTTTATTTTTTATAATTATTATTATTCTTTTTTTTTTATATCGATTTATTGTAAAATTTATTATTATTTTTCTTTTTATTATTAATACAATATAAAAAAGAATCAATAATTTTATAATATCCATAAAAAACAAAAAAAATATAAATCTTTAAGTAAAAAAAAAGATATAAAAAAATACAAATAATATAATACAAACTTTTAAATAAAAATGGAAGAAGAGAAAGAGAAGGAGATAAGGAAGCATTTAAAGGATGTAAATTATAATATGAATCAAAAGATGAAGGTTATGGAGAAGAAGATAGATGATATAGTAAAATTAGTTGAAAAGACGATGAATACATGGGTAGTTATAGTGAGGGAGATGAAGGATGAACAGAAGAAGATAGAGACACATTTAATGAATATAGAGAGGGATGTAAAGAGTATAAAGGCAAAGAGGGTTGTACAGAATGAGAGTGTAAGTTCAAATACAGATTTAAATAGAAAATTAGAAGAAAATGAGGAAGATGAGGATGATATAGGTTTAGATATTACAAATGAACCTCCACCAATATTAATGAAAACATTAAGTGGATTATCATTATCAAATTTAACAACAAATAATAATACAACAAATAATGAAAATAAGAGAGAGAAGACAACAGTAAGAAGAACGGTACAAAGGAAGACATTAAATGAAAAGGATATGACACAACAACCACAGATAGATCATAGTCCAACACCGGATAATTTGAGTTTAGTAGTATTTAATCCGAATCAGCAGAGTACAACATATAGAGATTTAAAGATAGAAAAATTTGATATACCGGTTGAATTTATAATAAAGTGTTTAGAGATGAATAATATAGGAGGTGATATTAAATTATTTAAAAGAATGTATATAGAAGGAGTACCAAAAGAATATTATCCAATAAGACATATAGGTAAACGTTTTCAATATTGGTTAAATGGTAAAATGAATGATGATGCGAATGGTGTTTATATAAAGAATACAATAATAAAGAATATAGAGAAGTTATATTATAGAGTAAATATAATAGATAATTATAAAAACAAACATGAACAATTTATGATGAATCAAGATTATTTAAGTCGAATAACCGATGAAAAGAATAAAGAACGGTTTTTATCACAGATTGTATCGATTATTGATATTTAATAATAATATATTTATTTAATCAAAATATTTATATAATTGAATATAAATATTTATTTATTGAAAAAAATTAAGTTATAAATTATAAAAATGTACTGCGGATTTGATCAGCTAAGTTTTGAACTTCTTGGTCTTCATCTTGATTACTATTGTTTTGTTGTATAGGTCCACGACACATTGGACATTTAGATCTAGATGAAAAATTTAATAATGCATTAATACAAGATTGATGAAAACAGTTTTTACATGAATGACAACCATAAATATTATTTTCACCAAAAATATCAAAACAAATTGAACATTCATCATCTTTATTAAAACGATAACCACTTAATCTATCTTCTTCTCTATTCACTTTCTTTTGACTTTCCATAAATCTATCATGATTATTCTTTAATAATATATATTGCATCTCCGTTAATTCATTTGATGTTATTTCCATATCAGGCATTAATTTAAATACTTTAATATAAACTAAATAAATATGTTTACAAAAAGAATGATGTTTAGCATGATCCGGACATGTACATGTCATATATCCTTTTGGTTGTCCTTCACTTGGTTTAGTAAATTTTACATCATAAAAATTACCTTGACTCCCCAATATATTATATGATAATTCTTCATCATTATTCTGTATAAAATTCATTACTTTCATACTTTTATCATCAACTGCTTTCTTTAATCTCTTTATTTTATCATTTATTGTTTGTTGTTTACCACTTGATCTTGTTTGACTCATTTTCTTATTATTATTTACTTTTTTATTTATTATTTTTATCACACTTTTTTTATATTTTTTTATATTTTAAAAAATAATATATTTTTATATTTAATCCAATATTGATATACTAGTTATCATAAAACCGTTCATATAAGTCCCATGTTATCAATAACCGCGATCTTGATATACTAGTTATCATAAACTGCGGACATGAGTCCCGTTTTATCAATAACTGTGATGTTGATATACTAGTTATCATAAACTGCGATATGAAAACGCGGGACATCAATAACTGCTATCTTGATAAACTAGTTATCATAAACTGTGGATATGAAAACGCGGGACATCAATAACTGCTATCTTGATAAACTAGTTATCATAAACTGCGATATGAAAACGCGGGACATCAATAACTGTTATCTTGAT
>JACCEB010012366.1_pt1 | contig 16435 bp, 18 predicted proteins | sample 7454761 | NCBI WGS metagenome assembly JACCEB01 (sample SAMN15323454, study PRJNA562643) | freshwater metagenome | isolation source: river surface water | place: USA:Blue River Watershed | collected 2017-08-18 | reverse complement strand
GTTTGGAGAAGAATGCGGGTATTTACCATATGATACAAGATTTCAAAAATATGAAATCGACCTTGGGATTGGAAGAAGATGCTGAAATATCAGACGATGACGACGAAGATCGTGATGTCCATTATGATAATACAACAGTATTTATGTATCATGAAAAATCCGATGGTGCACCGAAACCAGGGAAAGGATCCAATGAAAAAATGAATGTCAACAAAGCGATTCAATATACCGATTTAGCCAAAATCAAAGATTGGCGTCGTAAATTGGACGATTCCTGGGCATCGATTGTTTTTGAACTCGACAATCACAAATGGGCATCGGTTGAACATTATATGCAAGGTGCCAAGTTTAGAAAAGGATTTCCCGATTTTTACAGACTTTTTGCACTCGATTCCAACAGCGAGTTCTCAAAAGATCCTCACATGGCCAAAAAAATCGGCAACAATGAAAAAATCAAAGGAAAAGATTTACGCCCGAAAGAAGTGAAAGTCGATGCGGATTATGAATTGGGACGCAAAGACGAAGAACGTAAATTGGCAGTAGAAGCCAAGTTCAAACAAAATCCCGATATGGCAGCTCTTTTGAAAGCAACTCACGATGCTAAATTGACCCATTTTGTCAGACGTGGAAGTCCTGAAGTGGATACTACTCTCATGATTTTACGATCATCGTTGTAATTTCTTGGTGGACAAATACATAATCATGGACAAAGCAATCAGTAGTGAGGGCATGGTTTTTCGTGTCGCACGTTTGATGGATACTGCCGAATAATTATTGCGTTTACAATCCCATAGCCTTATGAAAAATGGTAAATAAACACATAAAAATCCAAATGGTACTATTTTGGGATATGTTATTATCGTTTTATGAAGAATATCAATGGTTCCTAATGTAATCATTGATAAACTAAAACATGCTGTACCGTCTTTACCCAATAAGACGGGAAGAGTATAAATATGATGTTGCCGATCACCTTCGCAATCGTGAATGTCTAACAACAATTCAATATAAATGGAACATACAAACAATAATTGTGTCATGGTTAATAACCAGGGATTGGATGTCCATGATCCACTTACTGCATATCCTACAAAGGCAACACTGGACGCAACGACTGATGAACAAACCAGGTTTTTTATGAACGGAATATGTTTGAACACAGGAGTGTATAATACTAATGTCCCGATGACTATTGCCACAATTTTGGGTAATGGACTGGGTAAAAATCGTAAGGCAACCAATTGTGCGCTTCCGAACAATCCAATTGCCAAGAGAATGGCTTCACTGAGTGATACCGATCCATTAATGAGCGGTCGTTCCGGATGATTGATGGCATCAATCGATCGATCAAAAATATCATTGATTACCATACTACCTGTCATAACACATTGCGTGGCGAATGACGCCGCCCAGAAAGAAGAAGATTGTATCAACCCATGTAGACTAGGGTAATTGATCCATCCACCCATAAAACATAATACTGAAGTCGGTAAAACACTCTCAATACGCATGAGTTTACCAATACTGGCGATCTTATTGAGCTTTGGGTTCTCGTCTGCAATATGTATATGATTCTTTAGTATACGAATCGACGGTTTTGATATTTTTATAGGGGGGATGATAAATCCATGAATTATTGGGATTGCAGATAAAATAAGTAAGTATAACAACATGACAACTGGTATAGGTAGTAAAATTGAAATACTTTTATTTTATTTTCACGAATAATAAATCAAACAATCAAACAATCAAATAACCATGGAAACAACTGCCACTGAAACAACCCGAAGTTCCAAAAAAACATTCAAAGTTCATTTTGATGTTGATTGTACATTATCAACATTAGCTGAATGTAAACGCGTATACAACCAAGTGTATCAACTTTACTTGACTATGGTAGAATTGGAGAAAATATCTATCATATCACCGCTTGGATCATATAAACAATTGTTTGAGATTTTGGATCAAATCTCAATGAGTATACATCAGTTTTGTCCGGCAATTAGTCATCAACTAGTGATCAAAGAACGATTATGGCAAACCTTACGACAATTGGGAAAACATCGTCGAAATGATAATACAATTATAAAAATCAACGAAATCAAAAAAGGCATTCATTATTATATGGATCGTTTTCATCATTTATTAGTTTATCCATAAAATTGAAATGCTTTTTTCGAAATATGAATTATAATACCTAAAACAACCAGCAAATATCAAACAACAATCCTTTTCGTTAACGTCATTTTCATACTAAAATGTCAAGTATTACCAGTTTATATATTCCAGTCTTCCCAAAAGAGTTCACTTTGTTTGGAGCCGAATGCAGTAAAGAAAATATTTCAACATTCTTCGAAACTACTCTTGGATTAGGGAAAGTCAGTCGTGTCGATTTAGCAAGTCGTGTTTCTGGTGGAGGACCAAGTATTTTCGTCCACTTTTCAGAATGGACAAAAGAAGGCGAGACCTTTTGCCAACACTTAGAAACATTGGAAAAATCAGGAATTGGCTACAAATGGTCCGGAAGTCAAATCGCCAATCCAACCAATCCTAAAAAACAACCATACATTGTCATCAAAATCAATAAAAAACCTATTCCAACATTCACTATTCCAATGGAAGAACTCAATGTCCATCAATTACAACATGCGATTGTGACGATGGAAGAAGAACTAAAAGCTAAACAATTAATCATTGACGAACAATTAAAAAGAATCAAATACTATGAAGACATGATCAATCGATCATTTACCCCATAAATTATTATACTGTAAACTATAAATAAAAACAAAAGGGTTCCCGCTTTGGGAATCTTTTTAACCAAGTTGTCTTGTCGCTTATGCAAAGATAAAACCCGCATCCATCAACAGATTTCGTAATTTAGTCATGTCCAATACAGGTCGATTCATATTCAATTCGCGATCACCTACATGGGAAATATCAAACAATTCCCACGTTTTCTTGTACTGTTCCTCATTTTTAATATAATCAGTATTTGTAATCAACCAATGATAGAATGATCCATTCTCCGCATCACTACGCCATTTCATATAATGTTCAATTGTCATTTCCAATGATCTAGCCATATCCAATGGCTGACTATAATCCGTCCCCGAAAGAATCATTACTGTTTTAAAATCATCGAAACTCATCTCTAAATGACTCAATATAATATTTAAATCATAATATACGACATTATGATTGATGAGACTGAAATGACGAAATACTCGTGGACATCCTAGAACAAACATATCCATATCATCACTTACACATCCCCATGCTTGTCCCGATACTACTAAATATGCGCATATCTGATCCGCCTCACCATCTGCACAAATATATTGAACACCATATGCATCAAATAACTCTTTCGTTATCTGAATATGTTGCATCGTTATTGAAATACATTGTTTTTTCAAATGTTCCAATTCTAATTGCAAACTCTGTTTTTCCTCATGATTGGTCGTCATGGCTAATACTTGCTGTATTTCCAAACATTTGCGCGATGCCTCGCATTTTTGGAGTCGACGTTGCACCAACAGGTCGTGTTTTTCTTGGGGCGGTTTTCCATCAAATACAAAGATAGGAGTTATGTTGTAATGCAACATGATGGATATCATCAAATACATTTGCTCCAACAATGCCCCTGCACCGACATATTTATACAAATAAATACTGGTATCGATGACCAATGTTTTTCCCGCCAATTCATTCAAATGGATTTTGTGAACGGTATTTTGCGGGCATTTCTCCAGTATAAATCGATTTAAATAAGGTATTCCCATGATTGATGATTTTAGTGTGGTTATCTAGTGACTCTTAATCGATCCATCAATTTTGTCGCTTATGATTTTGTCATACTATGGTAAGGAGATGACAAAATCAGATACATTACGATTACAATCATTTGTGCATAAACATTTCGAAAAATCAGAAGTAAAATCATTCAAGTTCTCACAAATGCAAAAAATATTTATTAACAACTTTCATCAGTTAATAATGAATGCGCATTTTGACTATTTTGAGGATAAAACAATTACTAACAATGTCCCCTATCAACCATGTAAAAATATAGATGGCATTCCAGAAGAGTTTAGGAAAACTATCAAAGAAAAACTAGTGCCTCATCGGGTATTTGCATTCAAGTGTGGAAATCGAACGATCCGGACTACATTTTATGCCGAAAAATACAAAACACATGCATGGGAATATTATATAAAACGCGTGTATATTTGGCTACATATTGCATGTCAATTTGCACCAGAGGCATGTGCATCCACAATTCATAATCATATATTCCTAACCGATTTGACCAAGAAACGTCCGTCTCTACAAACTATGCCATTGAACCAAACCCATGCGAATACAGCATTTACTCATGCATGTATCGCCAATCCGGAAATAGTGATTTACCGATCGGAAGAATGGTTCAAAGTGTTTATTCACGAGACCTTTCATACACTTGGTTTAGATTTCGCAACCCTCAATAATATAGTGAGTGCCAATCAACAAATAAATAAAATATTCAATATACGTCCAAATGATAACGATTATCGATTGTATGAATCATATACGGAAACATGGTCCGAAATCATACATACATGTATGGTTGCACATTTCAATTTGATCCAACAAAAACAATTTGTATATAGTTATGTTGAGAACGTAGAATCGCTTTTACGCCAAGAAATCACGTTTTCGATGATTCAATGTACCAAAGTTCTCCATCACCATCATTTAAAATATATTCAACTATTGAATGGTGAAAACAATACTTATCGTGAGAACACCAATATCATGTCGTATTATATTATCCGTTGCATCTTATTGTTCCATGCCAATGAGTTTATTTATTGGACAATGATGCAAAACAATCATTCCCTTGAGTTTAAGAAGAATGAGCAAAATGTTCTCAAATATGTGGGGTTCATTGAAAAATGTTCTCGCGATCAATCATTTGTCAATCATATGATACAAGTCGAGGAAAAATATAAACTAATGGAGTCACGCGATAAATCATCTTATGGAGCAACCACCATGCGAATGACAATGATAGAATAAATCAGATGTTACGATCGAGTCGATATTTGATAAAGTTTTTTACTGTACGCATTCGTTTCCGATATGTTTCTGCACTAAATCCCAGTTCAGTACATATATTGGCAACGGTGTCATTTTTTTTCGATAAATCTACTGAATCGTAACGGCTAAAAAAAACGGTCGAATATTTGGATGGCATGGACAATACTATTTTTATGATGGTTTCGACCTCATCGCGATATTTTGAGTCACAATGTGCATTTCGGCGGCGATTCCATTCTTTGTCGAATACCCAATAATTTTCATAGGATACTAACCCCGGTTTTAGTATTTTATAGTGTTTGATATAAGTTTGATAGTGATTCAACGGTTTCATGGGAGTCATTTCGAGTAAACCAAGTCGCAATTGTCCATCGACGTGTTTTTCGGCATATTTCGCGAGTGATGATGTACCATCAAACCTCTGTATTGCTTGAAGAAGTCCAAGAGAAGCATAATGATACAAATCATCACGGGTTCTGTCGGTGACATCATGAGCTTCACGGAAGTTTCGAACTTGTTTATGCAACCACGGTTTATAAGCATTGAACAATACTTGTTGGGTTTGGTTTCGCATATATTCCGGAGTGTGTGGATGGGTTAGAATATTACGAACATAAGATATTTGTTGGCGGTCTAAATATGCCACACATAATGGGATCAATAATAATAACAATGTTGGTGTTAGTATCATTGTATTATACTATATACAGTTTTGCTTTTATACATTTTTACATATTCTTAAATTGTTTCCAACTAATTTTTTTGGTCTCACGATGTGGTACAGGTTCACTGGTACCATATTCCTTGTCCAAGTTTTCACCACGTTTTAAGGCCGAATCAATGTATAATTTTTTCAAAACCTTACCAACCATCACTGACCCTTCATGTTGATCAACTTTACCATCTTCAATCAACTTTAGCACAGTGAGTAATTGAGTCATAATATCCAAGTCCAATTCATCTTTCATAAGACGATTGAACAAGTCCATATAATTGGTAAATAAGAAGTTGGCTTCTGTTTGACAAAGTTCTATAAACGCTGGTGGATCCATGGAACGAAGTGCACTTTGAGAAACTTTCAAGTTCTCAATTTTACGAATATCATCGCGAATGAAAACACTATGTTTGACACGGCGAATACCATCCGTATTGTCTACATACTCGTCTTCAGCGCCTTTCAAGAGTTTTTTCAAATCTAGTTTTTCTTTCGAGTTCATATTATACATTATTCATCAATCTTCTTTTATGTTTGTTTTTCGATAATATATTATACGTGTAATACAAAATGGAGGAATCCTTCGTCGTAGAAAATGTAGACTTAATGAGTGGCGGTAGCAGTATTAGTAGTACTATCAAAGAGATGGATACATATACGTACGGTATAATCATTTTGGGGTTTGCGCTAGTATACTATTTAGTCGTTTATTCAGACTTTTTTAGGGGATTTAGAGAAAGTATTCGCAGTTTTTTGAAACGATTATTATTGGGTAGTTATGTATCAAATGGGGAAGTTTCAACATCTAAACATGTTACGTGGAAAGATAATGTCGTACAATATGTTTTAGGCGATTCAGATGATTCGGATTCTGATGATTCATATGATTCCGACGATTCCGATGATTACGTATACGAATCGACTGATTTGTAAAGAATATCTAGCACTATTTTATAGTATGAGAGTTCGTCCAGTATACATTGCTATTATTGTCATTTTAGCCGTCATTGTTATCATGACCTCTTCTGCAGGAAGTGTAGTATTACCATATTCCCAAGATACCTTATTTTCCAAGCAATTCCATTATGAAGGTATGGAACCATTAGCTGGATCTGATTTCTCTGTTGACGCTCCAAAACCTGATGCCAAAAAACCTGTTGTCGCCGATGCCAAAAAACATGTTGTCGCCGATGCCAAAAAACCTGTTGCCGATGATAAAAAACCCGTCATTCAATCGTGGTCAGAATGGCTTTTAGGAAAACCAGCACCAAAAAAAGAAGACGCCAAGAAAGTTGAGGGTTTTGAATCATTAATGCCAGCTCCTTATGCCGAATCTAAAGTGTTGGATCGTTTTTCACACGTTTCTGCCGGACCACAATGTGTAGGTCAATCATCCGGATTGGTCAATTCATTAGGCGGATTATGCTTAAGTGAAGAAGACCGTAAAATGTTAACCACTCGTGGTGGAAATGCATAAATAGTTTTTATTTCATAAATCATACAACTGATTTATGAAATTACTTGTAAAGCAAACACTTATGTCGCCAGTCGTTTCACATATCGCTTTGGTCGCCAGTCGTTTCACATATCGCTTTGGTCGCCAGTCGTTTCACATATCGCTTATCTCGCTGACACTTATACCATTTTTGACCATACGACATAAGCCAAAAACAATCCGAAAAAGTTCTTGGCAAATAAATCCAATATATTGTATGCAATATTCTTCCAATAATAACTCATGAGTGCAGCGAATCCATAGAGCGACCAGATTCCAGAAAATACATAAAACAATCCAGTACCGAATCGTGAATATTTCGCATAACTATTATAAATGATCCAATAGTATAATACAAACGGTATAAAGCCAATAGCAACGGCAACCTGGTTGGAAAGTACACCGATTTCGCCTAAATAACCGAATGCCAACATGGCCCAATTCAATATGAGAATTGGAAAAATAGTCTTCCAATGTTGCTGAATCGCTTCTACGATGGTTTGGGGTGGTTTCTGAATAATATTCCCATCTTTGCGTTCCTTTTCATCGTGTTCGTAATGTTTCAAATGATTCAAATAGAAACACAATGACAAAAGCATTGTTGGGGTGGTGAATGCCCAATCAAAATACCGATTTGGCGTAACGTTTTTGATAACCGAAAGTGAAGAAGCAAACCATATATAGAAACTACCTTCTATGATTTGTACAATCAATTCCATCCACAATAATTTAGGTAGAATCGCATCATTTGGATTCAAATAATATTTTGGTAAATCAGATTTCATCGAACGATGATTGCGCAACACATACATATCGACAAATCCAGTGAAAAGTTGAACACATAATGATATATACACTGTATAATGCAATAATTCTTTTTGTAATTGCAATTCCATTGCCTATTTACATTAGCGCGATATTTTATTCAATATCAAAGTGTAGGGGGCATATCATAATCACTTGATGACGATTTATCACCGCGCTTATTATATAATCCATATAGTACTTTGTATAACACAGTTCCAACTAAAATAATCGTATTGATGAATATAAATCCACTTTTCGCGGCTGATTTCATTTTTTTGTAATAAGTGAAAATCCCGGAAACCAATATCATCGCAAATAATACCAAATACATATTATTATACACATTTGTTAGCACAATACGGACAAATTGTTCGATCGATCCGTTAGATTCACATTCTTTACCGATATTTTCAATTGATTCAATAATGATTTTGTTGATTTCATCATAGCCTCCACTGATTCCCCCATTTGCATAAAATGCCCTACCTAAAAAGGAATGAATATATAAATACATGATGAAGAATGCTCCCGACATACGAAGGTTCAGCAAAGTAAACACTAAATAGATTAAGTACCCTAGAATACTTGTGATTGGCGACATGGCAAATGCAAGTAATGCTAGAGGTATTGCAATCACTTTTTGAATCAATCCTACCCCAAAATTAATGCCAATCAATATATCGATCATAATAATAAATGTAAAGAGTCCAATAAACCATGGTGCGGATCCACCTGAGCCCATACAATAATATAACCAATGCTCCATTTTAGATGCATAAGTAAAATACATAATTGCTATAATCAAAAAGAGAGTCACAAATATAAATGCTGGATGGGTTAGTAAGAAATGAACAATAGACATATCAAAGACCTTACCGTTATCAAATCCTTTTGCAAAGGATAACCCAATCATAAATGTGATCAAGAGAACTGGAATCAATATACTGATTATTTTCATAGTGGTTTTATCAATGGGTAGTGTATTGTTAAATTGTCGGTCAGTCTTGGATTTGTTCATGGATTTTTTCATGGATTTTTTCATCGATTTTTTCATCGATTTTTTCTTACCACTTTTATTTTTATTCTTATTTCTCTTATTTTTGCTACTCTTACGTTTACTGCTCTTGCGTTTACTACTTTTAGGTTTACTGCTCTTGCGTTTAGTACTTTTAGGTTTACTACTCTTATTTTTACTCTTCTTTTTAGCCATTATATATAGTGCTAGTTTTTTTTCATACTATAATAACTCATATATCCGAAACTCATATTATAGATTCGCTATAATATAAGTTGTGTATTCATTCTAAAACTTGATAGATTTGAATGTTGTAGCACTTGTGCGCCATAAATATTGTACAGTCCATCGTAAAAATACATCGGCGAGTATCATTGGTTTGACTAAACTTTTAAATAATTTAGTGAAAAAGTTCCTTTCGACTGTATTCATTACTTTTTCCGGAAATGGATTTTCACGTGGTTTTCCAGTACCATCAACCATAAACATCAAATAATACCAATTATAGGTAATAAATACAATCAATGGTATAATAAAAATATGCCACATTTGGTTTGCTACTAAAATGACATCGTCACCGTTTTTAACCGGTTTTTTCGAATCGCGATCAAAACTGTCATACATATATGCTGCTAGAAACCAAAATAATAGACTAGGTATATTAATCATGCAACGAACATATGATATTCCTTCGTCAATATATTTTGAAGCAGATGATGTTTTACATTTTTTACTCTTTTTACTCTTCTTTTTTGATTTTTTTTGCGCCAATGGTTTTCCAATCCATTTTTCATAATGTTTCTTATAAGGTATAGCACCAAACCATTTTTCTAAGAGACCTAAACGATTTTGTTTACGTATATATCCAGCAGGTCTGTTTTTTTTATTTTTATTGGAGGAACCACCACCACTACCACTATTCGAAGATGATGACGATCCTTGCAAAATACTACCGGGGGTAATGATGTTCTCATAATCCTTCTTATAATCATACAATTTACTATCGAACATTTGATTATTATCAAACCCTTCTTGTGTTATCTCTTTCATCGAATCATTTATATTGTTCAATTCATTTTCAAACTCTTGTAATGATTCGAGAATACCACCCTCATTATCGGCATCATCATCTTCATAAATGTTCTCTAAAAGATCCATATTTTTATAATTCCCCTTCTTTTTCTTGATGATTTTTTCCATTTTGGTTAGTGTAGCATCTATTTCCTTTTCCGTTGGTTGTCCCCCATCCATATTTATGTGAATATTTCCCATGGGTTTATCTATACTAAATGTCATCTTTATAATACTCTTATATATTATCGTGCATACAACATACCGCAATTACCACCAATAAAAGACAATACATTGTATCGTTCTTCAAACAGCGTCAAATCGTAATTATATTCAAAGAGTTGCCAATTCGATTTGCGAACACCAATCACATTACCACTCACATCACATATATATCCATACGCCGCCTTATCAGCACTGATACTAGGTACAAAAGTCGTTATTTCTAAATCAATATTTTTGAACTTGCTCATATTGAGCGCTCCTGATGGTTGGTATTCAAAAGGACTCGTATTCAGACAGAAATTATAACAATAAATACCTTCTTTGGCAAATCCGGGAGTGCGTGTATATTTTTCAATATAATCGTATATTCCCCGAGTCAATACATTTTCGCGATATTCGCCGTTCAATAATATTCCCATGGTTTCCAATATTTCTTTACGGTTTTCCGTATAAAAATCGCCACTGGTGAAAAAGCCAGTATTTTTGCCGTCTGGATTTTTTCCAGGACCATAAGGAGTCACTGAACTATCAAGTGTATATTGTGGTGCCACTCCAATATCCTGAGGCAGGTTTTTATACGGCCAATTCGTATAATTACTCCACTCATTGCGCATATTCACATCATTACGCTGCAAATACCACATCCAATTGGCGATCATTCCATTTGAGGTCAAACTCACACGTTTGGATCCGGTAATATTTTGGAACTTGTATTCGAATACATCTTTGACTAAATAGACTTGTTCTTGGGCGGCAAATAAAATACGTTCGTCTTTCGACAAGAAACAATAAGTCGATATCAAATGCACGTCCGCATTCCATGTATTGGTTTTGTTTCCATAATTCGCTGGTGAAATATCGACGGCCGGTGGTGTTTGTAGATATCGGTACATTTGGAATTGTTGTTGATTGAAATCGGGTTGAATATACGGGAACTCATTGGCGGAATCAAATACGTCGCGTACTTGAAATAGTTCTTGGATAGGTCGCATGGTCACGGTTATCACCAATTCGTTGTATTGTAAAGATATTAAGGGAAAAGCGCATCGTGAATCGAGTGTAAACCATGTATTGATGGGAATATATAAATCCCTTCCGCGAATGGATGGTTCCGCGCCCACAGTGCTTTCGGTATAATAGGATGTTGGATAGGCATTGATCCGTCCATATGCACATGCAGGGTTATTCAATTCAGGCGTATTCCCGGTCATATTGTCAAATAGCCGTTTTTTTTCGGCAGTGAAGTCCCGTTCTACCATGGCGGCTAAATATTCGCCGGAATATTTTTGTAATGTAAGAGATCCACAAGTGATGGTGATTTCTTTGATCATATGAGTTCCTAAACTTTCAATCCATCGAAAATCATAGGGTGCCCATCGATCACTGTTATCATCACATGGATGATAGAATGGACTGTAAATATCCGGTATCGTGACAACCAAATAAGTATCCATCAAAAGTTCGGCATAACGCGGTATTTTGAAAGTGAAAACGGACGGATCCGTGGTACGAAGTTCTCGCAATCCATCATAGTCAATCCGAAACTTTTGCAGTCCGAAATTAGTATATTTAGAATAAACACATTGGAAGAACGTTTTCGTAGGGTTGCCCGTTAGAAAAACATTCATATTCCCCTCTGAAATAATATTTAGTAATCCACCTGCCATGTATAGTATACAATCCTATTTTGTTTTCTTATTATATTTGTTTGTCCATAGAATATATATGGACGTATTTCGATTATTATTAATAGTATTGATTTTGGTTATTTTTATTTATGTCATGAGTCGACTCTTATTGAAACGTCGGCAAATATTGGCTATGAAAATAGTGGAAGGTGCAACTACTGCGGCTCAAGAAGAAGTGAAAACAATGAAATCAAAGTATTCGCCAACCACTTCTATCAAAAGTATTACTTCCGAACGAAGTGGTATGGATTTAGCACAATATTGTATGAAAGGATCGTATAATAGTGCATATTCAGGATCATTGGTAAGTGGCGATGCCATCAAGTTTGTATTATCTCGTGGATATCGGGTATTGGATTTAGAAATCGCTGATGATTCGGAAAATGGATTGGTCGTCGTCTATTCAAAAGGAGGAGAAACCATTGGTCGCAATAAGGCGACTTTGAGCAGTATATTGAATGCGATTACTACCAATGCATTTCTCGATACCAATACTCCGAATGCTCAAGATCCACTCTTTATACATTTACGTGTACAACCATCGAATGGCGTATATAATAAAATGGCAACATTATTAAACGAATATGTTACAGTTGAACGCCGGTATTTGAACACGAATGGATCCGCAAAAACCGTCAATGGTTCTACCTCCTTAAATGATGTAAAAGGAAAGATGATATTGGTCATGGACACTATACTCAATTCATCTTGGTCATCAGAATCGCCAGATCTAGCCAATTACATCAATGCGCAAACCGGTGGTAGTTCTTGGAAAATATACAATTACGGGGATTTAGAAAATCGCAAAACAAATCCACCAACAATCACCGACAATGCCAAAAAAACGGATCTAACCAATATTGGTATGATAAAACCAGACAATTTAGAATTATATCCTTGCCCCATAATCACATCAATCATACCCGATTATGGTATACAAATAGTAATGGTAAGGGCTTATGTAAAAGATGATGGTATGATAATGAGTGAAGATTTATTTGATACATTCAAAGCAGGTATTGTTCCAATGGCATATGCCATCCAATATTTGAATGATAAACAGCAAGATTTGAAAACCAAAAAGATCGATTATTCATTGTTGAAATAAGAAAATGTTTTCATAATGTATATGAAAACATACCATAAAAAAAATCCAGCATGTGCTGAAAAAATGACATTCGAAGATTGTGAATTGGCTATTTTACGGCAAGCGGTTGATGAAAATGAAACCGTAGTCGGTGCCAAGATCGCCAATAGTGAAGATGTCAAGAAAATTATTAAAATATTGGAAACCTTTTTGATTCGAAAAAAACGGATTTGTTATGGCGGTACAGCGATCAATAACATATTACCCTCATTTGCCCAATTCTATAATCGGGATGTGGAAATCCCTGATTACGATTTCTTTTCCGACCATGCTTTAGAAGATGCCAAAGAATTGGCAGATATATATTACGATGCCGGTTATACCGAAGTCGAAGCCAAATCAGGTATGCATCATGGAACATTCAAAGTATTTGTTAATTTCATTCCCGTTGCCGATATCACCCATTTAGAAGAACAAATCTATAAATCCATCCAAAAAGAATGCATTACCCGCGCCGGTATTAAATATGCCCCACCCAACTTTTTACGTATGTCTATGTTTCTAGAACTGTCGCGACCATTGGGAGATGTTTCACGATGGGAAAAAGTTCTCAAACGATTGACATTATTGAACAAATATTATCCATTGAAAACCAATAGTTGTGCCACCGTCGATTTTCAACGTGTTATGGAACATGACTCAAATGGGTCGGAAAAATTGTATTTGACGCTGCGTGATACATTGATCGATCAAGGAGTCATCTTTTTTGGCGGATATGCAACCTCTTTATATGGTCGTTATATGCCATCCAAACGTAGTCGCGATGTAAAAAAAATCCCCGATTTTGATGTATTATCCGAAGATATTGATACATGTGCATTGATTGTTTTGGAAAGTTTGAAAGAAGCGGGATTCGATAAATGCAAAGAAATCAGACACGAAGCCATTGGTGAATTGATTCCAGAACGTATTGAAATCTTGGTCGATAAAGAAACCGTGGCGTTTATTTATAAACCCATTGCATGCCATAACTATAATACAATCACTATTTCTGATAAACAGATTAATGTCGCGACCATCGATACCATGTTGTCTTTTTATTTGGCATTTATTTATGCAGATTTACCATATTTCAACAAAGATCGTATTTTATGTATGGCAGAATATTTATTTGACGTAGAACAACAAAACCGTCTCGAACAAAAAGGGTTGTTGAAACGTTTTGCGATTTCGTGTTATGGCAAACAAGCGCGTCTAGAAGATATTCGTGCGGAAAAAACCAAGAAATATAAGGAGTTAGCCGAGAAACGTGGTACGCGTGATTACGAAATGTGGTTTTTGAAATATATTCCGGAAATGGTTCGCAATGAAAATGCCAAACCGACTGAACCCAAAAAATCAGTAACCGAAAAAGAAAAACCAAAACCAAAGCGAGCCAAAAACACTACTGTCAAAAAATCCAAACAAGTTCGTTTTATGGAAATATTCAAATAAAATCTTAGACACGTGTATATTCATATTCCAAATAGTCCCAATAATAATCAGTAAGCGACCCGGTATGATAATATGTTTTGTTTTCGATGAGTTTTAGATTGCGCTTTTTCTTGATACGATAAATTATCCATCTATAATAGAATCCGTCAGGCGTGTTTTTGTAAGACATAGAAATAAAATCATTTGATAACAATTCTGCCGCACGATTTATGGAAGCATGTTCATTATACAATTGGTAACATACATAGTCGTCATCAATCATTGTAGATTTGTACCAGCACACTGTTTGTAAAGCTGGATTTGGTTTCAATTTTCGTATAATACCGAAATGGCGACGAATATCGATAGACGGCACATATTCTAAAATGTGTTTGATAATTTCATATGGTAAATGGTGTGCCATATGAAGTAGTGAGATATAGATAATATCATGCGATCTTTTTATGTCATATCTACAAAGCAATAGAACTGATGTAATCGATGATATTTTTCATACTATAATAAAATGCGCCGAAAATCGCACTTTTTAACAAGAGACCGTTGAAATTGATATTGCCGTCCATGTTGTAAATCGGTAAAAACGACAAACGTTTGTACAATAAAGAATTGACCACTGGCATTTGGAAAATGAAAAAGAGGATCGCCACAAAAATGGGGGCTTGAAACTCCGTCAACAAAGTATCTATCATACTTTCACGATGTTTCTTTTGTTTATGGGTTTTCAATTCTATGTCGGCGGTTTCTTCGTAATCGCGCAAATAATCGGCATTCAATTTGGGTTTGGGAATATAGTTGGGTTGGATTTCTTCATCTTGCATATATGAAGATGTCTCCATGGGAATATCGCGGGATGGTAGACGCACTTGAGGTTCATTTGTGGCAGATGCTGGCGGTAAATAGGCATTGTATTGTGTAGCGTCGATTTGTTGTCGACCCATATTTTGTTGTCCCATGTTTGGGGGTTGACCCATTTGATATTGTGGTTGTTGTGGGGGCATTGCATATTGTTGTTGTCCCGTGCCATATTGACCAGATGTATGTTGAGGCGGTGGCATGACTGCCCCTTGGTTTGAAATACCATAAGGGTTTGGATGCACATTCATTTGGGTATAAGTTGGAGGGGCTTCGTTAGCCGGTGGTTGACGAGTATTGATGGATTGAATCGAAATATTTTCTGGTAAATCCGAAATACGGGTCGTAGATATTTGTTCGGACATATTGAGAACTATACAATAGTATGATGCTAAAGATTGTATAGTTTTACGCAAGTTTTATAAGATCCCGTAGAGTTTTTTCTTTTCGGGAATATTTTCTAAATCAATTATTTTTTTATTGGTATTACATTTGGTGGATTCGAGAACATATTTGCTACATTTTCCATCGTGTTTATAGACATTTTCTTCGGAAATGATGGGACCGCTAAACCGAATACAATTGCGTTCATTGCATACTTCGCGGAATATTGTTGCTAAACCTAATCCAAGGATAATTGATATAATAATTTTACCCACTGCGGAGTTTAATAATCTGGCAATATTCATGTATAATATACTATTAGACATGAATCCGTGATTTATGCTTGTACCGCTACACTTTACTGTCGCACTAAGTGCTTTAGCTTGCCAAAAGCCCGCTTTATTGTCGCACTAAGTGCTTTATTGTCGCACTAAGTGCTTTATTGTCGCACTAAGTGCTTTATTGTCGCACTAAGTGCTTTATTGTCGCACTAAGTGCTTTATTGTCGCACTAAGTGCTT
>JACCEB011358397.1_pt1 | contig 16448 bp, 18 predicted proteins | sample 7454761 | NCBI WGS metagenome assembly JACCEB01 (sample SAMN15323454, study PRJNA562643) | freshwater metagenome | isolation source: river surface water | place: USA:Blue River Watershed | collected 2017-08-18 | reverse complement strand
ATCTGCTTATCCGAATATGTAATAATATAATTATTGACGAAAATGTAATTTAGAAGTGGACGAATATTTAGGACACTCTGCTCCTGCTCATTTGTTCAACACATTATGTAATAATTATCAGAAAATTTGCGAATACCTTGCCAAAAAGGAGGCCAGGTGCGTTGCTATAAGTGAAAGAAACCATTTCTCTATACTTATATGAAATTATTAAATTTTATAAAATCTGTAAAAATAAATTTTTAGATATAGTTATATTTTTGTATTATAAAATATATATTATATACAATATTATATACAATATTATGAATAATAATCTAAATAAATTAAAACCTTTCAAGATTTTAGGAAAAGGTTCAGAAGGTGTTGTTATTTTAACTCATGATAATAGATATTCTGTTAAAATATATCGTAAAAATCCAAATGAAAATATAATGTTAATAAATATTATTCATTATTTTTTGGATACAGATTTGCCAAAAACTATTTATACAATATATATTATAACCTCTAGAAAAAATTCATTAAATCTCGCCAATTATTTTTCATATATAAACTTGAAAAATTATGAAACCTTATCAAATAAATATAAAATGAAAACAAGAATATTTGAAGTTATGAAAACATATAAATATACATTGGATGATTTTATAAAAAAAAATTTACTAAATCATAATATTAAAATATCATTTTTACAACAAGGTATTTTAACATTATTATGGTTATATATGGAAAAAGGTATTATACACGGTGATTTAGATGCAAACAACTTTTTTATTCAAAAAACAAATAAAAATATTTTTTCTATAAAAATTAGAAGAGAAAAGTTTGATGTAAAATTGTACGGATATTATATCATATTTGGTGATTTTGGATATGCAAAAAGTATTGAATTAATCGATTCAAATAAATTTCCTGAACAAAAAAAATTAAATATATTATCTCAAACATTAAATCCATGGTTTGATGTTGTAGAATTTATTAATTTATTTAATAATGAATTGAATATAAATATTGATGAATTATCTATGAAAATATATATGAAAACGAACAATCTATTTAGAGAAATGTTAAAATCATATATAAAAAACGAGTCATCTTTACATGAAAATATTATAAAATTTAAAGACACATATTTTGAATTCATTAAAAACAATATTATAAATATTTTTTAATAAATAAAAATGACACATGTATTTTCATTGAACTATGTTTAATAATCCAATTATATTTTGATAAAAATGAACGGGAAAAAAACAAAATCCCAAGCTTTTGACCCTGAAATGATAATAAATTTTAAAGACAACTTATATTTAACAGAATTTTCATTAAAAGAGCATATTCATTTATTTGAAGATGTTTCCAGAAAAATAAAATCATTTCACGAAAGTTTCTTGAAAATAGTTGAACCAGATTATGATTTTTTAGAATCTGGTGCTATAAAGATGAATAATACAAAGAATATTTATCAAGAATTGATAAAATCATATAATGAATTTAAATCTGCAGATATGCGTTTTATTGATTTCAAAAAAACACAACCGTTCAAACAGATTGCACATCTATTCGAATTAGTTATTGACAAATATATTACAGATAAATTTTATCCTAGATTAGATAAGGATTATACAGGTGATATATACGGAACTATACGATGGAATAAGAATAGATTTTATTTGAAAGACTCTGATTATAGATTACTAAAATCAAAGGCGGATGAAATAGAATTTATTGTATGTAGATTATCACATCATGTAAAATTATTTGATGTTAATATGAGTCATTACAAAAAATTTAAAAATAATAAAAAAATTTAGTTTTCTTTTCATATATAATGTTTTATTATAAATTATCGGTTCATGATTATTGGTATAATACAACCGATTCAGAGCAATTAATCATGGCAACAACCCAGCCTTTTCCGGCCGCGTTTTCATCGCGCACAAATTTGAATGTCTCTGGGTAGTCTTCGCAAAATTTACTTAATTTTTTTGATACTATCTTTTTAAAATCAGGAAATGCCTTCATAAATTGCGAATAATCGGGCCCGGCATTCATTCTGCCACCTTTTTCTGCAATATAATCGAAAAGTATCTTTTCTGGATGGATAATAGATATTTTTTGAATATCATTCTTCATTATCTGGTCTGGATGATTCATAACTGATATTTGTTGAATATCATTCGGAATTACCCATCCTAAACCGGGTGCAGAAGAGTCATCTTCAAATGTTAAATATTTTGAAAAATCTTTACAAAATATTTTTAATTTTCGAATAATATCTCTATACTCTGGATATCTAGATAAAAAGATTGCATATTGTGGTCCAGCATTTATTCGATGGCCTTCAAAACCTCGAATATAATCTCTGAAATGAATGGCAATCCTCTCTGGGTCTCCAGTTGCACTATCTCGCTTTAAAATAATTTTATCTTCAGAAAAAAGGGATTTACCCAAGCTTCTTTTTAATATAATTGTTCTGTCTGCCATTTTTAAAGATATTTTTATATATTTTTATATATTTTTATATATTTTTATATTTTTTATATTTATTTTATAATAAAAATTATTGTAAAGATTATATTTTTCAATTTTTTTTATTAAAAAAATTATTTCCGTTCTAGGAATCAATTTTTTTATTTTTTATTTATCTATTACACTGACCGGAAAGAATATAACCCCCTTTAGTAATCATATTGAGCTCAAGCCAAAAACCTGCATTAAAAAGAATTACTGCAAACGCATGTATTTTTTGGTCAAAAATTGTTTCTGCAAATAAACCTTCAATAATACCTCCTAATGCAATTAAAAGAGGTGGGGCCAACGAATTAAATAAGCTAAAATAGCCAGGGTATATTAAGCCACCTAAATTTGAAAATGCATACATATTTAATGATGCAGAGAGTATAAATGGTATCAATGTAGCCCAAGCCAGCGGAAATGTTGAACCGCCAGCCGTTTGTTTCCATTTAAAAATAAAGGTAGCTTTATAATCTTGATTACCTAGATAACCAATAAAGAAGCCCAATACGGATAAAAATTTTAAGAAACCGTAAAAATAAGTTGGACCCAAAACAGCATATGAGAATGATTGTAATCCAATATATTGCATATTGAAAATGAAAAAGTAGGCGACAATTCTTAGCCACTGATTATTTTTATCAGAAACAACCACATTTGTGTTCTCTTCTTCTCCTCTTAATGGACTATCAAAAGGAGCCACCTGCCAACCTTCATATGTATGCATCATAATACCTGGAAGACCACCGAAAAATGCGATTATCGGAGATAGAAGAAATAAAAGCGTTCTTTGCCCATCATTATCAAAATAAATCGTCCATTTATCACTATTATTTAGTATGGATTGTGCCATTAAAAATGCTGGAATAATTGGAGTCCAATGAACGAGTTCAACTAAATTTAACATAAAAGCATTCGCTGTACGAGCCATTCCAATATCATAGAGAGACGTTTTTGGCGCCGCTTTATTCCACCCCCACGATGGATTTGAAGGAAATCCTATAGAAAACCATTTATTTTCAACAGAAAAATAAGAATTATTGTTTTTTTTAATATTATTATCTACCATTTATTAATAATATTATTATAAAAAACTTTATATAGAAAAGATTATAATTGTATAAAAAAATTATTTCTGTTTTAGGAATCAGATTTTTTTTACATTTATTTGATTATTAAATGTTGAAACACCTATTATAGGCTGTCCAGAATATTGTATATATTGCTGAGCAGCTGGTTGGCCTTTATTTGCGACTAAATTTTTATTATTATTCGCAACTTCCATTTTCAAATTTTTCAAATAAGCTTTTCTGTACTCTGGGGTATTCATTTTATTTATATAATTATTATAAATAAAATTAATGTGTAAGAAATTATATTTTCATTTTTTTTATTTAAAATAGATTATTACATACATCACAATCCTCGCATGTGTCTTCGTCTTCGCTGTCCTCGTCTTCGCTGTCCTCGTCTTCGCTGTCGTCATCTTCGTCTTCGTCTTCGTCATCTTCGCTGTCGTCGTCTTCGTCATCTTCGTCGTCTTCGTCATCTTCGTCGTCATCGTCTTCGTCGTCATCGTCTTCGTCTTCGCTGTCCTTATCGACAACGCAACACTCTCCCTCCTTTTGACAATCATTACACTCCTCCTTTTCAAAGAATTCCTCGGCAACATCGTCCAATAATTTATCCAAATCCTGCTTTTCTTCAGATAATCCTAGAATTTTATTTCGAATACATAATGTATGTAAAAAATGCGAACATGGTGTAATAACATATTCATTGTTCTCAATCTTATTCTTACAAAAAGTACATTTAATATTAAATTCGGAGATATCACGCTCCTCATCTTCTTCTGATTCATCATCATCAGATTCATCGTCATCTTCTTTATTCAATAAATCTTCAGATATATTTGGAAATATCTTTTCGCAAAAATTTTGAACTAAATTTGTGAAATTATTCTTTTCATCCTCACTAAATGACATTATTATATATTATATCTAATATATTTAATTCCAAATTAATCCGCTTTATGCTCTAAATAAAATATTTCATCGAAATTAATAAATTCCATATCTTTTCTTAAATAATCCGTTTTCATGCCCTTATAATCAGATGTCCAAATTTTAAATATGCAATTATTTATTTTCGGACTCACCGACAAACCATTTATTTTATTATCATACCCACCATCTTTTGTTATATTATTTAAACATAAATAAAAGATTATTTTTGTCCAATAATCAAATGAATCTTTTTTTGTTAATCGCATTGACCAGTATCCGCCATGAATATTGCTTTTATCCTCATAAATTGGATTTATACCATCCTTCATAAAAAAGAACATGCCATGTGTTATATTCTTTATATTATGAATCATAAATAATAAATCACTATAATTAACTATATTCATCACTTTTGTATAACTTTGTAATGACCAATCATTATCATTGACATTGTGAAACCATAATGTCCATTTATCTCTTAATTCAAAATCTGTTAATTCCATAATATTTATATTTAATATTATTTAATTTCACTTTAAATTAATTTTATTTTAATATTGACAAAAGTGTATCATATTTTTCAGAATATCCGTGTGCTATTCTAACCTTTGACCTGTTTGACGATGTATCCTGGCATGTATTAATTTCTCCTCTGCAATACATGCAAATTGGGATTTGATACGTCGAAAAATCCATCCATTTATCATAACAAATTTTATGCACAATATGTTTACACTTAAAAAATAGAATGTCATTTGTCGTATTTATCTTTTCACAACATATAAAACATCCATCTTCAATCATATCTGAATTTATAGCTTCGTGCTCTTTACAACAATAAAATTCATTAGAATTAATTCTTTTTCTACACTTTTTCGTAGCTGAAATATAACCTTTGCATCGATTCATTTTTACATATAATTATGTAATTATAAGCTTTAAATTAGTTTATTTTTAAGATTTTTTTAATATATTTATATACTATATAATGGTAGCACTCTTCTTTCATAATAAATTATCTAATAGTGAATTACTAAAAAAAATAAGTCCAAATTTTGATATTACTGATGGATATATAATCATAGAAAATTATGATTCTGAAAATGATATTTTAACAATTAGTAATAAAAATGAAAATAATAATACAATATTATACGGAAAAATAGTTAAGTTCTCTAATATGAAATTAGAAGTTATATTAGAAAAATTAGGCTATGTCGAGGAATGTAAGTTAAATACAATTTGGGCAAATAAAAAATTTGGCGGAGTTTGCAAGACATACATTATTTCATAACTTTCGGCTCAAAATAATCGTCTGTAAATTCCTCTTCAATAAAATCATTTTCCCCATCTTTGGTTAATTCTTCAGAGTGAATGTTATTTACATCATTATTATCATTTATTATTTTTTCGGAGTTTTCTCTTTGTTCATTATTATTATTCTTATAATCTTGAGAAAATGCACCCTCCGGTAAACTGTTATCATCCTCCAAATAATATCTTTTACCAGACTGTTTTAATTGTGTTTTAACTCTCTTTTTATCTCTACTTCTATCTATCTTTCTCTCTTTACCTGACATTATTAATATATAATATATTATAAAAATTATTTTATATTACTATATTACTATATAGTTTATATAAAATCCCTATGTCCAAAAGATACTTCATCATACCTCGCACGCTTACAAAATATTTCGAACGCACGAAGTATTTCATTCGCTTCGCCAGTTATACCAAAATAATGCATATAGTTGCCTACGGTACTACACGTGAATGTTAACTTCTTATCTCTACTATAAAAATGAAAACCTTTTAAACAATCATTAAACTTATTTTTTTCATTAACTATTCGTAATAAATTTTGTTGAGTATCAATATTCAAATCTTTACAAAAATCAAAAAAATTATCAACTGCACATTTATCAGCACCAAACTGTAAATATTCCTCACAATTATTGTCAATACCGTCTAAATAACTAAATAAAAGGCGTGCTTTACTGTCCATTGTCCCATCAAAATAACTTTTTACAAAAGATGTTATATCCTTTTTTATGGATAAAAACACATTTTCATCTATATTAAAAAAATCCAATACTTTTTCCATTTTCCATTTAAAAATATGATTATTTAAAAATATTTATAAATATATGTTAAATATTCATTTATAAAAAAATAAAAGAATCAATTTTTTTATTATTTTTATTATTATTATTATTATTTCACATATAATGAATTTATCGATGTTATATCACGAATTAATAAACTCGTCGAATTCTCCATCTTTTCACACAAGTCATATCTTTTCATCGTCATACATATATCTTTTAAATTATCACATACATTATTTAATCGCATAATTGCTTTCACAAAATTGCCATCATATACACTTGTAACATTATAAATATCCTGAATTGTTCCACCATCTGCCCAAATATAAGCTGGTTCCACAAAATCCAAGTATAAATTATAATCACTCTGTATATATAATCCGCACTGCTCCTCTTTCGAAATAAAATATTCGCCCAAATTCTTCATTTTATTCAGAACAGCACGCACTTTACCAGGAACGTTCAAATCACTGATGTATTTTTCACCCGAACCACCATCCTTTTCATTAATAAAGGCCGATAATATTGCCACAATCTCGGGGAATGACATCTCGTCCAAATAACCTCGTGAAATCATTTCCGTAAAGAGCAACTCCTGACAATCATTTATACAACTCGCAATTACACCCTTTGGTAAAATTTTCATATCATTGGGATCAATATAATTCTCCTCTATAAGAATATCCTTTATTTTATGAATATTTATATTCAAAATATTGGAACAGTATGAAATATCTTCAGCATTCTTCTTGAGGTTATCCTTCTTATGAATATATGTTTTAAACTTTTCATAATGATTTTTGAAAGTTTTATCAAATTCTATCTCCTTCTTCTCGTTTTCAAGCTTCTGTCTATCCTTATTTTTTAGAGTAAAGAATCGGTCCCCTAGCTTCTGCACAATTTCATAATAACGTCTGCATCTTTCAATTTTATCCAATGGAATAACAATTGATGATATAGACTCCTCTATCTCCTTTGCCTCGTTCGAAAGAACCTGAATCTCCTTTGCATACTCCGTTTTAATTAACGTATTTTCCAAAATTTGATTTAGCTTATCTTGGTCCATTAACATCGATTTTAAAACAAATTGATACGATAAACGGAAACGTGATTGGATATATGGACTCTTCCCGGTCATTAATCCCCTCATCTCAGTCTCGCTAAATAAATCATTCGTAGGAAGAAGGATAACTGTGCCAAATTTATCCAGGCCACGTCTACCGGCCCTTCCACTCATTTGCAAATATTCGTCTGTACGTAGAGCACGCATCCCTCCATTTGTAAATTTCTCCAATTCACTGAAAAGAACCGTCTTTGTAGGCATATTTACACCAATTGCAAAAGTCTCTGTGGCAAAAAGCACCTTCACCAACCCTTTACTAAATAAAATCTCAATAATCTCCTTTAATATTGGAATTAATCCCGAATGATGATAAACAGCACCTTTGCGGATTTGGCAAAGAATATCCTGGTATTGTGGCAAGATTTCGTACGTTGACTTGTAATCCTTCATATAATGATTAAATATATTCTCTGCCTCGGCTGTCTCCTCGTGTGTTAACAAATTGCGCCTAACCATGTGGCACAACTCCTCACACTTTTTGCGCGAAAATTTGAAAAACAGAGCAGGTGTATAATTGTGCTCCACTAAAAAATCAATCAATTTGTCCATCAACTTATTAATTTCATACCTCTTATACTTGTTTTTAATTACATCATAATTCTGAAATTTACCGTTTTCACTCATAACCTCTACCAAATTCCATCGCATCTCATCTTTGCCCACCTCATTCTGAAATTGGGTGCCTTTCCAGAAGTAATGTTTTAACGGAACAACACGATGAGAGGTTGGAATCAAATTAATTGGCTTATCCTTTATATTACCTACCCATGAAGCGAAAGATTCAGGGCGGTCAATTGTGGCCGATAACATTACCAAAGTAATTTCGCGCGGAAGTAGAACAATAACCTCCTCCCAAACTTTGCCACGGTCAGGGTCATTAATATAATGAACCTCGTCAAAAATAACAGCACCAATCTCACTAATTTCCAAATTAATAGAATTCGTATTAATAATTTCTGACGAATTTTTATAAAGCATATTACGCAAAATCTCAGTTGTCATAATAATACACTGTGCATCTGGATTCATTTTAATATCCCCTGTTAAAATACCAACACTGTCAAACTTTTCCCGGAATTCGGCAAACTTTTGATTCGATAGTGATTTCGTAGGTGATGTATATATCACTTTTTTACCATTCCGAATACATTCAGCAATAGCATATATGGCCAAAACCGTCTTGCCAGAACCGGTATGTGCCGTAATCAAAACATTCTCTTTTTTATAAATACGATAAATTCCTTCCTTCTGAAAATTATCTAGCTCATATGGAAATTTAAATGCAATATCCTCCTCTGGAATTTCTCCTGGAGCTTCAGTTGTAAAAATATTTACTTTACTCATCTTATAAATTATTTATAATCGTCTATTTAACTTTATATACTAAATAAAAATAATCTTCAATTTTATTTTTATTTTTAAAAATAACAAAATTATTGAAAATAATTTATTATATATGAATATTATATATGAATGCGTTTGTATTAATTCATTTTGGTGATAAATTGAAATATTTAGAATTAGAAATCTACACTGCAATAATGCTTCGAAAAAATACAAAAAATGATATAATTTATTTATATTCAATAAATGATACGCCCCGCAAATATGTAGAAATTATGAAAAAAATATGTAATAAAGTAATTAGGTACAATGATTTAGGTATAACATATAATATAAAAGGATATAAATCACTATATACGCATTTTAATACGTTAAGAACGTGTAATTTTATATATGCATATAAATTGGTAGAATATAATAAAATATGTATCATAGAATCGGATATGATAATATTAAAAAATATAGATGACATATTTGAATTAAAAACACCTGCAACATTAACTTATTATAATATAGCGAATATGCTCGATAATTGTAAAATAAAAATAGACAAACAGAAATGTATTCAAGAATGTAATATAAGAAGTAATATAAATGGTGGTGTACTATTAATAACCCCGTCTTTAACCAAGTATAATTTATATCTAAATAACATAAAAGCGGTAATCGAGAATAAATGTATTTTCCCAAATGAAACACTATTTTTGATATCAAATGAAATTATATATAATCTACCTTATAAATATAATGGTGTCCAATATCAATTATTGGAATATGCAAATCATTTCAAAATTAATATGAAAGATTATTTGTCAATTGTTCATCTAAATAATAAAGAAAATAAACATATCGATATAATTCGTGATAAGTATTTAGAAAAAATAAAAAAAAAGAATTTTTTATTATATTATTTTATAAATATATTTAAAAATACATACTATGATAAGTACAATGAAAGGATTAAAAAAATATTAGATAAGATATGAACATATCGTTATACTTTGCATAAATCGTTAAATAATTTTTCATTATTATTCCGAAGAGCATACATTAATGGTGTATCCTCATACCTATCTTCTATAAATGGGTTGGCACCGTGGCGTTTTAACAGAAGGGCTATTTTGTCGTTTCCACCGTGTCCACATGCATAATGAAGAGGCGTACAACCCTTTTCATTGCGAAAATCTACGAGTGCACCTTTTCGAATTAAATCGAAGACCATTGAAATGTTGTTGTAAAATACAGCATAATGTAATAGGGAACAATTATTTTTATCTAATAAATAAATAACATCTTCATTTTTCAGGGATTCTGTAAAATAATGATAATTACCTTCCATTATTGCAAAGTGTATTTTGGAAAGATTAATCTGTTCTAAAATAGTATTACGTAAAGGTGGTATATCTTTTAATTCTTTCATTTTTAAGGTGAAAATATGAATATAATATATATAACATATTGTACAACTTTATGAAATTTAAACAATCATTTTTTTATTAAAAAATATAAAATTGATGGTTCATTTTCATAATAATTTTTAAATATATTAAATAATATCTATATTTTATAGTCTTAAAAAATGACAGAATTTATTCCAGACAAGTTTAATGACAAAAAGTTTGATCAGAATCTTTTAGCAGCTTCTGAGAACAAGGAAAACCTTGTAGAGGCTAAAAAAGAATGGGGCCATTTTGGACATGAAAAAAGTCCACAGAAAAAGACGTGTATTTGTAATCATAAAATAACAAATGTTGAATATTTTCTAAATTTACAGAATGGTGCCATCATATGTTGTGGTTCTGTCTGTTGTAAAAAATTTAATTTTGACACTACAAAAGAGATAGATAATCATGTGTTGAAAGAGATTTTGACATTAAGAAAGCCTTATGGTATTGACTATAAACAATTTGCGACTATCCAAGAATATTTGGCTTATGCAAAGGACGAATTGGCACAATTCATGGCTAAGAAGATTGAATCGGCAAAATTTGACGACCTTGTTCTTATGCTAGAAAATATTGTGAATATTCAGGCATCATTTGGCGTAGATACTTTTAATACACATATTGACTTGATAAAAGTGAAAATTGTGGAATTCATTCCATCTTATCTTGAAGATGAAATGTCAAAAGATGTATCCTCTATTTTTGAACAAATAACTAAATTAGGGAAATTATCGGCTCATTATGGAATTCCTAAAACGAGTCCTGAAATATTCAAGACCGCTATTTCAAAAATTGTTGACTATTATGTTAGCGAAAGAGGTTATTCTGGAGATACGACTGTTCCATTTCAAGCAAAGATTGATAAAATACTTCTGAAAATTGAAGCGATTAAAAGAATACATAATAAAACTATGTTTTTAAAAGATTTTTTTATCGAGATGAACGAGAAGCTTAAAAAGAAGATTCAGAGTATCCGTGATGCGAATTTTGCTAGAGATAAAGCAGCATGGGAAAGGAAAAAAAAAATTTCAAATTGGAAACATAGAAAGGACCCAATTTAAAAAATTAGATATAAAATATTTTATAATATATAATATTTTATAATATATAATAATATATAATATTTTATAATATATAATATATATTATTCATACCTAAAAATGAACTTTTTTAGATTTTTTTCATTTGTATTATTATCTACAAAGAATAAACCAAATATGATGTGTAAACCATGTTTTCCAAAATTTGAATTTAATGAGAAAATTATGATGGAGACTATCTTGGTAAATTTATAAGTTTATGTAAAACCAGAAAATCGTCCCATGTATAAAATAACTTATACTTAGAATAGTTTCGATAACATTTATCAATTGATATAATTGACTCTATCTTTTCTCGTATCTCTTTATAGTATCTTTTAATAGATTGTTCATTATAATTAAAATATTTAAATAGAAAATAGATAAATATCTTCTGCTCTCTTCTGTATAATGTTCGACGCTTTTCCGAACGAGCATTTATTTTCGGCGAAGAATTGATTATATAAATATCATTATTATTAATAATTGAGAAGCAGATATTGTTTATTATTTCTAATATAATTCCCTTAATATCAATGTTTTCCCCAGATTCGTCCAATATATATGTTTCAATATCATTCTTTAAATTTTTTATATCATTAATAAAATAATAATCGATGATATCATTTATTGTATTTTTCATTAAAACAAAATTATCTATATTCTCAGATAATCCATGTCGAACATAAAACGATTTTTTAAATATGTTAAAAATTAAATATTTAATCTTATCCGAATTTTTTTGAAAATATTCAAAATTATCTTTGTAAAATATCTTCTCAACCGTATTATAATTATTATTTACAGTATCCAAATTATTCAAATCAATCATAATATCATCAATCGAAAAAACATTATCTCCATTTTTGTTTAAAAATAAATTATATTCACTATCAATAATTTTTGATATATTTTTCAATAAATAATTTTTATACATTAATATATCATGATATTGGAATGTAATAAAATATATCTTCTCATTATTTGCATCCGACCCTTTCAATAATAAATCCCTAAATTTTATGAACTCTTCCCAACTCATGTTTTTGCAAAAATAATTTTTCATAATCTTTTCCATCTCCTCTTTGCCCATATTTAATTGAACAATATGGTAATATATCTTTGATATATCACTTATGTAATTATACTTATATGGGAGTGAAATCCACCCATTTTCAATAGCTAGGAGATGAGACTTTAGAAATTCTACCAATTTATAATAAGAGCCCTCCTGCCGAACAATATTCGCCAAGTAAACAAAACCCTCCCTTAATGTGTAAATATTTGTTCCATCAATCATATCAAATTTATTGTGCAATGACATAAATTCAACTGATACGGATATTCGAATATCCTCCTTGCTATAATTATTATAATCAAGGTTGAGACCATAACTACTCGATTTTGCAAAAATTTTATTCTCCAAATTTGTCATCTGATTTATAATAAAATTTGTATGATATTTGTGAATAAAATTAATGCATCTAGTATCAATGAGAAACTGCAACTCCAAATCCGATTCATACTCCTCCTTCGCAATTAGAAATTCACTCTCCATTAAGATTGAATGAATAATATAAAATTTATTCAAATTAATATCAACGTGATTTTTTGACGGATATTCAAATATTATCTCAATACTATTATTATTCTCCCTGACATTTGAAACACTTGAACCAATCATATTTTGCAACATATTCAAACTAACATCAATATTATATTTACTATTACTGCCCTGATTATACTGAATTACTATTTTTTCAGCGCCCAACTTCTCTGATATTTGGCAAAATGTACGGAGCTTAAACTCCATCTTCTTTAAAACATAATTGTTAAAAGGGATAAATAACTCCTGATTTGATAAAAGAATCTTTTTATAAAAAACGCCCGGCTCAATCGAATTTTCATAAAAATGGAGCTCTTTCATCTTCTTTAAAACAAGAAAACGAAGTTTATCTTCGTTTATCACCTCCTTGTAAAATATATCTTTCACCTCTTTTGGAGATTTTTTTATAAAAATATTAAATAATTGTATGATATTAACAATCTTGTTTTTATCCGAATATTTTAAATAAACAATCTCATATTTATCATAATAGGATAACAAATCTTTCTTTAGATTAAATAAACTCTTCGTAAAAAATTTGGATGTTAGAAAGATAATGTAATCATTGAAAAAGATTTTTATAATATTTATGATATCTATATCATTATCATATAATAATGATAAATTATACTTTTTATCGGTCGGTATAAAAATATCAAATATTTGATATATTTTTTTACGAAATTTATCAGACATTTCAATAATTATACAAAAGATTAAAATTTGGAAATCTTCGTTTCAAAAAATTCCAATGCATTTTCAATGGCCTGGTCCATATTGAAGTATTTATAATTTGCTAAACGACCCACGAAATGAATACCCTCCTCCTTTTCGGCCATCTCCTTATATTTTTGATATAAAGATAAATTGCGTTCATTAGGGACAGGATAATATGGTTCGCCCTCATCACATGTCGTTTCACCAACAATAATTGTATGCGGCGATTGTTGATTTAGAAAATGTTTGTATTCAATAATTCGAGTATATGGCACCTCATTTCCGGGATAATTCACTGCACCACACGGTTGATAAAAATTCATATTCATATGCCTCTCTATGTGAAAATGAATACTTCTATACTCTAAATTTTCGAAACCTCTGTCTCTAAAATATGTATCAATTGGACCGGTATATATAATCGGAATATTCGTTAAATCATTATCTTCCCGAAACTTGAAGAAATCGGTATTTAGACAATATTCAATCAGCGGATTATCCAAAATTTTCTCAAAAAAAGCAGTATATCCATTTTCCGGCAATGCCTGATATTTGTCTGAAAAATATCTTGTATCGAAATTTGCTCGAATCGGAATTCGCTCTAAAACAGATTTATCCAATTCATTCGGATATTTGTTCCACTGTTTAAAAGTATAATTTTTAATCATCTTCTCATATAATACCTCGCCAATTCGTGATTTTGCCATCTCTTCGCTGTTCTGAATACTATCATACTTTACTTGATTTATGGAGAGCCACTCTTTTACATCATTTTCATTTTCTAAGTTTTCGTCTAAAAGTTCATTTATGGTAGTTATATTAACCGGAATACTAACAAAGCGGTCGTCTACATAAGACAATACTTTATGTTCCCATCTCTTCCATTTAGCAAACTTGTTGATATACTCCCATACTCGTTCACTATTTGTGTGAAATAGATGAGCACCATATTTATTCATTAAAATTCCGGTCTCTTTATCAATATAATCATAGCAATTTCCACCAATATGGTCTCGACTCTCTAAAATTAAAACTCGGCGACCTAGGGTACTGGCAATTCTTTCTGCAATCACTACACCACTCAATCCGCATCCTACTACTAAATAATCAAAATTCATATATATTTATGTTTCTATTTAACTCTATTTTAATATAATTTTCTTTTTATTATCATCCTCCATAATTTCCAAAAAATGAATACGTTCTGTTTTTTTGCTTTTTCTACCAAACGCCTCTGACATTGCAGTATCAATACATAAAACTTTTCCACTAAATTTGCGTTTTATTCCATTCTCTTGTGGTGTATGTCCAACAATCATCTTATCAATATCATATTGTGCAAATACATAATCCAAATTTCTCTCGGCCAATAAATGCTTCTGTATAGTAGAATCCGCTGAATAGGATCTGTTCCATAAAACACTATTATCGTCTAGAAATAATTCATAAAAATATTTTTGATTTAAATGTCCTCTATTACCATATAAGGCATCCCGCATTATAAAATTAATATTTTCTATAGTATATTTTTTCGCTATATTTACACTTATACCACCGTGGCAAAACAGATTTTTACCAATTTTGATAACTGGATTCCATGCACATGCCAAATATTTGCTAAATGTATTCCCTAACTCGAAATACTCCTTCCTCTTTTCGGGGGAACCGAAATGCATAATTCCCATCGGTGATACATAATCGAACATTCCTAAAATATTCATTAGCTCATGATTACCAATAATAGGGTGAAATCCACCACCACTCTGATAAGATTCTAATTGAAGCTTTAGAATAAGAGCAATTATTTTAAATTCGGAATCTTCGTCATCATTATCATAATTTCTTGGCTTTCTATCTAAAATATCACCTATCTGTACAACATGTGTATCTCCACCTATCCATTTCAAATCGTCGTTTACAAGATTCGCTCTTTTTAATACTAATATAAAAGCGACATAATCACCATGAATATCACCAATGGCTATTATACGTTTACATTTTGGATAAACACCCTTTTGATAATATTTAAAAATTTCATTATGATTTACTCTCATCTATTATTAATCAATAAAAAAATATTGATAAATATTTTAAAAAGATGATTAATTAAATATTTTTTAATTTCATTCATTTCATAAATTTCGTAATTAATCATTAAAATTTGCAAATATATTCGTATTTGTTATAAATCCATCATGTACTAATAGATAACACATTATTCCTATAATATTATTCTTCTTTTGTAAAACTGCGTTTTTGCCACCCTCTATGACTAAACTATCGGGAACATTTGCAAACTTATATTTATCATAAATGCAGCCAAAAATAAGTGGAATGACAAACCACATATCATAACCCAAATGTTTTAAAACAACTAAGAAATGACTCATACTATTTATCTTTCCAATATTTATATTATTATCCAAATCACTTGTGAACATCTTTGATGTATGATATTTTTTGCAAAGATTTACGATTATTTGTTTGGAAGTAAATTTTT
>JACCEB011945193.1_pt1 | contig 16452 bp, 20 predicted proteins | sample 7454761 | NCBI WGS metagenome assembly JACCEB01 (sample SAMN15323454, study PRJNA562643) | freshwater metagenome | isolation source: river surface water | place: USA:Blue River Watershed | collected 2017-08-18 | reverse complement strand
TGTCAACAAAGAGGTATCGAATGAAAAGTTATAATGATGTTTTTATTAATAGTAAAAACTTAGCGCCGAATGATGTTAGTAGTTTATTTGCTTCGTTCAGAGACAATCCGGGGATATATCACTTTTTAACAGCAAAAGGAAAAAATAAAAGTCGTCCCGATACCGAAGCAATTGCCATAGGATTATCTGTTAATCCGGAAGTTTTTAATTTATATTACAAACAAGAAAAACCTAATTTAGGTTATGAAAACGCAAGCAATTATGTTCCTATAGATTCATTAGATTCTCGACATATGATGATGAGCACAATTATTGTAAATTACTTAGGAACAAATATTAAAAAGATAGTGGAAATAGGTGGCGGCTTCGGTAATTGGGTTCGAATAAATTACGATGTTATAGATTTTGATTCATGGACGATCATAGATTTAGATTTTGTAATACCTTTACAACAATGGTATTTAAAAAATACTATCGTTGACATATCAAAAATTATATTTGAGGATGCTAACACGTATACAAATAAATCTTTTCATAATATCGATTTAGTTATCGGAGCACATAGTTTAAGCGAAGTTGAATTTGATATTTTTGAAAATTACGTACATCATGTTGTTAGAAACAGTAATTTTTTGTTTTATTCAACACATATAAATTTGCCTAGTGCTGAATTAGTTGATAAAAAACTTACATTATTAGAAAAATATTTTGACACAATAATAGATATACCATCCGAAAAGGGATCTGTTAAAAATATACTTTTTAAAAATAAAAATGATCGATAATCGAGTTACCCTAGTTATTACTTCTTGCGGAAGAATTGAATTATTAAAAAACACAATAATTTCATTTTTTAATTACAATACATATCCAATCTATGAGTGCATAATTGTTGAAGACAGCGGAATTGTTAAAAATTTAGATGAGTTAATTCCATTTATACCTGTTCCACATAAATTTTTGTTTAACGAAACTAATATAGGTCAAATTAAATCAATAGACTATGCTTACGAAAATGTCAAAACTCCATACATATTTCATTGCGAAGATGATTGGGAGTTTTACAAAACTGGATTTATCGAGGAGTCTTTTAAGATTCTCGAATCAGACCCGTCCGTAGTAACTGTTTGGTTAAGAAGCCACGATGATACTATGGGCCATCCAATTGACTCTAAAATTATTAAGACTTCCACAACAGAATACTACTACTTAGAATGTAATTATAAAGGAAAATGGCATGGATTTACATTTAATCCTGGATTACGCAGACTAAGTGATTGCATGAAGTTTCATCCATATAATTCTCTCGATGTTAAAATTGCAAAAAAGAAAAAATGGATTTTAGGGGAGGTTGATTTGTCGATATACTATTATAATGCTGGTTATAGAGGAGCGATAACTAAAGAAATAAATGGTTATGTTAAGCATACCGGATGGAAACATCATATTTTATTGCCGTGGGAAACAAAATAATGCCATATAGTTCAAAACAAGGAAAGCGAACATCGTGTAATTGGATTGCAGAAGTGTCGGAAAATATAAAACATGTTGTAGATGTTGGTCCGGGTAGCGGCACATATATAAATCTTTTAAAGTATAAAAGAAAAATTTTAAAAAATGCTAAATGGTCTGCTATAGAAGTTTGGGAACCTTACATAAATTATTACAACCTTAGAGAAAAGTACGACAATATTATAATAGAAGATGTTAGATTTATAGATTGGAATATCTTTTCTGATGTCGATTTAGTAATTTTAGGAGACATTTTAGAACACATTACAAAAGAAGACGCGATCATATTAATTGATAAATTAGTGTCTATAAGCAAATATGTTTTACTGAGTATACCAATTATTCATTATCCACAAGAAGAAGAATTTGGAAATCCGTACGAAAAGCATGTTAAAGACGATTGGTCCAATGAAGAAATTACATGTACGTTTGGAAAATATATTAAAAAATATGAAATAGATAGCATAATTGGAATTTATTGGTTAGAAAAATGAACTCGTATGTTATTTCGTTGTCTAAAATCGAAACTTCTAAAAATAGTAGCATAGAAGTTTTCAATACATTAAAAGAATATAATCTTAACCCTATACTTTACGAAGGTATCTATGGAAACGATGCAGAAAAAATATTTTTAGAAGAAAATCGTCAACTACATACAATAGATGTAGAAACATCTTCTCATAAATTTAATTCTCCAGGTGTTAAAGGATGTTTTATGTCACACTATAATCTTTGGAGAATTTCAGCTCACACCAATGAGCCGATAATGATTTTCGAAGATGATGTTATTTTTTATAGAAATTTTGTGCCTATAGAATTTGAAGATGTATTAATTTTAAGTATTAATTATGATTGGAAAGCGTTAGATTTTTTAAAAACGTATCTCGAAGATACGCATGAGTTGTCGGAAATAGTAAAGTATAATAATTTTTTTATTCCGGGTGCTTCAGGATATGTTATATCTCCTTGTGCGGCAAAAAAATTATTAGATGTTTACAGAAATACATATTTGCCCGTTGATTGGGCAATTAACAGTAATATTTGTAAAATAAAAATTCATCCACAGTTAATGGGTAGATCAAAAACTATGGACGAAAAACAATCGTTGACAAGGTTAAAAACATGGAACATATGAAAGCATACGTAATACATTTGCCCAGCAGACCTCATAGTGTTGCAGGTGCAACTGATATGGTCAAACAACTAAAATCTTACGGATTTGATGCAAAGTTATTCGAAGGAACAGACGGTAATATCGTTGATGAAATTTTTAAAAAAGAAGAACGAGTTATGTATCCTTATAGTATTAAATCTAAAAAACTTAATCGAGACGAAATAGCAGAACTATTAAAAACAGATCTGCCAAGTCTTTTTTGGGAAGATTTTGATGTAGAAGTTCGACAACGTATGCGTTGGAATGAAAACGAAGTAGCAAAAATATCTAATCCAGGTGTTAAAGGATGTTTTCATAGTCATTATAGATTATGGAGATTGTGTGTAGACCTTAATGAACCTATAGCAATATTCGAAGATGATGTAAAATTTTATAGAGGATATATTCCTGTGAAATTTGAAAATGTATTGATACTATCCTTGGGGAAAAGTTCTTTTTTAAATGATCCATTTAAATCGTATTTAGAAAACCCAACAGAACCCCCAATAGCATTGCCTTGGAAAAATTATTCTATGCCTGGTGCAAGCGGGTACGCTATTACTCCATCGGCCGCAAAAAAATTAGTAAAATTTTATAGAAATTATTATGCGCCAGCAGATTCTGGTATGAATAAATCTATTATTGAAATAGATATACATACACACATCATGGGCAGAAATACTCTTAAAGAAGAAGGAAATATTTCTTTAACAAAATCTAACGATTGGAAAAATTGATGATAGTACCAATAGCGTTGGCTAAAAATTCTTCTTTTCAAAATAAGGACAACGTGCTGGACATTATTGATAATGCAGAAATAATAAAAAAATTATTTTTTGAAATTCAACATTTTAAAAAAGAAAATAATCATCGATTGTTGAATGAAAAACAAGGGCTTTATAATAAATTACTAGCAAAAGCAGATCTTGCTTCATTAATAACAATATCTTTCCCAGATAGAGACATACGACTATATAACGGACTCGATTTTGATAATATTAATAAACCAATATTAGTCAGAGGAATAGCAGCCAGTATATACATGAATCTTGCTCGCAAAAAAGATTTAGATTTTTATTTTATAGAAACAGGATATTTTGGAAATTATAAAACAGACCACAATCCTACTGCAAAAAAGTTATTTCATAGGATAGTAAAAAATTCTATGCAACATACTAATATTTTAAATGTCCCAGGAGATAGATGGGAAAATCTTTGTACAATCGATAATCGATTAAAGTGGAAGGGTTGGAAAAAATCTGGTGGAAAAATTTTATTAGTAGCACCCATTGATAAATCGGCAGGGTACTACGGTTATACAAAAGAAACCTGGGTCAATGAAACTATTGAAAAACTAAAACAACATACAGACCGAGAAATTATTATAAGAGAAAAAATGCCAAGACCAGATAGAACCTTTAAAAAAACAATATATCAAGCACTAGACGAAGATATTTTTGCCACAGTTTCGCTAAACAGTATTGCGGCAGTAGAATCTGTTGCTTATGGAATTCCGGCATTTACTACTGCGCCGACAGCGGCAGATCCTGTGTGTTTAAAAGATTTGTCAAAAATAGAAACTCCGTTTTATCCGGATGAAAATTTTGTTTATAAATGGTGCAGTTCATTGGCCTACGGACAATTTCATCTAGAAGAAATGATAACGGGTAACGCTTGGAGAATGGTTTTAGAAAATGAACAACGCGAAACAATTAGTTATTAAAAGTTATCTCAGTAGTTTGCCTAAGCATATTAACGGTACTGAAAAAGTAAATGCGCTAACATACTTTGCGGAAGGTGCGGCACGTTGCGGAGATGTTGCATCGACTACTACGGCACAAACTTATGAGTCTTGTGATGTTGGTGCAATTATTGGAAATGCGTTCGATGCTAATCCTGCAAAAACAACACTTGCTCATTATAAAGTTAGAAAAATGGTAATGGATACGCAAACTAAACTAGGTCGATACTGGCTCAGTATTGACAGCAATGTATTCATTTATAAAAACAAAGAAAATCCTAAAAAATATCTAAGATATAGTTTTAATGGTGTATTTCCTAAAACAGGAATTTATTGTAATGATAATCCTGGAGAAGAAAACTGGAATAATATTAAACGCGATTATAATATGGATTTAAAGCCTTGGCGAGCTAATGGTAGCCATATCCTTATTACACTACAACGTCCATTAGGATGGAGTATGCGAGGATTTAATTTAATGAAATGGCTAGAGAATACATTTAGAGAAATACGCAAATATTCTGACAGACCTATAGTAATTAGGTGGCATCCCGGAGACTGGAAATCATATCCTGTCTACGAATCTTTATTAAAACAATATAATGCAACTATAAGTCCGCAAGAACGACATATTACTGAAGATTTAGTCAACTGTTGGGCATTAGTATGTCATAATAGTACACCGAGTTCAGTGGCTAGTATAGAAGGAATACCTGCATTTATTACAGATGATCCTGGATATTGTCAAGCAGGCGATATTGCTAACTTAGACTTTAGTAAATTAGAAAATCCGTGGATGCCTGACAGGACTGAGTGGATTAAAAAAATATCACAGTGCCATTGGAGTTTTGATGACACTCGATCAGGTAGGTGCTGGGCACACATGAGAAACTACATTAAGTAACGAGCCTGCTCATCAATAAAAATTTTTAAATCTTTACGTTTGCCCTTAGCAGTCCAAATGTAACTGTTTACATCCATGAACCAGTCGATATAAGACATCGGTAACTCTCCGTACCTATATCTTCCAGCAATAACATCTAAAACATCTTGATCCAACGACCAATAAATTTTATCAGCATTAATGTTAGAAGTTAATAAGGTTGAATATTCTTTTATGAATTTATAACTAGACTTATTTCCAGTAAGATATACTCCTCCGGCAAGAAATTGTTTATTTCTTCTAATATATAAATCAGGACCGTCTTCTAATGTTGGTATTTGTTTACGAACAACAGCATCTACGTCGATCGAAAATACTTTTTGTGGATCAGTTAATAATTCGGCAAGTCTAATGAATCTGGCACAGGCAAAATATGTTTTTTGCATTCGTTCTAAAATAGATTTGTCGCCACCTTTTTCCATAGACTTTAAAGTGCGTTTTTGACGCTCGATATCGAACTCCGTGGTCATGGTGCCTTGCCATTTACTTGCGGCTGCTTGAAATAATTCTATCGGAACTACTTCGTAGGATACAGAAACACCATGTTGCTGACAAAAGTCTAATTGGTCTTGTCTTGGATTAAACAAATGTAGATGGATGTTATTATTACTGTTTTGTCTAATACTTTTAACAAGCACTTTGCCAAATTCATCAAAATATTTCTCATCACAAGCGCCGTAGATGAAAAAATCAGTGTGGTTTAATTTTCCTTCGAGTGGTGGTATAATCATGTAAATATTTACTCTATGAAGATAGCATACTTTCCTAATCAGACAGCACTACAATCGGAACCTATATGGGGTGCATTTCTAAATGGTTGCAGACAACTGGGTATAGAGCCTAAAGAAAACAGTAGAGACGCAGATTGTGCTGTAATTTGGAGTGTATTGTGGAACGGACGTATGCGTATGAACGAAAGCGTCTACACTCACTATCGCAGTATGAACAAACCTGTGTTCATTATTGAAGTTGGAGCACTAGACAGGGGTCGTACTTGGAAAATTTCTGCTAATCACATTAGTACTGAAGGAATTTACGGAAATACTGAAAATATTGACTATGACCGAGCAAGAAAATTAGGTATAGGTTTACAAGATGTAAAAACTTTGAGAAAAGATTCTATATTGTTGATTGGTCAGCATGAGCGAAGCCTGCAATGGCAAGGTCAACCGACTACTAGAACTTGGTTAGCTCAAAAAGTTGCCGAAATTCAAAAATATACAGACAGGCCCGTAATTTTTCGACCACATCCACGTCATCCCATTGGTACTGCACCATTGCCAGGCGTAATTTTTGAACGACCTAATAAAATTCCAGGTACCTACGACAAATTTGACATTGCCTTTGACCACTATTGTGTGATCAGCCACAACAGCGGCCCAGGTATACAAGCGGCTATTGCAGGAGTTCCAATAATTTGTGATAAAACCAGTCTAGCACATCCACTTAGTTCTAGTATTTCAAAAATTAATGAAATTTTCTTACCTGACAGGCAAAATTGGTTTCATCAAATACTACACACCGAGTGGACTGTTGATGAAATTGGCCAAGGCATTCCACAAAAACGTATATTAAATGTACTAAATCGTTGACAACGTCAAAAAATGTGTTATAATATAAAATATGACACATACCGTTGAAGACGCATTAGAAATTTTAGCAGGACTAACCAGTCGCGCTGTGAATATTCGTATTGACTTTGGAGAAATTAATCTAGTCAAGAGTCTTGCACGACAAGTTAACCGCGGTACTGCTCTAACGGACAGACAGTTAGACTTAGCCACCAAAAAAATTGAAAAATATCGCCTTGGCTTAGAACAAAATTCAGTGGATGTGGAAAGTTTGCTGGCACTTAAGACACTACGTTTGCCTATAAGACAAATTGATAGAACGCAAACGATATCCTTAGTCACTGACTCAGACAACAAAATCAAAGTTTTAATAAAATTCGTATTTTCTAAGAAATTTGCCGGAATTTGGTCAAATTTACAAGAACAACTAACTGCAAGTTGTCAAGAGACCAAGGGCGAAAAGAAGTTATCATTCAACGAACAAGACCTTTACCTTATAGTCAACACACTACGCCCATTGGGATTTATCATTACCGAAGACATAGAAGCACTATATGAAAAAATCGAAGAAATTTACCTAAATCCTGACAATTTTGCACCTTACGTGGATATTGTTGACAACGAACCGGTTTTGAAAAATATAAATTTTCGTTGTCAAGAATACTTAGATAAAGAGATGCCAGATCGTAAAGGCTCAGATTTTCTTGTTTTTTTAGACAGGGTAAAAAATTGTGGAATTTACCACAAAAACGGTAAAATTATTGAAAAAATCACCGAGATCAGCCCTAATAATTTAATTAAAACTATCCTGGTTTCTCCGGAGACAAGATTTCGTCTTAATCCTGAAGAACATACTATGGATAGTCTCTTTGATATATTAGACACATTAAAGCAATGGCCGCTTTTGGTAATAGTTGATGAAACAAAAGAAGCAATTTCTCAAATCAAAGGGTTGTGTCAGTGTTTGATGCAACGATGCAACGACGGAGAAATAACTGTGTTCTTTAGATTAGAAAATGGTAATCCTGACCACGAGGAGTTTAACCAATTTGTCAGGGATAACCACTTAAATAATTATATAGACTCAAAGACTAAGGTGGTGTTTGTGTCTAAAAATCGCATACCTAAGCCACTTTTTAATGCAGACTGGAAACCTAGAACTGCTCTAGTAACATCAACATACGAACACGGAAAAACTTCAGCATACCTGAATGACTTTTCTACAGTTTACTATTATAATAACTCAGTGTCAGTAAGACATGGAAGAATAAAAGGAACAAGACAAATTGTCCAGTTGTAAAATCGTCATCAGAGACGAAGTCAATATTAAGATAGATGGATTACCTGTAGAGATTCGCAGGAAGATCTCTAATGCACTTAAATTTGAATTACCATATGCTCGCCATATGCCTCAGTATAAATTAGGAAGATGGGATGGAACTACTACGTTTTTTGGTCTTGGCGGGAATGGTTATCTTAATCATCTCGATGTTATCTTAGGCATATTAGAAGAGTGCGGAGTTGATATCGAGGAGATCGAAGACTTACGCAATCCACATAAATTTGAATTTGCAAAGATTACAGACCAATATTGGGCCGATCAAGGTAAGGTATGGCCTAAAGGACATCCTATAGCCGGACAGCCTATTGTACTACGTGACTATCAATTAGATGCTATCAACGGATTCATGGAGAATCCTCAGGGCTTACAAGAACTAGCCACAGGTGCTGGTAAAACAATTATCACAGCAACATTAAGCGCACTTGTTGAACCTTACGGTCGTTCATTGGTTATTGTTCCCAATAAAGGTCTAGTTGTACAAACTGAAGAAGATTATAAGAACGTTGGATTAGATGTCGGTGTATACTTTGGCGATAGAAAAGAATTAGGTCGCACACATACTATCTGCACTTGGCAAAGTCTAAACATATTAGATAAGAAAAGTTACGACAGTGACACACTGAGTCTTGCAGAATTCTTAGAAGGTGTAGTCTGTGTAATCGTTGACGAAGTACACATGGCTAAAGCAGAAGTGTTAAAGAAACTGCTGAGCCAGAATATGGCTAATGCTCCTATTCGTTGGGGACTAACTGGTACTGTTCCTAAAGAAGAAATTAATTTTCACAGTATTCTAGCAACACTAGGACCTGTGGTTAATCGTATCAGCGCACATACATTACAGGAAAAAGGTGTGCTCAGTCAGTGTCACGTTAACATTGTTCAGTTAATGGACGTTAAAGAATTTAGAACATACCAAGAAGAATTAAAGTACCTTGTCACAGATGTTGACAGGGTCGGTTATATTGCAAAACTATGCAACTCAATTAAAGACTCAGGCAACACATTAATACTAGTAGATAGGCTCGATGCAGGTAGACAGATTGTAGATGCAATACCCGGATCCGTGTTCATCAGCGGAGAAGTCAAGCTCACGGAGCGAAAGGAACATTACGATGAAGTTAAAGACAGTGATAACAAGGTTATTGTGGCGACTTATGGTGTGGCCGCTGTGGGTCTTAATATTCCTAGGATTTTTAATCTGGTTCTTTTGGAGCCCGGAAAGAGCTTTGTCCGAGTTATACAAAGCATTGGGCGTGGCATTAGAAAGGCAGAGGATAAAGACTTCGTCCAAATCTGGGACATAACATCTACTTGCAAATATGCAAAAAGGCACTTAACAGAGCGAAAGAAATTCTACAAAGAAGCCAAGTATCCTTTCACCATTGAAAAAGTAACTTGGGAATAATAATAAACGGAGAATAAATGTATATTTTAACCTTAGATGACAAAAGTTTTGACTTGTCTAAGATGCCAGATGAACTAGAAGACGATATTAGATTTAGTGTATTAGATAATAATGATCCTAATAATCCAGATTTCTTTTTTATACCACTGATATTTTTAGAAAGTTTTAACAGTCCGGCCATGGTGCTTAACATTGGCGGACATGAAGTAACTATGCCCATTGACTGGAGTATAGCAGTAGGTGACAGCGAATGCGGCAATGAATTGGAAGTACTGCCCTTAACTAGTCTTAATGACAGAGGGTTTGAAGCATTTATTTTTAATCCATTGAGTGCATTTAAACACGAGTACGCACAAATTGAAATTGTTAATGTCTATAATGATGTTAAATGGTTTTTTCCTAAAATGAAAAATAACCAATTGTTGACAGTTCCATTATATGAAGGCACCAAACCACATTGTGCATTTTTCACTAAAGACATTAGTCGTCAAAGTGAAATTATTAACCACTACAAATTGTTATAATATGGGACAACTTAAACCAGGCGCAACTTACATATATGAGCGAGACGGCGGCACTGTCTATGCTAGAGAAATGGGTGCCGATCCTAATACACGAGTAGCCATAGGATGGGACTATGATCCAAAAAAGCCCAGAGATGGACGCGAGACTTTCTTAGCGTCCAAGGAAGCAAGGCTATGGCGGAATATTCGGGAAACAGCAAAAGCCAATACGACTTTACAACGTGTGCTGGACCGTGCTATACTAGTCTATAATATTGTCAAGGATAAGAAATAATGAGTTTAAAGGTAGCATATTTTCAACCAACTGTACTGGCTATTGACCAAGTACCTCCAGTTGAGTTTAGTCAAATTTTTAGTCTGTCCGAGATGTTACACGGACACCCTGAATTAAATGATGCAGATAATCCATTTATTAGTATTCGCGGAGGACAGCAGATACAAGTATACCCTAACCAACTAAACATTGATGTTTCTTGGTTAGTCAAATGGATTGAAAACATCTGCACCGGCTACATGGAAATTATTACAGCACAAAGTGGAACAGAAGATTTAAAACTATGTAAGCCTGTTGTTACTAGCATCTGGACTATTCGTCAGACGCAGGGAGACTATCAAGAGTTACATACACACCCAGGTGGCAACATCAGTGGAAACATTTATATCACTGCTCCAGATTTAGATGAAGATATGTCTCCAACGGACGGTAACGTAGCATTTAGATTACCGCAGACTAGAGATGTTGGCAAATTTATTATGACAGATAATTGGAAATACAAACCTACACCCGGTACTGTTATTGTATTCCCAAGTCATTTGCCACATACAGTTTACCCTTGGAAGGGTAAAGGTAATAGAACTGTAATGGCATTTGATGTGAGGATTGTTCCTAAAGATGAGTGATAAACTAACTATCAAAGATGAGACAGCGGCCATTGACATGGGCGCCAGAGATCTATGGGATAATTTTACAGAAGAACAGAGAAAGCAAATTAGTCTTTATCTACTGCTTAGGTATGCCAGCTCTATTAAAACCAGCGACAGAGAAGCGCAAGAGTTGGCTATCTTCAAAACCAACGAGTACTTTAACAAGCACTACTTCAATCTTAGCAAACATCCTAAGTTGCTTTGGTATCTTGTTTGTATGACTGGCAATGAAGAAAAGAAGATTCACTTTCACGAATGGATTGGATATAAAAAGAAAGAAGGTAACAGCAAAGTTATCAAAGTATTAGAAACACTATATCCACATTTGAAAGACGACGAACTAGAACTTATGTCTAGCATGACTACTGAAAAGGACCTTAAGCAACGTCTTAAGGATCTCGGTTGGGAAGACAAAGATATTAAAAAGGCATTATGAACTTAGATGTTTTTGAGAAACACAAAGGAATTAAAATAAAATTGTCCACAGTTGAAAAACCATATGTGTGCCAGTACTGCGGTAGTGCTTATGTCAAAGAGTCTACCCTTACAGTTCATATGTGCGAACAAAAGCGTAGGCACTTGGCCAAAGACGAAAAACACGTTTTGCTGGGCTATCAGACCTATGTTAGATTCTTTCAACTGACACAAAAAGCCAAGCACGTCAAAACCTATGACGAGTTTGCCAAGAGTCCTTACTACAATGCCTTTGTAAAGTTTGGCAGTTTCCTCAGCAACGTAAATCCCTTGTATCCGGATAGGTACATTGACTTTGTTGTTACCAGCGGAGTTAAATTAGATCATTGGTGCAGAGAAGAATTGTACTATAAATATGTTCTAGACTTAATAAAGAAAGAACCTGCCGAAGTGGCTTTACAGCGTAGTATAACTACAATGATGGACTGGGCAAATGAAAATAGTAGCCAGTGGAATCATTACTTTAAGTATGTAAGTGTTAATCGAGCTGTGTACGCAATCAAGGACGGAAAGATTAGTCCATGGTTAGTATTGAACTGTGACAGCGGACGGGCATTATTAGGCAAATTCAATGACGAGCAATTAAACATTGTATTTGAAGTTTTAGATCCAGAATACTGGGCAAGACGATTCAGAACATATCCCGCAGACAAAGAACTAATCGCAGAAGTAGTTAAAGAAGGTAATTTATAATGCCAGACATTGACATAGACTTTGCAGATAGAAACAAGGCACTAGAAAAACTAGATCATGTCGTTGCGACTATAGCGGACAATGGCACTTTTAAAAAGCACAACACAGGCATATATTGTACTTCTATTCCGTACGATCCTGCAACAGGATTAAGTACAATCGATTACAAAGAAGCAGAAGCAAGAGGTTACTTCAAGATAGATTTCTTGAATGTTGGTATTTACGAAGGTGTACGAGATGAACAACATCTCATTCAACTTATGGAGACTGAACCCCTATGGGATCTTTTGGAGCAAGACGATTTCAACAATCTGCTGTTTCACGTCAACGGCTATGGTTCTATTCTAAGAGAAATGAAACCACGGAGCATCGAACAGTTAGGTGCAGTCCTAGCGATGATACGTCCGGCGAAACGTTATCTGATTGGGAAAGAATGGACTTCGGTGATGAAGGAAGTATGGACGAAGCCGGAGAACGATGAATACTATTTTAAGAAGGCACATGCTATTGCTTACGCCCAGGCAGTAGTTGTGCAAATGAATCTAATCTGTGAAAATATCAGTTACGGATTTAATTAACGTTTTCTAACTAACTGTATTACCTTACGCTTTACACGTTTTATTGAAATGTTGTGAAGATTTATAGTAGGGCCAAAAACTACAGTTACGTCCTTGGTATTCATAGTCATTACGGAGTATTTGAACTGCTCCATTTCTAATTTTAAGAAAATATTAATAGGAATTGTACGGTTACTTTCCCACCACCAGGCTTCGCCCAGACTTAAGAAACTCTTGCGATCTTCTTCTGTTTTTAATGCTTCGTAATTGTAAAGGCTAGTAACGTATTGATCCTGATTAATAATGATGCCTACGTATTCTAGCCCGCCATAATGAACTACTGAAATAAAGGGGAAGTTGTCTCTGATGTCTTCCGTTAATTTTACCATAAATACTGTTATAACCTTGAATAAGCGAAATTAAGCCAATGCAAAAAATTCAGTTTTATTTAGTACCAAATAAAATCACTGTTACTACAGATAGAGTAGGATTCAACACGGAGTATAGACAAGTGTACCAACGCCAATTAAAATTATATAAAGGTATTGATAATACCATACAATTAGATGTTAGAAATTCAGAGCAACGCAAGCAGACAGTAGTAGGTCAAACCGCAGTGGTTAAGTTCTTTGACGCAGATCAGAAGAACTTGTTTACTGCTACAGCCACAGCAGTTCCTAGTCAAATAGGACAGATGTCGTTGACAATACACAGCGATACTATTGCAGATATCGATCCACAGATGTTACGCATGGCGGCTTATCTAACAGACGGTACAACAAACAGCCCTATCTATATAGACGGGCAATTTGAATTATTTGGCAATGTACAGTTAATGGACGGTTATAACGAAAAACTTGGATTTGGCGAGATTATCGATGTAGCAAAGGTCTTTAACTTTGAATTCGATCGTAATGAGTTCCTGAGTGAGATTGTACCTTTTGGCACTTACTTAAACGACGATTACAGTACAACCACAGACAGTACAGTTATTGGCAGTGTAGAAATTGAAGTTGTGCCCGACACAACAGATCCATTCAACGGGTTTGTTAATGTTTATGCAACCTCAGACAAAAGCACAGCATCCAGCGTCACTTGGAAATTAATCGATTCAGTTGAAATTACCAGCGCATCAAGTGTGACTAAAGTGATTGATAATACTGGTTATAGATATATGAGATTTGGATATGATAAGTCTAGTAGCAGTAGCACAGCAACATTTGACATTCAAAAGTTAGGCAGTACATACACTATTGTAGGTATACCAGATGGTGGCAGACAATATGATATTGGTGACAAAATTAAAGTATTAGGCACAGCATTAGGCGGTACTAGTCCGGCTAATGATGCTATTATCACAGTGACAGCAATACAAGGACCGATATATGGATCGTTGCCTAGTTACACTCGTAGTATCTTATCTGCGAGCATTTTGGGCGAAGCAAGTTTGTCCACATCTGATAGAACATTTAATAGTGTTCCAGGAATAGGTTTTACCGGAAAAGTTGACAAAGTAATAGTAAGAAACTAAAATACTCTATATGAGTATTGGTGAGATAATCTATTCGTACCTTCCTGCAAAACGCAAACAAACTCCTAGTGGTTGGGTAAAGTTTAACGCGGTATGCTGTCACCATAATGGCACAACAGCAGACACTAGACAGCGTGGGGGCATGATTCAAAATGGCGATGGTATTAGTTATCATTGCTTCAACTGCGGCTACAAAGCCAGTTATCAACCAGGCAGACATTTAACTCGTAAGATGCGTAATCTATTAAGTTGGATGGGCGCACCCGACGACGTCATTAATAAAATTACTTTAGAAGCACTAAAGATCCAATCCGATGAACAGGCATTGGAAGCAGTTACTATTCCTAAGTTTGAAGATAAACCATTGCCCGAAGGCAGTCTACAAATTAAAGAATGGCTGGAACATTTAACAAAATTACCCGTCGACCTTAGAGCACAATTTGACACAGTAGTTGAATATGTATGGTCCAGAAACTTAGATCCATTGGATGATTTTTATTGGTGTCCTGTAGCAGGCTTTGCTGATAGATTAATTATACCATTTAGACTAGACGGGCGCATTGTTGGTCATACTGCTCGTAAAGTTATAGAAGGTAAACCCAAATACATATCAGATCAAACTCCCGGATATGTGTTTAATTTGGACGGTCAAACACAGGACAGAGAATTCGTAATAGTTGTTGAAGGTCCTGTAGACGCACTAAGTATAGATGCAGTTGCTATCCTTGGCGCAGAAATTATGGATAAACAGGCTCTGCTAATCAATAGACTTGGGCGTAGGGTTATTGTTGTTCCAGATAGAGACGCAGATGGCAAGCGCACAGTTGAACAGGCTATTGCTAATAGATACAGCGTTAGTATGCCTAGTTGGCCCGAAGGTGTTAAAGACGTCAATGATGCAGTTAAAAAATTAGGTCGCTTACAGACCTTATATAAGATTGTGTCCGAAACAGAAGACACAGAATTAAAAATTAAACTAAAGGCAAAACAATGGTTCTTAAATTAATAGCAAGAATTAAAAAGTTCTTTGAAGATAGAAAATTCAAGAAAAGGATGGAAGCTCTTCGCAAGAAGGATCCATTTATCTACAAATGATTCATTGGGGTATTAATGCTCTTAATCACGGCAGTAGCCTGGCTGTGTTTAAAAACGGGCAACTTCAATCTTGGGTTAGTTGTAAAGAAGATGAATTTGATACATCCGTTATAACAGACGCACTACATCACGGCGCACCTGATAGAATTTTTTGGTACGAACGTCCTTGGGTTAAAAAAGCAAGACAGGTCTACGCTGGGCAATATAAAACAGCATTGGATATGTCAGTGCTACCCAGACGCTACTTGAATAAAATAAGAGTACACTATGCTCCAGTGACATATACTCCGCATCACGCTAGTCATGCCGCCGCAGGTTATTATACTAGTCCATTTAATCACTGTGCTGTGGTAGTTCTCGACGCTATAGGCGAATTTGAATGTGCAACTATCTGGGAAGGTAAGCACGGAGAACTAAAGAAGGTTTGGGGTCGCACTTATCCTCACAGTTTAGGTTTATTCTATAGTGCCTTTACAAAGTTATGCGGACTAGAGCCAATTAAACAGGAACATCTATTACAACAGATGAGTGACCAAGGTGATCCGGATCGTTATTATTTCGACGTTAAGGAATATATAGGCACATTGGTATATGCTCATAAAAATATGCACAGAGGTATCAACGATTGGCCGCACGAAATTAGAAATCTTCAGGACCAGTGCGACATAGCGGCCGCTGTACAGGAGGTGTTCACAGAACAGGTTGATATGGTTATGCGTACAGCCAAAGACCTAACTGGCGCAGACTGTCTAGTTTATATGGGCGGCTGTGCTATGAACAGCAAGGCTAATGCCAGTGTAGTTGAACCAAAGTTTGACCATATATGGAGTTTACCTAATCCTGGTGATCCTAGCAGTAGTATAGGAGCAGTGGCCTATCATACACGAAATCGTATTTGGAATTGGCAATGGCAAGATTGCAAACACATTAAAATTAAAGTATAATAAGAATTATGGCTACCAGACAAAACACTGACTATGGATATGA
>JACCEB010237923.1_pt1 | contig 16452 bp, 7 predicted proteins | sample 7454761 | NCBI WGS metagenome assembly JACCEB01 (sample SAMN15323454, study PRJNA562643) | freshwater metagenome | isolation source: river surface water | place: USA:Blue River Watershed | collected 2017-08-18 | reverse complement strand
GCTTCGGCGGTGGAGAAGGCGCCGGGCGTCCAGGTGGCGGCGGAGTTCTCGAGGCAATTGGGGCCGACGGCGGTGCGTTTGCCGACGGAGGAAGATTGGGAGGAGACGTCGGCGTCGAAGGGGATGGAGAAGGAGCGGGTCTGGCCGGAAGGGATGGTTTGGGTGAGGTAGCCGACGGGGCGGCTCCGCGCCTCCTGCGCGGAGGCGAGAGGTGCGAAGGCGAGAGGCGCGAGGCTTGAGGCGAGAGGGAGGAGGAAGAGGGGGAAGACGGCGGAGACGGATGAGAGGCGGGCGGGCATGGGATCTGAGATTTGAGATTTGAAATTTGAGATCCCCGAGGAGGCGGGAGGTGTTGGATCTGAGATTTGAAATTTGAGATCTCGGCGGGGGCGGGCGGATGGCGGGGCGAATCCGCAATCCGCAATTCGAGATCCGAAATCCGGATACGTCAGTTGCCGGAGTGGCTGTAGGTGCGGAGGAAGAGCTCGATGTCCTTTACCGAGGCGACGAAGCGGTTGAGGCCCTCCTGTTCGTTGTTGAGGAGGGTGTAGGCCGGAATCACGAGCTTCCAGCCGCCGTTCCAGGCGCTGCGGCCGACGAGGCGGCTGCTGGTGAATTCGGAGGGGATGCTGCTGTAGAAGAACGCGGGATCGTTCACCGGGCGGAAGGCCTGGTGTTTGCGGAGGATCCAGGGTTGTTCGCTGAGCGTGCCGTTGGCGTTGTAGAACTGCGTCGTGGAAAACGCGGTCGCGCCGAGGTTGAAGGGCAACGGGAGGGCCTGGTCGGCGACGTTGAAGGCGCGGACGGCGCCGGTGTCACCGAGCGGCGGGGCGAGCAGGTAGTCGCTGCCGGTCGGGATCAGGTAGAGATAGGGTGAGGCGCTGAGCGACTTGGGATCGCTGGAGTTGGGGGTGCCGGCGTTCACCACGCCGATGGCGTAGGGGTTCATGCCGACGTAGCCGCGGAGGACGACGCCGACGGAGTAGATCTTGGTGGCGTAGTTGGAGGGGGAGAAGGCGTTGTCGCCGCCGGCGAGCGGGAGGCCGAAGAAATTGAGGCCGTGCTCGATGGTGGTGCGGAACGGGAGGATGATGCCGGGGACGGCGGAGCCGTCGGGTTTGCGGAGGTTGCGGCAGTTGGCGGCGACGTCGGGATCGGCGAGCAGGTTGGTGACGATGTTCTGCTCGAGGGTCTGCTGCCACTGGGCGTCGTCGTCGGTGCGGGTGGGATCGTCGAGGAGGCGGAAGAGTTCGCGGCGAAGGGAGAAGAGGGTGCCGTTCTGGTCGGGGTTGTTGATGCCGAGGCGGCCCTTGGCGACGGCCCAGTCGGCCTGGAGGCGGGCCATGGTGCCGGCGAGGCCCGCGTCGCCCGTCGTGGAGACGGTAGCCTGCGGGGTGCCGCCGGTGAGATCGCCGAGGGCGCGGGAAGCGACGATGCGGTTGATCACGTCCTGACCGGTCGTCGAGCCGAGGAGGCCGGTCTCGTAGTCGTAGGACTTGGCGGCGAGGTAGGTGTAGCGCGCGGCGAGATCGTAGAGGGCGCGGTATTGCTCGAGGGCTTCGTTGCGGAAGGTGCGGAACGTGACGTCTTTCGTGCGGTAGCCTTGGACGAGGGCGGCGGCGCGTTGGCGGAAGATCTCGCGCTCGTCCTGGATGCGCTGGCCTTCGGCGATGAGGGAGCGGGCTTTTTCGTTGGCGCGCTGGAGGTTGGTCGCGAGCTGGGCGAGTTCGAAATACTCGCGCATCAGGTCCTGATACATGAGCCCGAATTCGTAGGCGACCTGGGCTTCCTGATAGCTGAAGCCGAGCTCCTCGATGAAGCCCTCGAGCTCTTCGCCGACCTTCTCGATCTCGCTGCCGAGCTGGCCGGCGGTGCCGACGAGGACGGAGCCGCTGATCTTGAGCATGGCGCCGGGCGCCTTGAGTGCGGCCATGATGCCGGAGCGGGCGCCGGAGGTGGCGTCATTAGCCATACCGACGGCCTTAGGCGGCGCTTCGGCGGCGGCTTCGGCGAGGTCGGCGGCGGTCTCGCCGCGCGAGATGAGGTATTCGCCGAGGGCCTGGAGCGCGGCCTGGGCGGCGGCGAGGGCGGTCTGCTTGAAGGCGGCCTCGTCCTCGGCCTGCAGGCGCTTCAGGCGCGTGGCCACGAGTTCGATGTAGAGGGCGTGGCGGCGGAGGAAGTTTTCCTGCTTCGCCTGCAGCTTGGCGTTGGCGGCGATGAGGGCGGTGCGGGCCTGATCGGCATCGGTGAGGGCCTGCTGGAGTGTGCCGACGATGGCGCGCTGGCCCATCGAGGTGCCGCCGAGCCAGAGGTCGGAGAACTGGACGTAGCGGTTGGGCTCGAGGGTGATGGTCTTGTTTACGCTCTCGAATTCGTAGGCGCTGATAATGTCCACCATGCTGAACGCGGTGAAGTTGCGGACATTGGTCTGCGTGGGCGCCGTGAGGGTGACCGTGGTGGTGGAATCGACGAGCGCGCCTTCGGGGCCGGTGGGGCGATCGACGATGAACCACTCGAGGAGGTCGGGGCCGGTGTAGCCCTGGGCGTAGGTCTTGCCGACGCCGATGCTCGCGTTGTAGGGCGTGCCGTAGATTTCCTTGAGCTGGCGGACGTAGGCGCGCTCCTGGTCGACGATGGCGTTATTGGAGCCGGCGAGTTGGTTCTCCTGGGAGCGGAGGAGGCGCGTCATCTTGCCGGCCTGATCGAAGGCGCCCCTGGCGTTGAGCGAGGCGCGGAGGGCGCGGTCGTAGATCTGTTCGTAGTGCGACTTGCCGGCCTTGAGGTCGGTGGCGGAGATGTCGAAGGCGATGGCGCCGGGGCTGAGGCCGAGGGGATTCAGGTGGGCGTTGGCGTTGTCCATCGTGCTCTGGAACGTCTCGCCGATGGCGGTGATTTCCTGGAGGGCAGGGACGGTGGAGCGGTCGATGATCTGGACGCCGGTGTGATTGGGATTGTTGTCCTTGTCGGGCAGCATCGCGTTGCCGACGAGCCAGTGGAGGTAGGCGCCCTGCGCGGCACGGGAGGACCATTCGTCGAGGCCCCAGTGGCGGGTGACGTTGGTGCTGGAGTTGTATTTGCCGTCGCGGAAGTGGGACCAGCCGGACGCGGTGCTGTCCTTGTAGGCCTGGCGGTGGGTGAGGCCGACGATCTGCTGGGCGGTGCGGGCGAGGTTGACGCCGGCCTCGGCGAACTTGCGCTCGTCGAAGTAGTCGACGGCGACGGGGCGGCCGAGGACGGTCACGGTCTCGCTGCGGGGCGTCCAGGTGAAGTTGGCGTTGGTGAGGAGGCGGTAGTAGCCGCCGATGGCGGTGAGGAAGTGGCCGTAGGCGTCGCCGTGGCCCTGCGGGAACATCCGCTGGGCGTCGGCGGCATCGAGTTTGCCGTCGGCGGTGGGGCTGCCGGCTTTCTCGCGGACGTTGTAGTTGGTGGCGTAGATCGCCTCGCCGGCGTTGATGCCGCGCGTGTAGTTCCAATACAGGCGATTGTAGGCCGGCGACACGTCGACGGCGGTGTTGAAGTCATCGCGGCCGCGGAGGAGGGCGAGTTCCTCCTCGAGGACGTTGGCGACCTGGCCCTCGAAGGAGAAGCGGGCGGTGCTGACCTCGGTGAGCGTGACGGAGTCGTCGAGGGAGATGGTGGGGTTGGCGGCGTCGGCGTAGGCTTCGTTGCCGAGGACGGTGTAGAGATCGTTGAGATAGCCGGCGGCGAGGAGGAGGGCGTCGTTGGCGGCGCCGTAGTCGTAGCCGGAGTCGATGCTCATGTTCTTCGCGCGGTTGAGCACGGTCTCGTAGATCTCGATGAGGCCGAAGGTGTCGATGGCGTCCAACGTGAGGGCGATGTTGCCCTCCCAGCGGGTGCCGGCCTGGGTGAGGATGCTGACGTCGGTGTTGACCGTGTTGTTGCTGAGGTCGGTGACGCGCTGATTGAAGGGATTGATGCCGGCGAGGACGCGCTTGATCCAGCCCTCGACGAGCTGGGGCGTGAGCCAGCGGGACCAATCGTTGCCGGCGACGCTGGCGGTGCCGCCCTTGGGCCGGTAGCGCAGCGTGAAGAAATTATCGGACATCACGAGGAGGGGGCTGCCGAGGGGCGCGGTGGGGGAGCCGCCGACGATGACCTCGTTGGTGAGGGTGCCGTTGGGGAGCTGCCACGGGGAGCCGACGATGGCGACGAGGTCGGTCTCGACGGTGCCGTGGAGCTGGAAGTTGGCGCCGGAGGAGGTGCCGACGTCGGCGGTGGAGTAGAGGGCGACCTCGAGGCGGTTCACACCCTTCTGGAAGAAGCTCGGGTTGACCTCGAACTGCCGCGGCAGGCCGTCCGGCACGAGACCGGTGGAGGCGCCGATATTGGCGAACTGCGACGGCGCCTGGTAGGCGAGCGCGGGGACGCTGTTCACGTAGAGGACGAAGCCGGTGAGGTCGGCGATATCGGCGCCGAAGAAGATCTGTGCGGGCACGCCGGAGGTGAAGTCGGCGCCGGAGACGGAGCGGAAGACGAGGCCGGGGCGCGTGATGCCGGTGCCGGTGGGCGAGCCGGCAGCGCGGATCGTCACCGTCTGCGGAAGCGGGACGGTGGCTCCGGCGTTGTATTCAGCGGCGGTGGGCAGATTGCCGGCGGGCGATTGCACGCGCTGCCAGAAGCCGTCGAGCCGCGAGGTCTTGGTGAACGTGTAGATGGGCGGGGCCTTGCCGTCCTGCGGGGCGGCGTAGCGCCATTCGAAATCGTAGCGGTCGGGGCGGGCGGCGAAGTCGCCGCTGTGCCGGAGCGTGACCTGCTCATCGAGCGGGTTCTTCGAGGGGAGGACCTTGATGTCGCCGGTGTAGAGCTGGGGCGAGACCTTGAAGACCTGGACGGCGACGGGGTCGCCCTTGGGGGTGAAGGCGGAGCCGTTGCCGAAGACCATGGTGACCCAGCCGGCGCCCTGACCGGTGGCGGTGACGGAGTAGCCGGCGACGGCGGTGTCGGCGTTGTCGATGAGCGGGAGCGTCATCGCATCGGCGTTCACCGGGGAGCCGTTGGGCTTGTAGGAGCCGATCTTGTCGGGGTCCTCGACGAAGGTCTCGACCTTGGTGTTGAGGGCCGCGAGGGCGGTGAGCCAGAGGGAGCGGTTGGGATCGCTGCTGGCGGGGAGCGCCTCGAGCAGCGCGCGGTCGGCGGGCGAGAGGGTGTTGAGCTGGAGGTAATCCTCGCCGGCGATCTCGTCGACGAACTTGCCGAGGAGCACGAGCGAGCCCTTGGTGCCGCGCGACGGATCGAAGAAGAAACGTGTCTGCAGGTGCGAGGGCAGGCGCTGGAAGTAGGTCTTGCCGCCGCTGAGGGTGGTGAGGATCGAGGTGGGGAGCGCCTGGAGTTCGCCGAGGGCGCCGAGGGCGAAGACTTTTTCGCGGAGCGGGTCGTGCAGGACGACGCTCGGGGTGCCCGAGCCCTGATTGGCGATCGACTGCTGGTAGAAAACCTCGGCGCTGGCCTGGCCGAGGACGGCGGGCAGACCGAACTTGGGCAACGTGAGGGTCTCGGCCACGCGCAGGATGGGCGCGGAGTCGGGCCAGACGGGACGGTAAACGACGGAGAGCGAGGTGCCGCTGATCGGATGGCCCTGCGGGACGCCGCCGGAGATCGGACGGAGGTAGGGCAGGGTGGTGCCGACGGCGGGCTGGCCGACGCCGGGGACCCAGAAGCCCTCGCGCGCCGTGTAGTAGAACTGCATGGCGAGCGTGGGGCTGCCGTTGGCGTGCGGGCCGCGGTAGACCCAGTTGTAGCCCTTGCGGTCCTCGAAGGTGAACTTGGTGTAGGTCGCGGGGCCGGAGTGCGCGGTATCGGGCACGCCGTCGACCTCGAGGTTCTTGGATTTGCCGTTGGGGCCGATGGGCAGAGGCATGAGCGGCAGCGGCATCGGACCCTGGATGATGGTGCCGGCCGTGATGGGGTAATCGAAGCGATGCGTTTCGTTTTCGCGCAGGACGCGGAAGACACTCATCGCGGGGCGCTTGTCGGCCGGCGAGGTGTAGGCGAGGAGCGCGAAGGGCTCGGAGGTGTAGTTGGCGGGGTTGGACGAGGTGTCGTTGAGATCGTCGCGCAGCGCATACACGCGGCCGTTGAGCATGAGCGCGTGCTCCTCGTTGGGGTTGAAGCCGCGGTTGCCGCGGATGTTCTGAATATAGAGGGAGCCGGCGATCTCGGAGGGCGAGAGGTCGCCGGAGCCGGCGTTGGAGGCCATGACGATCTGGCGGGCGTCCGTGGGATACGAGACGGTGTAGGTGCCGACCTTGGCGGGCACGTGGAACGGCGCGAAGGTGGCGGTGGGCGGCGTGACCTGCCGCAGCCACCAGACCTTGAGTATATTGGCGCCGGGGATGGCGTTGACCGGGATGATCGCGCCCTTCTCGGCGGCGGCGACGCCGGCGGCGAGGGGATCGATATAGCCGGCGGGATAATAGGCGTCGCTGAATCCGGCGCCGAGCTCGATATGGCCGGCGACGGAATACTCGGACGACGGCGGGAGGATGCGCTCGCCGACGCGGGCGGTGGCGGTGAGGGCGGAGGGGGCGCCGTCGGACTGCTGGAAGCCGGCGCGCGTATCGGACTGCGTATAGAGGCGCACATACCAGACCTCGACGCCGTTGGTGAAGCGGAGGAGGGTGCGGTTGAGGCCGTCGTAGGTGCCGCCGCTCGGGAAACTCACGATGAAGCGCTGGGAGGCGGGGTCGACGCGGGCCTCGGTCTGGGTAAGGTCATCCTGAAACACGACCTGCGGGAGCTGGCCGGGAGAGAACTGGATGCCGGTGGCGGTGGTGCTGCCGGCGGTGGCGACGGTGTTGTGGGCGTAGGCCGAGAGGGCGGTGGGCCACGCCATGGCGTAGGCGTTCTTGGCCTTGGGCCAGAGGAGATTCACCGGCACGGTGGCGGCGCCGGCGCCGTCGGGCACGATCGCGGCGTTGGCGCGTTCGAGCCAGTAGAAGATCACGCGGTCGGGATTGGAGTTCTCGCGCTCGGCGAAGTAGTCGGCGATGCCGTCGGGCCGCGTGGTGGAGCCGTAGTAGGGCTGGCCGTCGGGGATGAGGGAGGCGACGGGGGACGCGACCCATTCGGAGCTGCCGTCGAGCGGGAGCCGGCGGCCCTGCACATCGCGCGGAGTGAGGCGCTCGCCGAGGCTGACCTCGGTGTTGACGGTGGGGGCGACGCGGGCGACCTCGACGATATCGGCGCCGAGGAAGGTGTGCACGTTGGTGGAGCCGGGCTTCAGCTTGCCGAGGTATTCGACGAGCAGGCGGCCTTCGACGTTATAGGCGCGGAGCTGGCCGATGCCGTTGGCCTTCTCGAACCAGAGGGTGCGTTTCTCGGCGGGCGGCGTGATGGCGGGATCCGTGGTGACGGAGACGCCGACGGGCTTGTATTCCTCGGCGACGGTGGCGGGGACGAGGACATTATAGACGGGGTTGACGGCTTCGACGTTGCCGGTGGGGACGTTGACCATCGGGCCGTTGAAGCTGCGCTCGGTCCAGAAGATGGTGCGCGGCGTCTTGGAAGAGGCGGAGGAGACGGCGAAGACCTCCTCGCGGAAACGGTAGCGGAAGCGATCGTCGGTGCCGCTCTTCACGGGGAGGCGGGAGACCCAGACGACCGTCACGCGGCCGGCCTGGGAGGCGAAGACCTTTTCGGCGTGCGGACTGTAGTAGTAGGCGGGCGTGGTGCCGGCGGCCACACGCGGGGTGGAGTCCTGGGGGCCGTCGAGGTGCGTGAACATCTCGCCCGGCTTCACGGGCTCGCCGCGCCAGTAGTTGTCGCCGCTGGCGAGCGGGGCGCCGGCGTCGTTGGTGTTGGGCGGCACGATGACATCGCCGAACTGGTAGCGCGGGGCGCCGGTGACGAAGGCGAAGCCGAGGGTGGCGCGGAGCTGGACGATGGCGGCGCCGGTGGGCGCGCCGGTGCCGCCGGCGAGGTAGACCTGGGCGGGGTAGCGGGTGGCGGCGGTGGAGCCGGTGGCGATAGCGCCCTGGCTGGCGCCGGTGGCGCCGACGCCGGCGAACTGCGGCTGCGTGGGCAGGATCGGCGGCGTGTTGGTGGGCGAGTTGGGGACGGTGCCGCGGTAGAGCGCGTTGGTGGCGCCGGCCTTGGCCTCGAGTTGGGCGGAGGCGGTCGCGGCGCCGAGCAGCGCCCAGCCCGCGCCCACCAGCAGCGGCAACAGCCGCCGGAGACGGTGTTTCATGGCGGGGCCTTACTTGTCGGAAACGATGACGCGGACGCCTGCTGCGGAAGTGTTCACCGCCACCCAGAGTCGATATTTGTTGTATCTGGGCGTATGTGTCGCCGTGCCACCGGTATATGTGCCGGTGGCGCCGGTGAGTGTAATCTCAAACCGGGTGCGGTCGGGGACGGCGGTGATCGTGAAGGTGCCATTGGCCGCTGGGACACCTGTCGTGCTAGCGAGCACAACCGTATCGCCCACCTGCATCACGTGCGGATTGGGCACTGTGACGGTCAGCTTATTGGTGCCGGTCGCAATCGAGCTAATCGTGTGAGTTTGAGTCGGTCCACCGGCATTGGCGTTGGTGGAAACATTGGCTTGATCGGCATTAAAAGGAGCGGCCACCTGAACGGGCAGCAAGGAACCGGGGTAATAGTGGGTGATAATAATCAGCGGCATCGTATAGGTGATGCCGGCAGCGCCGGCAAAGGAACCGTCTCCCATCCAACGCGCGGCAACCATAGCCAGCGGCGTCGAAGTTCCACCGAAAAAGTTTCCCCCTGAAGCATTGCTGTAGGGACTGGCGGTCGTGCCCTGGCCGCTTAGGGTTGTGATCGACCGCGGGAACATAGCGGTGCTTTGGAAAAAAACCGCCGAGCTCGCCGGGTCGGCGATTAACGCAGTTCCCATGCTGGTCGAATTCATATTCCCGGTGACAGCGTAGTTGCTCTCGGGGAAAGGCCCTTCGTTTTTGGCAACGAAGCTCGAGGCGGCGGTTTCGGCGACGAGCGCGCCGCCAGCGCTGCTACTAAGTATGGAGAAGAATCCGCCCTCATACCTCATACTGCCGTTACCTGTAGTGAAGGTCAGCATGTTGACACGGACCTGACCGCTAAAGACGGCTGGAATTCTTCCAGAAAGGATGCCTGCCCGGTTTCCGCCGTAGTAGGAAACCAAGACTTCACCGTCGACGCCCAAGTCACTGACATCGATGGGGAAAATCGTAAATATATGGGAACCTGGATTCGCCGCGAGGCCTTGATTATAGGTGAACGAAGGCTTGGGCATCGAAGCCTGCAAGGCGGTGCTGAGATCGTTCAAGGCGATTGAGCCGTCGGCAATCTTGGAGCTGTCGATCGCGTCGGATGCGATCTTTACCGTGGTGACGGCGGCATCGGCGACCTGGGTGGTGCCGACGGCGTTGGTGGCGAGTTTCTCATTGGTGATGGCGGCGGAGGCGATGGCGGCGGTGCCGACGGAGTTGTTGGCGAGGGAGAGGGCGCCGACGCCTCCGAGGGCGACGGATTCGGCGACGGCGGAGCGGAACGCGAAGGGGGTGGTGGCGATCTGCTGGCGCGGCGACATCTCAGGGTCGTTGAAGGGATTGCCGTCGCCGTCGTCGACGGTGACGCCGAGGAAGCGGGTGGCGCCGCCGAAGACGGCGGCGTTGAAGGAGGAGAAGGTGTTGCCGGTGTCGGTGGCGATCTGCGTGCCGGAGCCGAGGAGGACGGAGAACTCGCCGTTGGCGATGGTGACGGTCTGCTGCTCGGAGTAGAGGCGCGCGGAGCCGCCGGCGCTATCGTAGATGCGGAAGAGGACGATGCGGTTGACGGGGGTGGGGGCGCCGATGGGCGTGCCGGAGGCATCGGCGACGCGGGACTGGTAGCTGATGAGGTTGGGAACGCTCGAGGACTGGGAATGCCCGGCGAGCGGGAGTGCGAGGAGGGCGGCGGCGAGGAGGCGTTTCATGAAAGGCGGAAGTCGAAAGGTGAAAGGTGAAAGTTGAAGGAGGGGAGGGCGGAGAAAGGCGGAAGGCGGAAGGTGGAAGGCGAAAATGGGAAGGGCGGGTGGCGGGGCGTTGGGCTTTCCACTTTCAACTTTCAGCTACGCTCCACGTCAGTTGAGCGTGATGGCGCCGATTTCGCTGACGCGGCGGAGGGTGAAGGTGCCGGAGGCGGTGATGGGGTTCTTGTGCACGCCGCGGACGATCTCGGTGTAGGTGCCGCCGAGGACGGTGGCGCCCCAGCCGAGGGAGGAGGCGCCGGCGATGGGCGTTGGGCTGAAGGTGAAGCGGCACTCGCGGGAATAGGTGTAGCTCTCCCGGCCGGCGGGAAGGGCGGTGCCGCGGGGGTCTTTGTTGTCGTGGTCCGGGTGGTAGGCGTGGACGAAGGGATTGGTGCGGTCGTTGAAGGGGACGGTGATGGTGCGCACGAGGGTCGAGCCGAGGGCGACGGAGCCGGTGCCGGTGGCGATCTCGGTGTCGAGGGGCATGGTGACGGAGACGAGGCGCGTGGCGGAGGCCTTGGCGTCGGGCTTGAGGCCGGACTCGCGGGTGCAGAGGCCGACGGCGTGGGGGGCGGGGGCGAGTTGCCCGAGGTAAACCTGGGAGAGGAGGCGGGCGGTGCCGGTGTTGTCGACGTGGAGGAGGACGCGGAGGGGGTAGCTGCGCGGGGTGGTGGTGCCGGGGGAGCCGGGGGCATTGCTCTGGACGTCGGTGACGGCGACATCGCCGACCCAGAGGCCGGCGAGGGAAGCGGCGCGGGCGGTGGCGGGAAGGGCGATGTCGAGGAGGCCGGCGCTATCGGTGAAGCGGAGGAGGGAAGCGTAGAAGGCGCCGGCGGGGCCGGTGAGTTGAGCGCGGTCGATGCCGAACTGGAGTTCGAGGGCGGACTGGGGGGCGATGGGCTCGTTGAAGGGGCCGGCGAGGGGCGTCTCGATGTAGGAGGTGCCGCTGAGGGTGCGGCGGGTGAGGGGGACGGCGGCGGTGATGGCCTCCTGGCCGACGGGGGCGGGGAGGGAGGTGGTGGGCTCGACGGTGAGGGTGACGACGGCGCCGGTGCGGTTGCGGACGCGGACGGTGACGAGGGAGCCGGTGCGGCCGAAGGCGAGGCCCTCGGCGACGGAGGTGGAAATCTCGAGCGGGGCGTAGAACTGGCCGACGACGGTGGCGTCGAACCAGTAGGCCTGGTGGCGATCGACGCGCTCGGCGGTCATGGAGAAGACCTGCGTGGGGTTGTTGGGGCCGATGTCGCCGCCGACGTAGCGGAAGATGGAGGTGTTGGCCGCGATGGCGGCGGGGAAGGTGGCGAAGTAGGCGGAGAAGGTGGGGTAGGTGCCGTTGAGGCGGGTGGGGAAGCCGAGGAAGTTGGCGCCGTTGCGGACCCAGGAGGCGCGGGGGGGCAGGGCGCGTTGCGGGAGGGTGAGGGAATACGTGTCGGTGCTGACGCCGCTGCACTGGATGAGGTAGGCGGCCTGGCCCTGCATCTGGGAGAGGGTGGTCTGGGCGGGCTGACCGCGGACCCAGACGGCCCACTCGGGGGAGGCGGTGGACGGCACGAGGGTGGAGGCGCCGGTCATCGCGGGGTTGGGATTGGGGATCCAGCGCCAGACGGAGATGACCTCGGGGTTGGCGGCGAAGAGGGTGTCGAGGGAGGCGTGGGAGGCGTCGCCGTGGAGGTAGATGGAATTCCACCCGCCGCGGAGGGTGTAGGTGGGGGTCTGCCACTGGGCGTGCGCGTGGGGAGCGAGGTAAAGGGCGAGGGCGAGGAAGACGGGGGAGACGCGGGAGAGCCGGAGGAGCGGGAGGAGGAAAGAGAGACGGGACATGGGCGGGGGCGCGGGTCAGCGGACGGTGAGGCGGTAGAAGCGGGCGTCGCCGGGGGTGACGGGGACGAAGCCGGGTTGGACGCCGATGTTGGCGGCGCGGAACCAGGTGACGGCGGCGCTGCCGGGGCTGGTGGAGAAGGGGGTGGCCTGCCAGGTGCGCAGATCGGAGCTCTGCTCGATGGTGTAGACCTTGTCGGTGATGGCGTAGAACTCGAAGGCGACGGCGGTGGGGGACTTGCCCACGATGCGGAGTTCGAAGCGCTCGGCGGCGTCGCCGGCGAAGGTGCCGGCGATGTATTCGTGGTAGTTGCTGATGCCGTCGCCGTCGAAGTCGCCGTCGCGGGTGATGAGATTGATGTCCCAGCCGGCGGTGCCGCGGGTGCGGCCGGACTGGAAGAGGACCCACTCCTGCCAGGCGTCGGGGAGGCCGTCGGTGTTGGCGTCGGCGCCGAGGGTGAGGTCGAGGCGGATGCGTTCGCCGCCGTGGCCGGCGCGGAGGGTGCCGGCGACCTCGATGGGGTAGAAGCGTTGGCCGTTCAGCTCGACGACGAGGGTGAAGACGCCCTGGGCGGGAACGGCGTGGTTGGCGTAGAGCCGGGTGGAGCCGCGGGAGGCGTCGATGCTGACCTTGAGTTCGTAATTCTGGCCGCCTTCGAGGGCGGAGCGGATGCGGGTGCGGACGACCTCGCGGCCATCGCGGAGCAGGATGAGATCGGCGCCCTCGGCGGCGAGGGTGGCGCCGACCTGATCGCGCACGACGCCGAAGAGGGTGTAGGACGGGGCGGGGGGAAACGCGGCGAGCGGGGGCAGGAAGGCCGCGAGGAGGAGCACGACGGGAAGGAGGAGGCGTGCGAGGGGAGAGCGGGTCATGTTGGAGAGGTGCGGCGTGGGAAGGCGGGGCGTTTTTCAGCGCTCGTCGGGGACGAGGGTGGCGCGGAGGAGGGCGGGCGAGGCGGGCTCGAGCAGCAAGGTGGCGCCGCCGAGAGCGCGGTAGGCGGCGACGAGGGCGGCGGAGGCGGTGGCGCAGAGGACGACGACGCGGCCCTGGAAGCCGCTGCGGCGGAGCTGGCGGACGAGGCCGAGGCCGGTGGTGTCGGGGAGCGCGTGCGTGGTGACGAGGAGATCGCAGGGGCGGTCGGGGCCGATGCAGGCGAGGGCCTGGGGGGCGTTCTGCACGCACTCGACGGTGCGGTGCGGTCCGGCGAGGTCGCCGAGGAGGGCACGGCCGCGGGCGGGATCCTGGGTGGCGCAGACGATCCGGAGGTGGCGGGCGGAGCTGTAGCGCAGCGTGGCCATGCGATGCGCGAAACTCGGACGATGGCGCGCGTGCCCCGCAACGGAGCGGCCTACGATTCTCCCGATCGTAACCCTACTCTTTTTTGAGTAGTAATACGTTGAAAAGGGTTCGGTCGGGAGCGCGGACACTGCGTGGGACGCGGAGCTTGCCGGGCGGAAGCAAATCCCTTTGCTCCGCGACCGTGCCCGCCGCCGAGCAGTCCCAGGGTCCGGAAGCGTCTGCCGCGCACTTCGTGCTGATCGAAGACGATGTGCTGTTGTGCGATCTGCTGGTGCGCGTGCTGCGGGAGCGTTTTGCGCCGCGGACGCTGCGGGCGTTTCACAACGGCGAGGAGGGCATGAAGCACTGTCTGGCGGAGGCGCCGGATCTGGTGGTGACGGATCTGCGGCTGCCGGGCGTGGAGGGCCGCGAGATCGTGCGGCGTGTGCGGGCGCGGCATCCGTTGACGCGGTTTGTGGTGTTGACGAATGCGCTGACGCCGGGGCTACCCGCGGAGCTGCTGGGGCTGGGCGTGGCGGGGCTGGTGGACAAGGCGTCGCGGGCGACGCAGGTGGAGGCGGCGGTGCAGCGGGTGCTGGAGGGCGGGCTTTATTTTTCGACGCACGTGACGCCGCGGGCGGTGGACCCGGAGCGGCCGCCGCCGGTGGATCCGGTGCCGTTGGTGTTGTCGGACCGCGAGCGCGAGATCGCGCGGCTGGTGGCGGGCGGATTGATTTCGAAGGAAGTGGCGGACCGGCTGGGGCTGAGTCCGCGGACGGTGGAAAAGGAGCGCGCGAAGATCATGGAAAAGATCGGCGTGCGGGATCTCTCGGGGCTCGTGCGCTGGTGCGTGCGGCACGGGTTGGCGTGAGGCGGACGGGGAAGACGGAGAGACGCGGAAGACAGAGAGACGGAGAGACTGAGAGACGGAGGGAGGGTGAAGGTCTGGCTCTGGACTCGGGGCTCCGGGCGGGAGCGGCTAGGCGGGGCGCAGGGCGGGGAGGACGATGCGAAAGGTGGCGCCTTGGCCGGGCGTGGTGTCGATCTCGACGTCGCCGCCGTGGCGGACAACGAAGTCGCGCGTGATGTGGAGGCCGATGCCGGTGGAGGATTCGCCGCCGGTGGGCTGCGGGTTGAGGCGCTGAAACGGCTGGAAGAGGCGGGCGAGGTCGTCGGGTCCGAGGCCGGGGCCGGTGTCGGTGACGGCGAGGCAGACGTGCTCGCCGCTGCGGCTGGCGACGACGCGGACGGTGCCGCCGAGGGGGGTGAACTTGATGGCGTTGTCGACGAGGTTGTCGACGGCTTGGGCGAGGCGGGCGGCGTCGCCGGAGAGCAGGAGCGGCTCGGCGGGTGTTTCGCAGGAGAGCGTCTGCTCCTTGTCGGTGGCGCGGGCGGTGTGGCGGTGGACGGTCTCGTCGGCGATGAGGCGGAGGTCGAGCGGGGCGCGCTGGAGCTGCAGATCGCCGCCCTCGATGGCGGCGAGGTCGAGGAGGTCGCGGACGAGATCGAACATGCCGCGGGCCTGGCCGCGGAGGAGGCGGGCGGACTCGGCGACAGCGGCGGGATCGTGGGCGTGGCGCTCGAGGACATCGGCGCTGCGGAGGACGGAGCGGAGGGGGCCCTTGAGGTCGTGGGAGGCGATGGCGAGGAGGCGCATCTTGAGCACGCCGGCATCCTCGGCGACGATCTGGGCGCGGCGCGTCTCCTCGAGGGCGAGGCGGCGCGCGCGGAGACGGGAGCGGAGGGCGAGGACGATGACGCCGGCGGCGAGGGCGACGACGCCGGCGCCGATGGCGAGGGCGGTGCGGACGGTGCGGTGGCGGCGGAGTTCGGCGTCGCGGGCGCGGAGTTCGGCTTCCTGGGTGAGGCGTTCGGCGTTGAGGCGGGCGATGGTGCGCTCTTTCTGCGCGAGTTCGCGGCGGGAGTTGGCCTCAGCGGCGCGGGCGCGGGCCTGGGCGGTGGCCATGGCTTCGCGGGCGGCATGGGCGGTGCGCTCGGCGGCGAGGGCGGCGGCGGGCTGGCCGAGCGCCTCGTGGGTGAGGGCGAGTTCGGTGAAGTAATCGCGGCGGAGCGAGTGGCCGCCGACGCGTTCGACGAAGGGGCGGGCGCGCTCGAGGCGCTCCAGGGCTTCGGCTGGGCGGCCGAGCCGGCGGAGCGGGGGCGCCATGCGGTGGAGGGCGCGGGCGACGCTGAGGGGGTTGTTGGCGGCGTGGCTGAGGGCCTCGACTTCGTTGTAAATGGCGAGGGCGCCGGCCAGATCGCCCTCGGCGATGGCGAGGTCGCCCTGCTCGCGGCGGACGACGAGCGTGTTAACCGGTTGATTGGCGGCGCGGAAATGCGCGAAGGCGGCGGCGAGTTCGCGGCGGGCGACAGGAAAGTCGAGCGAACGGAGCGCGCAGAGGCCGAGGCATTGGCGGGCGAAGGCGATGAGCGAGCCGTCGCCGAGGCGGTCCGCGAGTTCGAGCGCGGCGCGGGCGTGGGAGGTGGAGCGTTCGACGTCGTCGAGCGAGAGGTTGATCTGGCTGAGGTAGCGGTGGGCGCGCGAGCGGTCGGCAGGCAGATCGAGTTCCTCCGTGAGCTCGAGCAGCTCATGGCCGTGGGAGAGGGCGAACTCGAGGTTGCCGAGCAGCCAGTTGTCGAAGGTGAGGTGGCGGAGGAAGAGGACCTGATCGCGGCGCGAGCCGAGTTCGACGGCGCGGGCGAAGCCGCGGAGGGAGGCGTCGATGGCTTCCTCGTAGCTGGCGGCGCGATAGTAGCGCGTGCGGTCGGCTTCGGCGGAAACAATGAGGGGATCGGTGGAGACAAGATCCTCGGCGGCCGCGTGGAGCGGGACCGCCAGCGCGAGCGGCAGCGCGCAAAACACGACCGAGCGAAAGTGCCGGAGGAGGACAGCGAAAGCGGAGCGAGCGGCGATCGCCGGAGGTGGGAGCACGGCCATTCTGGGCCGGCAACCTAGGTAAATGTCCCGGTTGTCGGGAAGGGGGAAATACGCGCACGCGTAACGGGGATGTTACGCGCGTGGGATTTTGCGGCGGCGGCGGTGGGCGGCGAAGGCGAGGGCGGCGAGGGCGGAGGCGGCGGCGTAGAACTCGGGCTCGGGGATGGCGGAAGCGGTGAGCTCGAGGTTGTGGAGCGTCATGCGGAAGTCGGTGGTGCCGACGCCGCCGCCGCCGATGCTCCAGCCGCCGATCTGGGCGGAATTGAAAGTGCTCGGCCACGTGCCGATCGCAATGGAGACGGTGGTCGGCGAGCCGAAGGCGAACTGGGCGGCTTCGACGGAGAAGATGGCGGTGTTGGTGGAGGCGGCGCGGTCTTCGAACTGGATGAAAAGGGAAGCGGAGGCGTGGCCGGTGTCGCGCTGGGCGGTGACGGTGATGAAGCCGAG
>JACCEB010912494.1_pt1 | contig 16457 bp, 17 predicted proteins | sample 7454761 | NCBI WGS metagenome assembly JACCEB01 (sample SAMN15323454, study PRJNA562643) | freshwater metagenome | isolation source: river surface water | place: USA:Blue River Watershed | collected 2017-08-18 | reverse complement strand
GCCGCCGATGAGGAAATGGCCGAAGGCCTCGATCACCTGTCCGGCCGCGCCGGCGCCGGTATGTCCCTCGGTCAGCACCACGCGCGTCGATGCGACGTTCAGCGACAGCCGCAGCATCGTCGACACCAGCAGCACTGAGGGAAAGGCCATGAAGTCGAGCGGCTTCACGGTGTACAGGCTGGTCATCAGGATGATGACGGACAGCGCGATGTTGAAGGAGAACAGCAGGTCGAGGACGAGCGCCGGCAACGGCAGGATCATCATCGCCAGCATCAGGATGATCAGCGCCGGCGCGGCCAGCGCCTGCGAGCCGCCGCCCTTGATCCATGCGGGCAAGGTCAGGCCGTTCATGCCGCCGCTCCGGGAATGTCCATGTCAGCCGGGACCGGGAGATCGTCCGGGCGCTCGGGCGCGCCGCCGGCGCGCAGCTGGAATACGTAAGCGAGCACCTGAGCGACCGCGGTGTACAGGCGCTCGGGAATGGCGTCGCCGGGCTCGACATGGCGATACAGCGCGCGCGCCAGCGGCGGCGCCTCCAGCATCGGAATGCCGTGCTCGCCGGCGATCTCGCGGATTTTCGCGGCGACGTCGTCAGCGCCCTTGGCCAGCACGACCGGCGCGGCGTCGCGCCCCTCGCTGTACTTCAGCGCGACCGCATAGTGGGTCGGGTTGGTGACCACCACGTCGGCCTTCGGCACGTCGGCCATCATCCGGCGGCGCGCCATCTCGCGCTGCTGCGCGCGGATGCGGCCCTTGATCTCGGGGTTGCCTTCCTGTTCCTTGTGCTCCTGCCGCACCTCTTCGCGCGTCATCATCAGCTGCTTCGCATGGCGCCAGCGCTGCCACGGCACATCGGCGGCGGCCACCAGCGCAAGCACGCCGACCATGGACGCGAACGCGACGAACAGCAGGTGGCCGAGCGACAGGTCGCCGGCGCCGACCGGCACCATCGCGAGCGCAAAGACATCGTCGGCATGGCTGCGCACGACGTACCAGGCGGCCGCGCCGACCAGCACGGTCTTCGCGAGCGCCTTGCCAAGTTCACCAAGGGATTGCAGGGAAAACATGCGCGCGATGCCGGCGACCGGATCGAGCCGGTCGAATTTCGGCGCCAGCGCTTTGGCGGAGAACAGCCAGCCGCCGACCAGCAGCGGCGACACGATGACGGCGGCCAGCACGACCGCGGCAAACGGCAGCAGCGCCCACAGCACGCGGCCGAGCACATGGCTGCCGTGCTCGAGCAGCAGCGCCGGCTCGAATGCGAATTCGCGCGGGAAGGACAGCGTGTCTTTCAGCAGCAGCGCGAGCGCCGATTGCAGCGACGCACCTGTCGTCCACAGCAGCAGTCCGCCGGCCAGCAGCGACGCGCAGGCCGCCAGTTCGCGCGAACGCGGCACCTGGCCGTCTTCGCGCGCCTGTTGCAGGCGCCGTTCGCTGGCTGGTTCGGTCTTTTCGAGCTCGCTGTCCGCGGCCATCTGTCACTCCATTGCCGCCCACTCGGGCGTAATGGAATTATTCGGCGAACAAGGCCGCCGGCATCGGCGGAACAACGGGGGAAAGGCAGGGCAGATCGATCCGGCGCGGGATGATGATCCTGGCAACTACGGTGCCGCTGCGCCGGAGGCGGCCGCGGGCAGGGTCTGGCAGCGGCCGGTGCGGTTCAGAAGCCGAGGCTCTCCAGCAGGTCGTCGACCTGTCCCTGGTCGGCCACCACGTCGGTCTTGCCTTCCGGGTTCACCTGCGGCCCGTTCAGCAGGCCGCCGCCGGTGTCGCGCAGGCCGTCGACCGGTGCATGGTCGATCAGCAGTTGCACCAGCTGCGATTCCAGGCTGTGGCCGAGCTTGGTGACCTTCGTGATCACCTGTCCGGTCAGGTCCTGGAAGTCCTGTGCGAGCATGATGTCCATCAGGTGCTTCTTCGTGTCCGACGCCGAATCGCGGACGGCCTGCAGGAAGTCCAGTGTGCGCGGTGCGAGGCCGGCCTCCGTACCCGCCGGCGCGGCCTGCCACGCGGCGATCAGCTCGCCGGCGCCGCGTTCCAGCGCCTCTTGCAGCGGCGATGCCGCATCGGTGGCGTTCAGCACGCGCTGCGCGGCCTGCTCGGTCATCTTCGCGACGTACATCAGCCGGTCGCGCGTGTTGGTGATGTCGTCCTTCGCCAGCCGCTCGATCTCCTTGTCGAGCCCGAGCTCGCGCAGGCTTTCGTGCAGGCTGCGCGTCAGATGGCCCACCTGCGACAGCAGCTCGTCGTAGCGGGTTGGTTCGATGTCCATGATGGCTATCGTCGATGCGTCCATGGTCAGGCCGCCTTTTCCAGCTTCTCGAAAATCTTCGCCAGCTTCTCGTCCAGCGTCGCCGCCGTGAAGGGCTTGACCACATAGCCGTTGGCGCCGGCCTGCGCGGCGGCGATGATGTTTTCCTTCTTCGCCTCGGCCGTCACCATCAGCACCGGCAGCTTCGCAATCTCGGCGTCGGCTCGGATCTGCTTGAGCATCTCGAGGCCGTCCATGTTCGGCATGTTCCAGTCCGAGATTACGAAATCGAAGTTTTCGCTCTTGAGTTTGGACAGCGCCATCGCGCCGTCCTCGGCCTCGTCGACGTTCGCATAGCCGAGCTCTTTCAGCAGGTTGCGCACGATGCGGCGCATGGTCGAAAAATCGTCGACGACGAGGAATTTGGTTTTCGGGTCTGCCATGTCGGCTCCTGGTTCAAAACAGACTGCTGATGCATCCGTTACGGTTGAAAGTCCGGGAAATTGAGGCCCGCCGGAGGGAACCATCCAGCGGGCGCCTCAACTCACCCTTGATTTTTTTGAAAGGGAGATTCCCCCATGCTTCGCATTTCCTCATCCTCGTCTTCATCTGACCTGCCCTCGGTCAATCCACGAGATTTGCTGGACCTTCCGGACGAAGTCATTGCGAACATCGTTGCGAGGATTCCTTCGTCAGACAATGCCACGCTGTCGCACCTCGTCACCAGCTGCACACACTTGTGGCGGATTGCCGGCACCGATGCGCTGCTCTCGTTCTTTCACGCAGCCAGCCAGGCCTATGCCAGCGGCGACACGAACAAAAAGGTGGCGGTATTCAGGGCGCTCTCCGAATGGCTGCCGAAGGTGGTCGACCAGTTGCCCGACGAGCAGCGCGTGCAGCTGCTCGAACGGCTCATGAACATCGACCCGCTTCGATCCGCCAGCGTTGCGGACAACCTCACGATGGTGAACGCCCTCAACCGCCTGATCGTGATGGCAAGGCAGGAGATCGATCGCCTGCTCGAGGCCTGCGGGGAAGATCCGGTCGCACTGTCGCAGATTCAAGCCGACCTGCTCCGCATTGACAAGATATCGTCCAGAGGCATCACCACGCTGTCGCACTATTACGAACAATTGATCCTGACAGGCAGCCAGCGCCCGAATGAGCACATGATGCGATTGATGCAAATGCCCACCTGAACAGCCCGCCTCAAACCCGCAGCGCCCTCCCGCCATCCTTTGTCAGCTGCCCGAGCACCCGTGCCGGCAGCTGGTCCAGCGGCGCAATGTCATGCACCGCGCCGACGGCAACCGCTTCGCGCGGCATGCCGTACACCACGCAACTGGCTTCATCCTGCGCAAAATTCACTGCGCCGGACTCGCGCATCTTCAGCATCCCGGCCGCGCCGTCCTTGCCCATGCCGGTCAGGATCACGCCGAGCGCATTGCGCCCCGCATGGGTCGCTGCCGACGAGAACAGCACGTCCACCGACGGCCGGTGCCGGTTCACGGGCGGCCCCTGGTCGAGCCGGGTCACATAGTTGGCACCGCTCTTGGCGAGCAGCAGGTGCGAATGCCCCGGCGCGAGATACGCATGGCCCGGCAGCACGCGATCGCCGTCTTCCGCTTCCTTCACGGAGATCCGGCACAGGCTGTCGAGCCGCTGCGCAAACGAACGGGTAAAACCTTCCGGCATGTGCTGAACGATCAGGATGCCGGGACAATCGGACGGCATCTGCTGCAGGAACGCACGGATGGCCTCGGTACCGCCGGTCGATGCGCCGACGATGATCAGCTTTTCGCTGGACGACATCGGGTTGCGCAAGGCCGGCAACGGACCAGCCTCCGACGGTGCGCGCGGACGCGACTGCACCTTGGCCCGCGCGGCGGCGCGCAGCTTGTCGGCGATCAGGCCGGCGTAGTCGCGCATGCCGGATTCGATCGCCAGCTTGGGCTTGGCGACGAAGTCGACCGCGCCCAGTTCCAGCGCGCGCAGCGTGGTCTCGGAGCCGCGCTCGGTAAGCGACGACACCATCACCACCGGCATCGGCCGCAGCCGCATCAGCCGCTCGAGGAAGTCGAGGCCGTCCATCTTCGGCATCTCGACGTCGAGCGTCAGCACATCCGGATTGCGCTCGCGGATCATTTCGCGGGCCACCAGCGGGTCAGGCGCGACGCCGACCACCTCCATGTCGGGCTGGCTGGCGACGATCTCGCGCAACACGCTGCGGATCAGCGCGGAATCGTCGACGATCAGTACCTTGGTCTTGGCGGCCATAGCTAGCTCGGCAACGGGATCAGAACTCTTCCCATTCGTCCGCCGCACCACCCGCGGCCACCTTGCGGGGCGCGGTCGCGGCAGGCGCCGGGGCGACAGCCGCAGCGGCGCGCTTCGGCGACGACGGCAGTGCGATCACTTTCGCCGCCTTTTTCGGCGCGGCCTTCGACCTGGCTGCGACCGGCGCCGACGTGCCGGAGACGCGGAACACGCCGACGATCTCGGACAGCGCGGCGGCCTGTTCCTGCAGGCTGTCGGCAGCGGCCGCAGCCTCTTCGACCAGCGCAGCGTTCTGCTGGGTGACCTGGTCCATCTGCGTGATCGCCTGGTTCACCTGCTCGATGCCGGTGCTCTGCTCGTGGCTGGCCGCGGTGATCTCGGCCATGATGTCGGTCACGCGGCGCACGCTGGAGACCACTTCGTCCATCGTGCTGCCCGCCTCGGCAACCAGACGGCTGCCGTTCTCGACCTTGTCGACCGAGTCGCCGATCAGTGCCTTGATTTCTTTCGCTGCCGCCGCCGAGCGTTGTGCGAGGCTGCGCACTTCGGTGGCGACCACCGCAAAGCCGCGGCCCTGTTCGCCGGCGCGGGCGGCTTCGACCGCCGCGTTCAGCGCGAGGATGTTGGTCTGGAAGGCGATGCCGTCGATCACGCCGATGATGTCGACGATCTTGCGAGCGGATCCGTTGATCTGTTCCATCGTCTCGACGACTTCGGACACGACCGAGCCGCCGCGCGCAGCCACTTCGGATGCGCTGATCGCCAGCTGGTTGGCCTGGCCCGCGTTCTCGGCGTTCTGGCGCACGGTCGAGGTCAGTTCTTCCATCGACGACGCCGTTTCTTCCAGCGAGCTGGCCTGCTGCTCGGTGCGCGACGACAGGTCGAGGTTGCCGGCAGCGATCTGGCTGGAAGCCGTCGCAATGGTGTCGGTGCCGTTGCGCACATTGCGCACGATGTCGGCCAGACGGTCGCGCATGCTCTTCATCGCGAACATCAGGCTGTTGCCGTCGCCGGCGGCAATGTCGATCTGCACGTCGAGATCACCAGCGGCGATGCGCGTGGCGACTTCGGCGGCCAACTGCGGCTCGCCGCCGAGCTGCTTCGTGATGCTGCGGGTGATCAGCAGCGCGGCGGCGGCGCCGAGCAGCATGCCGACCACGCCGAGCATGATGGACAGCGAGCGCGCGCCGTCATAGGCTTCCTGCGCGTCGTTGGCGGCCTGCGCGCTGAGCTTGTCCTGCAGCTCGACCAGCGTCGTGATCTCGGCCATGATCTTTCGCTGAACCGGACGCACGTCTTCGATCAGCGTCTTGGTCGCTTCCTGCACCTTGTTCTGCAGGCCCAGTTCCAGCGCCCGGTTCACTATCGGCACCAGCGCCGCCTCGAGTTCGCGCATGCGCGCCAGCGATGCCTTTTCCTCCGCCGTTGTGGCGGGGCGATCGAACAGTTTCGTCAGCGCCGCGACCGCGTCGTTCGAACGCTTTTCCTGCGCATGTACGCGCTCCACCTCGGGACGCATCTCGGCTTCGGTATTCAGCAACACGACGTTGCGCACCGCGACCATGCGGTCGTACAGCGCCGCTCGTATCGTGATCGCCTGCGCCAGCTGCGCGTTGTTGACCGCAACGATTTCATGGATCTTGTCCTGCATCGCCGACATCCTGTTCAGCGACAGCATCAGGGAGGCGAACAGCAGCGCCAGCACCAGCGCGAAGCCTGCAGCGAGGCGGGTGCTGACTTTCATTTGGGCGAAGTTCATGGCGATATTTCCGGTGAGGGTAAAGGGCGGGGGGTCACGCAGCAAGCGCGTCGACCAGTCCCATGTCGGCGGACGACATCAGCTTGTCGATGTCGACCAGGATCAGCATGCGCTCGTCGAGCGTGCCCAGGCCGATCAGGTAATCGGTGTTGAATGCGGTGCCCATCTCGGGTGCCGGCCGGATCTGCGCGGGCGCCAGCGTGGTCACGTCGGACACGCTGTCGACCACCATGCCGACCACACGGCCGGCGATGTTCAGGATGATGACGACGGTGAACTGGTCGTAGGTCGGTTCACCAAGGTTGAGCCGGATCCGCATGTCGACGATGGGCACGATGATGCCGCGCAGGTTGACCACGCCCTTGATGAAATCGGGCGCATTGGCGATGCGGGTCACGGTTTCATAGCCACGGATTTCCTGCACTTTCAGGATGTCGATGCCGTATTCCTCGGCGCCGAGCTTGAAGGCGAGGAATTCGCGAGACGCGGGGTCGGTTGCGGACGTGTCGTCCAGCGGTTCAAGCGTGTCGGTGTGCATGGGTGGTCCATTCGGTGGGGGTTGATGCTGTCTTTTACGGCAGCTTAGCCAGTCGCGTTGAATCAGGATCGGTTGAGCAGAAGCGGAAACGCGCGGCTGTTTTCATCGTCCCGCGCGGGCGCCGCGCAGCAGCGCGCCGACGTCGAGGATCAGCGCGACGCTGCCGTCGCCGAGGATGGTCGCGCCGGAGATGCCGGCCACGCGCCGGTAGTTCGCCTCGAGGTTTTTCACCACCACCTGCTGCTGCCCGACGAGCTCGTCGATCAGCAGCGCGGCGCGCTGGCCATCGGCCTCGAGGATCACCGCGATGCCTGGCCCGGCGTCGGCGCCCTCGCCGGTGTCGAACACCTGCCGCAACGACACCAGCGGCAGGTATTCGCCGCGCACGCGCACGACCTGTCCCTGCCCGGCGATGCGGCTGATGTCCTGCGGCTGCGGCTGCAGCGATTCCAGCACGTAGTTCAGCGGCAGGATGTAGATCTCGTCGCCGCTGCGCACCGACATGCCGTCGAGGATCGCCAGGGTCAGCGGCAGCGCGATCGACACCGTGCTGCCGTGCCCGCCGACGGAACGTATGTCGACCTGGCCGCCGAGCGCGGCGATGTTGCGGCGGACCACGTCCATGCCGACGCCGCGGCCGGACACGTCGGTGACGGCCTCGGCTGTCGAGAAGCCCGGCGCGAAAATCAGTTGCCAGACCTCGGCATCGGGCATCGCGTCGCTGACGGCCAGTCCCTGCTGCCGCGCTTTCGCGAGGATGCGCTCGCGGTTCAGGCCGCCGCCGTCGTCGGACACCTCGATCACCACATGGCCGCCGCGGTGCGCGGCCGACAGGGTCAGCGTGCCGGCCGCTTCCTTGCCGGCGGCCGAACGCGCGTCCGGCGATTCGATGCCGTGGTCGATGCTGTTGCGCACCAGATGGGTCAGCGGATCGATGATGCGCTCGATCAGTCCCTTGTCCAGTTCCGTCGCCGCGCCCTGCGTGACGAAATCCACTTTCTTGCCGAGCTTGGCGGCGAGGTCGCGCACCATGCGCGGGAAGCGCGAGAACACGTAGTCCATCGGCATCATGCGGATCGACATCACCGCTTCCTGCAGGTGGCGTGTATTGCGCGTGAGTTGCGACACGCCGCTGAGCAGCTTTTCATGCAGCATCGGGTCCAGACCGTGCGTGCGCTGCTCGATCATGGCCTGCGTGATCACCAGTTCGCCGACCAGGTTGATCAGCTGGTCCACCTTTTCAACCGACACCCGGATCGACGAGGATTCGGGGCCGTTTGCCGCCGGCGCGGCCGCCCGCTCATGGCGAGCCGGCGCGCCGGGCTCGGGCGCTTTGGCCACGGCAGTGGTCGCGGCCGGCAAGACCGGCATGTCGAACAGCTCGTACGGCGGGTCCGGCAGCGCCGGTGCCGGCGACGTGCTGGCCTCCTCGATCCGCAGCAACTCGGGATCGACGATGAAGGTGCACAGCGCGGCGATGTCGTCGCAGGATTCGGCGGTCTCCAGCAGCACGCCGGGAACCTCGCCGGCCACCGGGCTGACGCGGCCGAGCAGCGCCAGCTCGTCACCGAGCGCGGCGAAGTCGGCCGCCGAGATGCCGGGCATCGTGATCCTGACCATTCGCACCGCGCGGACGGCAGCTTGCGCCTTGCCGGTCGCAGCAGGCGCCGGCGCGCTGCTGTCCTGCTCGGCGAGCACATGCAGCCGCGCCAGCAGCGCATCAACTTCGGCCGTGTCGACTGCCGCGCCCTCGCGGTGGCCGCGCAACTGCATCTGCAGCACGTCCTTGGCTGCGAGGAAGGCGTCGATATGCGCGAGGGTCAGCGCGGTCTCGCCCTTGCGCAGGCGATCGAGCAGGGTCTCGAGCACATGCGTGACGCCGGTCATGTCGGCCAGCCCGAAGGTGGCCGCGCCGCCCTTGATCGAATGCGCGACGCGGAAGATCGCATCAATGTCGGCCATGTCGAACGACGCCGGGTCGAGGCCGAGCAGCAGGCGTTCCTTCTCGGCGAGCAGCTCGGCCGCCTCGTCGAAGAAGACCTGGAAGAACTGGCTGATTTCGACGCTCATGCGGCGCTCCCCGGGCCGATCATCTTGCCGACCACTTCGAGCAGCTTGTTCGGGTCGAAGGGCTTGACCAGCCAGCCGTTGGCGCCGGCGGCGCGCCCCTGGTTCTTCATCTCGGCGCTCGATTCGGTGGTCAGCATCAGGATCGGCACGCTGCGGTAGGCAGGCAACGCACGCAGGCTGCGAATCAGCGTCAGCCCGTCCATCTTCGGCATGTTCTGGTCGGTCAGCACCAGGTCGAAGCGGGTCGCCGTGGCCTTGCCGAGGCCGTCGTCGCCGTCGACCGCGTCAGTCACTTCATAGCCGCCGCTGCGCAGCGCGAAGCCCAGCATCTGTCGCAGCGAACCGGAATCGTCGACTGCGAGGATTTTTTTTCCCATGTTTTCTCCGTTGATCTTCTGCATGTATTCGGTGTGTCAGAACAGCTCGACTTCGCCGCTCTCCATGTGGTGCTGCGTCACGCTGAGATTGCGGCCGGCATAGAAGTCGCCTTCGCCTTGCGGCAATTGCCGACGCGCGCTCGCGATCAGCTGGCAGGCGATGTCTTCGAATTGCAGCGCGGTCAGCGCGTTGTCGAGATGGGCGCATGCTTCGGTCGCGAGCGCGGCGCAATCCGGCGATCCGCCCATGGCCTGCTGCCGTCGCAGCGCTTCGTGCGCTCCGAAAAAGCCGGCGGACAGCTTTTCAACAGCCAGCCTGAGCAGGATCTCGAGCTGGACTAGGTCGGAGCGCGCCGTGTGGGGCGCAGCGTAGTCGGTCGAACAGGCAGTCATGGTTTCGCCTCCTTCGGATCGGATGCAGCGGGAACGGATGCGCCGGCGAGCGCTTTTGCCGCCATGGCGGCGCTGCCGACGTCGGCCTTGGGCCCCTCGCCGGTGATGGATTGCTCGGTGCGCCGGTTCATCACGATGATGCTGATGCGCCGGTTGATCGGGTTGTCGGCATTGGCCTTGTCGAGCGGCACCGCAGACGACAGGCCAACGACGCGCAGCACCTTGGCCTCCTGCATGCCGCCGTGCACGAGTTCGCGGCGCGACGTGTTGGCGCGGTCGGCCGACAATTCCCAGTTGCTGTAGCCGCGTTCGCCGTTGGCGTAGACGACGCTGTCGGTGTGGCCGGACAGGCCGACGCGATTGGGCACGTCATTCAGCATGCGGCCGAGCTCGCGCAGGATGTCGCGCGTGTAGGGCTGCAGCGCGGCGCTGGCCAGCGCAAACATCGGACGGTTCTGCTCGTCGACAATCTGGATGCGCAGCCCTTCGCTGGTGATGTCGAGCAGCAGCTGCTTCTTGAATTGCTTGAGCATCGGGTTGGCGTCGATCGCGTCCTCGATTTTCTTTTTCAGCGCCTCGAGCTGCTGGCGCTCGCGCCGTTCGAGCTCGGTTCTGGCGGCGTCGATATCGACGACCTTGCGCACTTCGCCAACCTTGGCCGTCGGGTCCTTGCCGCCGCCCTTGATTACGCTGCTGCGCTCGGCGACCGAGCTGCCGCCGTTCATGGCGACCTTGATCGGCGTCTTGAAATAGTCGGCGATGCCCTCGAGCTTGGATTTGCTGGTCGACGACAGCAGCCACATCAGCAGGAAGAAAGCCATCATCGCGGTGACGAAGTCGGCGTAGGCGATCTTCCAGGCGCCGCCGTGATGACCGTGCGCTTGCTTGCGCGGACGGCGTACGACGATCACGGGCGGGGTATCTGCCATGTCACTTGGCTTTCGCGTTGCGCAGGTGCTCTTCGAGCTCGCTGAAGCGCGGGCGCTCGCTGGAGTACAGCACCTTGCGGCCGAACTCGACGGCCAGCGCCGGCGGACTGCCGGTGAAGCTGGCAATCAGGGTGGCCTTGATGCACTGGAGCATCTTGGTCGCTTCATCAGCCTTCTGTTCGAGCAGGCTCGACAGCGGTGCGATGAAGCCGTACGCGATCAGGATGCCGAGGAAGGTGCCGACGAGAGCGCGCGCGATCAGGATGCCGAGCTCTTCCGGCGGCAGGCCGATCGACTCCATCGTGTGCACGACGCCCATCACGGCCGCGACGATGCCGAACGCCGGCATCGCGTCGCCGAGCTTGGCGATGCAATGGGCGGGCACCACGGCTTCGTGGTGATGGGTTTCGATCTCGGTGTCCATCAGGTTCTCGATCTGGAAGACGTCGGTGTTCCCGGCGACCATCAGGCGCAGGTAGTCGCAGATGAAATCGGTCGCATGATGGTCGGCGAGGATGCCGGGATAGCCGGAGAAGACCGGGCTTTCTTCCGGCGACTCGATGTCGCGCTCGATGGCCATCATGCCCTCCTTGCGCGCCTTGCCGAGAAGCTCGGACAGCAGCGCAAGCAGTTCAAGATAGCGCGCCTGGGTGAGCTTCGATCCGCGGAACAGAGTGGGAATCGCCCGCAATGTCGCCTTCAGCGACTTGGTGTTGTTGCCGACGACGAAGGCGCCGGCTGCAGCGCCGCCGATCATCAGCAATTCAATGGGCTGGAAAAGTGCGGCGAGGTGGCCGCCGGCCAGCGCGAAGCCGCCGAAGACCGAGGCGATGACTACAAGGTATCCGATGAGGACCAGCACGATGCGCTCCGTAGGCGTAGGGCCGGGTGCGCGGGATTGCGTACGCGGTGACCTGTAAGCCGGTTACGGCACCGCGCGGGGAGGATTAAGCAGGTATGGCGTCGGCGACAGGGGCGACGGCTTTTTTCTTGCCGGCGCGCGAAGGCGGATGGCACAGGCCGCAGCGATAGCCGGAATTCAGCTCGAACGCGTGATTGACGAAGTGGCCGCGGCAGGTCTTGCATTCGACCAGGGTCAGCATCTTGCTGTCGAAGAAGCGGATCAGCGTCCATGCGCGGGTCAGCGACAGCACGGGGTCGGCGCCGGGCTCGGGCGGCATCTGCTCAAGGTAGAGGCGATACGCCTTGACGACGGCGTCGATGCCGGACACCTGCGCATGCTGCACGAGATAGTGATGGATGCTCATGAACAGCGACGCATGGATGTTCGGCTGCCAGGTGATGAACCAGTCGGTGGAGAACGGCAGCATGCCCTTGGGCGGGGACACGCCGCGCAGCTCCTTGTAGAGCTTCAGCAGCCGCTCGCGCGACAGCGTGGTCTCGGCCTCCAGCAGCTGCAGCCGTGCGCCGAGCTGGATGAGCTCGATCGCCAGGCTGATCTGCCTGCCCTCGGAAATGACACTCTTTGCGCCCATGTTGCTCTCCTCGCCTGCTTCAGCCGTCGGCTTAGTGGATTTCTTCGACCGGCTGCGCAGCCATCAGGATGGCTGCGTGCGTCTGCGACAGCGTGCGCTCCTTGCCGTGGCTCGACAGCATGCCGAGGATGCCGGCGTCGTCGAAACGGAAGCGCGTCAGCATCATGCTGCTCGATGCGAGCTTGACGATCTGCGACGGCGACAGGCCGTCGATCAGGTCGGCCAGGTCGGCGCCGATGCCAAGCCTGAAGATCGCCGTCGCGCGGTCGGCGCGCACCATTTGCTGCGCCAGCATCAGGTAGGAAAGATTGGCGTCGCGGATGTCCGCCATCATGTCGTTCATGTTCATGCCGTTCTCCCATTTTTGTCCGGAAGGCACCCGGAATTCGGTTTGCCTGTGAGACCGAATTCTGCCGGTGCACGCGTGGCAGATAAATCGGCAGGACTCGGTATTTTCTGTGGGCAGTCGGCTGTCGGCTTTGTAGGTGCCTGTCCTACAAGGAGGCGGACGGTCCATGCAGCAGCAATGACGGCAGGTTCGCGCCGAAGTTTAGGGCGGCAACTGTCGGGATGCGGATTCGCGGTTAAACTTGTCTTTCCGTTAACCAAGCCTGCCGGAACCGCGGCGCGACATCATGAAGCATTCAATCGAGGCCTTGCTCAACTACCTGAATCTGCCTTCCGCGCCGGAATGGCTGGAGTTCATCGTCACGTTGGGCAAGGTGATGGTGATTCTGGCGCTTGCGTGGCTGCTGTTCGGGCTGGTGAAGCGGGTGATCAAGCTGTCCCACGTCCGGCTGCGCACGCGCGCCGAGAGCGCGGAAGAGATGCGCCGCATCGACACGCTCGAGCGCGTGTTCATCTATGCGCTGTCGGTGGTCGTGGCGGTGATGACGGTGATGCTGGTGCTGTCGGAGTTCGGCATCTCGATCGCGCCGCTGCTGGCGACCGCCGGCGTGGCCGGCCTGGCCGTCGGCTTCGGCGCGCAGAGCCTGGTGAAGGATTACTTCACCGGCTTCGTGATGCTGATCGAGAACCAGATTCGCGTCGGCGACGTGGTCGAGGTCTCCGGCAAGTCCGGCGTCGTGCAGGAGATCACGCTGCGTTACGTGCAGCTGCGCGACTACGAAGGCGCGGTGCACTACGTGCCGAATGGCACGATCGTCACCGTGACCAACCGCAGCCGCGGCTTTGCCTATGCAGTGATGGACGTGGGCATCGCGTACAAGGAGGACATCGACCGCGTCTATGCGGTGATGCGGGAGACGTCGGCGCGACTGCGCGCCGACCCGGAATTCAGCCCGCGCATCCTTGAAGACATCGAGATTTCCGGGGTCGACCAGTGGGCCGATTCGGCGGTGATCATCAAGAGCCGCATCAAGACGGTGGCGCTGGAGCACGCGACCGTGCGACGTGAGTACCTGCGCGAACTGAAACTGGCGTTCGACCGGCACGGCATCGAGATTCCGTTCCCGCAGCGGACCGTACACACGATCGGGCCGGCCGACGCGGCAAAGCCGCAGTTGCCTGCGGGGGACTGACGGCCGGCTCAAATCTCGTAGCTGTCCCGTTCCCCTGCCAGCACCTGTTCGACCAGCTTGCGGCTCAGGTTCGGCGCCATCAGCTCGATGAAGGTGTACACGTAGCCGCGCAGATAGGCGCCCTCTTTCAGCGCGATGCGCGACACGTTCATGCCGAACAGGTGACCGGCCGGGATCGCGGCCAGCCCGCCGTCGCGGGTGGCGCTGTAGGCCAGGCCGGCGATGATGCCGACGCCCATGCCAAGCTCCACATAGGTCTTGATCACGTCGGCGTCGATCGCCTCGAGCACTACGTCAGGCTTGAGCCCGCGCCGCGAAAACGCGAGGTCGATCTTGTTGCGGCCGGCGAAGGCCGCGTCGTAGGTGATCAGCGGGTAAGCGGCAATGTCCTCCAGCGTGAGGGCCGGCAGCTTCGTCAGCGGATGCTCGTGCGGCACCACCACCATGTGCTCCCACTGGAAGCACGGCAGCGACACCAGGCCGTCGATGTCGGCGATCGCCTCGGTCGCAATCGCCAGGTCGGCCTGGTTCTGCAGCACCATGTCGGCCACCTGCTTCGGATTGCCCTGCAACAGCGACAGCCGGACCTTGGGAAATTTTTGCGAGAACGACTGCACCACCGGCGGCAGCGAGTAACGCGCCTGCGTGTGCGTGGTCGCGATCGTGAAGCTGCCGCTGTCCTGGGCGGCAAATTCCTTGCCGATGCGCTTGAGGCCCTCGACTTCCTGCAGGATGGCCTCGACCGACTTCAGCACCTGCCGGCCCGGCTCGGTCAACCCGCGGATGCGTTTGCCGTGCCGCGTGAAGATGTCGATGCCGAGCTCTTCCTCAAGTTCGATGATGGCCTTCGATACGCCCGGCTGCGAGGTAAACAGCGCCTTCGCGGCTTCGGTCAGGTTGTAGTTCTGGCGCACGGCCTCGCGCACGAAACGGAATTGGTGGAGGTTCATTTTTTTCCCGCAACGGACAGGGACGACGGCTTCACGCCAAAAGAATTTTTATTTCAGCAACTTTTCGCTGACAGCAGCGGCCTGAGTTGGCAGCCATCATTGCCAAATGTTTAACATCTTCAAACATCTGCCCGGAAAATTTCAAAACAGACAACATCAATTTCTGTCGATCTGCTTATATCCACAGATCATATAAGCAAATGAATCTAATGTTGTTTGGAATAAGGAGGAAGTTTATTAGCATTCCGGCTTCTTCGCGCGAGGCCTTATGACTTTAACTTATGTTGTTTCCGGATTTGCTGTTGGCATGCTCGTCGGCCTGACCGGCGTGGGCGGCGGTTCGCTGATGACGCCGCTGCTGACCCTGCTGTTCGGCATCAATCCCACGGTCGCGGTCGGCACCGACCTCGCGTTCGCGTCGATCACCAAGAGCGCCGGCACGATTGCGCACCGCGTGCGCAACAACGTCCACTGGGAAATCGTCAGGCGCCTGTGCCTGGGCGCGCTGCCGGCCGCGGTGCTGGCCACGCTCGCGCTCAAGTACTATGGCGCGCTCGACAAGCAGATTGGCCAGATCATCCGCTACACCATCGCCTTCTCGGTGCTGCTGACCGTGGTGGCCATCATCTTCCGCGGCCGCATGCAGGCATGGATGAACGCGCACCCGGGCCGCCAGCTGCATGGCCGCGCGCAAGTGATCGCCACCGTGGTGGCCGGCGCGGCGATCGGCACGCTGGTGACGGTGTCGTCGATCGGCGCCGGCGCCGTCGGTGCGACCATCCTCGTACTGCTGTACCCTCACCTGAAGCCGGCCGAGATCGCCGGCACCGACATCGCCTACGCCGTGCCGCTGACCGCCATTGCCGCGTTCGGCCACTGGTGGCTCGGCTCGATCAACTGGGAACTGCTGTTCACGCTGCTGCTTGGCTCGCTGCCGGGCATCACGATCGGTTCGCTGGCTGCGCGCGCCGTTCCCGAAAAATTCCTGCGCGGACTGCTCGCGACCACGCTGACCGGCGTCGCAGCCAAGCTCGTGCTGTAAAAGCATTCATCAAGGAAGACCATGTATCGCTACGACCAATACGACCACCAGATCGTCCGCGAACGCGTCGCGCAGTTCCGCGGACAGGTGCAGCGCCGCCTGTCCGGCGAGCTGACCGAAGACGAGTTCCGCCCGCTGCGCCTGCAGAACGGCCTGTACATGCAGCGCCACGCGTACATGCTGCGCGTCGCGGTGCCGTACGGCCTGCTGGCGTCGAAGCAGATGCGCATGTTTGCGCACATCGCGCGCAAGTATGACCGTGGCTACGGCCACTTCACCACGCGCCAGAACATCCAGTACAACTGGATCGAGCTCGAGCACGTGCCGGACATCCTCGCCGACCTCGCGTCGGTCGAGATGCATGCGATCCAGACCTCGGGCAACTGCATCCGCAACATCACGTCGGACCAGTTCGCCGGCGTTGCGGCCGATGAGCTGCTCGACCCGCGCCCGTACATCGAGATCCTGCGCCAGTGGAGCACCTTCCATCCGGAATTCGCGTGGCTGCCGCGCAAGTTCAAGATCGCCGTGAACGCCGCTGCAGAAGACCGCGCGGTCGTGAAGGCGCATGACATCGGCCTGAACATCGTGAAAAACGAGGCCGGCGAAATCGGCTTCCAGGTGCTCGCCGGCGGCGGCCTCGGCCGTACCCCGATCATCGGCAGCGTGGTTCGCGAATTCCTGCCGTGGCAGCATGTGCTCACCTATGTTGAAGCGATCATGCGCGTGTACAACCAGTACGGCCGCCGCGACAACAAGTACAAGGCGCGTATCAAGATCCTGGTGAAGGCACTGGGCGTCGAGGAATTCACGCGCCAGGTCGAGGCCGAATGG
>JACCEB010655293.1_pt1 | contig 16459 bp, 13 predicted proteins | sample 7454761 | NCBI WGS metagenome assembly JACCEB01 (sample SAMN15323454, study PRJNA562643) | freshwater metagenome | isolation source: river surface water | place: USA:Blue River Watershed | collected 2017-08-18 | reverse complement strand
TAGAGGTTTAAAAAAAAACCAAACCAAACCAAACCAAACCAAACCAAACCAAAAACATGGATCGACGGCGAGCTTTGGAAATTCTCTCTTTACCACAGCAAAGTGGATTGTACCATTCCGGTCCTTTGGACCGTGAAAGGTTAAAACGTCATTATCGATTGTATGCTCTAAAATGGCATCCCGACAAATGCAATGATGCGGTTGCGAAAGAACGATTCATTGAGGGACGAGAGGCATACGAATATTTACTAAAGGAAATTATTATGTTTGAAAACAACAACAACAACAACGATGACGACGACACAGACACAGACACAGACAACAAGAATACATCGTCAACCACCAATTCGTATTCGGATATGTTATCGCAAGTCTATCGTGAATTTTTCAGAGAGGTTTGGCCACAAGGAGAAAAATATTTTGTTGCGAATGGAAAAGAGAGTCTTCCCAAATTGGTATTTTTATTGCATCGATTTGCCCCTTTTTTGATGAAACGAGAAACGGTTTGCAAAGTGTTTGAATTTTTGTTATTGTATCATGAATCGTTTCATTTAGAGGAATCCATGATACAGAAAATGCGCAGTTTTTTAAAAACGGTCGGTACTGATGAGGATGATGACAACGACCACCGTGTCTACCATAATAACAATAACGAAAATAACAATGTTACCAAGGATATGATGTCTTCTTCATCGGAGGACGACTCGGACGACGACGACTCGGACGACGAAGAAAAAGAAAAAGAGATTTACATATTACATCCCACATTACAAAATTTGATGGAGGATATGGTATTTATAAAGGGCGACGAGGTCAAAGTCCCCTTGTGGTGCCGACAAATCGTCTATGGAAATCAAATATTTTTGTGTTCCCCTCCTGAATTGCCTGCCCATATGATCTTAGAGGACGATAATACATTGCATGTAGAGGTGTCATGGACAGTGGCCGAAATTTGGGGTCGACGCGTTCAAACGATGCAAATAGAGGGTTGTGAGAGGACGAAAGAGGTGGAAGTGCCACTGTCGTCGGTACGTTTGACGGAGGAGAAACAACCGGTGGTGATCTATAAGGCCGGCATATTGAAGGAGGGGTCCTTGATTGACCGAGCCAACATCGTAGTTTGGGTACAATTACGATGGGAATCATAAGAATCCATAGACTATTTTTTAAAATCATATTGTTTGTAATTTTTGTTGTTTGTATTTTTGTGTATTTAAAAAAAGATTTGATTTTTTTGTTTTAAATAAAATAATTAATTAATATCTATTCACCTAAACTGATACTTAAAAAAGGCTGTCACATACAAACAATATATTTTTTTTTTTGGTTTTCCTACATTGAATATTTTACATGTTTCTTTGCTTTTCTTGCACGATGTCCTGAAAAAGAAGACGAATAAGAAGGAAAATCGACACATACCTCTTCTTCATTTTTAATGGCAATCAAACCACATGACGACTCTCCCATCTGGGACGAGGACAACAAGTCATCGACTCGAATAGGCGATGCAGTCCGTGACAATGATTTGTTATTGGATAAAGGGGGGAATTTACATTTTATGGTCAATAAATGTGTCATGTCTTTCAAATACGGAACTATTTTTTGGTTATGATGAAACGATGGATCATACACGAGGACACGTTCCAACGAATGTTCCCCTTCTCCGGCAAATCGCGCCGCACTAAATACATTGGCATCACGGTACACACCCAACAACACACCCATCCACACAAAACAACTGTCATTCATTTGTTCGCGTGAAACAAACGGAAACATTTTGATATAGGACTGGATGGCACGTTCCAATATACTTTCCATCGATTCATAATAATCATGTTCAGGACTCTTTTGGTCAAAGAAAGGCAAGGAATCCTTGGTACGGAAAATAATAATCTCACTATCGCGTGTGATGCGCGAAAATTTTACAATCTGTGGTGGGGTTGTGGTCATGACTATGCCGTATTTATTTTTTTATTTTTTTTGTTTATGTTTGTAAAAAACGAGCAGGGCAATAAAAATTAAATTATGATGGGAGGAAAAGAACTTAACCTCTATTCACCTGGACTGATACACTGGTGTATCAGTTCAGGTTTGTAAAGTTTATCTTTAAAGCAATTTTTCGTAAGAAAAATTGGTGGTGAACCTGCGAGTAAAACGAGCAGGTGAATAAAGATTAAAGAAATAAAAAATAATTGGAATGCGTTTTTTTTCTTGGCAACGACTCCACTCCACTCAATTCGAAGAGGAGAGACGCCAAAAAAAACAGAGAGACGCTAAAAAAACAGAGAGACGGAGGAAGGATCATGTATTTTTGGTTTTTTTTTTAAGTACGACGATGACGACGATAAGTACGAAGACGACGATAAGTACGACGATGACTTCCACCACTTTTACTGTGTTGATGTGACGTAGAAGTTCTCGCACTCTTTTTGCGATGAGGTGACGAAGGAGAAGAAGAGGAAGAGGAAGAGGAAGTTTTTTGAGGAGGACTTGGTGAGGGAGCGCGTTGTCTTTTTTTGTTTTCACCTAAAATATCTTCATACCTAATTGGGAAGGAGGACGTGGTGGTGCTTTCGAAAGAATCGAAATCAAAAATGGGCGGGGCACTATGAATCATGGATCTACAAAAGTAAGCAAAAGATTGTAAAACAATCAAATAATCATTGCATGATGCAATATCTAAGTCGCGGTCGTTTGTTTTTGCCAATAAGAAATGACCAATCTGTCGGTATGTCGAAGTTTCAAATTTATTTCGAAGATCATTGAAAATCTCGATGCTTGGTGCATGTTGTTTTTGTTTCACAATGCGTTTAAATTCGTCCCATGATTGATTATCCGGAAGAGTCGAATCGAGTTCTTTTTTATTATGTAAAATCGTTTCTTTCAATGTTTCTTTGTTCTTATAAAATCCATATCGATTGTACCATGACATATTATATTTTAATGCACTCACAAATTGCAAACTTACGGCTCCAATCGATCCACGAGTATTTGCTGGTACACACAATGGTTTTATTTCAGATGCATCCCACAAAAAAGCAGACAATGAAAGTTGGATCACAGTGGGTGATGTATTATTGTGTTTGTCGGCAAAAGATTTCAACTCACGAAAGACCTTCACGATTCCATTCAAAATTTGATTTCCTGTGGCATTTTCGCATTTCCCGACTTTTGCAATTTCTATTTCCAAATTCAAAGTTTTGTTGCTATTGTGAAAACGGAAAGATGTGGATTTTTTGAAACATTCCGAATCCAAAGGGGCATATTTGTTATAAAGATGCGATGTAAATAACATATTTACTGTATTTTTTACTTCTTTTTCGAATTCATCTTTTGCTGTTTCTTCGAGTGATGATGGAATAAACCGAAACATGTTTCGTATGGTAAATGTATAAAGCCAGTAGGAGACAAACGATAAGGGGGATACAATATTTATTTAACCTCTATTCACCTGGACTGATACACCGGTGTATCAGTTCAAGTTTGTAAAGTTTGTCTTTAAAGCAATTTTTCGTCAGAAAAATTGCTGGTGAACCTGCGAGAAAAACGAGCAGGTGAATAAAGATTAAAAAAAAAGTGAAAAATGTGTATATTTTTTTTTTTAAATAAATTGTTATTTTAAAAAAGGAGAAAACATATTATATTGGTTTGAAAATAAATAAAAAAAAAATGAATACACAAAACATTATAATATATATATATATTTTTTTTACGCGGCTTTCTTCACCACTTTCTTAACAATGGTTTTCTTCACAGCAGGAGCAGCAGCAGCATCGTCATTCGTCCCTACGGTTGCAGCAACAACAGGTGCTTCGACAGCAGGAGTAGGAGCAACAACGGGTGCAGGAGCAGGTGCAGGAGTAGTAGCAACCGCTTTCTTGGGTGGTTCTGTTTCTGCTTCGTCGTCAGAATCGTTTGTTTGAGCTAAAGAACGTTTATTATTTGCGGTAGTGACAGGAGCGACCGACTCATCGACAATCGGCGCCACATCATCGATTTTTTGGTTCTCGATGGTGGATTGATCTTCGGGACTCAATTGAATGTGGCATTTGCCATATACACTGACGACTTCGCGAGGCTTGACGATGCACTGGATGAGTTTCCAGGTGAGACCCCATCCCTTGCCACCAATCCAGATGCCACCGCACTGAATGATACAGGCCACACTACTCATGCTGGGCACGAAATCGGCGGGAGTATGGTTGGGATTGTCGGAGGGGAAGATTTGGGTACTCTTGGTATCGTAGATCTCGACACCCCAACGCGTGCCATCGTCGTAGCAGGGAACCTTCACACGAATACTGGGTGGCTTGGTATAATCGACCTTCTTGGTCTCCTTGTTCTTGCTGTACTTTAAAAAAGGGAAAAACGTATGCTTGCACAACTCGCGCGACATTTCTTCTCCCCACCAAGACTCCGAGTTCTTGACGGCGTCATCGAGGATTTGGTTCTCGAATTTCTTCATCTTCTCCAAGAAATCGCGAGTGGCAGGCGTGGCGTATTCCTCGTTGGGAAACGTTAACGACATGCTGTACTTGCCATCCTTCTCGCCCGTCTTTTCATCGGTGAAATCACTGATACCCCAGGTCATCATCAGAGGAGTCGTCAGATGAATACCGCGGTTGGACTGGGAACTAATTAAATTGATGGACTTGCCACCACGGTCGTTGACCTTGGGTGCCATGTATTTCACTTTTACGGGATCCCAATCCGCGACAGATAAAACAACAGGAGATGCTTTGGACATTTTTGTTTGTGTGTGTTTTTGTTTAGAAAACTTTTTTTTTAAAGGAGTGTATGTGTGTGCGTGTGTGCTTTTTTTTTGTTCTGATAATCATCTTATAAAACGTTGTCTTTATATTCATTTTAATTTCTTACACACGAAAGTATGCTCTTGTTTGTATCGGGGAGGGAAAACAAACCGCAATCATACTAAAAAAAAAAATAAACAAACACAACAACAACAAAAAACATATAATATTATTCATGTACATGAATGACGATTTGGTCTCTCGCTCTCTGAAGGCCGCCTCTCTCCGACAAGTCCTCGACCCATAGGGGAGAGGCAGTCCGTGACAAGTCCTCGACCCATAGGGGAGAGGCTGTCCGTGACAAGTCCACTAAAAAAACGCAGTTTATATAGCGGCGAAATATAATCCGAAATGTTGGTGGACATCATCGACGACGAATCCAAATAATCGCGCAAAGCGTGTCGAAAACAACGATACAAGGGAGATGTTCCCATAATTCGATTGATTTCCACGATGGCTTGATTGGAGGATTTGCTGGCATACACTTCGATGGAAATTTGGCATGGCGATGACCACGGTTCTTCCTCCTCCGTGTCAAAAGGACAAATCGACTTTATTAAATGTACGTGAATGGAGTACACCGATTCTGTTCTCTCCCATCCAACCATCGGATTGTAACGCAACACGAAATCATTGTTTTCTTGAACAAAGGCGCGTATTTTTAATACAATATGCATTAATTGGGGCAAAGGAAAACACCACGATAATTGTCGCACGAATATGGGTGTCATGACACGGCTGGGACTAAGGACACACGGTGATAATGGCAAGATATCAACTTCTCTGTCGTCAAAAGATGTTTTTTGTTCTTCTTGTTCTCGTTCTTCTTCTATTAAGTCATTCGATTGTTGTACACTCGGTTGTGCCAAGGATAACATGTTGCAGTTGTTGTTATTGTTTGTTTTTTTTTTTTTATTTTTTTTTTATTGATTAAAAAAAAATATATAAGAATATAATAAAATGATTTAATTATGAAATTATTTACAAGTCCATTATTTTGTTATCAAGTGCGTTCATTTTTATTTTGATTAAAAAAAAAACAAAAAGTTCCTATCGGCGTTATTTATTTTTTTTGTCTATTTGTCTGTCTTTCATCAATCAATCATTCATGACAAACAGTCCCTCTAAAATGATGACAACGACAACAACGACAACCACAAACAATGATATTTATGAAATTGTGGAATTGGTTCGGGATGTTTCCCAAACATGGAAACAACGAAAAAAACCCGATTTGCGTAGTTTGTGTATTCTATTGCGTTTGAAAGTAGGCGGTACCAAAGACGAAATCATCACACGCATAGCGAGAGAATTGCATCGCATTTCCGCGGCCATTCAAATCCAACGAATCTTTCGTGGATTTTTGGTGCGTTGTATGCAACAATTGCGTGGACCGGGGTTTCCTTTTATAACCATAACGGCATCATCATCGTCAGCGTCATCATCGTCATCAGCAGCGTCATCATTTGTGCAAACAAAAAATCCTCTTGTGGTCAACGAATGTGATTTCTATACATTGGTGCCCTTCCAAGAAATGTCGCCGCATTTGTTTTTTTCGTATGAAGACGATTCGCATTTCGTGTATGCCTTCGACGTGACGTCGTTGATGACCATGTACCGTAAGAATCGGCGTCTTTTGAATCCGTACAACCGCAAGGACATTCCTTTTGATATTGTCTGTAAATTTTTCCGCCTCTACACTAAAATCCAATTGTTGTTGGGGTCTTCTCTCTTGGAAACAACCACCCCCGTCGTGGAAGATGCATTCGGTTTTTTCAAGAAACGGAAACGGTCTTCGTCTTCGTCTTCGTCTTCGTCCTCGTCAACCGTCGCACCAACAACGTTGTCGTCGTCGTTGTCGTCGTCGTGGGCTGCATCTTTTCCTCATTCCGATACGGTGCAACAACCACAACGACAACTATTCCCACGAAATAATGACTACTTGACTTATGCTGCTGCTGCTGCTCCAAATGCAATGGGTCACAACCAAGACAATGGATATTTTGTGTATGGCAACGAAGAGAGCCGATTGGAAGCCTCTCAACGTATTTTAAAAGAAATCAAGGACGGACGAACGATTAGCCAACGCATCGAAGATGTCTTTATGGAAATCGATCGTTTAGGAAATTACACCCAAAGCCAATGGTTCCGCGATTTCAACGATTATGAATATGCCGCTTTCTACGAACGATATTATCGACTGTGGCATGGCAATACGGATTTGTCTGCCTCCACAAAACTCCATATTTGTGCACATCCCGATCCGTTTCCATTTCCACCACAAAGATTGCATGCCGTCAATGCCCATACCGTGATCACCTCCACCATGACGACGTTACCGAATGCCCGATTGGTCTGTTTGGAAATCATGGAATGGATGATTTACACGGGTGTGGACATTGAACATCGTCGGTTGGGTGCCTTGCATTGTTTGTTGATTTTGTCTCGGTTGTCTTCTTTAGCGCGACGATCTTTGCCTTTCGTGGATATTTGATTGATGTTTGGTGTTTGGTATTTGGTTTTTTGATTGTTTTGGAAAAACACAAAAAAAAATCAAAATATAACAAAAAAAATTTTAATTTTTTAAAAATCATGCGGCGTTTCTTTAGCAAAAACATGATTCACAAATTCAAAAACTCAATTATTGGTCCATCTGCGTTAAAATACTTAAAAAAGAGGTATTATAGTAGGGTATAACCAAACCCACACGACAACAAACAAACAAAACAAAAAACTTTTTCTTTTTTTTCTCAAAAAAAAACTTTCTCTTTCAAACAAAACAAAACAAAATGGTTCGCGCTACTAAAGTTGACAAATCTGCCTCCAAGGCTTCTGCCCCTTCTGCTGCCACCGAAGTTGTAGCTCCTGTTGCTGCTTCTGCTGCTCCCGCCGCTGCTGCTACTAAGCCCAAGGCGGAGAAGAAGCCCAAGGCTGCTGCTCCTGCCGCTGCCCCTGTGGCGGCTGCACCCGTTGCTCCTGCAGTTCCCGTGGTTGCTGCTCCTCCTGCTGCTGCTGCCGCTGCTTCAACGGAGGCCAAGGCGGAGGAGCCCCGTGTTTCCTCTGATTCTATTCTCACGGAGATGGAGAACAAGGTCCAGCAGGTTGGTGCGGTTTACCTCACCTTAAAGGCCGACATTCGCAATCTCCGCAAGAATCTTGTTCGTGAGAAGAAGGATGCGGAGAAGGCTTCTAAGTTAAGCAAGGCGGCCAAGAAGGCGGCCAAGGCCAAGAACCCCAACAGAAAGCAGTCTGGTTTCACGATGCCCACCCGCATCAGTGACGAGTTAGCCAAGTTTTTAGGCAAGGCTCCTGGTACGGAGATGTCTCGCACCGATGTTGCCAAGGAGATCATCAACTACATCCAGACCAACCAGTTAAAGGATAAGACCAATGGTCGTATCATTCATCCGGATGCTGCCTTATCTGGTCTTTTCAAGATCTCCGACAAGGATCAGCTCCATTTCTTCAACTTACAGACCTTCATGAAGCCCCACTTCATTAAGAACACGGCTGCCGCCGTTGCCACTGCTTAAACCAAACCAAAGCAAAAAGCGTGCAAAACAGCATAACAACAAACCACAAAAAACAGCTTACTCGGTGATGTGTGTGTCCACAGCAAACCTCAATAAAAAAACAAAAACAAAAACAAAAATGTTCCTATAGTGTAGTGGTTTAGCACCCGGGACTTTGAATCCTGTATCCTGAGTTCGAATCTCAGTAGGAACATTTCCATCATCCCATTCCATCCCATCCCATTCCATTCCATAGTGTGTGTCACATTTTTTTTTAAACAAACAAAACAAATCAGCGAAGTGGCGCAGAGGAAGCGCACAAGGCTCATAACCTTGGGGTCAGAAGATCGAAACTTCTCTTCGCTATTTCCATATTTTTTGTCTTTTTTTATTCACACAGCAAAAAACATTTTTGTATCTTTTTTTTTTAAAGTTCATTTAATTTTTTTATAATTAAAAAAGTAACATTTAAAAAAACATACAAATTTTTTAAAAAACAATTTGAAATCCAAAAACAAATGACATTTTATACCGCAATTCAAAATGTTGCCGCCATTAGTGGGCAATTACCCGAGGACCAGTCGGTGTGGGGAACCGGACCCGATACAACTGATTTTGAAAAAGACATGGAAACATGCCAGAAAGAGTGCGATGCAATGGACGATTGTGGGGGATATACACGATCGGTCGCATATAGTAAAAATCATTGTAATTTTTTTAGAATGTCTGCCAAATTGGGAGATGCCGACCCCGGATATGGTTATACTACATATATCAAAAATGGAACAAGCGCAACAAGAAAAGACATCGACGAAAAAATTGCCGCGATTTATGAGGTTCCCGGCACAGAAACCGCCAACTACAAGGAACGCTACGAACAAACCATGAATATGGGTATTTTGTGGGCGGCCGTTGGCACCGTCGTCTTGTTCTATACCTTCAAATCGATGTCTTAGAAACTTCCCATTTTTTTTTCTTCAAAAAATGGGCGAACAGGTTGGTTTGTTCGTTTGGTTATCTATCATCTCACATGATCATAAAATACAATTCATCACGTTTGTTTAAAATTTTATAGTACATATACTCCACTTTTTTCATGACGTCATCATGTACCAAGAGGCAGTCTGATACAAGTCCTCTTTCCGCTTCGCTTGTCGAAGAAGTGGTGATGAGGCAGTCTGTGACATTTATTCCCAATTTCCGCAGAATCACTTCTTCCGTCGTCATGCGAATGAACTCGTCTTGTTCTTCCAGTTTTACAAGGGTTGCATATCCCCAACACAACAATTGAATATATTGTTCTCTTGCGGTTGCTGTAAGTGTCGACGACTTTATTTTGTCCAAAATATCCACATCAAAACATGGAACAAAGTCCTCGCACTCCGCCCCTTCGGGGCGGAGCGTTGGTAAAAAAAACGGCGAATAACACAAACATTCATATTCGAAACATTTGGCCAATGTCACAATTTGTGTTTTCAAATCGTCCTTGATTTCGTTTTGAATGTCTTGGTAACGTTGTTTGATTTCCTCTTTGGTTAACGTTTTATGATGATAATGATAACCAGTATTTTCTGCTTCAATTTCTTCAAACATTTCGATTTTGTTTTTGTTTGGTTTTGTTTGGTTTTGTTTCAAAAGAAAAGAAAATGTATTTTGTATTTTGTTGTATTTGGAAACCGGACAATAATCACTGTTTATGTCTTTTTTTTTCAATACAAAACCAATATAAACCATATTTCCTTTCGTTCGAAAATAAACAACCAACATCGAAAATAAAAACAAAACAAAAACACATCTTCTTTTTTTTTTAAAAACAAAAACAAAATCAACAATCATGTCATCAGAAGACAATATTCAAATCACACTTTCCCCTGCCACCAACGAAAACACAAACAATAACGACAACATTCATCCCAATAACACCGTCGAAACATTGGATTTGGAAGCCGCCGTGCGAAAATACGTCGAAGAGAATAAACCCCGTTTGGCAATATTGACGCCATGTTATGGAAGTCTCTGTTACGTCAATTATGTGTCGTGTTTGATGGCTACCATTCAACTGTGCAATTCGGTGGGCATTCCCACTCGCGTCGAGTTTTGTCGCAACGATAGTTTGGTGTCGCGTGCTCGCAACAATTTGGTGGCGAAAATCATGAATGATCCCACCATGACACACATGTTGTTCATTGACAGCGACATCACATGGGATCCCGTCGATGTCTTAAAATTGATTGTGTCGGACAAGGCTCTCATTGGGGGCGTGTATCCCATCAAAAGTTTCGAATGGGAGAGATTGTTGCCTCGTATGGTGCAACGAGACGCGAATATAGAACCCCAATTGGTCAATCCGGTCTTGGATTGGTTGCGCGGAAAACATACGTCGGAATTGCGCGATTTGGTGTCCGACGTGGATTTCATCCAACAAAAATTGGTCCGCTACAATATCAACCATTTGGGCCCCTCTTTGGAAATCAACCAGAATTTGGCGCGTGTCAAACATTTGGCCACGGGATTTATGATGATCAAACGCAGCGTCATCGAAAAAATGCAATTGGCGTTCCCCTCCACCAAATATGTCGATGATGTGGGTTTCTTGAAAGACGACGAAAACAAACATGCTTTTGCCCTCTTCGATTGTGGAGTGGAAGAGGGACATTACTGTTCGGAGGATTGGATGTTCTGTAACCGATGGACCAAAATGGGCGGTCAAGTGTGGATCGACGTGAGCATCAATTTGACACACACCGGAAACCAGGACTTCAAAGGATCCTTTCTTTCCTCTCTTCTCTAATCCTCCTGACTTTGAAAGAGGAAGGAACCATACAATCAAAAACAAAACAAAACAAAACAAAATAACATAATATGTTTTGATATTCATATATATGCCATACAAATATTATGTTATATAAAAAAAATGGTTTGTTTTATAAAAACAAAAATCCATCATGTCGCAAAACACGTCGAATATTTTCGAGATCGGCGATGGTATCGTCCAATGCAACCAACGGCAATTGATCGATGACTTCGCGTTTGATTTCTTCTTTGTGAAAAGCGACAAAATGCGAAGATTGGAACAAGGCATGAATTTGGGTGAAATCTTCCATGGTATTCATCGTGGTATTTTCGCGTTGTTTGTGTTTGAGGAACCATTGGATAAATGGTTTGCTTTTTTCTTTTTCTGTTTGTTTTTGCTCGACTCGAAGGTTGGAGGGGTGGTGGTGATGATGATGATGATACACATCCATCATTTCTTCCAAGGAATACTTGATGCTCCCCACAAAATAATCCGTGCATCCGCTCAAAATAATCAACATTTGAAATTCGGTCAAGGACAAATGCAACACTTCGTCGAGTATGGGATGAATATGATAAGACGTGATGTGATCATCTTGACCCACATTGAAACGTCGCAAGACTACGGGACATCCATACAACAATAAATCCATGTCATCACTCAAACAGGCATCCGCAAACCGATGTTGCACCAAAAAGGCGCACATTGGATCGGCCTCTCCTTCACATTGAATGACTGGAATATGATATGCATGTAATAATTCCTTTAACAAGGCAATATCCGTATTCTTGATTTTCACGAATCGACGTTCCAAGCGACGCATTTCCCTCTCCATGTCTTCCCGAGATACATATGTTGGAGGATGATTTCCAGGTTCTTGTTTGCGTTTTTTATTCACATTCTCATGATTGTTTTCTTCTACATCATCTTCTTCTTGATCCTCCACATAATCATCATTTTCTTCTACTTCTCCATCGTCGTTGTCGTTGTCTTGATCCACCACATAGTCATTATTTTCTTCTTCTTCCGCTTCTTCTTGTTTGTTATCATCCATTGTGGCGTCAGAAGTCGACGATAATGGCCGAGTAAACAAGAGATTATATTGTTGATGCAAAGACAGATAATGATCCTGTGCTCGCTGACGATCCATGCGGCGTTTCAAAAGAATCGATTTTTTTTCGGGTGGCGGTTTCCCATCAAAGACAAACACGGGACGTATCTGATATTTTTGAAAGGTCGAAATCATCAAGAAAAAATGTTCCAAAAAGGCGCGTTTCTCCATAAATTTGTAGAGAAAGATACTCGTGTCCACCACAATGCATTTGTGTTGCCATTCACGGAGATGACTTCTTCGAATGAAATGTGATTTATTCGCTTCGTTACATTTACGCACCAAATATTGATTCAAATATCGGATGCCCATGTTTGTTTTTCTTTGTTTTTCGGTTTTTGTGCTTTTTTTTTCGGTTTTATTTTATGGTTTTTTGGGTACTAACTACTCTTTGTTTTCAAATATGCATTTTTCTCACACATACGTCATGTTCTATATTCCTTTTACAAGACGCGAAAAACACATTTAAAAACCATGGAATATTTCCACACAAATCAAATCAATATTGCAATATTGGGAATATTTAAAAAACCAAAACCAAAAACAAAAACAAAAACAAAAACAAAAACAAAAACCAAAACAAAAACAAAAATGAGTCGATTCAAAAAGTACAATTTACGAAGTCTCCAAAAGAAGAAATTGAATGAACCTGATTCGTCGTCGTCGTCGTCTTCCTCTTCATCCGATGATTATTCTGATTCGGAAGAAGACCGCTGGGAGACAGATTCCAACGAAGAAGGAGAAGGAGAAGAAGGAGAAACCGTGGATGAATTCTCCGCTACATCCGGGAGTGATCTCACACAATCGGTTTCTGCGGATTCTGTCAAGAAAGACAAACCCCGAGGAAAGAAACAGAAAAAAAATGCCGGAAATGACGTTATTCTGTCAGTGATGCAGGAAGTTTGTGATTTGTTATCCAAAAAACACAAACCCCCTAAAAAACGAGGTGACAAATACAAGACAAAAGAAAAACAAGATCCCGAGGACGAGGACGAGGACGAGGACGAGGACGAGGACTATAGAAAAAGAAAACACGTAAAATGTTTTATTGTCGAGAGCAAACAAAATAAAAAACACAAAAAAGAAACGGCGAGAGAAAAAGAAGAAGAAAACAAGGACTTGATTGACAACGATGATGAGGATGACCACAATGATGATGATGACGAGGAGGAGGATGATGAATCCGAAAATTTGGCAAAATATGCGGATTATTATGGAGCAGAAGAGGATGCGGAAATATTAGAACGCGATGAGAATGAAACCTGTGACAGTGAAGATGAAAAGACATTCATGTCGGATGGATACGTTGCGACACACCAGGAAAAACAAACAACCAAACTGCAAACGGCATCGTCTTCGAATGAAGGATCCACGACAAATGCAATTGCAAATACAGATACAGATACAAATCAAAAAACAAAAACAAAAACAAAAACGAAAACAAAAACAAATCCAAATACGAATGTGGTTGAAAAGAAAGACATTGTCAAAGAATACCAAGAATTGGTCAATTTGAAAAAGGTATTGACCGAACAAATCCAAGTGACCCCCAAAAACAAGGGATTGAAAAAGGGAATCCAAGAATGCGAACAAGACATTAAAAAATTGGTATTGAAAGCGCGTCATTCTAACACGGTCGAATACCATCGTTTGATTCACACCGAAATGACGCGCATCAACGAATTGGAATATTTCAAGAAACGCTTGTCCCACGCCGAACAACAGAAAATCATGGAGGATCTGCGATCCATCAACAATCATTTGTATTCGGACAAACCGTTGCGACTGTCCTTGTTGCAGAGTCCCATGAATTACAAATTCAAAGCCGTCGCCTTGGAACGCCTCAACAATTTGCAGAACATGGATCCCGCCGACAACGAATACCACAAATTGAAACATTGGGTGGACAATTTCATGCGCATTCCCTTTGGTGTCTACAAGAACGTGAATATTTCTTTAGCAGACGGTCCCGCCAAATGCAACGAATTCATGTCGCAAGCCAAAGCCACCTTGGATGCGTGTGTCTATGGACTGGAACCCGCCAAAATGCAAGTCATGCAAATGTTGGGGCAATGGATCGTGAATCCCTCCTCGATTGGATCCGCCATTGCTATCCATGGACCCCCCGGCACCGGCAAAACCTCCATCGTGAAAGATGGCATCAGCAAGATCCTGGGCCGCGATTTCGCGTTCATTGCCTTGGGGGGATGTGGCGACAGTAGTTTTTTGGAGGGACATTCCTACACGTATGAAGGCAGCGTGTGGGGCAAAATCGTACAAATTCTCATGGATTGCAAATCGATGAATCCTGTCATCTATTTCGACGAACTCGACAAAGTCAGCGAAACCGCGCGTGGACAAGAAATCATCGGGATTTTGACGCATTTGACGGATACGTCGCAGAACAGCGATTTCCGTGACAAATATTTCTGCGATGTCAGTCTCGATTTGAGCAAGTGTCTTTTCATTTTCAGTTACAACGATGCCAGTTTGGTGAATCCGATTCTGCGCGATCGTATGTACTGTATCAAAACGAATGGCTACGATGCCAAAGACAAATTGGTGATTGCCCGCAATTATTTGTTGCCCAAAATCCGCGACCAAGTGCGTTTCGAGGAAAACGACGTCATTGTTCCCGATGATACGTTGAATTACATCAATACACGCGATTATATGACCAAAAGCGAAGCCGGTGTCCGCAATTTGAAACGTTGTTTGGAGATTATTCACACCAAATTGAATTTGGCGAGGTTGGTGTCTCCCGACAGCGAAATCATCAAGAATGATGCCGCCTTCAAAGACATTGTCGTGCGTTTTCCCTTTACAGTGACACGCAAAGAAGTGGAAGCCTTCATTCAATTGCGTGAACCGATGAATCCAACTTTATTGGCCATGTATGTGTAATAAATATTCTTGTTTTACATACATATATATTTTGTGTGTTGTATGTATGTGTGTATTTTTTTTTTCAAAAAAACAAAATTATTTTTAATTATTTGTTGTGATAAAAGAAATAACACAAATAATTCCCCCTCCACCCCTCAAAAAATAAAAATAAAAATAAATTTATAAAGATTAAAAATAAAAATAAAACACACACGAAATTAAAAAAAAAAACAATAAATGCATCCCTATTATTATCATGTTCGGTTATTTCCTGGTAATTATATCGTGCAAAAAAAAACCTTCATGGAAAAATATTTGCCACAATTGCATCGTTTGAAAACACGAAATGATGCGGCGGCAACTGCTGCTGCTGCTTTTGGTACATCCAAAAAAGCAAAACCACCTCCCAAAAAGGTCGTCGTCTTTGATTTGGATGAAACGATTGGATCTTTTTCGCCGATTTTCGATATCTGGCAACTCATTGTGGCCACCCAACCCTCGCCACACCGTCGCGACCAATTGGAACCTCTCTTCCATCAATTAATGTATTTGTTTCCCGAATTGTTTCGTCCCGGCATTTTCACCCTCTTGCGATTTGTCTTTGACAAATGCCAACAAGGCGATTGTTTCCCCATTCATGTCTACACCAACAATCAATGTTCGCTGCCCTTTTGGGTGGATATGATTCTCTCTTTCATCACCAAAAAAATACATCAAAAATCGACCACTCACACGTCCTTGTCAAGTCCTCTCCCGGCAGGGGAGTGGCAGTCTGTGACACGGGCTGCCTCACCACTTCGTTCCGAGGACTTGTCCGTTTTTGCTCGACCTATTTGCGCGTACACCATTTGTGGAAAACGCCACGAACGGTGGCGAACTTCCCACGACAAGGGCGTCCCCGATTTGTTGCGGTGTTCGTCGTCTCCCTTACCGCGACACGTCGAAATTTGTTTCGTCGATGACCAAATGCACCAACAAATGCGAGACGATCCACGTGTCTTTTACATTCAACCTTTTCCGTTTTATGCCCCTTTGACCGAGAAAGACATTTATTCAAGGTTTCGACACTCCGAACTTCACCACGCAGTTTTTGTACCCAAAAATGTGGGTACTAGTAGTAGTAGTAGTAGCATGATGGATAAAGGAGATCAATTATTGTTTGATTTGTTAGAAAAAGACAAACACAAACACAAAGAAAAAGACAAATCAAATGAAAATGAAAATGTTGACTTGTATGAACAAATCAGCGATCAAATGATGGAATACATGGTACAATTTTTCCAATCCACAAATCATATTCCCACGAATCCAAAGAAAAACATGAAAAAAACCATGAAAGTGGCGG
>JACCEB010174533.1_pt1 | contig 16464 bp, 17 predicted proteins | sample 7454761 | NCBI WGS metagenome assembly JACCEB01 (sample SAMN15323454, study PRJNA562643) | freshwater metagenome | isolation source: river surface water | place: USA:Blue River Watershed | collected 2017-08-18 | reverse complement strand
GAATTTCTGCGACATTAATTCCGACCATTGCTTCACCTAAACCTCGTGATGCATCAGCAACCTTGGCTGCATCTTCGTAATGCAAAGTAGCCTGAACTATTGCTTTTGCTCGCTGTACTGGATTTCCAGATTTGAAAATTCCAGAACCAACGAATACACCATCAGCACCTAACTGCATCATCATTGCGGCATCGGCTGGCGTAGCAATACCTCCGGCAGTGAATAACACCACAGGTAACTTACCAAGTGTGGCAACTTCAGTGACTAATTCGTAAGGGGCTTGAAGTTCTTTGGCGGCTACGTAGAGTTCATCTTTACTCATCGACTTCAACCGATTAATTTCAGCGCGAATAGTGCGCATGTGAGTTACGGCGTTCGACACATCACCAGTTCCTGCTTCACCCTTTGAGCGGATCATTGCCGCACCTTCGGTGATACGACGTAACGCCTCGCCTAGATTTGTCGCTCCACAAACGAATGGCACCGTGAACTGCCACTTGTCGATGTGATGTGCGTAATCTGCCGGAGTTAGAACCTCAGATTCATCAATGTAATCAACACCGAGGCTCTGAATAACTTGAGCTTCGACAAAATGTCCAATACGAGCCTTAGCCATAACCGGAATGGAAACAGCATTAATGATTCCCTCAATCATGTCGGGATCACTCATTCGAGCTACGCCACCTTGAGCACGAATGTCAGCTGGAACCCGCTCGAGTGCCATAACTGCAACTGCACCAGCATCTTCGGCAATTTTTGCTTGTTCGGCGTTTACCACATCCATGATGACGCCACCTTTAAGCATGTCAGCCATGCCACGTTTTACTCTGGTGGTACCGGTTACGCCTGAATCGCCAGCCATTATTCCTCTTTGTTAAAAACTAGGTTGCTCCAAAATACTAGCCGAGTTTTAGATAGTTGGCTTAGCGCGCCAATCCTGCAGGGATTCGGTCATCAAATGCGATAGCCACTGGTTTATTTGCTCTACCGGCAAGCCTAAACAACCGAACTAAAGTTTGGTCTCGCAAATTTAGGCAGTCACGTACTGCGTCGGCATGAAATCCACGGGCTAGCGCAATTTTCTTGCAAACTGTCAATAACTCATCCATAAGTAAATTGATGGCCGCGTCTTTGCGAAACTCCATAACATCTTCTTCATCCTCAAAAGCGTCAGCCAGTGCCTCAGTCAGTTCAGATTCATCGCTTAGTCGCATGGGATCTGGTAAATCTTCTCCGGCCAATACATCATGAGCCGACTGCATTAAATATGCTTCGAGAGCTGGGTCTAGAAAATTAAGTGAAACTAATTCGGCAGCTATACCTGCTCGTCTATTCAAATGTCCATCAAGGGCAATTGTCGCCAACTCGATTCTGTGATGGAGCCGATCAAGTCGTCCGGCCTGATGCGATAAATACCAAATAGCGAATAGCGCAGCAGCAATTGACCAACCAATTTCAGCGCTCATATACATCGGTTCTTTCTGGAGTTATTCGTAATCTACTTAGCCGACCTAACATTTGACCAGCAAAATCAGGTTCAACTTTCACTCCTAGCAGATGAACGGATTCGTAAACTTCCAGAACTCGATTAGCTACTAGCGCCCAATCAAAACTGGCACTCCTTGCATAGCCAGCGTTCTTTAACTCCATTAGTCTCGACTCATCACTTAACAGATTAATTAGCACTTTTGCTAGATCTTGTGCATCTTCATTTTTAAATGTAACTCCAGATTTTCCATATTCAAGAACTCGTTCAAAGGCGTGTAAATCACTTGCCACTACCGGCACACCGCTAGCCATAGCTTCGAGGAGTACTATGCCAAAAGACTCACCACCGGTATTTGGTGCGACATAGATGTTTCCAGAAGCAAATACATCTGGTTTTTCATCATTGGAAATCTTTCCGATGTGCACAATCGCATTTCGATGCACTGCAGGAACTTCATCGATTAACTCTTCAGGATCTCCGGGTCCCGCTATCAAAAGACGTAAATTGGGAAACACTTGCCGGACAACCGGAAATGCTTCTAATAGAACGGCTAACCCTTTACGCGGTTCATCAACTCTGCCCAGGAAAACTAGTGCTTTACCATCACTTGGCCACCCAGATATTGGATGCGCATCAATGAATGAAGAAGTATCAACCCCGTTAGGGATGATGATCGCATCACCACCTACATGGTTTATCAAAGTGGTTCGAGCAGCTTCGCTGACTGCAATGCGAGCAGAAATTTTTTCCATTGCAGTTTGAGCTAACTTTGCCAAACTGAGAATCATTCTGGATTTATCAACGCTTGAATGCCAGGTGGCAACGATGGGGCCTTTAGCAGCCCAAACTGCAAGTACAGAAAGACTTGGGGCGAGCGGTTCATGCACATGAAGGACATCAAATTGTCCTTCTTCGATCCATTTGGAAACTTTTCGAGCAGTAACTGGACCAAAACTTAACCGCGCAACTGACCCGTTGTATTTAACCGCTCTGGGCTGACCAGCTGACGTAACAAAATCAGGTAGATCTTCGTCAGACTCAGCAGGAGCCAGCACACTTACTTGATGCCCCATTTTGATTAACGCAACAGCAAGATCATTGATGTGTGCTGACACACCACCTGGCACATCCCAGGCATATGGGCAAACTATTCCTATTTTCACTGTTCGTCGTTTCTTTTTTGGATATTTAAGTCAGACCAAATTGGCTGAAGTTGATGCCAAGCTTCTGGATGATTATTTATGTGCCGCTCAAATCTCTTGGCAACTTTACCGGTTAAATCTTGTGCTGCTTTAATCAGCTGTCGACCCGAAAGTGACTCAAATTGATAGACAATTTCATCATCGAATTCAATAATTAATTTTTCATTTTCATACCAGGTAGAACAAGTAAAAATTGGACTGTTAGTATCTAGGGCTAGCATCGCTGGACCAATTGGTAATTTTGCCTGAGCACCAAAAAAGTCAACTAGCATCCCAGAGCCAGATACATCTCGATCTCCAAGTAGAGCAACCGGCATACCGCTAATTAAGTGATCTTTCAAAAACTCATATGGATTTCCATCGCCTGCAAGTGGCAATAGGGTTAGACCTTTTTCAGTGCGCATTTTGAGGAATTTTCGATAGACACCCTCTGGTTTTAATCTTTCGGCGACAGTGCAAAGTGAACCAAAAGTTTTCGCAGCCCAAGCGCCTGCTAAATCCCAATTGCCACTATGCGGTAGAACTAAGACAACGCCACCTTTTTCTACGCTTTTAAATACTGGGTCTAAATTTCTAACTTCTACTTTTTGCAGAATTTGAGCACTATTCCATTTTGGTAGCAGAAAAATTTCAGCATAATACCGAAAATAATTTGTGATGTTTTTTCTACTTAAGTCTCTAATCTGAGCACTCTGCGGATCAAGCTTTAGCGCTCGACTTAAATTCAACTCAAGTTGTAAAACCCCTTTGGATTTTATTCTCCACAAAATTATTGCAATCAATGAAAATAATCTGCGAATCACTTGATCGGGTAGTTTGCCCGCAACATTCCAAGCGGACCAATATCCAAAGTTAACTAGTAGTTCTTTAGGTTTCATTTCTTTAATTGTCTACGCACAAAGATAATCCGTTGCATCACTGTGAAAGTGCTAGCCATTGCCAAAACGTAAATAACTATAGGTACTAAATTCAGTCCAAAACCAGTCAAGATAAAAGCGCAGCAAAGTGCAATCATTCTCTCGGACCGCTCTGCTAAGCCAACTTTGCCGATAACTCCTACCGATTCCCAGCGAGCTCTTGCATATGACGTGATTTGAGCCGTTAAACCTGCAACTAACGCTGCTATAAAGAGTGCATTGTTTAATTCTTCCCTAGTTGCAATCCAGAAAAGAACTGAGCCGTATAAAAATCCATCGACAATGCGATCTAAAGTTGAATCTAAGAATGCACCCCAAGGCCCGGCAGTGTTACTTTGTCTCGCCATAGTGCCATCGAGTAAGTCACTGATCCCGACAAGGCTTAGCAGAATACCGCCGATAAAAAATTCCCCTTGACTTAAGAAAACACTACAAATCAAACAAGCTATTAATGCTCCGGTTATTGTTACAAAATCTGCAGTGATACCTTTTTTGAGCATAAATCTTGCGACTGGATCGATACTCTTGGCACTAATCTTTCGCATCTTGCCGTTGTCCAGCACAACGATCCCCTAAAGCTCAACTAGCATTAACTAAAGATGATGCTACCGACTTCCAATCCGGAATCTGCAGACCGGATAAGAAAGCCACTTGTGGTGGGAGTTTTAGGTGCCAATGTTGAAACATTAGAAAAATTAGCAACAATCTGTCCCACTAACTGCTCGCTGCTCGACATTAATGACGGTTTAGCCACCGAATCAGTCTTAGCCAGTTGCGATGCAGTACTTGGAGTCCTTGATGGAGACCTTGGATTAAGTAGTGAATTTATCTCTTGCTGGAACATCGCCAAAGATAATGACCTGCCTAGATTAATTTTGGCTATAAACACGGTCCAGGGACGAGCAGATTTTGACGAAGCTCTAGCGCTAGCCGAGTTAGTACTGAATGAAGACATCGCAATTCGCTACTTCCCCATTGTGGATGATGAGCAAGCTAAATACATCGGTCTTCTGGATGTTTTGAGTCAGGAAATTATCTTGCCTGATGGAACTATTCAACCGGCTGATCAAGAACATGTAGCGCTAACGAGCGATGATCACAATGAATTGATTGATCAGTTACTACACAGTGACTTAGAAAATGACTTGATTACTAAACATAAAGACGGCAGCCCGATTAGTTTCCCTAAACTTCGTCAACTTTGGCTCCAGAGTCATTTAGTAACTGTGCTACCGATCGACCAATGGGTAAGTTCAACTCAAATTGAAAGTTGGCTAGAAAGTCTCGCTCCAGTTTGGGTGCCTGATGTGTTTGAAAACGGTCATGGAAAAGAGTTAGCACAATGCCATGACACTCTTGGCATAGGAATTGCTTTGGGTGTGGCCAGAATTTGGCCAGGCGAAAATGATGAACTGCTCGAAGTTTTAACAACTGGCGATCAAAAAATTGATCTGGACGTTATGCCAAAAAATTCAATTTTTTTTGATAGTCGAATTCGAGCCGATGATGTGATCAGGCCAAAACACTCTAACTATTTAGTTACTCGACCACGCATTTGAAATACGAACTCTAGTATCTTCAATCAACTCAGACATGACTTTAGTCTGACCAACTATTGGCATGAAGTTACTATCGTTTGCCCAGCGTGGTACAACATGTTGATGAATGTGCCCAGCGACACCCGCGCCAGCTACCTCACCCTGGTTTAACCCAACATTAAATCCTTGGGCACCATTTATCTTTTTCAATACCTTTATAGCCATTGAAGTTAGCGCGCTCATTTCAGCACGTTCAGCTTCAGAAATTTCGTCATACCAAGCTGTGTGTTGATAGGTGCAAACTAAAAGATGCCCGGTGTTGTAGGGATATTTATTCATCACCACAAAACACAGTTCACCACGAAAAACTATTAGGCCTTCTGAGTCACTTAGTTTAGGAGCGATACAAAACGGACAAGTTGAATCGTTGAATTGACCAGCTTCCGAAAGTAAATATGAACGTCGATGGGGTGCCCAGAGTCTGGACCACCTATCTTTATCGAACAAGTTCGTCACAGTTGCTTACGATCTTTTATTAACTGAACGATCTTTTCGATAGCCGTGGCAACAGGTACCCCATTTTCTTGGGAGCCATCACGGTATCTAAATGAAACTGCATTTGCGCTCACATCATCGTCACCAGCAATAAGCATCACCGGAACTTTTTGACCTTGAGCATTTCTAATCTTTTTTTGCATACGTTCATCAGAAGTATCAACTTCAACACGAATGCCTTGGCTGGCCAACTGTTTAGCCACATCTTCAAGGTAATCATTGTGCGAACTAGCAACCGGGATTCCGACTACTTGAACCGGAGCCAACCATGGCGGAAATGCCCCAGAATAATGTTCGAGTAACACACCAAAGAATCGCTCAATTGATCCAAATAATGCCCGATGAATCATTATTGGACGTTGTCGATCGCCCTGTGCTGATTGATACTCCAATTCGAAACGTGCCGGCAATTGAAAATCGACTTGGATTGTCGACATTTGCCAGGTACGACCGATTGCGTCCTTGGCTTGAACCGAAATTTTTGGCCCATAGAAAGCTGCTCCACCTGGGTCTGGAACTAATTCAAGTCCGGATGCACTTGCTGCATCAGCGAGCGCCTTGGTGGCTTCTTCCCATTCAGCATCTGATCCGATCGACTTTTCAGGATTGCGCGTAGAAATTTCCAAATAAAAATCATCTAAACCATAGTCACGCAATAGATCTAAAACGAAAGTTAAGAGGTTTTTTAATTCATTTGGCATTTGCTCGCGTGTGCAATAAATGTGTGCGTCATCTTGGGTCATGCCCCGAACTCGAGTTAAACCATGAACTACACCTGATTTTTCGTATCGATAAACAGAACCAAATTCAAATAGGCGTAGTGGTAATTCGCGGTAACTGCGTCCTCTTGATTTATAAATCAAATTGTGGAACGGACAGTTCATTGGCTTTAGGTAATAGTCTTGGCCTTGACGCTTGATTGACCCGTCTTCATTGAATTCGGTATCAAGATGCATTGCCGGAAACATTCCCTCTTTGTACCAATCAAGATGGCCAGAAGTTTCAAACAAAGTGGATTTAGTTATGTGAGGTGAATAGACAAACTCATATCCAGCCAATTCATGACGCACACGCGAATAATCTTCCATTTGGCGGCGAATAATTCCGCCCTTTGGATGAAAGACAGCAAGCCCACTTCCAATTTCATCCGGAAAGCTAAATAAATCTAATTCGACACCTAACTTGCGATGATCACGTTTTTCAGCTTCTTCTAAGAAAGTTAAATATTGCTTTAGATCATCTTTAGTTGGCCAAGCGGTTCCATAAACACGCTGCATCGATTCATTTTTCTGATCGCCAAGCCAATACGCCGCAGATGAACGCATTATTTTTATTGCTCTAGCATCGATGTACCTAGTATCCGGAACATGTGGTCCACGACATAAATCGCACCATTTACGTTCGTCAGATCTCAAATCAATGTTGTCGTAGATGGTTAATTCGCTTCCACCGACTTCCATAACGTCCTCGGCCATAACTTGAGCACGGTCATCTTCACCGAGTAACCGAATTTTGAATGGTTCGTGAGCCAATTCCTGGCGAGCGTTGGTTCGATCAGTTACCCGACGATTAAATCGCTGACCTGAATTTACAATTCGTACAGTTTCAGCTTCGATTGCCGAAAGATCATCCGGGGTAAATGTTCGGTTAGTGCCAAAGTCATAGAAGAAACCGTCTTTTGTGGGTGGACCAATTCCAAGTTTCACGTCGCTAAATAAATTCTGGGTTGCCTGGGCAACAATGTGTGCAACGCTATGGCGTAATACAGATAAACCTTCTGGTTCAGAAATTAAAACCGGGATTACTTCATCGCCATCATTTAGCAATGTTGAAAGATCGACCAATTTACCGTTTACTTTTGCAACGACCACTTGCCTGGCTTTGTCGCCAACGACGTCGAATGCGGTGGCGCCAGGGGCTATTTCAGTTGCAACCTTCTGGTCGCCAACTAAAACTTTTGGCACGAATATTCCTTTTATTTGGTTAGGTCAGAATCCAAGCCTATCTCAAGTATTTAAAAACCAGTTTCCAAATTGTCTAAGGCCATCGAGAGTTAAGCCCCATTCATTCCAGTAGGCGTAAAGGGCCACAACTATCAAAAATGAACTTGCTAAACCTATGTGCATTCTTCGCTGTTTATATTCATCGCTCAGTAATTTAATGGTTAGACCTGAAGTAAATTTGCGAACCGGATGTAGCAAGCGATTAGCCCAACTGTATTCAGAGGCAAGCACGATCAACCCTAAAATTAAAATAGCCCAACCAGGTCCTGGGAATAAAAGAAAAAATAACCCCAAGCCAAGTAACGTTAAACCAACTACTAAAACAATAAGTTTCCACGTTGCATCAATAGCTCTATTTGTTTTAGCCGCTGCTCTACGCTCTCGGTAAAACCCTCGAATTTGAGAGCCGATTGAATTTTTTTGGTTCGCTTGCGTCATCATGGATTACTCATCTGTTCGCTTTTAGCCTTAAAAATTTTGGCTATCTCCTGAGTAATCGGGCCAACTTGAATTGTTCTAACGTTGTTGATTCTAGACGAATTATCTAGAGTGGCTATCTTGCTTACTGGCGATACGTCTCGAGTCGTGGAAGTAATAAAGACTTCGTCGGCGGCTAGGAATTCTTCTTGAGATATTTCACATTCAATCACTTCGAATTGATTGCTAGCCCATTCAATTACCAAGTCTCTGGTAACTCCTTTCAATAGCCCACAATGTGCACTCGGAGTAAGTACTTTTTGATTCTTTACGAGAAAGACGTTACTGCCGGTACCTTCCGTCAGGAATCCCAAGCTATTTAGGAAAATTGCCTCGCCAAAACCATGCTCTTTTGCAATTGACAAGGCATAAACATTTTCAGCGTACGAAGTGGTTTTATACGAAACAAGTGGCGACTTTTCATTTCGGATCCATGGCATCAAAAGAATCTCACTTGTCGCAGGCCAAGCCACCTGTTGCGCAACAGAAATAACTAACGTTGGCTCACCGGTTAAGCGATCGCTGCCGAGTGGACCTTCCCCACTAGTCACAGTGATCCGCATGCGTCCTAACTCAATGGCTTCATTATGTTGACATACCTGCGAAACTGCTTCTTCAAGTAATTCCAGGCCTGGGAATTTTATGCCAAGTCCATTACAGGAAATTGCTAATCGATTTAAATGCCTAGTAAGTGCAAATGTTTGACCATTTTCTATTTTTAATGTTTCAAATACTCCATCCGCAACTGTAAAACCGTGATCGAAGATACTGATAGCTGCAACATCACTATTAATCAATTGACCATTGACGTAACTTATGGTTTTTGACACAACTCAACTCTATTCAACATTTGTTGCGGCAACTTTTAGTAAGTTTCTGGTTTTCAATTGTGTTTCTTGCCATTCCAACTCAGGTGAACTACCCCAAGTGATGCCCGCTCCAGTGCCAAAATTTAAGTACTTTTTTCCATGTAAGGTCGTTTGCCAAAAAGTTCTAATACCAACAGCCAAAACTGCCTCATTGTTATTGACATCGATGAAACCAAATGCCCCGCAATAAATTTGTCTGGGCACTGGTTCTAAGCGAGAAATAACTTCCAATGCACTACTTTTTGGCGCACCACTTACTGAGCCAGGTGGGCTCATGGCATCAAATATCTGTTGCCAAGAAACTTGCGAATCTACGGTTCCGCGTACATCACTTACTAGATGAACTAACCCTGGATGTGGCTCTACCCTGAGTAATTCCGGAACATTCACCGAACCGTCGATCGCAACTCGGGACAAATCGTTTCGAATTAAGTCAACAATCATGACATTTTCGGCTCGATCTTTTTCAAGTAGTTGACCCTCGGTAATTGCTGTGCCCTTTATCGGACTTGATTTGATTTCGTTGAACTTCCTGCTGATAAATAATTCAGGTGATGCACTTGTGATTGCAACATCATCGCTTAACCCAGATTGATGTTTAGGAACATAGAGTGCGCTTAAATACGGTGCCGGATTATGTTTTTTTAACTCAAAGTAAAGCGCAATTGGATCAAAAGCTTTTTCTAATTCGTTGGAAAGGACGTAGCAAAGATTTACTTGGTATACCCACCCTTTACTGATGTCATCTTGAATGGACTTAACTGCATTTTCATATTCAGTTTGATTCATTGAAGGTCGCCAGCTAGCGAGGTTTACTGGGTTAAATTCTCTGAAACCAAAATCGAAATCTTTTACTGGACTGATAGTGCCAAATTTGAAAGCAGTAAAAGATCCTTCGAAAGTTTGGGTAACTGCCCACCAACCGCCAAGATCAAGATCTTTTGGATCATGTGTTACTTGCAGCAAATCAGTGGCAACTTTGTCGCCAAAGATTCCGATTGCCACTCGTTGATCCATGTAAACACCTTATTTTGATCCGATAGCGGTTTTTGGGATAAGGTAACGCAGTCGGGTTTATTCAATTAACCCACACGCGGACGTGGCTCAGCTGGTAGAGCATCACCTTGCCAAGGTGAGGGTCGCGGGTTCAAATCCCGTCGTCCGCTCGAAAAGAACTCGCAAACCGCGAGTTATTTCAGCGGTGGAGTGGCCGAGAGGCGAGGCAGTGGCCTGCAAAGCCGCGTACACGGGTTCAAATCCCGTCTCCACCTCAACTACGAAGACAATGGTCGATTGGCGCAGTTGGTTAGCGCGCTTCCTTGACATGGAAGAGGTCACAGGTTCGAGTCCTGTATCGACCACGCTTAATGTTTTTTGGCCTCGCGACTTAAGGCACTTAATCTCGATAAGGCTCGGAAATATTTTTTCCGGTAACCACCAGTTTTCATTTCAGCTGAGAATAATTGATCAATTACTTCACCACTGTAGGCAAATGGAATTTCCAAGTCATACATACGATCTATGAAAACTACCCAGCGCAGAGCATTCGCCTGATTCGTCAATTGAAATAAATTCGCTACATTTACCTGTACTACCCCATCAAACAGCTTTGCGTAGGCACTCGGATGAACTTTTTGCAAGTGTGCATCAAGGGCTGACATGAAATCAAAAGACTCACGTTCACCGCCTTGTAATAATTGTGCTTCTGTAGATGGCTCAGCACTTGATTCATTTTCACGATGTCGATAATCAGGACCATCTATCCGCAACACTTCAAAATGGGCAGCTAGTCCTTGAATCTCTCGTATGAAGTCATCGGCAGCAAAGCGATCTTCGCCAAGACGGTCAGGCAAAGTATTACTTGTCGCCGCTAAATTGGTCCCTTGTTCAACTAGGCGATTTAACAAAGTGCTCATCAAGACTGTGTCACCGGGATCATCTAATTCAAATTCGTCAATGCATACCAAATCAAAGGAACTCAGCGCCGCAACTGTTTTCTCAAAACCAAGGGCTCCAACTAAATTTGTGTATTCCACAAAACTTGCATAAGCAACTTTTCCTGAAAATTCGTGATAGAGCGCTGCGAGTAAATGTGTTTTGCCAACACCAAAGCCGCCATCTAAGTAAATACCGCGACCAACATTTGACTTATTTCTTGCGGACCAAAATGATTTCTTTAACTCTTTTGGTTTGGCAAATTCTTGCATTGCAATTAGCGCCGAAGTTTGAGAAGGATGGTCGGGATTTGGCTGATAATTTGAAAATCTAACTTTAGAAAACCTTGGTGGTGGTGAGAAAAATTCAACAATGTGTTGCGCCTCCAATACCGGCACGCGCGAACACAAACTGAGCATTTCCCAAGCCTATGCAAGGATGGCAACGTGGAGTTGGATCTGACGGATGCAAGTGTGGCGGAACTTGCCAACTTTTATTTCACCACAGCAAAACGTCACCTGCGCGCAAATATGGTGATGAGCCAAGATGGTCACTTTATTGACGAACATGGATCATCCAGAGGATTATCTAGTCCTCTGGACTTAAAAGCTCTACTGACTTTGCGAGCCATAAGTGATGCTGTTCTAGTTGGCGCTAATACTGTTCGAAAAGAGGATTATCAAACACCGAGATTAAAGGGTGAATATCAAGATTTAAATAAAGTGAGTCCGAAACTTGTTGTGTTAAGTAAAAGCTTAGATTTCGATCTTGGCAGTCGACTTTTTGCTAATCGCGATAATCCCCCAATTTTCATAACTGAACAAAATGAAACCGAGAACTGGTCGCAAAACCGATTGAGATTAACATCTGTTAGCGAAGTTATTGCACTTCCAAGCCCGTTAAATCTTCATACGGTAGTCACTTACCTTCACAAAACTGGACTATCCAAAATAGTCAGTGAGGGCGGTCCTGACGTCCTTGAACAATTAATCAAAGAAGATTTAGTGGATGAATTAGACATCACAATTTCACCAAGAATTATCGGCTATCCTGCGAGCAAAACAGCAGTGCATAATGCTATCGAGAATTGGCCTAACCGAGTTGCTGCCAAATTAGGCTCACATCGCGTATTACGAATTAAGCGGTAAATTAAGTTCTATGCGTGAGCCAAAGGTAACAAAATCTGAAGAGCAGTGGCGGGCTCAATTAAGTCCTGCTGAGTTTCATGTCCTTCGAGAATCTGGCACTGAAGCACCATTTGTTGGCGAATACACCGACACTGAAACCGAAGGTGTTTATCGCTGTCGAGCATGCGATGCAGAACTATTTAGAAGCGATCATAAATTTCATTCGGGATGCGGTTGGCCATCGTTCTTCACTCCACTAGCAAAAGATGCAGTAATTGAGGTTACTGATACATCACATGGAATGGTTCGCACTGAAATCAGATGCGCAAACTGTGACTCACATCTAGGTCACGTATTCGCTGGGGAAGGCTACGCAACTCCAACCGATTTGCGATATTGCATTAATTCAATCTCGTTAAAGCTTGAACCTAAGTCATCCTGAGGTAATAGCAGCCACTCCGGCCATAGTTACAAAAATTCCGACATATTGAATCGGCAATAATCGTTCTTTCAGGAACCACCAGGCAAGCAGGGCTGTAGCAACTGGGAAAAGCGAACCTAATACTGAAACAATTGCGATTAGTCCCAAACCAGCAGCTGTCGTAAACAAAACATTTGCTAGCGCATCTAGCGATCCGGTTAACGCAAGGATCGGAACATCTTGCTTCTCGAGCCCACCAAAAGTTCGCAACAGTAGAGCAATACTTACCATTACTGAAACTTGGGCGACGCGCATCATCACAACAGTTCCTGCAGGATTTAGTTCACCGCCTCGTGCCATGAATAGCACCGTGAAACCAAACATTGCTGCAGAAATAAAAGCAAGAACTACCGGTTTAATAGCTGCATCGCCGCGAAATTCAGGTCCACTTGCTAACACAACGCCAATAATTGCAATTGCGATTCCAACATTCTGGATAACTGTTGGTTCTTCCCCATTTAAATATCCATAAGTTAACGGAACTAAAACGCCAAGAGATCCAATTGGAGCGACTATGCCCATCTGACCTGTTGCCAACGCCTGGTAGTACGCCATCAAGGCAACCATGCCAATTAATCCGGCGATGACTCCGTAAGTAACAACTTCTCTACTAAACCAAAATTGTCCAGAGAGCAGGGCAACAATTGATATTGCAATTAGTCCAAAAGGTTGAGACCCACCAATTACTGCAACAGCATTGCGCTTTTTGGAAAGGATGCCACCCAAGAAATCAGCGGTACCCCAAGCAAAGCTTGAAAGTAATGCAAGTATTGCGGCCATCCCAGAACTCTATCGCTTATGAGAATGGCGGCATTAATCGCTAACTGCTTAATTTTTGGCGGCGCGCCAAGGCAATTGGAGCAATCTCGATATATAGGCTGGAACTAATGAAAATGATTACTACTGAAGGTGAACCCATGGATGTTTGGGAGCAAGTAGTAACAAGCCTTTCTAATTTACAACTGCGACCAGAATTTCTAATTGAAGAAGTTCCTGCACCAGCTCGATTAGCACCGCACAGTTTTGCACTTGCGTTAGATGTTGTCGACGCTGATGATAAAGATTTAGCCAACGGAAGATTTGTTGTCTTATATGATCCATCAGGTCAAGAAACTTGGAATGGCAATATTCGAATTGTGACATTTGTGCGAGCGCCAATCGAAAAAGATGTCGTAACTGATGACTTATTTGATGATGTCGCTTGGGCATGGTTAATTGAGGCATTAAATGAATCAGAGCACGGCTTCCACGACATCAGCGGAACAGTCACCCGAACAATTTCAAAATCTTATGCGGGTATCGAAGATCGTGAATTGAGTGCAGATGTTGAAGTTAGAGCATCTTGGACTCCAAGTTCGGTCGATGTCGGTGAGCAGTTGGCTAATTGGCTTAGTTTTGTCGAACAAACTGCTGGTTTGGCACCACTTCCACCAGGTGTAACCGCAATTTCCCGAAATCGCTAATAAATGACTGAAACTGAAACACAATTTACTCGAATAGAGATTCCTCGAGATGGATTACCCGAACTAATAGATAGTGCACGGGGACTTAATAAAGCAGCGCAACTTCTGGCATCTGGCGTTGGACCAGTTGCCATAGATGCTGAACGCGCAAGTGGATTTAAGTACAGTCAACGTGCATATCTTGTTCAACTGCGTCGCCAACAAAGTGGCACTTTTTTAATTGACCCAACAGGCTTTGAGGAACTGACAATAATTCAGGAAGCTATTAGTGATGCTGACTGGATTTTGCATGCGGCAAGTCAAGATTTAGTTTGCTTAGCTGAAGTTGGACTTACTCCTACTCGCGAATTATTCGATACTGAGTTAGCTGGCCGCCTGCTGGGTTTACCAAAAGTTGGATTAGGAACATTGGTTGAATCTCATCTTGGCTACTCACTTGCAAAAGAACATAGCGCAGCAGATTGGTCGCAACGTCCGCTACCGGATGAGTGGCTCGCCTATGCAGCGCTTGATGTTGAGTTTCTTATAGAACTATGGAACATTTTGCAAAATGAATTAACTGCGCAGAATAAAATTCATTGGGCTCGAGAAGAATTTGAGCACGTAAGAGTTAATACTTTACCGATCGTACGAAATGACCCATGGCGTCGTTTATCAGGAATTCACAAAATTAAAGACCGCAGGCAAATGGCTATTGCTCGATCGCTTTGGCAAGCTCGAGATGAGTTAGCAAAGAACTTGGATATTGCCAGTGGCCGAATCCTCAACGATAGCCAGATTATTGCAATCAGTGAGCAGACTGAATGGACAAAAGTTTTAGAACTTCCGTTTATCAAATTACGCGGTGTACAACGTAATTTGAAAACTTGGCAGAAGGCATTTGAATCTGGGTTAAATCTGCGCAGCGAGGAACTACCTGAATTAAAAGTTAAGTCTGATAGCCCACCTCATCCACGAAGTTGGCAAAGTCGTCATCCAGAATTGTTTGCAAAACTTGAAAAAATACGTTCGGATCTTTCAAATTTGGCACAAGAATTAGTTATTCCGGTTGAAAATTTAATTTCACCAGAAGTTATCCGTCGGGCGGTTTGGCACAGGCCAACAGATTTAGAAACTCTTCATCAGATTTTTAGTGAAAACAGAGTGCGAAATTGGCAACGTGAATTGGTTAGCAAAATAGTTATTGAAGGCTTAGAAATTAATTAACCAACGGTGGCTTGCAACTTTTGGCGCACAGAATTGGCAATACTCTTTGCGTCTAGTCCGAATTTAGTCAGTAACACGGCGCGGTTTGCTTGTGGTAAAAATTCCTTTTGGATCCCAAGATTTACCACAGGAACTTCGGCAGTTAAATTGCGCAAAGCACTCGCTATTGCTTCACCTATTCCCCCAGAAACTACGCCGTCTTCCACTGTTACCACGAGAGAACTACCCTGAATGTCGGCAACTAATGCTGGATTAATGGGTAGTGACCAAACTGGATCAATTACGCGAACTTGATAACCTTCAGTTTTTAAAATTTCAGCAGCTTTAATTACTTCGCCAGCAAGTGCGCCGATCGAGATTATCGTCACATCTGGATCTGAATTATCAACAAGTACGTCTGCAAACGGCAAAGTCTTTTGCGCCAAAACAGGCTCTGCTAATGCACCTTTAGGAAAACGAACCACAGTTGGGTGATCAGATTTTTCTACTGCTTTATTTAACGCAAGTTTTAATTGTTCCCCATCACGTGGAGCGGCTAACTCAAGAGTAGGAACTATTCGAAGAAGAGCTAAATCCCACATTCCATTATGACTTGGTCCATCGTCGCCGGTAATACCTGCACGATCTAACACAAAAGTTACGCCAGCATTATGCAGTGCACAATCCATAATCACTTGATCAAATGCTCGATTTAAAAATGTGCTGTAAACCGCAACAACTGGATGTAATCCAGCATGAGCCATGCCAGCAGCGCTTGTTACTGCGTGCTGCTCAGCTATGCCAACATCAAAAGTTCTATCAGGAAAATTGGCTTTGAATTTTTCTAAACCGGTAGGTCCCAACATCGCAGCGGTTATGGCAACTATGTCCTGGCGCTTATTTCCAAGTGTTACAAGTTCTTCACTAAACACATTTGTCCAAGAGACCGCAGATGCTTTTAAAGGTTTTCCATCTTCTGGATCAACTACGCCTACTGCATGAAATTTCTCAGCATCATCCTGTTCAGCTGGGCGATAACCGCGACCTTTTTCAGTGATTGCATGAACAATAACTGGCGCACCAAAATCTCTTGCACGTTGAAGTGCAAACTCAAGTTCTTCAACATTGTGCCCATCCACAGGTCCGATGTACTTAATACCTAAATCTTCGAACATTCCTTGCGGAGCAACAAAGTCTTTAATTCCTTTCTTCATGCCATGAAG
>JACCEB010709216.1_pt1 | contig 16467 bp, 18 predicted proteins | sample 7454761 | NCBI WGS metagenome assembly JACCEB01 (sample SAMN15323454, study PRJNA562643) | freshwater metagenome | isolation source: river surface water | place: USA:Blue River Watershed | collected 2017-08-18 | reverse complement strand
TTATTTGTCAGCATTAAGAGTTAAAGTTGATATTATTAGTAAAAGTCCGGTCGAGCCCGACCTTGCGTGACCACAAGAATATTTAAATAGAGAGGTTCATTTAATGGCTGGACGTTTGTTTACATCTGAATCTGTGACTGAAGGTCATCCAGATAAAATTGCCGATCAAATAAGTGACTCGATTCTTGACGACATGCTACGACAAGACCCGCACAGCCGAGTTGCGGTTGAAACTTTAATAACTACAGGTCAAGTACACGTTGCGGGAGAAGTGACCACAAGTGGATACACAGATGTTCCTGAAATTATTAGACAAGTAGTAACCCAAATTGGATATGACTCTTCTGTAAAAGGATTTGATGGAAATTCCTGTGGAGTGTCTGTATCAATTGGTAAACAATCACCAGACATTGCTCAAGGTGTTAATGACGCTTTAGAAGAAAGAACAGGATCGCAAGATCCTTTGGACAAGCAAGGCGCTGGAGATCAAGGTTTGATGTTTGGATATGCCTGTAATGACACAAAAACTTTGATGCCTCTACCAATATTTTTAGCTCATCGATTAGCTGAAAAACTTACAGAAGTCAGAAAAAATGGCACATTGTCATACTTAAGACCAGATGGTAAAACGCAAGTGACAATTGAATATGACGAAAATAATAAACCAGTTCGACTAGACACGATTGTTATTTCCTCACAGCATGCAGCAGAAGTAGATCTAGAGAAACAACTCAAACCTGATATTGAAAAACATGTTGTAAAAAAAGTCCTGGAAGATCTAGATGTTTCTTTAGATACTAAAAATTATCGTTTACTAGTTAACCCAACTGGTCGTTTTGAAATTGGCGGCCCTATGGGTGATGCCGGTTTAACTGGTCGAAAAATTATTGTTGATACTTATGGTGGAATGAGTCGACATGGTGGTGGTGCATTTTCTGGAAAAGATCCATCAAAAGTTGATCGTTCTGCAGCATATGCAATGAGATGGGTTGCAAAAAATGTTATTGCAGCAGGTTTAGCCCAAAGATGCGAAGTTCAGGTCGCTTATGCGATTGGAAAAGCACAACCCGTTGGAGTTTTTGTTGAAACTTTTGGTACAGGAATTGTTAATGATGAAAAAATTCAAGAGGCCATCTTGAAAGTTTTTGATTTAAGACCAGCAGCAATAATTAGAGATCTTAATTTAAAAAGACCAATTTATAAAAAAACTGCAGCATATGGTCACTTTGGAAGAGAAGATCAAGATTTCACTTGGGAAAAAACAGATAGAGCAGAAGCTTTAAAATCTGCCATTTCAAAATAATCATTGAGAGGTGTTAGCGAATTGACGCAACACTTACCAATAGCAAAAGTTATTTTGGATATTGCTCTTCCTCATTTAGATCATCCATTTGATTACGAAATACCTCTAGAACTTGATCAGTCATGTCAACCTGGAGTTAAAGTCAAAGTTAAATTTGCTGGAAGAAATCTGGATGGTTGGGTAATCGAAAGAGCCAAACCTACTCTGGAGAATAAAAAATTATCCATAATTGAAAAAGTCATATCAGAAATACCTGTTCTTAAACCTGAAATAATTGATGTTTGCAGAATTACAGCAGATCAATTTGTTGGTACTTTAAATGACACTCTTAGATTTAGTGTTCCACCTCGACAAGCAAAAATCGAAAAAAAATATGTAATTAATAATTCAAATCCAAAAATCAAAAATGAATCTAATCTAATTTCTCTTACTAAAAAAATTAATAGTATTGAGTTTCCACCTAATTATCATTATCAAAACTATTTAATACAAGTGCTAAAAGAAGTAAAGCAAAACTTCAGACAAAGTATCGTAATTTTTCCTGATTTTAATGACGTAATCAACTTTGATGATCATCTAAAAAAGAATGGACTTAGCACACAAATTCTTAGTGCTGAGCAAGAACCTAGCAAAAGATACGAATCATTTTTGGAAGTATTAACTAATTCTGTTGATGTAGTAATTGGAACAAGAAATGCAGTTTTTGCTCCAGTGAACGACTTAGGGTTAATTGTTGTTTGGGATGATTCAGAAGAAAATTATTACTCGCCTCAAGCACCTTATTGGAATGTGAGACAGGTTAGCTTAACAAGAAGTCAGTTAAGTGATTGTTTTGTTCTTTTCGCCGGATTTGGCAAAAGCTTAAAAACATTTATGGATATTAAAAATAATCTTGTAAATGAAGTCGAAATTGTTTCTAAAAATGAATTTTGGCCAGAGATAAATTGGAACTCATCCGAAGATCCAATCGAAAAAATGAAAATGATTCCCAGTGCTGCGTGGAAATTAATTCAAGAAGGCTTGAAATCTTCTAATGTTTTAATTCAAGTTCCACGACTTGGATATTCCAGCAATCTGCAGTGTCTTGAGTGCAAGGAAAGTTTAAGATGCGCACAATGTTCAGGTCCACTATATAAAAGCGATAAGAGCCAATCATTACAGTGCAAATGGTGCATCAAGACAGTCACATTTTGGCAATGTCAATATTGCAAATCTTCAAAATATGTCACAACTGTTTCAGGACAAAAAAAGATTGTTGAAGAAATAGGCAAATCTTTTCCTGGAGTAAAAATCGTCACCTCTGGTGGGAAAAATATATTACGAAAAGTTAAAAATGAGAATTCTATTGTTGTAGCAACTCCAGGTGCCGAACCAATTTCTGAGGATCCATATTCGGCTTTGATTATTATCGATGCTTACTTATATTTAGCCAAAGGTGGTTTATCTAGTTATGAAGATACTTATAGGAAATGGATAAATGCAATAAGTCTAGTCAAGAAGAAATCTGATTCAGGAAAAGTTTATATAAATCTTGACACCAATAATTTAATCATTCAGTCATTTCTTAAACAAACAAGTAACTGGTATCTAGATAAAGAGTTATCAATTCGAAATGAAACAAATTTATATCCAGTAAAAGATATGTTTGTTGCTACGGGACAGATAAGTGAAATCAATGAATTAATCTCTGAATTCTCCAACATTGAAGATTTAACTTTTCTTGGGCCAAATATCAATGAAAATAGTAACGAATCAAGAGTCATTTTTTCTACAAAAAATACTGCTAATTTCTTAATTCATTTAAGATCTATGATAAATCGCTTTAGTCTTAAGAAAAGAAATCCTGTGCGAGTAAAATTTAATCCTTACGATATCGACTGAAATAAAAGTATTACACTAGAGTTATGTCAATTAAAAGCATCAAAGTTTTCGGTGATCCAATTCTTACTAGAAAAGCTGATGAAGTTACAGAATTTGATAAGGAAATAAGAAATCTTGTAAAAGATTTAACAGAGACAATGTTAGATGCGCCAGGTGTTGGATTAGCAGCACCTCAAATTGGGGTATCTCTAAGAGTTTTTACTTATTGTGTTGAAGAAGATAAACCTGGTCATTTAATAAATCCTGTTTTGAAACTAACTGAACAAAATCAAATTGGTGATGAAGGTTGCTTGTCAGTTCCTGGTTTAGCTTTTAACACAGAAAGATCCTATGGAGTGATAGCGACTGGTAAAAATATGTTTGGAGAAGATGTTGTGATTGAAGGATCTGAACTTTTAGCAAGATGCATACAACATGAAACTGATCATTTAGACGGTATAATCTTTGTAGACAGATTAGATAGCGATACTCGTAAATTAGCAATGAAGGCAATTCGAGAATCCGAATGGTTCGGGGTAGATAAACCAAAAATTAAAATTAGTCCTCATGACACATTTGGTTTGTCTATATAAATGAAGATTCTATTTTTAGGTTCACCAAAAACTGCAATTCCAATTCTTGAAAAGATTTCCAAATCTAAACATGATTTGGTTGCAGTAATTACTCAATCTGCAAAGCCTAAGGGGAGAGAAAAAAAACTAAGTAAAACCGATATAGCAATATATTGTCATGAAAAGAATATAAAAACTTATGAGTCAGATGACATTAATCAATTATTTAAAAATGAAGTAAATGATTTAGAATTCGATTTAGCAATTGTTGTTGCCTATGGTCAAATTATTCCGTCTCATATTTTAAAGAAATCTAAGTTTGGTTGGATTAATTTGCACTATTCGTTATTGCCAGAATTTAGAGGAGCAGCACCGGTTCAATGGGCAATCTTGAAACAAGTCTTAGAGACTGGAATAACTTGGTTTCAAATAGATGAAGGACTTGATACAGGACCAATTTTGAAACAAAAAAGCATCGAGATTAAAGATTTTGACTATAGTCAACTAATAAATAAATTAAATGATCTTGCTATTGAAGATTTGGAGGAGTTTCTCAATAAAATTGAAAATGGAACTATAGATAAAATAGGTCAAAAAGGCGATCCTTCTTTTGCACCCAAGATAAATGAATATGACTTAAAAGTTGATTGGCATCAGAATCTAGAAAATGTTAAATCAAAAATTAAGGCCGGAAATGAACATTTATATGCTTGGACCAATTTTCAGGGACAGAAAATCAAAATTTTGAATAGTTTAGGAAGCGGTGAAGATTATTTAGATCCAGGTTGCATTCAAAAAAAATCTAAAACCGTATATGTTGGCACTACTTCAAAGCCATTAATTTTAGGTGACGTGATACCTCAGGGAAAGAAACAAATGACTGCATCTGATTGGTTAAACGGCATCCAAAATAAAGAAAATCTTGAATTTGAATAGATTTTTACTACTTAGATATCCGAACATATTACAAAGCCAGTAATCTATTTCCATGGACATTAAAATTGCAGCCAGCATTTTGAATGCAAATCCAATTAACCTTGAACAAGAATTGATAAATGTAAAAGATTCAATTGATTGGATCCACTTCGATGTGATGGACAATCATTTTGTCCCAAATTTAAGCTTTGGGAAAAACCTTTTAGACGCGCTATCAAAAAAAAGAATCAAACCTTTAGATGCACATTTAATGATTGAAAATCCAGATAAATGGGCCATAGATTATGCAGATGCTGGAGCGGATTCAGTAACTTTTCATCTTGAGGCTGCAAAAGATCCATTAAAAATAATTAAAGATATACACAGTTTAAATAAAAAAGTTGGAATAGCAATCAAACCTAAAACAAAATACGAACAAGTTAAGGATTTACTTCCTTTGATAGATGTTTTGTTAGTTATGACGGTGGAGCCAGGTTTTGGTGGCCAAAAATTTATGGATGACATGTTAGACAAAGTTAAACAAGCTCGAGCAGAAATCAATAAAACTAATTTGAAAGTTTGGATACAAGTCGATGGTGGAGTTGGATACCAAACAATCGAAAAAGCTACTGATGCAGGCGCAGATTTCTTGGTCGTGGGATCAGCAGCATTTGCAACTGCAAATCCTGATAAGGCAATGCAGGAATTGCGTCAATTAGCAATAGCTTCAGCAAAATAAAATGGTGTTTCAATCAGATAATCATTGGCTGTCGATTGCTCATGAATTATCACTAGTACCTATGAGTGTGAAACGAAATCCAAGAGTTGGATGTGTAATCGTTGATTCGTCTGGATTATTGGTCTCACAAGGTTTCCATCAAGGTTCTGGAACCAGTCATGCTGAACAAGTAGCCATTAATAACGCTAAAGGAAAAACAAAAGATTCGACATTATTTGTAACTCTTGAACCTTGTAATCACATTGGCAAAACACCATCTTGTTGTAGCTTGATCGTGGAATCTGGAATAAAGAGAGTTGTCTTTTCGAGAAAAGATCCAAATCCTGTTACTTCAAACAACATTGCATTTTTAAAGCAAAATGGAGTTGAAGTAGTTCAAATGAATCCAGGCAACAAGTATTCAAAAATTAATTATCGCTGGTTAAAGTCATATGAATTGGAAAGACCATATGTAAGTGCAAAAATTGCAATTTCAATTGATGGAAAAGTGAATACTAGTAGTAATAAGAGTTTTAGACTTACCAGCAAAGAAGCAGAGTTAGAAGTTCATGAAATAAGAAATGGAAACGATGCTGTAATTTCAGGTGCAAATTCTGTTTTTATTGATAATTCAAAATTGACCGTTCGTTATCCAAAGAAGTTAAAAAAAGAAATGCAACCTATTCGCTACATAATTGGAGAATCCAAAATCCCTAGTTCATTTAACATTTTTAAAGAAGATGCAGAAACAATTTTGCTACCTCGTTTAAATCCAAGACTAATTTTGGAAGAGATGTGGAAAAATGATATTCGGACTGCTTTATTAGAAACTGGTCCTAGATTGTTAAGTAAGTTTCTAGAAAGTAATTTTGTAGATGAATTAATTATTTACATGGCACCAGTAATTTTAGGTCGTGGCGATGATTTCTTGATGGAAAATATCCCTGGGCTTAAGGATCAAAATTGGCGAATCGCTAATGTAGGACTAGTTGGAAGAGATTTACGACTGCATTTATTAATTAATTAATAGGATAAAAATGTTTACTGGCATAGTCCAAGCAATAGGCACTATAAAGAGCATAGAAACATTAAGTGATGAATCTAGACGAATCAGTGTTAAATGTTCAAATTTAGGATCCAATTTTTCTATAGGTGAAAGCATTTCTGTTAATGGGGTTTGTTTAACCGTAGAATCACAAGAGCTTGATGTGCTCACTTTTACAGCCGTAAAGGAAACAATTTTAAAAACTAATTTCAAAGAACTAGAAGTTGACTCACAAGTTAATCTCGAGCGAGCTGCCACATTAAGCACATTTCTAGGTGGACATTTAGTTACAGGTCATGTAGATAAAACATTAAAAATTCTTGATGTTCAAGTTAGTAAAAATTGGACAGTTATTGAGATTGAATTTGATAATGATGATAGAAAATATTTGATCCCTAAAGGTTCAATAACGATTAATGGGGTTTCTCTTACTGTAAGTGATTTGCAATCAAAATCATTTAAGATAAATTTAATACCTCAAACCCTTAGAGAAACCAATCTTAAAGACCTTAAAGTTAATGATTTTGTAAATATTGAATTTGATTTAATCGGAAAATATGTTTTGAATAAAGTATTGGAACAAAATGTTTAAAAATATACAAAACATGATTAATATCATTCAAAATGGAGATTCAATAACAATAGTTGATGATTATCAGGATTTTTCGACAGCAAGTATTTTAATGAATCCAGAAAAAATCAATAGAACATTCCTTGAATCTTTAAGTAAACAATTTAATTATGAGATGACATTTTGTTTAGAAACTCAAGATTTAGAAAGGTTGGGTTTTAAATCTTTAACTTCAGAAGGCTTTATTTATCGTTTTAATCAAAAATTACCAAAAGTAATTTCAAAGAGTGTTGTGTCTGAGAATGATCAATTAATCAAACAAATCAGTACAATAAATCAATTACTAGATAGAAATTCAACTAAAGACAATTTTGTTTCTCCAGGAGTCATACAACTATCTTGTTCAACTATCGGAGGAGTTCTCCGTAGGACAGGACATACAGAAGCAGCACTAGATCTAAAAAAAATGGCTGGACAGTATCCTGCAGCAGTAATTTTGCAGATTGAAGTTAATCAAAATAATAGAGATTTATTCATCAATTTCTTGAGAGAAAATAATTCTGAAGCCGTGTCACTTTCTGAAATCATTGAATACAGAAGACAAAACGAAAAACAAGTTGAACTATTTTCCACAAGTCAATTGCCAACTACATATGGTGATTTCAAAGCCTATGCTTATAAATCTCTTATAGATGGTTTCTCGCATATTGCTTTAGTAAAAGGTGATATCGGAGATGGTGAAAATGTTTTAGTTAGAGTACATTCTGAATGTTTAACTGGAGACGTTTTAGGTTCACTGCGATGTGATTGCGGAGAGCAATTACATGCTGCATTGAAAAAAATCGAAAACGAAAAAAGGGGAGTGCTTCTTTATATAAGAGGTCACGAAGGAAGAAGTATTGGGCTTCTAAATAAAATTGCAGCTTACGATTTACAAGACAAAGGGTTAGACACAGTAGAAGCAAATATCGAACTAGGTCTACCTGCAGACGCTAGAGATTATGGAACAGGTGCACAAATCCTGTCAGATCTAGGGATTAAGAGTATGAGATTACTAACCAATAATCCATCCAAGAGAGCAGGTCTTGAAGGTTACGGATTAAAAATATCTGAAAAGGTAGCATTAATTGTTGAATCTAATTCTGAAAACCTTAAATATTTGAATACTAAAAAGGAAAAGATGGGCCACGAGATACCAATGAATGAGAAGAAATAGATGACTTCCCCTCAACGAATTCCAAATATAAATATAACTAAAGTCCCTAGTTCAACTAAAGTCGCTGTGATCACTGCTTTGTGGAATACAGATTTAACTGAAAAAATGGAGAATGAGTGCTTAAAAGAATTGAATAAACACAAAATAAAAGTTAAGTCATTCAAAGTAGCTGGTTCATTTGAACTGATAGCTGCTGCAAAAACTGCATTAGTAAAAAAATATGACGCCGTAATAGTTTTAGGTGTTGTACTAAATGGCGAAACACCACACTTTGATTACGTATGTCAAGCAGTCACAAATGGAATGACTCAATTAGCGGTCGAATTTGGTAAACCTATTGGATTTGGAGTACTAACTTGCAATGATTATCAGCAGGCATACCAAAGGTCGGGTTTTAAGGATTCAAAGGAAAATAAAGGCAAAGAAACAGCAGAAGCAGTTCTTTTAAGTTTACTTACACATAAACAATTGGCTAAATAAATCTTATTTTTTTTCTTGATATAGAATTATTCACAAACAGAGGATTTTATGAAAACTTTTGATCAATTATGGCAAGAATTGAATGAAAAAGTAAATACTCAAGACTCCAGTTCTACAACCGTCAAAGCAGTAAATGAAGGCGTTCATCAAGTAGGTAAGAAAGTAGTAGAAGAAGCTTCTGAAGCATGGATGGCTTGTGAACATGAATCCAAAGAAAGAGCAGCTGAAGAAATATCACAATTGATTTACCAAACACAAGTACTGATGCTTGCTTCTGGTATAAAAATAGAAGACGTTTACAGGAAGTTATAAATGCTTAGAATTGCAATTCCCAATAAAGGGCAGTTAGCTGAACCAACTCAAAAATTATTGAGAGAAGCCGGTTTTTTAAGAAGTCATCACCCACGCGACTTAGTAGTAAGTGATCCTGAAAATGATATTGAGTTCTTTTTTCTTCGTCCTCGAGACGTGGCAACATATGTTGGAGAAGGAACATTAGATTTTGGCATCACTGGAAATGATTTATTGATTGACTCAATGTCATCAGCAAATGTAATGATTGAACTAGGTTTTGGAAAATCAACCTTTAGAATTGCCGCCGATGCTAAGTCTAGTATTAAAAATTTTAATGATTTAAAGAATAAAAAAATAGCAACAAGTTATGCAAACCTTCTTTCTAAATGGTTAATCGAACAATCAATTAAATCTGAAATAATAAAACTTGATGGTGCTGTGGAGAATGCAATCAGACTAGGTGTCGCTGATGCCATAGCAGATGTTGTTGATACAGGAACAACAATGAAACAGGCTGGATTGAACTTCATTGGTGATGCAATTTCTAAATCACAAGCAGTTTTGATAAAAAGCAAAAAACTCAAAGAATCATCTGAAGTTGAAACTTTCATGAGAAGAATAAACAGCGTCTTAGTTGCTCGTGAATATGTGATGATGGATTACGACGTTGAGAAAAATAATTTAGATAAGGCAACAGTTATAACTCCTGGTTTTGAATCACCTACTATTTCACCACTTCAAGAAACAAATTGGGTTGCAGTTAGATCTATGGTAAAAAAGTCAGAAGTACATAAGTGTATGGATGAACTATACAAAATAGGTGCTAAAGCAATAATAGTTACAGAAATAATGGCTTGTCGTCTCTAAATTTTTCAGACGAATTTAGCAAGAATAATCACAAACTTGTAAAACTTTTGTTGAATAAATCTAATAAATCTAATATTGATTTAATTGAAACTATATCCGAATCTAAATTCTTGGTTGCACTCTTTAAGTCAAAAGATAAAAAAGAAATGCAGCAGGCAATGATAAAACTAAAAGATAATATGACCTATTTGCTTGCTTTTTCCACGTTGAGTGGTCTTGTCAAATGGAATAGTGAAGCAAGACCCCTACCATTAAGTGCAAGAGAAGTAACAGAAAATGTCAATAAACTTGAATTAAACGGATTCATAATTGACATTAATGAGGAGCATAGGTTCAAAGTTGATGAACATATATTAATAGAATTAAATAGAAAGTTCTTTCCACCGGATTACAAAAGTGAAGATTTGAGAAAAGAACTCTTGAGAATAGTTGCAGATTTTCCTGATATTGACTCAATTTCAATTGAAGATTCAATAAATTGCAGTGCCAGAATTATTTTCCATTCCAAAAATGACATTTCTGATCAAGTTATAGAAATAAGTCAAAAATTGAGAGAAAATCAAGAGATTTTATTGCTTGCCCCACAAGGATTGGATTTATTAGTTCAAAAAAACTGACCTGATATGCTTGAAGTCCTATCACCGACAGGTGATACACAAGCGGAGAAATCCCACCTTTTAAGTCGTTTAAAAGATTTATTAGGTTAAAAGTAAGTGAAATAAATTTCACACTTCTTTGGTTTGTGGCGTGATAACGCGCGGAAGAAACAAAAGGAGTAGGTATCAGCGTAGAACCACGAATCAATGAACGAATTCGCGTTCCTGAAGTGCGTTTGGTTGGACCAAATGGCGAACAAATCGGTGTTATTCGAATTGAAGAAGCTATTCGCTTAGCGCAAGAAAACGATTTGGATCTTGTAGAAGTAGCTCCAGAGGCTAGGCCACCAGTGGCAAAAATCATGGATTATGGAAAATACAAGTATCAAGAAGCACTAAAGGCTCGAGAAAATAGACGAAGTCAAGTCAATGCAGTTGTAAAAGAGATGAAAATTCGTCCAAGAATTGAGAGTCATGATTACGACACAAAGAAAAATCACATTGAAAGATTTTTACTTGGTGGAGACAAAGTAAAAGTGACAATTATGTTTCGTGGTAGAGAACAATCTAGACCTGAAATGGGATACAAATTATTAGCACGATTGGCAGAAGATCTTGCTGAAGTAAGTGTTATTGAATTTGCTCCTAAACAAGATGGTCGAAATATGGTGATGGTTCTTGCGCCGAATAGAAGAAAGTCAGATGCGGTGAAAGCTAAAACTTCTAATGTTAAAAGTGCTAGCGCACCTAAGTCAGCTCCTAAAACTAAGGAAAAAGAGGAATAGTAATGCCGAAGATGAAAACACATAGTGGTGCCAAGAAGAGATTTAAAAAAACCGGCACAGGAAAAATAACTCATGAACGAGCAGGAAGACGACATTTGTTGGAATCCAAATCAAGCAAAAGAACCAGAAGACTTGCTTCTGAACCACAACTTGCCCCAGGTGATTCAAAAAAAGCACAAAGAATGTTGGGCTTACGCTAATTAATTTTTAGAAAGGAAAGAAGATGGCAAGAGTAAAAAGAGCAGTCAACGCGCACAAGAAACGACGCGTTGTTATGGAAGAAGCAAAAGGTTATCGTGGTCAAAGATCTCGTTTATACCGAAAAGCTAAAGAGCAGATTCTTCATTCAAAGGTTTATTCTTTTAATGATCGTCGTGAGAAAAAAGGTCAATTTAGAAGACTTTGGATAACTAGAATTAATGCAGCCGTTAGAGACAATGGCTTAACCTACAATCGATTTATTCAAGGGCTAAATTCTGCGGGAATCGAAATTGACCGAAGAATGCTAAGCGAAATGGCTACTAACGATCCACAAGCTTTCAAGTCACTTGTTGATGTAGCTAAATCTGCAATTGGTAAAGCTTCTTAATAAATATTCATCTTGGTTGGTTAGTCAAACCGAATTAGGTCCAAAATCAACCAAGATAATAAAAATCTCTGGATTACTTGAAAAAAGAAATCGGCGTAATTCAAATTTATTTCTTGTCGAAGGTGAAAATGCGGTCGAAGCCTGTGCAAATACAGGAAATTTAGTAGAAATTTTCTGCACAGTTGATTATTTAAGTAAGAATATAATTCTTGATAAATTATTAAAAAAAGCAAATATTAAAATTAATTTAGTAAGTAACAAAGCATTAAAAAAGATATCAGATACTGAAAGTCCTGCAGGAATAGTAGGGGTATCCAAATCAATCAACAAACATTTAGAAAAAGGCGATCTTGTAGATAAGAATTTTATTACGGTTCTATTTGAGATCTCTGATCCTGGAAATGTTGGAACCATATTACGATCTGCCGATGCTTTCGGATCAGATCTGGTAGTCATAATAGGTAACTCAGTGGATGTAACAAATGGCAAAATAGTCAGATCCAGTGCTGGAAGTATTTTTAACTTAGAAATTAGAAACACTGATCTAGCCAAATTTATGGATTTAGCAGATTTTTTCAAAGGTAATATTTATCAAACCAGAGCTGATGCTACGAAATCTCTAGATAAAGTAGCTTTACAAGCGCCAGTAATGTGGATTTTTGGAAACGAAGCCCATGGCTTGAAGTCATTTCCTAAAAATTTAGGTTTGAATGTCTGCATTCCAATGAGGGGCAAAACAGAGTCGCTAAATGTCGCAACTGCAGCCACTTTGTGCATGTATGAGACAGCAAAACATAGAAGTATTAAATAAGATTTTAAATTATCTAACAATTATTGATTGGGAGTGGGTGAGAAGATGAAAGAAGAGGACTTTCAATCAATTCTGCAAAGAGCAAAAGCTGATATCGAAAAAATAAACAATATTGATGAATTTAAAGTTTTAAAAAATAGATTGATAGGGGATCAATCTGATCTTGCAAAAATTAATCGTGAGATTGGAAAACTTGAAGCGTCAGAAAAAGCTAAAGTAGGTCAGTTAGTTTCTAAAACTAGAAGTCAATTACAGGAAATACTTGAAAATAAATTAAATGAGATAAACAGCCTAAGAGAAGAACAATTATTATCTGCTGAAGCTGTTGACGTTTCTGAAGTTACGGCATCTAAGAATAGATTTAATTCATCTTCAGGCTCAAGGCATCCAATCAATTCAATTACATATTTGATTTCAGATATTTTTGCAAGAATTGGATACGAGGTTGCTGAAGGTCCCGAAGTAGAATCTACTTGGTTTAATTTCGATTCTTTGAATATTTCCGAAAGTCATCCATCAAGATCAACATCCGATACTTTTTATATCGATGACATAGATTCAGGAATTGTTTTGAGAACTCAAACATCACCAGTACAAATGCGAGTGATGCTCGAACAAGAACCTCCAATATATGTTATATCTCCAGGTAAAGTTTTTAGATTTGACGAGTTAGATGCAACACACACCCCTGTATTTCACCAAGTTGAAGGTTTGGCTATCGACAAAGATTTAACTATGTCAGATTTAAAAGGAACTTTAGATTATTTTGCAACTTCACTTTTCGGACAAGAAGTTGAAACCCGTTTTCGTCCTTCATACTTTCCTTTTACAGAACCAAGTGCAGAAATTGATTTTAAATGTTTTATTTGTAAAGGTAAGAAATCTTCTTCAACATGCAAGGTCTGTAAAGGTGAAGGTTGGATCGAGTGGGGTGGATGTGGCATGGTCAATCCCAACGTTTTACTAACTGCTGGAATAGATCCAAAAAAATATACTGGCTTTGCATTTGGAATGGGAATTGAAAGAACATTAATGCTTAGACATGGAGTGCAAACCATGCACTATTTAGTTGAAGCAGATATTCGTTTTAATTCTACTTTTGGATTGAGTTTATAGATGAAGTTACCAATTAGTTGGATAATGAAACATGTTAAAACAAGTAGGGTTGTAAAAGTTAATGAAATTGTAGATTCATTAACAAATTTAGGATTTGAAGTCGAATCTGTATCTACTTATGGAAATGTTTCGGGACCATTAGTGATTGGCCAAGTATTAAAAATAGAACCACTTACTGAGTTTAAAAAACCAATTCGATATTGCACAGTTGATGTTGGAACAAAGAAAGTCGGAATTGTGTGCGGAGCAAGTAATTTTTCACAAAACGATTTAGTAGTAGTTGCATTACCAGGAAGTATTTTACCGGGAGATTTTAAAATATCGGAAAGAGAAACTTACGGCAAAATATCTCAAGGAATGATTTGTTCAGCAAAAGAGTTAAATATTAGTGATGATCATTCAGGAATCTTAGTTCTAAATGAAAAAGTTAAATTAGGTACTGACGCAAAAAAAATACTTGGTTTGAATGAAACGGTGGTTGATATTTCGGTTCTACCAGACAGAGGCTATGCACTCAGTGTTAGAGGAATAGCAAGGGAACTTTCCACAATATTAAAAGCTAAATTTGATGATCCTGTAAATGAAAAAATACCTAAAGTAACCAGATCAAAAAAGACAAAAGTGAAGATCTCAACAAAAAATGCAAGTAAAATTGCCTTAGTACGTGTTGAAAATTATCAATCTAGTTCTGTGACTCCACTTTTCATACAAAATCGTTTAAATCAATGTGGAATAAGAACAATCTCATTACCAGTTGATTTGACAAATTACTTCATGATTGAAATGGGTCAGCCTTTACACGCTTTTGATGCAGATAAAGTACAAGGAACTATCGAAATTAGAGCAGCTAAAAATAATGAAAAATTGGAAACTTTAGACCATGTTGTAAGGAATTTAGATACAAATGATTTAGTTATCGCTGATTCTAAAAAAGCAATATCACTAGCAGGAGTAATGGGTGGTTTAAATAGTGAAGTAGTAGAAACGACAACAAATCTGGTAATAGAGTCAGCCATTTTTGATTCAGAAACTATCAGTTCCTCTGCAAGAAAGCACAAATTACCAAGCGAAGCTTCTAAGAGGTTTGAACGTGGTACAGATTACGAAATAAATGAAATTGTTGCTATAAAAACTGCTCATTATTTACAAAAATATGGCAATGCAAAAATAGAGGGTCTGGCCTCAATAAGCAAAAACAAAATTCCTACAAAAATAGCATTTGATATGAATGAATTTACACGACTTACCGGACTTAAAATGTCAAATAAAGAAATTATTCAAATTCTTGAAAGTCTTAATTTATTCTCTAGTATTAAAGGTTCAAAATTATCCGTAAAGATTCCATCTTGGCGGCATGATTTAGCAAATCAAGCAGATTTAGTTGAAGAAATTCTAAGGGTTTGGGGTTATCATAAAATTAAAGGAAGTTTAAGAACTTCAAATAAGTCTGTTAAGAAAAATAGCGCTTTTGAATTTAGAAACTTATTAAGTAATAAATTGTCTTCATTGGGTATGACCGAGATAATTAATTACCCGTTTTGTAGTGAAAAGGATTTCGTATTCAGCGCAAATAAGTCAGCAGTTTCAGTGAAACTTATAAATCCAATATCTGAGAATGAGCCATTTTTACGAACTAGTCTTTTTCCTGGACTTTTAAAGGCTCTAGAAAGAAATATATCAAGAGGCCAAGAAAATGTATCGATTTATGAAGCTGGAAGTGTGTTTTATAGCAATGGTTTAAAACCAAATAATAGTAGAATTAAATTATTACAAAAACCAAGTTCAACTGTTATTAAATATCTAAATGAATCTTTACCAAGACAACCTCTTTTTATTAATGGATTATTTTCAGGTTCTATAAAAAGTTTAGGTTCACTTAAAAATGACATACTGATAGATTGGCGCTATCCAATTTCACTAATTGATGAAGTCTTTAAAGAAATTGGAATTGTTTCAGAAGTAGAAAATTCTCTTCATCCATCATTTCATCCTGGAAGATGCGCTTCTTATAAAGTTGGCGGAGATGTCTTGGGCTTTGCAGGTCAAATTCATCCAAAGATGAGTGAAAATTATGGTTTGAAGGGTCAAATTTACGGATTTGAGATTTATCCTGAAATTTTAATAAAACATGTCTCAACTAAACAGGCTCTCACTTTCTCAACGTTGCCAGTAGTAAAAGAAGATTTAGCTTTTATTTTTAATAAACAAGTAAAGGCTCAAAAAGTTGTGGATCTTATTTCTAATTCGATTAGTGATTTAATCGAGTCAGTAACTCTATTTGATGCTTACCAAGGTCCAAATTTGCAAGAGGGTAAAAAATCATTAGCGTTTAGCATTCGTCTTAGATCACCAGATAGAACTTTGAAGACAGAAGAAGTCCAGCAGGTAAGAAACGAGATAATCGCGAAAGTCGAGAAAGAGTTCGGGGCTCAGTTAAGATAGTTTTATGCGCATATGCGTATAATTGACTCATGGACGTAAGTATCTTTGGCGCCTCAGGATATGCCGGCGGGCAACTACTTAAATTAATCGCAAAGCATCCGATTTTTAATTTGAAATATGCTTTCGCGGAATCAAAAGCAGGCACAAAAATCTCCAATGAGCATACTTTTTTGACAGAAATATACGACCAGGAATTTGAATCTTATGACAAATCTAAAGTCTCAACAGACGATATTTTGCTTTTTGCCTTACCTCATGGCCAATCTGGAAAATTAATCAATGATTTT
>JACCEB010209104.1_pt1 | contig 16469 bp, 6 predicted proteins | sample 7454761 | NCBI WGS metagenome assembly JACCEB01 (sample SAMN15323454, study PRJNA562643) | freshwater metagenome | isolation source: river surface water | place: USA:Blue River Watershed | collected 2017-08-18 | reverse complement strand
GTCACAACCGCGCGTTGCTTGCCATCGATCTTCTGCATCTCATGAGGAGCCGAACGAAGCAGGATGCAGATCATGCGCGAAATCGCGCTCGAGATCATCACAGAAATGCGTTCGTCGAGCACCATGTCTCTAACAATACCCGCTGCCGTATTCACGGGGCGAACAATCGAACCCTTGAGATTGGCGAAGTACTCAGTGGCGAGCGTGTAAAACGCCAGGGTGTCGAGGCACTCCGCGGATGACATAAGGGTCGCCTTCATGGCATCGGGCTTCACCTCGAACGTCTCACCGAAAGCACCCGCAATGTGTGCATCGGAGACCGAGCCGGGGAAGATGGCTCCGGCGAGAACATGCTTGCCGGACTTTTGAATCTGGTTGTTCATATCAGCACCAGCACCCGCAAGAGTCGCGGACAGCGCGGAAGGCGCCGCAACATTGTTCTTTGAAGCACTCCTCTTCGCGGAATTCTTCTTCGACGAGCCCGTACGAGAAGTAGACTTTCTCTTGGTCATGATGTTGTGTCTTTTTTACTTGTTACGAAGAGATACTTTTTTTTTGGCAACACAAATTTTTGCTCAGGCGTAGTTTCGAGACTTTTGCAGTTCGGACAAAGCGTCCGCAACCTTCCGAGACACACGGGGATCTTGCGCGACCGTCGGGTCATCGAGCGTGTTGTCGAACAGGTTCATGCGGTGATTTCCGTTCTTGGTTCCCGCCGCCGCAGCACTGGCTTCGTCGATGACAAACTCAAAATTTCCGTGATTCACAAGTTTCGACATGTCGCGCTTGTCGCCACTGTCTTGCACCGCCGTTTTCTCGAAAATATTTCCGATGCGTCCCGCGCCCATGGCATCGTCCTCGGCCATTGTCTTTCCAACTACATCCGCGGCCTGTAGCCCGCAAAACACCAGAATCTGTTTGCGCCCGTTGAGCACGTGCGGCTGCGGACGGGATCCATTGACGGACATGTTCGTAATGAACATGCAAGGCGTGCATGTCATCGGGGGCGGGTACGAGTTGCTGCGGATGGCGTCGACAATGTCCACCATGTCGATACGTTCCTGGAGTTGTTCAGAGAGTTGCGAGAGATCTCGCAGAAGCTTTTGGGAATGCGGACAGCGGTCCCAGGTGTAGAGGATGATTTCCGACTGTTCTCCGACGGAAGAAATGCGCGACATTTTAATTTTTTTATTGCGCTTTTTATAAAGACCCCAACGACACCTTCATGTCAGAACCGCACGACATTCGTCTCCGTCATGCAAGCGAACTTCCCATGGTACTCCAGAAAACACTAACAACGCAGAAGCCGATCACCATCACCAAAACGCTCCCCGATGGACGCAAACGGGTTGTCCACGTCCACTATAAGCGCGGATGTCCGTACACGCGCAAAATGCTCGAGCTGATGTTGGAGCTTCCGTTTTCGCTCGAGTACCGAATGATCCCCTACGACCTCCCCGGAGTCCGCAAGATTCTCAGCGATTACATCCAAAAAGACGTGTTTACGTATCCACAGGTGTTCATCAAGGGCAAGTCCATCGGGGGTGCGTCGGAGGCGTCGGAGGTCCTTCCCAAACTAGCCGAGAAGTAATGACACGGCATGAAATGCAACACACAACGACGCGAATGACAACAGATGTATGAACAGATTCGTGAGTGACGCTTTTGTGTTCGGAGGGGGATCGTCGGTGTTCGGAGGAGGAGGATTGTTCTGGATGACGAGAACTCGGGTGCCGGACACGTTCAGTGTGATTCGGAGATGTGCACATCCGTCCCAACAGAAGAGGATGTCGGAGCAGTCATGGACGAAGTGCGCAAATTGGGGTTCGTGTCGGCACAAAAAGTCGGCGTACACAATCTTCTGCGTCTCGGACACGCCGCACCATTTATCGAGAAGATCGAGTATTTCAGACACCACAGGTTCACGTTGGTAGACGACGTGAACTTTCGGTTCGGCGCGATCCAAATGTCGTGGAATGTAGTGGAACATTTTCTTTTTATTTGGTGTTTAGAACAGTACGAAATGCAGGCGCACGTCCGGTTCGTACGCAACGATTTCGGCGTTGCGACTCAGCATGTGGACGAGATCTGTCGACATTCTACGCAGAAATTGTTCGCTTGCAATGGCCTGGATGCCGTCGGGAGTTACGTAAATCGCCTGTTTCGTCGGGGCCACGAAGTCGATCCGTAGGTCCCATCTGCTCGATTGGACGCGGACGAATTTCTGGAATCCGTCGTACGGGGTAACCACGGGGATCTCACGGCGAACTGACGAAATGCCTTCGTGTTCGAGCGCAGATGTGTCGGGCAGTTTTGTTTGGAAAAAACGATTGACGGGATCGTAGAATCCGACGGTAACCCGCACGCAGTACGGAATACCCTGCGGACGTTGGAGACTCGACAGAAGTTCGTACATTTTTGTAAAACGACATTAATACGCATTAAGATCAACATCCTCGTCCACCGCTACAAGCGATGCCGAGTCGCGAAATCCGGGCTCCTCATCGGGAGTGGGTTCAGACTCGGGGGACTCGGGGGACTCGGGGGTGGTTTGTGCTTTGTTGCCGACATGCACCTTCACCTGAAGGTCCTGGTGGCTTTTGAAGAGCCGGTGGAGCAGAATGTACTGCTCCTTGTATTGCTTGTCGATGGAGTCAAGCTTTTTCTGCACGAGCCAGATGATAAGCCCGACGACAACGACGAGGACGATGAAACCCCACAGTGTGAAGTGTTGCATTTTGAGAATGTTGTCGAAGGGGGTGTTTCCTTTGGATGCGTATTTGTCGACTCCGAGGACGTTTGCGACGCGCGACAGTGTGGACGAAGTCGTCTCGGGCATTGTTCCTTTTTCTTATTTATGTAAACTTCTTCAGTAGATTCATAATAGGACCCGAACGCGTCAACATGGCATCGAGTTGTTGAACAAAAGATTTCACCGAAGGAGCGGTCGTCGATGCAGGTGTGTTCAAGTAATAGTACAAGTTGATGCAGCATGTGATCAGGATCCAAATGCCCACGAACCAGTATTGACGGTTCGTGGACGTTTTTACGTCGTTTTCGATGGCGAGGTGTCGTGTGAAGTTGTTGATGTCGATGGTGAGAACGCGCACGGGGTTCTCGGACTTCATGCGGATGCGAAGGATGGGGACGGTTTTGTCGTAGACGACGACCGAGTCGATGCTCGAGATTTCTGGAGTTCGTTTGACAACCACACAGAAGAGTGCGATGGCTTGTGCGAACACGTTCGTGTGGTCGTCGTCGACTTTGAGATCTTGGAAGCAGTCGAGGGCGGTGTTGTCGACTTCGACGGCGCATTTGATGCGCACAAACGCGCGTGCGTGCGGCGAGGTCCATTCGATGGACTTGTGGAGCGCGCGCTCGATGACTTCTTCGGGTGCGTTCATTGTGTTTTCTTGTCATGCGTCAAATGTTGTTAACTCCTCTGGAGTTGCGCGCGGAGATCATCGACCTCCGACTTGAGCTCCTGGATCGCGCGGACCAGGTAGGGGATGATGCGCTCGTGGCGCACACCGAGGTACTCGCCGTCGGGGCCCATGTGCATCTCCGTGTACGGGATGACCTGGTGGATCTCCTGAGCGATGAAGCCGGCGTCGCGCGTGTTGCGTCGGGTCTCGTTGACAACGTCGTCGCGCCAGGTGAACTCCACGGGGCGCAGCTGGGTCACGACGGTGTCGAGCGCGCTGCTAATGTGCACCACGTCGGTCTTGAGGCGCGCGTCCGAGTAGTTGTAGAAGCCCTGGATGTCGCCCACGGCGTAGATGTTCCCGCTGCACCAAATGTCCGACACGACGCTCAGGTAGGCGCCGACCCACGCGTTGGTCGCCACGCTCAGCACCGACAGGTACGCCGTCGACTGAACGCTCAGGTTTTCTCCGACGAAAACACTTCGTGTGACACTGAGCACCGACAGGTACGCCGTCGACAGCACGCTCAGATTCTGACCGATGTACACGTTTCCAGCGACGCTCATGCTGGTGTTCACGACGGCCGTCGACAGAGTCGCCACTGACGCGACCGTCAGGGCCTGCGCCCAGGCGGTGGTTCCGACGCTCAGAATCGAGATGTACGCGGTGTCGCTGATGGTCGCGCTGAGCGCCGCGAGGCCGGCGGTGGCCGTAAGAACACCTGCGACGCTCACGGCGCCTCCGAAGAACGCGGTGTGTGTGACGCTCAGGAAGGAGATGTACGCGGTCGAGAGCACACTGAGGTCCTCTCCGATATGCACAGCGCCCGCCACGCTCATGCTGGTGTTCACGATCACCGTCGAGGCCGTGAGGACGCTCTGCACGGTCGCGTTCTGTGACACGTACAGGTTCTGACGGACCGTCGCATCCGTCGTGACCGTGAGCGACACTGTGCTCAGCACGTTCCTCGTGTAGTACGACAGATCCGAAATGGTGTCCCAGTGGGTCTTCGATGTTGTACTGAGCGATCCCGAGAGGCTGAGGAGGGTGGTCCAGTGGGCCGCGGACGTCGTGCTTAGGGATCCCGAGAGGCTCAAGATCGTGGTCCAGTGGTCCGCCGACGTGACGCTCAGAACATTCGACAGGCTGAGGATGGTGTCCCAGTGCGACAACGACGTGGTACTCAGGGCAGTCGAGAGCGACTGAATCGTGGTCCAGTGGTCCGCGGACGTGATACTCAGGACGTTCGAGAGGCTCAGGATGTTGGTCCAGTGGTCCGCCGACGTGGAGCTGAGCGCAGTCGACAGGCTGAGGATGGTGTCCCAGTGGGTCTTGGACGTTGTGCTGAGCGAACCCGAGAGGCTCAGGATGGTAGTCCAATGGTCCGCGGAGGTCACGCTCAGGACGTTCGAGAGGCTCAGGATGGTGTCCCAGTGGGACAGAGACGTGGTGCTAAGGGACGCCGAGAGCGACTGAATGGTGGTCCAGTGGTCCGCGGAGGTGACGCTCAGAATGTTCGAGAGGCTGAGGATGGTGGTCCAGTGGTCCGCCGACGTTGTGCTCAGGACGTTGGACATGCTCAGGATCGTGTCCCAGTGGGTCTTCGAAGTGGTGCTCAGGGATCCCGACAAGGATACGATAGTATCCCAGTGGCCCGCGGAGGTAACGCTCAGGACGTTCGAAAGGGACAGGATGGTGTCCCAGTGGGTCGTGGACGTGGCGCTCAGGGAGCTCGAGAGTGACAGGATGGTGGTCCAGTGGTCGGCCGACGTGACACTCAGGACGTTCGAGAGGGACAGGATGGTGGTCCAGTGGGTGGTCGAGACGGTGTTGAGGTTGGTGGACACGGTCCATGTGTTCTCGGACATGGAGACGAAGTCGAAGGTGGATCCGTTGGTGTTCTTGGCAACCCACTGGCCGGCGCCGTTGACGGTGAACTTCGCGGCGTCGGAGATTGCGTTCACCTCGACGTACAAACCAGCCCCGATGGCGTTGACGCCGCCCTTGTTGAGAATGAATGTGGCGTCGGAGACCTCGACGTTCTGTGTCTGGATGGCCATGAGCGTACCCGAGATGATCACCATGTCGTTCTCGGTACCGATGTAGATGGTCTGCGAAATCGCCGTGTTTCCGTTGGCGCCGATGTACACGTTCGCGGCGCTCATGCCGAAGTACACGTTGTTGGATCCGTCGCGGGACACGACGTACTCGAGTGCGCTCAGGCGGTAATCCGCGGAGGACCCGTTGGTGAACACGGTTGTGCTGAGGGCGTCGACGCGCTGGCTCAGGGTGTACGTGTAGGCCGTGGAGAGGTCGGTGAGATTGTTCACCACGAGCGGGCCGTTGACGACCATGCCTCCGGTTCCGACGGACACGACCTGGCCGTTGGCGACGTTGACGGCGCCGTAGAAGTTCGCGGCGCCCGACACGCTCATCCCGCCGCCCGCGATGTAAAGACGAGCATTTCCAGCCAGGGTCATGCTTGCACCACCGTTCATGTACAACATGGCACCGGGTGTGATACTGAGTGCCGTTCCGGCGTTTAACTGGAGTCCACCGGTTGTGTGGTAGGTGGTGGTCGTGTCGTTGTACGTCTGTGCCACGGAGTTCATCACCATCCCGTTGTAGTTCATCTCAAAGTATGTGTCGCTCAGGTTCACGCTTCCTGTAACAAACGCAGTGGACACCGAGGAAACGACGAACCTCGTCGAGTCGAGTGTGATCATATTCCCGGCGATGGTGGTGTTTCCCTCGACAATCCTTGTGATCGTGGAAGTGAGTGTCGCGCTACCGTAGAGCATGCTGAACCCGGTGCCATCGAGTGCGACGGCAGCGCCCGACACGACGCGAACGGCCACTCCGGTTCCCGAGAGTGTCACGCCCCCGCTCGATCCCCGGAAGTTGGCGACCGTGTTGATTGCGGACATTGCGGCGCTGTCGAGCGTAAGACCCGCGCCCGATCCCGAGATGCTCAGTACGGTACCCCGCAGGACCACCCCCGCGCTCGAGAGGACGCTGATGATCTGGTTGGTGCCCGACAGTGTGATACCACCGTTGACCGTGCCGTTGACCGACAGGATTGTGTCGTTCATCTGAATGCCCGCGGAGGACTGGAGGGTGATGCCCGTGCCCGTGCCTGACACCTGGATGCGCGCGTTGGCACCGATGAGGCTCATGGTGGTGCTCGAGAGCACGAGCCCGGCGCTGTTGACGATGCTGAGGGTCTGTCCGACGCCGTCGAGCGTGATACCACCGTACAGCGTACCGACGAAGCTGGTGAAGGCGTTGGTGGCCACGAGCCCCGCGCGGCCCACGAGGCTGATGCGAGCCTGTCCCTCGACGCCCTGGCCGTCGAGCGTGACACCGCCGGTGAACACGGACATGGTGGTGCCCGTGAGTCTCATATTGGCGGCGTTGACGCTGAGGTTCGCGGTGTCGACCACGAGACCCGCACCGGTGCTCGAGATGCTCAGCACGGTGCCCCGCAGGACAACGCCCGCGCCCGAGAGGACACTCAGGCGGGTGTACGAGCCCGACATGGTGATACCGTTCACGGCGCCGGTGTTCGAGTCCGCGACGGACATGACGGTGTCCGTGAGGCGCATGGACTGTCCGCTGAGGATCAGGGTGCCGGAGGTGATGCTCACGGTTCCGGAGAGCCGTGCGCCACCGTCGGCGTAGAAGATCTGCGCGACCGACACGTTCTGGAAGTAACCCGCGTTGGCCGACACGAGGTTCGAGACCTGCAGGTTGGACGCGCCGTAGATGCTTCCGCTGATGGAGAGGTACCCGGTTCCGATGAGCACGTTGTTGTTCCCGCGGACGCTAATCGCCGTGGTCCCCGCGGCCACCGAGATTGTAATCCCGGTGTTCAGATTGCCGGCCATACTGATCCCGGCGTTGTTCATGACGAGCTGACCGGTCTGGATGGTCACGTGCGTGGTTCCGGGGGTCCCGCCGGTGATCGTGGCGCCGCTGGCGATGAGGTTTGTGGCCGTCGAGATCGCACCGGAAGCGTTGATAAACTGCGCGCGCAGCGAGTTCGCCTCCACGATACCACCGTAGGCGTCCGCGGTGGAGGTCACGCGGATGTAGTTCGTGTAGAAGTTACCGCCGACGCCCACGAGGGATGTCACGTACATGTCCGTGCCGTAGGCCGACATGGTCCCACCGTTCATCTGGAGACCCGCGTTCATCGTCGCGACCGCGTTGTCCACCTGGAGCCCGTTGTCGAACTGCGCCGCGATCGTCACACTCAGCTTGTCGTCCTTCTTCATCCACACCTGGCCACCGCCGAAGTTCAGCGTGTTCGAGACGTACAGAGAGCCCGTTGAGAGGTTCGTGACGCTCATGTTGGCGGCCGTAAGGGTCCCGTTGATGAGCTTGCTGAACGATAGGCACAGGTTGCTCACCGTCGTGCTCAGCGACACAATCGTGGTCCACTGCGACAGCGACGTGATACTCAGGGAATTTGACAGGCTCAGCACCGTGTCCCAGTGTGTCTTCGAAGTGGTGCTCAGCGAGCCCGAGAGCGACAGGATCGTGGCCCAATGGTCCGAGGACGTGGAGCTGAGAACATTCGAGAGGCTGAGGATGGTGTCCCAGTGGGTCTTCGAGGTTGTACTCAGCGATCCCGACAGGCTCAGCACGGTGTCCCAGTGCGTCTTCGAGGTGGTGCTCAGCGAGTTCGATAGGGACAGGATCGTCGCCCAGTGCGACACCGACGTAACGCTCAACGAATCCGAGAGGCTCAGGATGGTGTCCCAGTGCGACACTGAAGTGGTGCTTAGCGAATCCGAGAGGGACTGGATCGTGGTCCAGTGGTCCGCGGACGTGACGCTCAGGACGTTCGACAAGGACAGGATCGCATTCCAATGCGACACCGAAGTCGTGCTGAGCGAGCTGGACAGGCTCTGGATGGTGGTCCAGTGGTCAGCCGACGTAATGCTCAGGACGTTCGACAGCGACACGATCGTGTCCCAATGGGCCTTCGAGGTGACGCTCAGGACGTTCGAAAGGCTGAGAATCGTGCTCCAATGGGACACCGACGTGGTGCTCAGGGCCCCCGACAGCGACAGCACCGTGTCCCAGTGCGACACCGATGTGGTGTTGAGCGACCCCGACATGCTCAGAATCGTGTCCCAGTGCGACACCGACGTGGAGCTGAGGGACGCCGACAGGCTTTGCAGCGTGTCCCACTGGGTCTTCGAAGTGGTGCTGAGCGAACCCGAGAGGCTCAGGATCGTGTCCCAGTGGTCAGCCGACGTAACGCTCAGGACGTTCGAGAGACTTACGATCGTGTCCCAATGAGCCTTGGACGTGACACTGAGAATGTTCGAGAGGCTCACAATGGTGTCCCAGTGGGCCTTCGAGGTGACGCTCAGGACGTTGGAGAGGCTCACGATCGTGTCCCAGTGCGACACCGACGTAATGCTCAGAGACCCCGACAGGCTCAGAATCGTGTCCCAGTGCGACACCGACGTCACGCTCAGAATGTCCGAGAGGCTCAGCATCGTGTCCCAGTGGGTCTTCGATGTGGTGCTGAGCGAACCCGAGAGGCTCAGGATCGTGTCCCAGTGGTCCGCGGACGTCACACTGAGGACATTCGAGAGCGACAGGATGGTGGTCCAGTGGTCCGCCGACGTCACGCGCAGGGATCCCGACAGGGATAGGATCGCATTCCAATGCGACACCGAGGTAACACTGAGGACGTTCGAGAGGCTGATAATCGTGTTCCAGTGGGAGACCGACGTGACGCTCAGGGCGTTCGAGAGGCTCTGGATGGTAACCCAGTGGTCCGCAGAGGTCACGCTCAGGACGTTCGAGAGACTCACAATGGTGTCCCAGTGGGAGACCGACGTGACGCTCAGGGCGTTCGAGAGGCTCTGAATCGTGGTCCAGTGGTCCGCCGACGTAATACTGAGGACGTTCGACAGGCTCACGATGGTGTCCCAGTGCGCCTTCGAGGTGACGCTCAGGACGTTCGAGAGGCTCACGATGGTGTCCCAGTGGGCGTGCGAGGTGACGCTCAGGACGTTCGACAGGCTCAGAATTGTGTCCCAGTGCGACACCGATGTAACGCTGAGGGAGTTCGACAAGGATACGATAGTATCCCAATGGGTAACCGATGTGTTGCTGAGGTCCACGAGGCTGGTGTACGTGTTGTACGACAGCGCGGAGACATCGAAGGTGTTGATGTCGTTCAGGCGGTCGCTGACGGTGAACGCGTAGTACGAGACCGACGAAATCGTGCTCCAGTGGTCCGTCGAGACCGTCGCGAGGGCCTGACTGGTGCCGTACGCGTAGCCCGAGAGGCTCACGACGTCCACGTAGGTTCCGTCCACGTTCGAGATCAGCCAGTGGCCGTTCAGATCGAGCTCGATCGTCGCGACGATGCTTCCGTTGTTCTCCACCTCGACACCGGCGCCCGTGTACACGACACCTCCCGCGTTGAGCGTGACCTTATGGTCCGACACGACGAGGTTCGCGGTCTGGATGCTCACCACGGTACCCGACAGGATGATCGTGTCGTTCGCGTTACCGATGACAATCGTCTGTGTGCCCGTGGGGGAACCGATCTGGATCGTCTGGATCGCACTGTCGTTTCCGAAGTACAGCGTGCTGGCCGCGAGATTGCGGTCGACCACGAACTCGAGCGAGCTCAGACGGGTGTTGTCGGCGTCCGACAGGCTCATGATCGTGTCCCAGTGCGTCTTCGAGGTGATGCTCAGCGAGTTCGACAGGCTCACGATCGTGTCCCAGTGGGCCGCGGAGGTCACGCTCAGGACATTCGACAGGCTCAGAATCGTGTTCCAGTGCGACACCGACGTGACGCTCAGGGATCCCGACATGCTCAGAATCGTGTCCCAATGGTCGGCCGACGTAACGCTCAGGACGTTCGACAGAGACAAGATCGTGTTCCAATGAGAGACCGACGTGGCACTGAGCGAGTCCGAAAGTGACTGGATCGTCACCCAGTGGTCCGCCGACGTGACACTGAGGACGTTCGAAAGGGACAGGATCGTGTCCCAGTGGGTCTTCGATGTGGTGCTCAGCGATCCCGACAGGGAGAGCAGGGTGGTCCAGTGGTCCGCTGACGTGACGCTCAGAACATTCGAAAGGCTCACAATGGTGTCCCAGTGCGCCTTCGAGGTGGTGCTCAGGACATTCGACAGAGACACAATCGTATCCCAATGCGACACCGAGGTGACGCTCATGATGTTCGAGAGGCTCAGGATCGCGTTGTAATGGTACAGCGACGTGGTGCTCAGCGATTCAGACAGCGACATCACCGTGTCCCAATGGGTCTTCGACGTCGTGCTCAGTGAGCCCGACATGCTCAGCACCGTGTCCCAATGAGTCTTCGATGTGGTGCTCAGAGAGTTCGACAAGGATACGATCGTGGCCCAGTGGTCCGCCGACGTGACACTGAGGACGTTCGACAGGCTCTGGATCGTGTCCCAGTGGGTCTTCGATGTGGTGCTCAGCGAGCCCGACAGAGACAGGATGGTGGTCCAGTGGGACACCGACGTGTTGCTCAGCGACCCCGACAGACTCAGAATCGTGTCCCAGTGTGACACCGACGTCCCGCTAAGGGACGTCGACAGACTCTGAATGGTTGTCCAGTGGTCCGCGGAAGTGACGCTCACAACGTTCGAGAGACTGAGGATCGTGTTCCAGTGGGAGACCGACGTCCCGCTAAGGGACGCCGACAGTGACTGGATCGTGGTCCAGTGGTCCGCCGACGTGATACTCAGGACGTTCGAAAGGCTGACAATGGTGTCCCAATGTGTCTTCGATGTGGTGCTCAGGGAGCTCGACAAGGAGACGATCGTCGCCCAGTGGTCCGCGGACGTGACGCTCAGGACGTTCGAGAGGCTGACAATGGTGTCCCAGTGAGCCTTCGATGTGGTGCTCAGGGAGCTCGACAAGGAGACAATCGTCGCCCAGTGGTCCGCGGACGTGACACTCAGGACGTTCGAGAGGCTGACAATGGTGTCCCAGTGAGCCTTGGACGTGACGCTCAGGACGTTCGAGAGGCTCACGATTGTGTCCCAATGGCTCTGCGAGGTGACGCTCAGGACGTTCGAGAGGCTCACAATGGTGTCCCAGTGAGCCTTGGATGTCACACTCAGAACATTCGAGAGGCTCACAATGGTGTCCCAGTGGGCCTTGGATGTGACGCTGAGAACATTCGAGAGGCTCACAATGGTGTCCCAATGGGTCTTGGAGGTGGTGCTCAGGGAGTTCGACAGCGACACGATGGTGTCCCAGTGGCTCAGCGATGCGATGTACAGGTTGCTGAGCGAGAGCCACGTGTTGTTGGACAGCGACGCGAGGTTATTCGAGAGCGACAGCTGGTACGTTTGTGCGGAGAGGATCGCAGTCTCGGCGTTCGAGATGTTTGTGCCCAGTGCGAGCACCGCGCCGGACGTCAGCGTGATCTGTGCTCCCGCGCTCACATACATGCGTGCGGTAGACCGGAGAATCATGCCGTCGTAGAAGCGCGTCTCTCCGATCATGTTCGCGCCCGTGTTGACCTGGAGGTTCTCCGTCTGAATGTTGGTGTACGAGTACGTGCCGGCGATCAGACTGTTCACAAGATTGGTGGTCGTGAAGTTGTTGTACGAGATCGCACTGATGCTCGTGGTGTACGTCCCGACCGTCTGGCTCAGTGTGTTCACGTTCGTTGACAGCAAGCCCTGCTGGTACAGAGCGAAGCTGAGCGAGCTCGCTTCCGTGTAGTTCGAGTAGCTAATCTGGGAGACCGCGGTGCTCATCTGGATAATCTGGTAGCTCATGTTGCTCAGCGACGCCACGATCGCGTTAAAGTCCTGTCCACCGATGGCGTACAGCTGGCTCGAGAGCGTCGAGATCGCGACGGTGTTGTTCGACACCAGGAACGAAATGTTCGAGATCGCGGTCCACTGCGCCTGCGAGGTCGACAGCAACGAGCTTGACAAGTTGTCCACGCGGGTCGAGATCTGGGTCACGGAGAGGCTCACGGTGCTGATGGCACTCCACTGCGACACCGACGCCGTGTAGGTCGCGAACGACACGGACGAAAGATCCGACTTGTTCTGACTGATCTGGCCCCACTGTACAATCGACGTCGCGTTCACGGTGCTCTCAAAGGCGGCGTTGGCAACCATGTGGTACGAGAGATCGCGCGACAAGTCCCGGATCCATGTGCACAGCTGTGTCGAAACGGCGTACAGCGAAGCCGACGTCGCCGCAAGGCTCAGACTGATGCTGCTCATGTAGTCCCAGTGGCTCAGACTGACGGTCCGCACGGTCGACGAGAGCGAGTCCAGACGGCCCGAGATTTCGTAGACGGAGAGGCTCACGGTGCTGATGGCGCCCCACTGTGCCACTGAAACCGTGCTGAGCCGGTTGGAAATCTCCGAGGCACTGAGAGACACGGTGCTCAGCGCGGTCCAGTGCGCCTGCGAAGTCGACAGCAACGCGCTCGACAAGTTGTCCACGCGGGCAGAGATCTGGGTCACGCTGAGGCTCACGTTGCTAATGGCGCTCCAGTGGTCCGTCGAAACCGTTTGGAGCCGTCCGGAAATCTCGGAAGCGCTCAGAGACACGGTGCTCAGTGCGGACCACTGCGCCTGGGACGTTGAGAGCAGCGAGCTCGACAAGTTGTCCACGCGAGCCGAGATCTGCGTCACGCTGAGGCTCACGGTGCTGATCGCGTTCCACTGCGCCACGGAAACGGCACTGAGCCGGTTGGAAATCTCCGAGGCACTGAGAGACACGGTGCTCAGTGCGGACCACTGCGCCTGGGACGTTGAGAGCAGTGAGCTCGAGAGGTTGTCCACGCGGGCCGAGATCTGCGTCACACTGAGGCTCACGTTGCTGATGGCGTTCCAGTGATCCGTCGAGACCGTCTGGAGCCGTCCGGAAATCTCGGTGGCGCTCAGGGACACGGTGGAGATCGCGGACCAGTGCGTCGCCGACGTCGACTCGAGGCTCCCCACACGGGTGCTCAGGGTCCCGAACGCGCTGTCGAGCGACACGACGGACATGGACGTGTTGTACAGGTGGTACGAAATCTGACTGATCGACGTTGTAATGTCCGCCAGGTTGCCGGTGCCGATCTGGTACAGCGAGAACGACAGAGACGAGATCTCGCCCGTGTGCACCGAGATGGTGTTCGAGAGATCGCGCAGGGTGATCGTCTGGCCGTCGGTGCCCTTGGCCACCCAGTTGCCGTCGTTGTTCACCGTGAAGTACGCGGCGTCCGAAACACCGTTCACCTCCACGATCATACCCGCACCGATCGCGTTCACACCGCCGACGTTCAGAGCAATGAACGGATTCGACACGTTCAGGTACGTGGCGCTAATGGCCACCGACGTGCCTCCGATGACGACGGTGTCCGAGAGACCACCGAGGTAGATGGTGTGCGGGCCGGCGTCGTATCCGATGTAAATATCACCGCCCACGTTCTCACCGATGACAATGTCAGCGCCGTTGCGGTGGATCAGGAAGCTGATCTCGGAGATCGCAAGGTCCTGCGTGGCCTGGGTCGAGTACGCGTAGTAGCTCAGTGTGCTCACGTCGTAGAACGTGTGAGACACGCTCAGGATCGTGCTGAGCAGCTTGGTCTCGTTGGTGTACACCTGCGAGCTCAGCGTGTCCGCGCGGGTCGACAGGTTCGTGATCGACAGGCTCATGTTCGAGATCGCGTCCCAATGCGAAACCGACGTTACACCGAGGCCGCTCACGCGGGTGCTCAGGTCGGTGATGCTGAGCGCGTTGGTCGAGATGGCGCTCCAGTGCACGCTCGAGATCCCCTCGATCGCCGTCAGCCTCCCGGAGAGGTCCGTGGCGCTCAGGCGGAGGTTCGAGATCGCGGTCCAGTGCGCGGCCGACGTGGCGGACAGGTCGTTGAGCGACTGCCTCGTCTGGTACGACAGAGACGACAGCGTGTCCCACTGGGTGGCCGACGTGTTGTTCAGGCTCGAGATCGCGTTCCAATGAGCCACCGACGTGTTCTCAAGGGAGTACACACGACCGCTCACGTCACCGACGGACACCTGAAGGGTTGAGATCGCGTTCCAATGGGCGACGGAGGTGTTTTCAAGGGAATACACACGGCCGCTCACGTCACCGACGGACACCTGCAGCGTCGAGATCGCGTTCCAGTGCGCGACGGAGGTGTTTTCAAGGGAATACACACGGCCGCTCACGTCTCCGACGGACACCTGCAGGGTCGAGATCGCGTTCCAGTGGGCGACCGAGGTCGTGCTAAGACGCGAGGACACGGCGGAGATGGCGTCCCAGTGCGAGATCGACGTGGTCTCGAGCGAATCCACGCGCGTCGACAGGCTCGACAGAGCGCCCCACTGCTGCGTAGATACGGTGTTGAGAGCACCCGAGAGGCTCAGAATCGACGCGTTGGTGCGATCGCTGAGGCTGAACACGCGCGCGCTGATCTCGGAAGCCGAGAGGCTCACGTTGGAAATCGCGTCCCAGTGGGACAGCGACGCGGTCTGAAGGGCGGTCACATCGGTGCGCAGGGTGGTCGCGCTGAGGCTCAGGATGCTGATGGCGGTCCAGTGTGTGCCGCTGGTGGTCTCGAGGGAGTCCACGCGCGCGTCGAGGCTCGAGATCGCGCCCCACTGTGTCGCGGAGGTCGTCGTGAGGCTGTCGACGCTCTGTTGGAGGACGTAGACGTCGTACGAGGTGGAGAAGAGGTTGTCGCTGACGGTCTGTGTCTGGAAGGAGACGTTGGAGATCGCGTTCCAGTGCGCGACGGACGTGGCGGAGAGGTCGTTAAGCGACAGCCTCGTGTTGTACGACAGATTCGAAATCTGTGCCCAGTGGTCCGCCGACGCGTGCGACAGCGCCGAAATCACGGTCCAGTGTGCCACGGAGGTCGCATTGAGATCCGAAATCGCGTTCCAATGCTCGACCGACATGCCGCTCAGACGGGACGAAACGGACGAAATCGCGGTCCAGTGGTCGGCCGACGCGGTCTGGAGCGCGCTGATGGCATTCCAGTGCGCCACCGACGTCTGATTGAGAGAATACACGGACGACGACAGATCTCCGACGCTCACCGTGGTCGTCGACAAAACGCCCCACTGCGCCACCGACGCCGTGTAGGTGCGGAAGGACAGACTGGACACGTCGCCCGCGCCCGCGACTCCGACGTTCTCGATCGTGTAGATGCGGCCCGAGAGGTCCTGGACGGAAAGGCTCATGGTCGACAGCACGCCCCACTGGGCCACGGACGCAGTGTAGGTGCGGTTCGAGAGGCCCGAGATGTTCGAGTCGTTGGTGACGTCGTAGTCCTGCAGGGTCTTGATGCGGCCCGAGAGGTCCTGGACGGAGAGACTCAATCCTGAAAGGATCCCCCACTGGGACACGGACGCGGTGTAGGTGCGGAATGAGAGACCCGAGACGTTCGCGTCATTGGTGACGTCGTAGTCCTGGAGGGTCTTAATGCGGCCCGAGAGGTCCTGGACGGAGAGGCTCAATCCTGAAAGGATCCCCCACTGGGCCACGGACGCGGTGTAGGTGCGGTTCGAGAGGCCCGAGATGTTCGAGTCGTTGGTGACATCATAGTCCTGCAGGGTCTTGATGCGGCCCGAAAGGTCCTGGACGGAGAGGCTAACGAGCGACAGGGCACCCCACTGGGACACGGACGCGGTGTAGGTGCGGAATGAGAGACCCGAGACGTTTGTGTCGTTGGTAACGTCGTAGTCCTGGAGGGTCTTGATGCGGCCCGAGAGGTCCTGGACGGAGAGGCTCAATCCTGAAAGGATCCCCCACTGGGACACGGACGCGGTGTAGGTGCGGCTGGAGAGGCTGCTGAGCGCGGCGGCGTCGAGGGGGTCGTACGTCTCGAGGGTGTAGATGCGGCCGGAGAGGTCGCTGACGGAGAGGGTGGTAGTCGACAAAATTCCCCACTGGGACACGGAGGCGGTGTAGGTGCGGCTGGAGAGGCTGCTGAGCGCGGCGGCGTCGAGGGGGTCGTAGGTCTCGAGTGTGTAGATGCGGCCGGAGAGGTCTCCGACGGAGAGATTG
>JACCEB012089779.1_pt1 | contig 16475 bp, 7 predicted proteins | sample 7454761 | NCBI WGS metagenome assembly JACCEB01 (sample SAMN15323454, study PRJNA562643) | freshwater metagenome | isolation source: river surface water | place: USA:Blue River Watershed | collected 2017-08-18 | reverse complement strand
CTCCTCCTGCTTGTTTTACAATTAAAGCACCTGCTGCTACATCCCACGAATTTAAACTGTACTCGTAAAAAGCATCAAATCTGCCACAAGCAACATACGCCAAATCTATTGCTGCAGATCCCATTCTGCGAATACCTCTACTATTAAACATTAAATCTTTTAATACTTTTAAATAGCCATCCATTTTATGGTAATCATAATAGGGAAAACCAGTTGCAAACAACGCTTCGGATATATTTTGAGTTTCGCTTACTTTAATTTCCTGATTGTTTAAATATGCCTTACTACCTTGCCAAGCATAAAAACATTCGTTTAAATTTGGCTCATAAATAACACCCACCACCACTTCGTTTTTGTGCATTAAAGCAATACTTATGCAATAATGTGGCAAACCATGGATATAATTAGTAGTTCCATCCAAAGGATCAATTACCCAATTGTACTCCTCACCTATTTTATCACTAAATCCTTCTTCACCAATAAAGCCCGCACCTTCTACCAAATCCCCTAAACTTTCCACAATCATTTTTTCGGCAGTTTTATCCACATAAGTTACCAAGGAATTTTTACTTTTCAATTCAACATCCTGTAACTTTAATTTTTTATTTTCTTGCAGTAAAAATTCTCCCACAACTTTAGAAACCTCAATCGTAAATTGAGTTATTTTTTGATAATCCATAATGTTAAAGTAAAAATTGCAACTAAATTAAATAAATTAAATGATTTAACCTGATTATTTAACGTAAGCTTTCGATTATTAACTAGCTATATAAATATTACCGAATGTAAGTTATAAAATTTATACAGAAATTATTTAAATAAAAATCTTTAAAAACTTAAATGGATTTATCAATATGGTATTAAAACATCTTTAAAGATAGCTAATATTAACTCCCATTTTTAAAATTTGATTGGAAGAATCGAAACTTGGTTTACCAAAAAAAACGAATTTTTTAATTTTGTGATATCTTTTAAGTGTAAACTGTATTATGGATTGAAAAGACTTAACCCTAAATTTAAATGGTATTATCAATAACATCCCCAATTACGAAATAAAAAAAGGGAGTTAACTAGCTCCCTTTTTGTTTAAAGATTTACTTATTTATTATTGAATAACAATTTTTTGAGAAGAATTATTTTGTGGGTTATGTAAAAAATAAATTCCTTTACTTAAATAAGTTAAATCTAAATTACCATTTCCTTGTAGGCTATAACTTTTAATTAATTTACCTGTAATATCACGTAAATCTAAATTAACCATGTCGCTTACTTGATATTGCACATTACCATTACTTGGATTAGGATATAAATAATTTACAGCTTGATGAATAGGTTTTGTACTTACATAATTTCCATCAAAATCACATTCAGCAAAAATTGTTGTTAAACGTAAACGGCTATTTTGATAAAAACAATCTACATGAACACTACCATTGGAAGGAAGTTTAAATTTTTGAATTCCTACACCTTGATGATACTCAACATCGGCATATAATGATGTAGAATTAGGAAAAGGAACTTGTTTAGTTTTATAAATTCTTAAACTACGATTACTCCAAGCAACATTAGTTACTGATACAACAGTATCTACTTGGAATGTAGAGTTGCTCCAACTTTGTAAATTCCAAAATAATTTAAACTGCCATGGATACCATCTCACGGTATCACCCACTGCTAAATTTCGTAATCTTTTCATCCCGAATGTTTGTTGTTGTGGTGTAATTACAAAAATACTATCCAAGACATCATCTTCCCTGAAACCTGCAAAAAAGCTACCGTTTAAAGTAATTTTAGTGTATGTTTTTCCATTAATTACAGTATCCACATTAAAAACATACTCGTTAAAACTACAATTAAATGATGTTACACAAGTTTGTAATTTTTTGTAGGTAGGAGCCCAAAATTCGAAATTATCATTATTTTGCGCAAATGAATTTGCTACCATACATAGCATTAAATAAAGTGTAAATTTTTTCATGATTTTTTGATTTTAAATTATTAAATAAATGTTTAAAATAATTTGTAAATATACAAATTAAAATACAAGATAAGAAATTAATATTATTATTTTATAAGTTGTAATTTAAATTTTAATATTAAAATTTAAATTAACACTAGGGAAACATTAAAAAAATATTTATCTACAGTTAAAAAAGTGAAATTTACAACTTAAATACCCCACTTTATTTTACTAAATTATTATAAAATAAAGTGCTTTTAAACGTTACAAATGTTTTAATCTTCTCATAAAACAAATGGATTATACGGATTTTATTTTTTGTATCTAAAAGAATATTGCAATGGAATCCTCTTAATAGTAATCGAATCATTAACTATTGCATAAAAATCTATAAGTTCTTCGAGTTGTTCATTTAAAAAATCATCATATAAATTTGAATCTTCTGTTTTATGATTAATATTTTTGTTTCTAAATGAATTTAAAATCTTAATGAAATTTGGAATTGAATCAAAAATGCAATACAAATTATTACTAATAAAATATTGACCTTCCTCAACTTCACTTAAAGAATAATTATAACAATAATCTATAAAATGCTCATTTAATATAAAATTTCTCATGAAATCTTTGACTTCATTTGTAGGAAAAAAATAAACTTCATTTAAGGTAGGATTTCGAACATTTTCTTCGATAAATTTATCATTACCTAAATACTCAAACCTTTGACGGCAATTCATAAAAAGATCAAATAAACTTTTATCTAGTTTTTTAATTCTCTTTTTATAATCGAATAAATATTTCTTTGTTAAACTATAAATTTTATTTTCTTTTATAGGTAAATAATTCGAAAAATCATTTTCCACATTCCAAAATAAAAACCGACTATGGTATAAAAAAGGAAAATCTGCATTATCAAACAATGAAAATATAAAATCTTCATACAAACCTTCTTGATTTTTGTAAAATTTTTTCACTATATATTCTAAAGACAATACTTCAGCTATTTTAATTTCGGCAATATCAATAAATTTATTATTCCCTAAAGGATAACTTGCTAAATAAAATAAACTTGATATTTTGTTTTGAAAACTTTCTCTATCTTCAACTTTAAATCTTAACAACTTATTTTCTAATTCTTTTACTTTTTTAAAATTTATAGAATTTGGGTTATCGAATTCATATATCCACTTTTTAATTTGATTTTGAAAACTAATAAGTTCCTTTTCAAAAGCTATTTCAAACTCTTCATTAGAAATCGAATTTTCTTCAAGCTGAAATTGAAAATATCTATAAAATCTATTAGGCCAAATTATAGAATCTTCGGTGTAAGTTTTATTAGTAGAAATCAAACCAAATAATACATTAAGTAATTTATAAATTTTATTAGATTCAATCTCACTAATTTTATTCCTTTGTAAATTAGTATTTAAAACATCCATAAATAATGGTCTAAAATTCAATTCATCATCTGCATGTTTAATATTATTTGGTTTGAAATTTTTTAGCTGATACTTTTCGAGACTTTCATTATATTTTTTGGGCTCAATAAATAATTCTTTATTATATCCTATTAATAAATAAATTTGATAGTAATTTAATCGAAGAATTTCAATATGCAAAAAATCTAAAACACTCACATCATCTTTAATTTGCATATAATTAATTTTAAAACTATTAATTAAACACACAACATCTCTTTTATTTTTAATCCAATCACTTAAACAATCAAAATTAGAATTTCCTCGATTAAAAGATTCAAGTTCTTCTTGATTTTTTAACGATAAAATTTCCTTTAACTGATTTAAAAAATCTGTAATTAGCTTTTTGTTATTGATAGTAGGCAGTGTAATTTCCAGTTGAAATATTTTTTGTAAATAAAGTTCGCTGTTATCTATATTCATTTTATCGAGTGCGGAACTTACATAGGATTTGTCGTAGGCAACTACAAAAAATAAATTAGGGAAATTTGCTGTGTTGCGTATGAGTTTTAGAACTTGGAAAATCTCTTTATTTTCTAGTCGGTCAATATCGTCAATAAAAATCACCACCTTTTTGTTACTAGCTATTAAAACATTGCTAATATCCTCGAAAAGTTTAGCAATGCTTGTTGGTGGCATAAAAAAATGTTTGATAAACTCTATAAAATTTTTCCAAGAACCATTATGTCCTAATAAATGATGTGTATAAGAATTTAGTTTTAATTTAAACTTTATATCGGGAATGTTATTGGATAAATCTTGAAAAAAATCGTCGACTAAAGTTTGTTCATCTTTGGCAAACCATGGTTTAAAATCCATGACGATTAAATTTTTTGCATCGAATTTTAAATCTTCAAAATTTTCCTTATCCTTTAGTTCCGCTTTCATGAAATTAAAAAATGAAGTTTTTCCATAACCCCATGAAGCATTTAAACCAATAGCAAAAGATTGATTAGATTGTGTTTTTAAAATCCATTGTACTATGTTTTTAGCATGTTGAGAATAATTTAAATTGTCTACTTCTACAGGTGCACCATCTGATAATCCTTCGTTTATAACTTCACTTTTTTTATTGTATAAAAAGAGAAAAACAATAAATATTAAAATAATATCTAAAACTCGAAAGAATGGTAATTTGTTAAACTCTAACAAATCATCCTTTCTATAAAAACGATAAACTACATACAATAAAGTTGTTGTGATATAAAAAAGTTTCCAGTATTTATTTTTAGGTATAGAATATCTTTTACATAGTAAAACATAAATCAATACGAGTATTAAAATCAATACTGCAAAATCCTTGGTTGGATGCGGATTAAAATAAGGGAAATAATCATACTCCCCTTTAAAAAAAGCCACTAACTCCTCCCAAATAAATAAAAGTGAAATTGCTAAAAAAACAATTACCCAAAAATTTGGTAAAGTTTTAAGTATATTATCACTCCACATTTTTTTTTCATTCGAAAAATTAAACTTCTTTAATTTATCGTGAAAACAAATCCACCTCTGTTTTAGAGGTGAATAAATGGTTGATATAATTTTTTTAAAATAAAACATCATCTAGAGATTGTACTCCTGGGATACACACCCAAACAGTATTTGTATAATTTATACTTTTATGTATTTGCGTAACATTTAACGTAAATGTTGGATTAGGATTGATTAAAGCTTGTTGTATTTGCGATAACGAAGGTAATTGAATTGTACAATAATTTTTATCCCCTAATAAACCATCTTCATCTATATGCAAATGATTATCTTGAACATGAACGCCTTGCCATTTATTTAATGTGAAATTATAAGTGAGCTCGGCAAAAATATTCCAAGAATTATTAATATATTGAGCAGATAAATCGTTGCGTAACCCAGTGCCATCTAATTCAAAATTTTTATTTGGCACATTAATTAAAAATTGAAAGATATGCAACTTATCTTTTTTATCCATTAAACCCAAAATGGCATTGTTTATCTTTTTTTGCACAAACAACCAATAAGCTGTATCCTTCCAAAATCCAATACCATCTTTAACAACATCATTAATACGATTACTTAATAATTTTAGACCTTGTTGCAAATCCTTGTTATAGTTTTCCCAATCGTTAAAATCCTCGTAATCGGTTAATTCTTTATGAGGTATTAAATTAACACCTTCTTGTTGCAACATAAATTCCACACACCATTTGGCTAATTTTACTTCGTAGATACCCGGTATTGGTGAAGTAAAACCTCCAAAAGCCTCCACTAAACCTCCTGGTAAATCAATTTTTTCGATATTACCTTTGGCATTTAATTTAATGGGAGCAATAGCAATTAATTTAGCATTTTCCCTTTTGCGAGAAACTTGCATTAATTGATCCAACTTTAAAAACATTAATAACTTTAACCAATCCTTAGCATGCGGACTTTTACTTGGCGATTGTAATTTTAAAAAATCTTCGATTTGATATAATAAATCTCCATAATCCTTACATTCCTCTACTATTATTTTTTGTAGTTCGCCTTTTATAGATAAATTACCTGTAGGGATAAGTTCATCTTTTATAGAACTATTTAAATCTGTTTGAATAGAGTGTATTAAATTTTGAATTAACTCGTCCTCGGGTGAAATTTGATTAAAAAATGAACTAATAATATTACGCGCTTTGTTTCGATGATCGAATTTTTGAAACGATGCAAATATTTTATTATTTTCGTTTGAACGCGCCTGATGAAAAATCATACCAAACAAACTTGCCACTTGCGGAGCTAACCTATTTAATGTGTTTAATTGCTTAAAATCAAATTTATTTCCTAAATCGAGCATAGAAGCATCATCATATCCATATTGTTTATGAATTTTAAGCTCGAAGTTTTTAGATTTCCCTCCAACAATTGGATCTACAAAAATAATTCGTCTATCGAAATTACGATTATCTTCTTTAGCATCTAAAAAAGAAGCCATTTTAAAAGCCTCGCGAATAGGTTCGTTGTTAAAAGTACCTCCATCCACATATGTAAAAGGATATTCGGTACGATTTTGTTCCTCCAGTTCCTTTGGCCAAACACTTTTAGGATATTCGTATTTTTTACGTTTTAAAACAACTGGCTCAAAAGCTAAAGGAAAACCTCCACAAGCGATAGACGTTGCTACAATTTTACTCCATGCTTTTTGAGTTTTAAGCTCCCCTATTACACCATCTTTTTCCTCACCTAAATGATACCTAACCCATCTTTCGGGAAATCCATCATCTAATTTAAGTTTACCAACATTTAAGTTTTGTTGGCTATTGATATCATAAAAATGTAAATCAAAAATTCGCATTTCTTTAAATTCGCTTGATGTAAATCCATCCTCTAAACCAGGATTATTTATATCTAAATCCGAATATTCTTTACGCGCATCGTATGTAATTGGAGTTAAATTAGATAAAGTTGAACCAAAAATAACTCGATTAGCTAAAATTCTTTTATTAGAAAAATTAAAATCCTTTGCACTTAAAACACTTTGTAAATTAAAATATTTTTTAGCGATATCCTCTACAGCATCTCGATTTAATAAACTGGCTTTATATTTTAAATTATCCCCCGATAACAATTTATCTAAACTTATTTCGTGCACCCAAATTTTTTCCTGAACTAATTTTACAACCTCGGCAGCAATAATATCTTTTTGTTTGCTATCGCTCCAAGTACTAAACTCTGGAAATTCTTTTTTTACGTTTTCGGTAGCTTGTGGAATAAACTCAGGAAGAGGATGGGCTAACGTTCGTAACATAATAGCTAAAGACATCGACCCAGCACTTGCACCACTAAAAACATCAATTTCAACCGAATCGTAATTTACTTCCTCACCATTATTATCAGTATATTTTCCATAAGCAACACATTGTTTTATAGTTTCGGCAAGGGCTGCCCCCGAAAAAGTTCCCAACGATACCCCTCCGCCCATTGCGAAGCCTAATTTTAATCTTTTTCCCATAATTATTATTTAACAAAATCCTTAGAAACCCATCCCGTAGTTACTATCTCTATTTTATACCAACCATTTTTTTCTTCTAAAATAGTTACAGATTTTCCTTTTTCTAATTGCTCCGGAAAACGTTCATTTTCGGCACCTGGACCTTTACGAACATTTAATTTTGCAGCTGTAACAACTCCAGATTTAGGAAAACTAGGTTTTTTATCCGAACTCCTGTCGTTATTTATTAATTTTAAACGAAATTGGTCCAAGGGAAAAGCTGGACCGGGGTCAATTTTTCTACCAGGTGAAATTTCTTCGTGACCTAAAATAAATTTAATACCATACTGCTTTACCAATAGTTCGCATAAATTATAACAAGCCTCTATTTGTTCTTGAGTGTAATTATGCCAATATCTTGGTATACTCTCATTTTGATGCACTCCAAAAAAGACTTCTTCCTGTGGATAAGATTTTTTAAACCATGAGGTATAAAGATTACCAGATTTCTCTAATAAACCTGCATTATCTAACTCGATTCCAATACTGTAATTATTTAAACCTTTCCTGTTTTGATGTTGTGATTCCCCCGCATGCCATGTGATAAAATTAAATGGCGCTAACTGATAAATTTTACCATCTCTACCAATAACAATGTGCGCCGAAGCCTTCACTGATTTATTGGTTAATGAGTTTATTGATGATTGCGCATTAGAGCCAGCGGTGTAATGAATTACTATTGTATCCAAATTTCCTTTTTTAAACTCTCCACTTGTATTAGGTGTTTGCTGAAAAACTATATTTTTCCCTTGTAATAAATTATTTTTTATTTCCATTTTTTAAAATTTAAGTACAAACTAATCTACCAGAAAAATTTTTAAAATACAGATAATTACAACCTGTAACAATGTAATTATTTTAACTAAACTAACTCGATTTACTTAACTAATTCATCCAATTTTAAAATCTCCGAATTTAATTTAGGTTGTTTTATGATTTCCTTTTCAAACACTTTATTAAACAGCTGAATCAAAAGAATTTTTTGATTTTCATTAGTGGTTGATGGGGACTGTAATAACATCGTAATAATTTCCAAAAACAAGTATATTTTATATACATCTGTGATTTTAATTAATCTAAATAACCATAAAAGTATATTGATTACAACAAAAAAAACTACTATAACAGAAAGAGAAACAACAAAAATGATATAGAAATTTTTCCATAAACCACCCATTGATTCGATATAATTTGGAATAACTAAATGATATTCGTCGTACAGCGATTTTAATCCCCACCACATAGCTAAAAAAACAACTAATAAAAAGAAAATATTTAATACCCTAATACTAAACTTTTTAAATAGTTCTTTAATTTTCTTTTGCGTTTCACTTTCTTCGGTTTCCCAAATTAAGTTTAAAGTTTTTTTTACCGAATCTTTGAGGAATTGAATACTTCCATCAATATCCGATGATACAGCATAAACAATAAGTACTGCTATAATTAAAACTATTATCCACATTAAAGTCCTACAAGTTATTATACAATATATTTAACATAGATTTTACCACAGGAGTTTGATCAAAAACTTCATTTTCAACCCCTTGTTCATCCAAAACAAAATAAGAAGTAGTAATTTTATGATTTATATCTTCCCCATTTTCATTTTGAAAAACCACTTTTTCTAAATTAAAAAAACTTATCATTTTTCCAAATGTAGCAGGAGTCATAAAAGTTTTATTCCACAACAAATCTTTTATTTCACCTATACTTAAACTAAAAGTTTCAAATTGAATTTCTTCTCCCGAAATATTTTTTATTTTACTTACCATAACTTTATTTTTAATCGTTTATAACTTCTAAAGAAACATTTAATTTACCCACAGCATCTAAAAAACTATTATTATTAGGTACGTTAGTAAATTGCAAACCAATCATATCACCAGCAGATAGAGTAATATTATCACTTTCTAAATTTTTCACACAAGATTGGAAGGAGTTATTGGATAAATTTGTCCAAACACCTACATTTCCAATTTGTACCAAAGGTACATCTATAGTAGCGATTAAAGTTCTCGTGCTATAATTAGCTTTAAATAATTGTAATCTGATAGAAATATTATTTTGATTATTAGTAGCAAATCCACTAGTTGCTGCATTTGCTAAATTTACCCTTATTGAAGCTAAAGAACAATCATTATGTACAACATAAGGATCAATCATACCCGAATTAAACCCAGGATCGCCAGGATCCGTTGTTGCCTTTCCAGTACCACTAGTTTTAAATAATTTACCAATATCGCTACTCGCTGTACCAGTCATTGAAAAATGGAAGTATTCTTTAGTAACAGAGGCTACATTTGGTGTTGTTTGCCACGTAGCATTTCCATTAGCATCAGACGTTAATACTTTTCCTATTCCTTCACCAATCCCCTCAAATTTCAAACTTCCATCTACATGAAATTTAGCAGAAGGTTCTGTATTTAAACCTATATTACCATTACCTAAAAAAGTTGCTATTGAATTTACGCCATTATCTATAATAAACTTATTTGTGCTTGCGACACCATTTAAACTAAATTTTCTAACATCACTTGTTGAAACTAAATTCGAATTTGACAAGTTCAAAATTTGATTACTCGACTGGTTTAAAGCAATAATTTGCCAATTACTTTGTGCATAAGATGTACGTTGAACAATGTAAAAACTATCTGCTAAACAAACAAAATTTACGCCTGCATTAGTTTGTGTGTTATCTGGTAAAAGAACTGTTATACCTACAGAAATATTTAGCATTATTCTACCTTTAATAAAAAATACATTTAAAGGATTAGAAACAGCACCCAAATTTAAATCTCTTGTTGGACTTCCAGAGTTCACAAACAACATTCCTGCATCTTGTGCTGTAATATTATAACCGCTCGTTTCATTGATGATATCTTTAAAAACATTTATGGAAACATCACCTGTACCAGTAATATTATTTCCATTTATAGTTTTAAAATCTAATGCTGGTTTATTTTTGATAAAAGCATCCGAGTTTACATTTGCTTCATCCCAATCAGCTTGAACATTATTAAAATTACCTAAATTTGATACCCCTGTTGCAATATCCCCCAAACTAGTTTTTTTAGTTTCGGTACCTTGTACAACTGCAAATTGATCATTAGCTCCTAATGCATTTGCCTGATTTAATTCTGAAATTTTTTTATTAGCCATCTTATAAAATTTTTAGAGTTTTTTAATTTATTAATTTTCTTCTTCTTCACCAATATAATTTAGTTCATATTGATATAAAAAGCCATCGGGACATTTATCCGTATAAAGTGTAATGTTAATCGTGAAAAATCCGTTAGTATTATCCTCATTCAATACTAAATCACCCTCACCATTTACAAAAGTTACAGAGCCATTTATAGAATTTATAGGTTTATTAAACACATTACCTAATCCATCTGTAAGTTCAATATCTAAATAATCAAACAACTGTCCGTTGGGAACCTCAACAATATTTGTAAAAGTTAACGATGTAGGATATAATTCATCAACAGATTCACTAATTAAAGGCGATATAGCAACATTATTTCCATCCACAAAATCAACAATGTTTTGTAAATTCATTAAAGCATTTATAGGTCCATAATTTAATACATAATTAAACAAAACACCATTTGGAGCTAAATCTGTAAATACTTTAATTTTTAAATTATACGTGATATTTAAAATTGAATCATCAACTTGAATTCCATCTAATTGATTAAAAGTAACCGAACCATTTTGAGGTAATAATTTAGTAACCGAGTTTTCTAAACTATCCTCAATAGTTACTTCTATTTTATCAAAAGTATGCCCCAAAATCATTTCACCAAATTTATCCGTAATGGTAATTGTTCCTGGATTTTCAAATGATGGATCAATAAACATACTACTCTCTGGAATAAACGAATGATGTTCATCAGTAATTTCAATAAAATCAAGCATTTGTTCTAATAAATCATTCGCACCAGTAACAACAGTTATAACATTTTCGGTTAAATTTAATAAGCCCGATGAATTTTCAACATCAACCTTAAATCTATGATAAATTTTATTTTCATCCTCATCAAATCTATCTAGGGCATTATTTAAATTAAATTCTAAAACAGAATTGTTATCTCTATTGATTTCACCTAATTTTTCCCAATTTCCAATTTCATTCATTTTATAAATTCGGTAAATACCATTGTGCACCGTTTTTTTCCATGAAAGTTTTACATTTTCATACAATTGTTCATCCACCGAAATTTCACCAGTAATTTTTAAATTAGGCGGTAAAGGATTAAACTCATCTACTAAGTTGGCTATTAACAATTTAGAGGGTTTACTTGGAGCTAATTCTGTAACTAAAATATCATTATCCAAATATTCAACCTCTCTCAAAGCTACAATCCTGTAAAACAAAGGTTCTCCATAAGGTAAAAATTCTTCCCCTTCAAAATCATCTTTAATTTTTATGATATTATCTTCTATTTCAAACAATTCCTCATCCGAAAGCAGAATTGTTTTTACCAATTCCATACTTCTCGGACTCAAAGTATTGTTAACCAAATTTGTTCTGTAAATAGCAAATCCAGCTATTTTTTCAAACTCAGGATAAGCCGTTAATTCAAAAATTATTGATGGATTAACACCATTTACAACATCCGATAATTGCGTAGTTACTTTAACAATTTTAGGCTCTGTAGCAGGTGTGGTGTTAATTAATTGAATCGGACCTGCAATCGGACTAATTTCACCCATTTTCATTTGAGAGCTAATTTCTCTTCCCAAATAAAAATATGCCTCATCCGCCGAGCCCTCCAAAGTAAAATCAGTAAACTGTAATTTATACAAAGCATCGTTTAATTTTTTAACCATCGGTGCGGGGTCAAAATCTGGATGAGTTGGAGGTAAAACATTTCCTTCACTATCTCTAAAAACTTGTTTTTTATTTACAGGATTATAATCATTTCCTTTAATAAATTCCCATAAAATAGCTTGTTCACAAATTGGCGTAAAAGCTAAAATTAAATCTGTACGAGCCTTTAAATACAAACTACTATTTCCTACTTCTATCGTACCTGCATCTTCTTCATTTTCAAAAAGCGATTTTTTATCAGGATTAGGAAAAGAAAAATCATTAAAAACTCCAAAAGTATTACTTCCAACAGGAGGATTTTCAGGGTCATCAAAAAACTCTAATAAATTTCTCCACCTCGAAGTATAAAACTCATCTTTTGTTCTATGAGGTAATTGATTTAAAATAGCATAAATAGTATCTTGCTCGTATAAGGCACTTAAAATGGATCTTTCATTGGCTCTAAAAAACACAACCGAAAAAGGTTTTTTATCAAATTCAACTGTAAAAGTATAAGTTGATTTATCGTAAAAATCTGGACGAGTAGCATACAAAGGCCCCAAAGGCATTTGCGGAATTCCCGGCTCTGTTAATTCTCTAGCAAAAATAATTTGAGCAGGCGACAAATTCGACGTATAATTTTGTCCAATACTTTTACTTCTAACCGCTAAATAAGTACTTCTTATTCCTTCATCTTGCGAAGGTAAGATACTAAATTCGTTAAAATTAGCCGTATTATCTACATATAAATACATTTTGTATCCTGGATAATAATTCACTTTAAATCCAATACCTGTTTTAACCTGATTATCTTCAACACCTTCACCGTCAAAAGCAGGATTGTAAGCATAAACAATTAAATTATCATTTGTACCTACATTTTCAATTTTAATAACCTCTAAAGGAATTTTATCAAAAACAGGGTTAGCTCCATCACTTTCAATAATTTGCGGAACTCTAATTACACCACCCTCCCAAAAAACAGGATTGGTATTACCACTTTGAGGATGTTGATTTAATGTTAACGAAAACTCTATTTTATATACCCCTAAATGTTTATTGATAGTTTGTCCGGGATTTTCAGGATCATCAACCGTTTCATACTGTACCGTAATAGTAGCATTATTATCCCAAATACCTCTTAAAGTTTTTGTTTCGGTTTCACCCTCAGGATTAATTTCAATTACCTCCTCCACAGGCAACCAATTGTCTCCAATCTGTATAGTAGCAGACAGTTTTTGAGGTAAAGTACCATTAGAAGTTGAACCCTCATGCCAGTTATTTGCCGATGCCATATTTTCAATAGCAGTAAAATAACTACCAATCACGTTTTGCGGAATAATATTTTTGTAAACTACCGTATTAGTAGTTTCATTTAAAGGCGTTTTTTGTTTTTGAATATACAATTTAAATTGAGGTCCCTCATTTGTGCCACCCACCAAAATATCAGCTATAATGTATTTTTCTTCTCCAATTACCAAAACACCACCTTCGTAATTGCCATATAAAGCCACATCCATTTCGGGCGATATAGTTTCCCCATTACTTGTTTGTGTAAAAGCTCTTGTAGTAATTGTAAAAAAATCATCATCATTTACAATTAAATCCTTAACAGCACCTTTAACACTTCTAGGTTTGGTTCGTCTAAAAAACAACTCTACCGTATCCCCAAATTCCCAATTTAAAGTATTTCTGTTGTAATACCCATAAGCACCATCATGTAAATGATTATAATTAAAAGTTACTCTAACTAAAGTTTTATCATTGTAAATATTAGCCTCCAATAAATTTTGTTCTGACAAAGTGGTAAAATATCTTGGGGATTCTTTTTGAATAAACTGTACTTTAAACTGAGTAGGCGGAATTAAAGTATTTTCAGATACAAATTCGGTAAAGTCCGTAGCAACCGAATTTCCTAATTCCGATGCTCTACTAAACCAGTTAACACCATAAGATGAATACACATGAATTCCCGGATTGGTTTCTTTATGTATATATACAGGATTATTATCATCCCTTATTGGCAACAAAATTGTTTCACCAAAACCTTCCGTATCTGTATAATTTGCTTCATGTAACAATTCTGGATTTACCCAACTATCCCCAAATAATTTGTATTCAATCCCCATCATCACAGCCTCTGTTTTGTTACCTAAACAAAATTCAACAGGAGATTCGTAAAACTCTCCTAAAGCTGTTTCAAATTCACTTTCTTCAGCAAATAACTTAATATATCTAGCCTTATGATCCAAAGTATATCCAGTATGATTACCATTTTCATCTAATTGAGTAATTGTAATTGGCTTATCAGAACCATTACTCACTTCTAAACCATAAGCTACTTCTTTTAAATTAACCCCATAAGGTAATTTATCATTTAATTTAGAAGTAGGCGGAGTCATAAAAAAATGTTCAACTCTTCTAGCCCCATTACCATCTTCTAAATCTGCTTCCGTTACATAGTGCATTAAAAACACATATTGATTTTCATCCAATTCCGTTGTATTACTATCAATAGTACCTAAACCCAACATTCTGGCTACATGATAATCAACAGATGCAATGTTTAATAAATCCAAATACGAAACTTTAATAGCATCATTTTGTAAACCACCATCTTCAGGTAGTAAGTCTAAACCTCTAGGATTAGCAATAGTATCGTTTGATAAAGCAATAAAATTTTCCACCCCTGTTTTTAACCCACCTTCTACATTCCATTTATCAATATAATTTTGAGTTTTTACAAAAGCGCCTTGATTATATTTTGGCCAAGTGCCATTAATAGTAAAATCCGATATTTTTTCAAGCGCATCAAAAACAATCTGATTGTTTATAGATAAAGAATAAGCACCTAAATTAGTCCAAAAACTAGCCTCATTTATACCTTCATAAAAATCTTTATAGGTTTCCACTTTTATTTTTAAAAGATTAGCATCTTTAACTGTAAAACGAACCGAGGTCATGTTTTCAGCCTGAACTCTAATTCCCGAAAAAGGAGAAAAAGTAGATTCATAAAAAGCCAAACTATCTATACCAAAATCATTTCCTCCAAAAGCCAATTCAGAATTTGTGATCCAAATTGTTACCGATGTATTATTTCCTACGTTAAATGTTTCTTTTAAATTAATCCATTTAGCAGCCGGAAATCCATTCATATCCAAGGTGAAAACTAAAACTTCATTAGTTTGTTCTAACTGGACATGTAAATTTAATTCGGCAGGAAAAACAGCAATTAAATTAGTAAACCAGCCTTCAAAAGTAAAATCTTTATTAACTCTAACAGGAATGTTACGTTGTTTCCAAACTACTTGATCAGCCGATGTACTACCATCCACAACCATAAATTTACTACCTCTAAAAGGTTTTCCTTGCCAAGATCCTCCATGTAAGCTAGCGTTTCCTGTAATGGCAAAATAACCTGGTCCTGAGAAATTTGCCCCATCAATATAATCCGTTTCAAATCCAATACTTCCTTCTTCAAATCCTGGATTTTTCAATAAATTACTACCAATAAAACCTCCTTCATTAATTAAAATCCCTTCAAGAGCTTCAGTTTGTATAAAATCCTCATTTTCTGCAATTAACAAATCATCACCACTTTTAGCTTGTGCATCAATAATATCTAACGCATTGTAGGTTTTTCTACACGATATAAATTTTTCCCCTAACGGAGTATTTTCTCGTTTAGAAATGGCTTCTGTTTTAATAATGGTTGTTTCCAACTCATTTTCAATTTCAATTTCAGCTGCAAAAAACAATTCATCTTTAGCTTCCACTTCTAATAAACCTTCGCCATATTCCGTTAAAAAATTTGTAGGATTAGTTAATGGATTTACTGTAATAGCATCATAAGCATTTACATCTTTAAAATGTAAGTAAATAGGTGTTAAATTTTCCGTAACATACACCCAAATTCTTTTATCATTACGACTGATAACTTTAGATGGAATAGTTTCTGCAACATTTATAATAGTTTGAAATTTTGTGTTATAAGGCACTTTATACACTCTTACAAAATCATCATTTCTATTAAATAAATGATTAGTAGTAGAATTATTACCTTTAGGTAAATGATTTTCTCCTAATGTATTTAAAAAAGCCCATCGTAAATGATACCCTTCAACCGTTCCATCATTACCAGTTGATCCAGCCGATTGTAAATAAACATGCGGACTTTGAATTACTTTTTCTCCAGTTACATTAATTTTCATTTTTTCTTTTTTT
>JACCEB010225837.1_pt1 | contig 16499 bp, 13 predicted proteins | sample 7454761 | NCBI WGS metagenome assembly JACCEB01 (sample SAMN15323454, study PRJNA562643) | freshwater metagenome | isolation source: river surface water | place: USA:Blue River Watershed | collected 2017-08-18 | reverse complement strand
TTCACGAAGGCCCCGCCGCGCAGCACCCCTTCCGTCCCGAAGATCTCCAGGTGACGGCCTTCGTCGAACGCGGTCATCGTGAACGTCGCCGTGACCTGGCCGGCGAAGCGGGCGGCGACGACCTGGTGGTCCACGACGTCGTTGTCGCAGCGGTAGACGCAGCGGCCCCACGGGCTCGTCCGCAGCCAGGCGAAGACCTCCGCGTCGCTGGCTTCCTTGGCCCGGTCGTGGACCATCGCCAGCCAGCGGCGGCCTTCCGGGCGGGCGTAGCGGTGCGCGTCGTAGAGGCAGTCGGCCGCCGCCGGGCAGCCGTCGGTGCACCGGGCCGGGGCGCCCGCGGGCGCGCGGGCCGCGGTGAACTGCGTCAGGCCGCCATGGGAGGAGATGGCCTCGCACGGCCGGTCGATGAGCCAAGCCAGCAGGTCCATGTCGTGGCAGCTCTTGGCGAGGATCATCGGCGACGACCGGGCCTCGACCGACCAATGGCCGCGCACGAACGAGTGCGCCTGGTGCCAGGGCTGCACCCCTTCGATGAAGTTCGCGGAGACGATCTCGCCGATGGCGCCGGCCCGGAGCAACGCGTGGACCTGGGCGTAGAAGGGCGTGTAGCGCAGCACGTGGCAGACGACCACCCGACGGCCCAGCCGGCGGGCGGCGTCCCGGACGGCCAACGTATCCTCGAGCCGGTGGGCGATCGGCTTCTCGAGCAGGAGGTCGCACCCGAGCTCCATGGCCCGGATCGCATGTTCGCGGTGCTGCGCATCCTGAGTGCCTATGACCACCACGTCGGCGGGGCGGCCGGCGGCGAACATCGCCTCGGCGGAAGCGAAGGCGCGGAACTCCCCCGGGGACTGGGCGTGGGCGCGGATCGCGGCGACGCGTTCCGGAACCGGGTCGGCTGCGGCCACGAGGGCGAACTGGTCGGGCATGCCGGCGGCGATGGCGGCGTAGGTACGCGCACGTGAGCCGCTGCCGCAGAAAGCCAAGGAAAGTCGTCGCATGAAGAGGGTAGGGTAGGTAGGGGCCCTTGCCTTGCAAGGCCATGACTGGGTGGGGTTTGCGGGGTATTTACCCGGGGCCACGAAGATGCCACTTGCCTTAGTTCAAATTTAATTGAAACTTACTTCGCCCCTAGGCAGCGCGATGAAGTCCCCCGCCAAGAAACCTACCGTTGCCCGCCGCCGGCCGAACGCCCATCGCCTTGCGCCGCACGAGATCGAACTGGGGGACTTTTTTGTCCAAATGGCTGGTATTTTGGGCGTTCCGCGCTCCGTGGCGCAGATTTACGCCCTCCTGTACGCCGCCCCCTCGGCCCTGGATTTCGACCAAATCCAAGCAAAGCTTGGCATGAGCAAAGGCTCTGTCAGTCAAGGACTTAAGTTCCTCAGGGATCATGAGATGATCCTCTCGGTCAAGGCCAAGGGTGTCCGGCGGGAGCGCTGGGAACCCACCCCGTCCTTGGCCGCCTCCCTGGTCAACCTCGTCCGTCGCCAAGTGCTCCCGGCGCTCCAGCAGTCGACCCCGCAGCTGCAGCGGGTCCTCGATGGGGCGCAGACGGCCGGCGCTTCCCCGGAAGTGCTCGAACGCTTGAGCCGGCTCAAGCGCTGGAACGTCCGCGCCTTGGAACTCTTCCCCTTGATGCTCCCCCCCACCCGGGGCGGCTGAAATTTCCGCCGGGTCACCGGCAGACAGTCGAAACCACGCCGTACGTGTCGACCCCCCGCGCCGCCACGGGCGGTAGCCTGCCCGAGTAAGCAAAATAAGCATAAGCAGTTGGCGGATAGCGGTTGGCGGTTAGGACATCAGTCCAACCACTGGCCGCCCACCGCCCACACCTTCCGTCCCCTCTTTTCGCACCATGCGCGTCGCCATCACTTCCGGTTACTTCGACCCGATGCATCGGGGGCACCTCGAGATGCTGGAACTCTCCCGGGCCCAGGGCGACGTCCTGTGGGTCATCGTCAACAACGACGCGCAAGCGGCCCTGAAGAAGGGCAAGGCCTTCATCGATCAGGACACCCGGCTGGCGGTGACCCGCGCCCTGCGCGTGGTCGACCGGGCGGTCCTGGCCATCGACGCGGACGGCTCCGTCTGCGCCACCCTCGAGCACCTGCTGGCCGAGGCCAAGGCCGCCGGCGCCGACGCCGTCTTCTGCAAGGGCGGCGACCGCCACGCGGGCAACATTCCCGAGCTGGCCGTCCTGCGGCGGCACGGCGCCCTGCTCATCGACGGCCTCGGCGCCAAGATCGACAGCAGTTCCCGGATCATCGCCCAGGCCAAGGAAGGCCAAGCCTGAGCCTCCACCGACTTTCCATGAAAAAACGCGCGCTCATCACCGGCATCACGGGCCAGGACGGCTCCTACCTCGCGGAGTTCCTCCTCGGCAAGGGCTACGAGGTCCACGGCCTCATCCGCCGTTCGTCCTCCTTCAACACGTCGCGCATCGAACACCTCTACATGGAGGACCTGGTCCGCGACATCCACGTCAAGAAGATCCACCTCCACTACGGCGACCTGGGCGACGCCACGGGATTGATCCGCCTGATCGGGGAGATCCAGCCCGACGAGATCTACAACCTCGGCGCGATGTCGCACGTGAAGGTCTCCTTCGACATCCCCGAGTACACCGCCGACACCGACGGGCTCGGGACGCTCCGCCTGCTCGAGGCGGTCCGCATCCTCAAGCTGGAGAAGAAGGTCCGCGTCTACCAGGCTTCCACGTCCGAGCTCTACGGCAAGGTCGTCGAGGTCCCGCAGTCCGAGACCACCCCGTTCTACCCGCGCAGCCCGTACGCCGCGGCGAAGATCTACGCCTACTGGATCACGCGCAACTACCGCGAAGCCTACGGCATCTTCGCCTCCAACGGGATCCTCTTCAACCACGAGTCCGAGCGCCGCGGCGAGACGTTCGTCACCCGCAAGATCAGCCTCGCGGTCGCGAACATCGTCCATGGTCGTCAGGACTGCCTCTACCTCGGCAACCTCTCCGCCCGGCGCGACTGGGGCTACGCCCCCGACTTCGTCCAGTGCATGTGGTTGATCCTGCAGCATCGCGAGCCGGATGACTTCGTCATCGCCACGGGCAAGATGTACACCGTCCGCGAGTTCTGCACGCACGCCTTCCGCCGGGCCGGCATCGAGCTGGAGTGGCGCGGCGCGGGCGCCGAGGAGCAGGGCGTCGACCGGAAGACCGGCCGGACCCTCGTCGCCGTCGACCCGCGCTACTTCCGCCCGACCGAGGTCGAGCAGCTCCTCGGCAACCCGGCCAAGGCCGTCCGCGAGCTCGGCTGGAACCCGCAGCAGACGACCTTCGAGCAGCTCGTGCAGAAGATGGTCGACCACGACCTCCGGGCCGTCGCCCACGCCCACCGCTGATGGACCGCGCCGCGAAGATCCACGTCGCGGGCCACCGCGGGATGGTCGGCGCCGCGGTCGTCCGCGCGCTCCGCGCCGCCGGCCACGACCGGCTGGTCCTGCGCACCTCGGCCGAGCTCGACCTGCGCGACGGCGCCGCGACCCGCGCGTTCCTCGCCGCCGAGCGCCCCGACGTCGTCGTCATGGCCGCCGCCCGCGTCGGCGGCATCAAGGCCAACGCCACCGAGCCCTACGACTTCCTCCACGACAACCTGGCGATGGCGGTCAACGTCGTCGAAGGGGCGCGCCTGGCGGGCGTCCGCAAGCTCCTCTTCCTCGGTTCGAGCTGCATCTACCCGAAGCACGCGCCGCAGCCGATCCGCGAGGACTCCCTGCTGACCGGTCCGCTCGAGCCGACCAACGAGGCCTACGCCGTCGCCAAGATCGCGGGCATCAAGCTCTGCGACCACGCCCGCACCCAGCATGGGTGCGACTTCATCAGCGCGATGCCGTGCAACCTCTACGGCCCCGGCGACAACTTCTCGCTCGAGAAGTCCCACGTCCTGCCCGCGATGATCCGCAAGATGCACGAAGCCCGGCTCCGCGGCGACGCCGTCCTCCGCCTCTGGGGCACCGGTACGCCGCTCCGCGAGTTCCTGCATGCGGACGACCTCGCCGCGGCCTGCCTCCTGCTCCTCGACCGCTACGCCGAGCCCGGCCCGATCAACGTCGGCTCGGGCGAGGAGATCTCCATCCGCGGGCTCGCCGAATTGACGGCCCGGGTCACCGGCTTCGCCGGTCGCCTGGAGTTCGACCCCGCCATGCCCGACGGCACCCCGCGCAAGCTCATGGATGTCTCCCGCATCCGGGCGCTCGGCTGGGCCCCGCGCATCTCCCTCGAGGAAGGCGTCCGCCGTTCCTACGAGTGGTACCTCGCGAACGCCGCCGAGGCGCGGAAGTGATCGCGTGCTCCGCACGGGCGGGCCAAGGGTAGGGCCCGGTCGCCCAACCCTTGGCGCCGACAGTTCCGGAGCAATCGGCGGCCGCGCGCCCTCCAAGCCTCCGGCCCTCGGGCCCTCCATTCCTCGAATCCCAATGTCCTCCGTCACCCTCTGCATCCCCGCCCGCATCGCCTCCACGCGCCTGCCGCGCAAGGTCCTGCTCGACCTGGGCGGCAAGCCCGTCGTGCAGCATGTCTGGGAGCGCGCCCGGCAGGTCCGCCAAGCCGACCGCGTGGTCCTGCTCACCGACTCCGAGGAGGTGGCCGGCGTGGCCCGGGGCTTCGGCGCCGAGGTGCTGATGACCGACCCGGCCTGCCCCTCCGGCACCGCGCGCATGGCGAGCGTCATCGACCGCCTGCCCGGCGAGTTCTTCCTCAACGTGCAGGGCGACGAGCCGTTCATCCAGCCCGAGCTGCTCGACGGGCTCATCACCCGCTGGCGGGAGACCCGTTGCCCCCTCGTCACCGCGGTGTCGCGCATCGCGACCGCCGAGCGGTTGCTGGCCCCCAGCGTCGTCAAGGTCGTCCGCGCCGAGAACGGGGAGGCGATCTACTTCTCGCGCAGCCCGATCCCGCATCTGCGCGGCGTCGATCCCGCCGAATGGGTCGCCCGCCGCGACTATTGGGTCCACATCGGCGTCTACGGCTACGACCGCGCGACCCTCGCCGGCTACGCCCAACTCCGGGCCACCGAGCTGGAGGCGACCGAGTCCTTGGAGCAGCTCCGCTTCCTCGCGCACGGCCGCACCTTCCAGACCGTCGTCACCGATTACCATCCCGTCGCCATCGATACTCCCGAGGACCTCGCCGTCGCCCGGGGGATGCTCGGCGGCAAGCCGAGTTGATCCGTCGGTCGGTTGGCCCGTTGGCCGGAAAACCCAACTAAGCTGCTCCGAACGCAGGAACAGTCGCCGCCCTAACCGGCAAGCCGATCGCCAGCCACCGCCCCTTTGCCTCCCTGGCCAACGGGCCCACCGTTCAATCCATCAACTGTCACTTCCTACCATGACCACCCCCCTCCATTCCGCCCGCGCCCTGCTGCAGGCCGAAGCCGCCGCCCTCGGCGAGCTGGCCGCGCGACTTGACGGAGCCTTCACGCGCGCCGTCGACCTCATCGCCGCGCACCCGGGCAAGGTCGTCCTCTGCGGCGTCGGCAAGTCCGGCCTCATCGGCCAGAAGATCGCCGCCACGCTCTGCAGCACGGGCACGCCCGCGATCTTCCTCCACGCGGCCGACGCCGTCCACGGCGACCTCGGCATCCTGCAGCCCGGGGACCCGGTCATCCTGATCTCCCGCTCGGGCTCGACCGCGGAACTCGTCCGCCTGCTGCCGGTGCTACGCGGCTTCAGGTCGCCCCTCCTCGCCATCGTCGGCAACCAGCAGTCTCCCCTCGCGGCGCAGGCCGACGTGGTGCTGGACATCGGGGCGCGCCCGGAGGCCGACCCGCTGGGGCTGGTGCCGACCACGAGCGCGCTGCTGACCTTGGCCCTGGGCGACGCCCTCGCCGCGGCGCTCATGACGAAGCGAGGGTTCGGCGCGGCCGACTTCGCCCGCTTCCATCCGGCCGGCCAGTTGGGCCGCAACCTGCTGCTCACGGTGGGCGAGGCGCTGCAGCCCCTGGAGCGCTGCGCGCAGGTCGCCCCGACGGCGTCGCTGCGCGAAGCCGTCATCGCGATGACGAAGTTCCCGCTCGGCGCGGCGCTCATCCTGCAGCCCGACGGCGCCCTGGCCGGACTCATCACCGACGGCGACCTCCGCCGCGCGCTCAGCCGCGGGGTCGACCTGAACGCGGCGACGGCGGGCGACATCATGACGCGCGACCCGATCCGCGCGCACGCCGCCATGCCGCTCGGCGAGGCGGCCCGCATCATGGAGGACCGCCCCTCCCAGATCTCGGTGCTGCCGGTGACCGCGCCCGATTCGGCGCGCTGCCTCGGCCTGCTCCGGATCCACGACATCTACCAGGCCGGCCTGGTCTGACCCTTGCCCGTGACCGCTCCCGCCCCCGCCGCGCGCACCGCCGCGACCTCCCGTGAATGGGCCGTCGGCGCGATCGCCGCGCTCATGCTCCTCCTCGCGCCGTGGGGTTGGGGCGGCGTCGTGTTCTGGGTGGTCGCCGCGACGGGCGGACTCGGGGTCGCCGCGTTGGTCGCCGCCTGGGGCAGCCGCCGCGGCCAGGTCGTCGCGGCCGGCGTCTGGCTCGGCTGGGCCCTTGTCGCCGCGTTCCGGACCGCGGCGGCCCTGCGCGGCAGCGACGAGCCCGGGTTGCTGCCGTTCGTGCCGCCCATCCACACCCTCGCCAGCGATCCGTGGTTCGAGGCCTTGGCTTTCCCGCTGGCGGCGCTGGTCGGCCAGGCGCTCGTCTTCGCCCTCCTCCGCGAGCCGACCGCGTCCCCGGAAGCCTGGCCGCGGCTCCGTCGCTCGCTGCCGTTCTGGGCCGGGCTCGCGTTCGCCGCCTACGTCGCGCTGCAGGCGGCCAACGCCTACGGCACGGTGGTCGAGCGCGACCTCTTCTGGCGGATCGTGCCCGAGCCGCACGTGGCCTGGCTGCCCGCGGGCTTGGCCGCGCCGCTGCGTTCCGACGGCGTCGACCCGGGCGCGATGAACGGTTGGCGCGTGCTGATGATCCTCGGCGGGCCTTGGGCGCTCTTCGCCGCCGTGCGCGCCGCCGCCCTCCGGCGCCGCGTGCTCGTGGCCCTCGGCTGGGTCTCCGTCGTCACGGCCGGGCTCTTCGCGGTCTGGGGCTACCTCAACCAGCCGAGCTACGGCACGATCCTCGGGTTCGCGATCCCGCGCGAAGCCCAGGCCTACGGCACGTTCATCAACCGCAACCACGCGGGCGTCTACCTCTACCTCAACGCGGGCTTGGCGTTCGCGCTCGCCTGCTGGCACCTGCGCCGCGCCGGCGACCGCGCGGCCCAAGGCGGGCCGCACCTCGTGGCCGCCTTCGCGGCGGTCCTGCTGGCCCTGTTCGCGGCGCTCACCAACAGCGTCGGCGCCGTCATCGTCGTCGGCCTGCTCGGCCTGGTCGCCGCGCCGGTGACCTTGCTCCGCGGCTACCGCGACGGCCAGGGCCGGGTGCGTCCCGGGGTCTGGGCCGCCGTGCTCGCGGTCGCCGCGATCGTCCTCGCGCTCGGGGCCGTCGCCGACTTCGGGAAGCTGGCCGACAAGGCGAAGGGCAAGGCGGACCGTTACCTGCAGTCGCGCGTCGACGACCGGGCGCCGCTCCGCTCGGCGACGTGGCGGATGGCCCTCGACCGGCCGTGGACGGGGTGGGGGGCGGGTTCCTACCGCTGGGTTTCCCCGGTCTACCAGGCCGAGGAGAAGGCCCTGCAGGATGGCCGCGGTCGCCTGCGGGTCCGCGCCCTGTACGCGCACCACGACTGGCTGCAGCTCTTCGCGGAAGTCGGCCTCCTCGGCCTGCTGCCGCTCGGCGTCTTCCTGTATTGGCTCGGCCGCAAGGTCCGCGCGGCCTTCCGGCCCGGCCATCCGGAGGCGATGCCGCTCGCGGCGTTGCTCCTGCTCTTCGCGCTGCATGCGGGCTTCGACCTGCTCTGTTGGTTCACGCCCCTGCTCACCGTGCTCGCGCTGGTGGTCGCCGCGTTGGCGGCCTTCACCGAGCAGTCCTCCGCCGGCCGCGCCCCGGCGCCCTGAACCGCCCCTTTGCGCCAGCTCATCCAGCACCTGGGTTCGGGCCGCACCGAACTCCTCGACGTCCCGGCTCCCGGTCCGCGCCGCGGTCGCCTGCTGGTGCGGGCGCGGCGCTCGCTGGTCTCGCTCGGCACGGAACGCATGCTGGTCGAGTTCGGCCGGGGCGGCTGGCTGAGCAAGGCGCGCCAGCAGCCGGAAAAATTCCGCGCGGTGCTCGCCAAGGTCCGCGGCGAGGGACTCTGCCCGACGCTGGCCGCCGTCCGCAGCAAGCTGGCCCAACCGATCCCGCTCGGCTATTGCCACGTGGGCGAAGTGCTCGCGGCGGGCGAAGTCCCCGGCTTCGCCGTCGGCGACCTCGTGGTCTCCAACGCGCCGCACGCGGAGGTCGTCTCCGTCGAGCCGGCCTTCGCCGCGCGCGTGCCCGCCGGCGTCTCCGCCGACCACGCCGCCTTCGCGCCGCTCGCGGCCGTCGCGCTGCAGGGCATCCGCCTCGTCGAGGCGCGTCCCGGCGACACGGTCGTGGTCATGGGGCTCGGCCTCATCGGCCAGCTCGCGGTCCGCCTGCTGCGCGCCCGCGGCGTCCAGGTCGTCGGCGTCGACCCGGACGCCGCGAAGCTCGCCGACGCGAAGCTGGCCGGCGCCCTCGTCCCGTCCCCGGGCGTCGCGGTCGCCTCCCTGGCGCCCGGCGGCGCGGCCGGCGTGCTCATCACGGCCAGCACGTCCTCCGACGAGCCGGTCAACCAGGCCGCGCGCCTCTGCCGTCGGCGCGGCCGCGTGGTCCTCGTCGGCGTCGCCGGCCTCGCGCTGAACCGCGCCGATTTCTACGCGAACGAGGTTTCGTTCCAGGTCTCGCGTTCCTACGGCTCCGCCGACCCGGCCGACCCTTCCTCGGCCCGCGCCAACTTCGCCGAAGTCCTCGGGCTCATGGCCGCCGGCTCGCTCGCTGTCGCCCCGCTGCTGACCGCGCGGCATCCTTTCGGCGAAGCGCCGAAAATCTACGACGACCTCCGTCGCCCCGGCGCCTACGGCCTGCTCATCGAGTACGCCGTCCCGGACCAGGCGCTCGCCCGCACGATCGCCGGAGCCGGCCGGCCGGAAGCGCCCCGCTTCGGTGGGCATGGGGTCATCGGCTGCGGCAACTTCGCCTCCCGGGTCCTCGTACCGGCGCTGCGCCGCCTCGGCTGCGCGCCCGGCTCCTTCGCTTCGGCCCATGGGCTTTCCGCCCGACGGCTGGCCGGTGATGCCGCGACGGCGACGACCGATGTCGCCGCGATGCTCGACGCTCCGCGGCTCGAGGCGGTCTTCATCGCGACCCGCCATGATGAACATGGCGAACTGGCCCGCGCGGCGCTGCGCGCCGGCAAGTCCGCCTGGGTCGAGAAGCCGCTCGCGCTGACCGAAGCCGACCTCGACGCGACGCTGACCGTCGCGCGCGCGTCCGCGGATTGCGCCGTCCTGGCCGTCGGCTTCAACCGCCGCTTCGCCCCGCTCGCCGTCCGCCTGCGCGCCGCCCTCGCGGCCAAGCCGGGGCCGCGGCGTTTCACGGCCGAAGTCAACGCGGGCCGCCTGCCCGCCGACCATTGGGCGCTCGATCCGCGGCAGGGCGGGGGACGCATCGTCGGCGAAGCCTGCCACTTCGTGGACCTGCTGCGTTTCCTGGCCGGCAGTCCGATCGTCTCCGTCCGCTGCTCGTCCCGTGACTTCGATGGACAGGATGGCGGCTGCTTCGAGCTGGCGTTCGCGAGCGGCGACGTCGCCGCGCTCCACTACCGCACGGACCTCCCGGCCCACTTGCCCAAGGAGCGCATCGGCGTCGCCGGAAACGGCTGGTCGGCCGAGCTCGACAACTGGCGTTCGCTGCGTTCGACCAACCTCCCGGGAGCTTCGGCCCGGCCGGCCTGGCTCGGCGGTCCCGCCCGGGGCAAAGGCCATCGCGAAGCACTGGCCGCCTTCCTGGACGCCGCCCATCACGTCGCCCCTCCGCCCATCCCGTTCGACGAGATCGAGGAAGTCTCCCGCTGGAGCATCCGGATGCAGGGGATGAGGGCGTCACAAAGTTGACCCGTTGATCAGTTGGCCCGTTGGCCCGGGATGCATCAGGAAGGGTCAGCGCCCTGCGTCTTGGTTTGGCTGAAGCGAGGCAGGAATGCGTACCCTCGCTCATCAACCGGTCGCCGGTTCCTCCGGCCCACTAGCCAACCGTTCAACAGATCAACTTCATCTTCATCCCCTTCTTCTTCCGGCCCTCGTGTCCTCCCTTCCTCAAACTCGCATGCCCTCCCTCTGCGTCCTCGGCCTCGGCTACATCGGCCTGCCCACCGCTTCGATCTTCGCCACGAAAGGCCGCCCCGTCCTCGGGGTCGATGTCGTCCCCGAAGTGGTCGCCACCATCAACGAGGGCCGGATCCACATCCAGGAGCCTGACCTCGACGTCCTCGTCCGGGCCGCCGTCCAGTCGGGCAACCTCCGCGCCGCGGTCGCGCCGGCCCCGGCCGAGACCTTCATCATCGCCGTGCCGACCCCGTTCGTGGTGGCTCCCGACGGCGCCCGTCGGCCGGACCTATCCTTCGTCGAGTCGGCGGCCCGTTCGCTCGCGCCCGTCGTCGCCGCCGGCAACCTCATCGTGCTCGAGTCGACTTCCCCCGTGGGCACCACGGAGAAGGTGCAGGCCTGGCTGGAGGATGAGCTGCGGCGCTCGGGTCGCCCGGTCCCGCCGCTCCTGTACGCGCATTGCCCGGAACGCATCCTCCCGGGCCAGATGCTCAAGGAACTCGTCGCGAACGACCGCATCGTCGGCGGGCTGACCCCGGAGGCTTCCCTGCGGGCGAAGGCGCTCTACGAGACCTTCTGCACCGCGCGCATCTTCGTCACCGACGCCCGCACGGCCGAGCTCGCCAAACTCACGGAAAACGCTTTCCGCGACGTCAACATCGCCTTCGCGAACGAGCTTTCGATGATCTGCGACCGGCTGGGCGTCGACGTCTGGGAGCTCATCCGCCTCGCGAACTGCCATCCGCGCGTGAAGATCCTGCAGCCCGGGCCGGGCGTCGGCGGCCATTGCATCGCGGTCGACCCGTGGTTCATCGTCGACGCCGCCCCCGCCGAGGCGCGCCTCCTGCGGACCGCCCGCGAGGTCAACGACGCGAAGCCCGGCCATGTGCTGTCCCGCATCCGCGCCCAGGCGCCGGCCGGCGCGGCCATCGCCTGCCTGGGGCTCGCCTTCAAGGCGAACGTCGACGACCTCCGGGAATCCCCGGCGCTCGACATCGCCGTCCACCTCGCCGCGGAAGGGTACCGCGTGCTCGCGGTGGAGCCGCACATCGCCGCCTTGCCCGCCGCCCTCGCGGGCCGCGCCGAACTCGTCGACCTGCCGACCGCGCTGGCGCGGGCCGACGCCGTCGTCCTCCTGGTCGACCACCGCGCCTTTGGCTCCCTGACCTTGGCGGCCTTGGCCGGCAAGGTCCTCATCGACACGCGCGGCCAGATCCGCTGACCCTCTTGTACCTCTCGGCCCTCCGGCATCTCGGACCAGCCTGGTTCCTGCGCCGCCTTTGGCTCAAGGCGGAGCGGGCCTCCGGCTGGCTGGAGCGGCGCTGCCCCGCACGGAGCTGGGCGCAGGTCGAGGTTCCGGAGGATTACGCCGCGCGCTGGCGTCGCTCGGTCCCGCGCCTGCCCATCGCCCGGATCGACCGCGCCTACCTGGCCCCCCACGTCGAGGCGTGGGCGATCGCCAACGGCCATTCCCCGGTCGCCGAGGCCGACCTGCTCGCCCGCGGCCGCTTCCGGATCTTCAACCATGACCTGGTCGAGGCCGGCTCGCCGCCGCGTTGGCACGTCAGCGTGCTCGATGGCGCCGCCGTCGACGCCTCCGTCCATTGGACGAAGCTGTCGACCGCCGGCCCCGTGGACATCAAGGGCGTGTGGGAGCTCTCGCGGTTCGCTTGGGTCTACCCGCTGGTGCGCGCCTGGGTTCTCGAAGGCGAAGCCCGGCACGTCGAACGCTTCTGGGTCCTGCTGGAGGATTGGATGGAGGCGAACCCGCCGAACCGCGGTCCGCAATGGATGTGCGGGCAGGAGGCGTCGCTGCGGCTCATCGCCGTGGCGTTCGCGCTGCAGGCCTTCCGCGACCATCCGGCCACCACGGATGCCCGCCTCAGGGCCGCGGCCCGGCTGGCGGCCGCGACCGCGGAGCGGATCCGCGCGCACCTGGGCTACGCCCTTTCGCAAGGCAACAACCACGGCATCAGCGAGTCGCTCGGACTCTTCACGGCGGGGGCCCTGTGGCCGGGTTTGGCGTCGGCCGCGGCCTGGCGCGACCAAGGGTTGGAAACCCTCTTCCCGCAGGTCGACGCGTTGGTGGACTCCGTGGACGGCGGCTTCAGCCAGCATTCCTCGAACTACCACCGCCTCTTCCTGCAGCTCATGACCTGGGCCGAGGTCGTCCTCGCGGCCGAAGGCGCCAGCCTCCCGCCGCGGACCCGCGCGCGCGTCGGCCTGGCGACCGGGTTCCTGGCGAACCTGTTGGAGCCCGATGGCACCGTGCCGCGTTATGGCGCCGACGACAGCGCGGACCTCTTCCCGCTGAGCGGCTTGCCGCCCGGCGACTTCCGCCCGGCCGTCGTCGCCGCCCAAGCGCTCTTCCTGGGCGAGCGTCCGGCCGCCGGCCCCTGGGATGAAGCCGCCCTGCTGCTCGCCGGGCCGACGCCCCTCTCCGCCCGCGCGCCGGCGGGCGCCGAAAGGCTGTCCTGCCCCATCGCCGGCGTCGGCCTGCTGCGCCACCTCCGCGGCGCGGCTTTCTTTCGCGCGCCGGTGCGCGCGCCTTGGCGGCATCGGCCCAGCCAGGCGGACCAACTCCACGTGTCGCTGCGTTGGGACGGCGAGTGGCTCGCCGAAGACGTCGGCACCTACACCTACGCGGGCGAAGGTCCCGATGACTTCGGCTCGGCCCTCCACCATAACGTCGTGACGGTCGACCGGCGCGGCCCCATGCGCAAGGTCGCGCGCTTCCTCTGGCTGCCCTGGCGCGCCTGCGCCGCCGTCGCCGCGGGCCACGGCTTGGGCGCGAGCCTCCGGGACCTCGGGGGGGCGCGGTGCGAGCGGCGGGTGCTGCGCTTCCCGCGCGGCTTCGTGGTCATCGATCGGGTGCGCGCCCCGGACCCGGCGAGTCGCTGCGAACTCCGGTGGCACGGCCGGACCCGCGCGGGCCTCGCCCAGCTCTCCCTCGCCTGCTCCCTGCCGTCCCAGGAAGCCTGGATCACCGCGGACACCCGCACCGGCGAAGGCTTCTTCGCCCCTCGCTACGGCCGGCGCGAACCCGCCTGGACGCGGCGCCTGACGGCCGTGGGCCCGGCGGTCACCTTCGTGACCTCCCTGGGCTGCGCGGTGGAGCTGCGCGCCGACGCCGTGGTCGTCGCCGGCGAAACTTTCCCCCTCGAACACTGATGCGCACCGTCGCCCTCATCGTCGGCACCCGCCCCGAAGCCATCAAGATGGCCCCGGTCTACTTCGCCCTGCGCGCCTCGACCCGGCTCCGGCCGGTCCTGGTCGCCACCGCGCAGCACCGCCAGATGCTCGACCAGGCGCTCGCCGCGTTCGCCCTCAAGGCGGACCACGACCTCGACCTGATGCGCCCCGGCCAGACCTTGCCGGAACTGACCGGGCGCGTCGTCACCGCGGTCTGCGGGTGGCTCGACCAGCACCATCCCGACGTCGTCCTCGTGCAGGGCGACACCACGACGGTCCTCGGCGCCGCCCTGGCCGCCTTCTACTCGGGCATCCCCGTCGGTCACGTCGAAGCGGGCCTCCGGACCGACTCGCTGCGCACCCCTTTCCCCGAGGAGATGAACCGGCGGGTGACTTCGACGTTGGCCCGCTGGCATTTCTGCCCGACCGAAGGCTCCCGGGCCAACCTGCTGCGCGAGGGCGTCGACCCCGCGCACTGCCACGTCACCGGGAACACGGTGGTCGACGCCCTGTTGGGCGCCCGCGAGCGGGCCCGCCTCGCGCCCGCGGAACTGCCGGCCTTCGCGGCCCGCCTCGGCCTGCCCGCGGACTTCGCGGCGCGCCATCTTCCGCCCGGCGGGGCCCCGTGGGCGCTCGTCACGGGGCACCGGCGCGAGTCCTTCGGCGAGGGCTTCGAACGCATCTGTCAGGCGATCCTCCGCCTCGCCGAGGAGCACCCCGACCTCGGCGTGGTCTATCCGGTGCACCTCAACCCGCAGGTGCAGGAGCCGGTGCGCCGCCTGCTGCAGGGCAATCCCCGCATCGCCCTGATCCCGCCGACCGACTACCTCGATTTCATCCGCCTGCTCGACCGCGCCACCTTCGTCCTCACGGATTCGGGCGGGGTGCAGGAGGAGGCGCCTTCGCTGGGCAAGCCGGTGCTGGTGCTGCGCGACAGCACCGAGCGCCCGGAAGGCGTGGCGGCCGGCACCTGCGTGCTCGTGGGGACGGAGCCGGCCCGCATCGTCGCCGAGGCCGCGCGCCTGCTCCGCGATCCGGCCGAATACGCCCGGCGCGCCGCCCTGCGCAATCCCTACGGCGATGGCGCGGCCGCGGGGCGGATCCGCGACATCCTCGAGCGCGAGCCGCTCTGACCGCCCCGTGCGCGTCCTCTACTTCCATCAGCACTTCGCGACGCCCGCCGGCTCCGCCGGGACGCGTTCCTATGAGTTCGCGCGCGCCCTGCTCGCCGCGGGCCATCGGGTGACGATGGTCTGCGGCGCGCACGCCCAGTCGGGCCTGGACCTGCCGTACGACGCCGCGCACGGCTGGCATCGCGGCGAGGTCGACGGCCTCGACGTCATCTCCTTGCCGTTGCCTTACGCGAATCGCGATGGGGTCGCCCGCCGGACCTGGACCTTCTGCCGCTACGCGGCGACGGCGACGCGCCTCGCCCTCACGTTGGAGGCGGACCTGGTCTTCGCGACCTCCACGCCGCTGACGGCGGCCTGGCCGGGCTTGGTCGCGCAGGCCGCCCGCGGCCTGCCGTTCGTCTTCGAGGTCCGCGACCTGTGGCCGGAGCTGCCGCGCGCCCTCGGCCTGCGGAATCCGCTGCTGCTCGCCGGCATGGAAGTCCTGGAGACGGCCGCCTACCGCTCGGCCGATGCGGTCATCGGCCTCTCGCCCGGCATCGTCCGGGGCATCCGCCGCAAGTCCGCGCCGCGCCAGCGGGTCGCCATGATCCCGAACGGCAGCGACCTCGAGCTCTTCCACCCGCGCCGCCGCCGCGCGGGCGCCTTGCCGGGGTTCGCCCCGGATGATTTCCTCGCCGGCTTCACGGGCGCCCACGGTCCGGCGAACGGACTCGACGCCCTGTTGGACGTCGCGCGCGAACTCCGGCGCCGCGGCGATCGGCGCGTGAAGCTCGTCTTCATCGGCGACGGCAAGGAGAAGGTCCGGCTGGAGGCCCAGGCCCGGAGCGAAGGGCTCGGGGCCTGCCGCTTCTTCCCGCCGATCCCGAAGGCCGACCTCGGGGCGGTGACGGCTTCCCTGGATTGCGGGCTCATGGTCCTCCGTGACGTCCCGGCGTTCTACGACGGCACGTCCCCGAACAAGTTCTTCGACTACGCCGCCGCGGGGATCCCGGTCGTGAACAATTACCCGGGCTGGTTGGCCGGACTCATCGAGGCGCAGGGCGCCGGCGTGGTGGTCCCGCCCGACGACCCGGTCGCCTTCGCCGACGCCTTGCAGGCGCTCGCCGCCGACCCGGCCCGCCGGGCGCGCCAAGGCGCCGCCGCCCGCCGGCTCGCCGAGGAGCGTTTCGCGCGTGCCACGCTCGCCGCCGAGTTCGTCGCCATCCTCGAAGCCGCCGTCGGCTGACCATCGTTTTTCCCCATGCTGACCCGTGACGCCGCCCTGCAGTTGGTCCTCCGCCGTCTCGCCGCCTTGGGGCGCGAGCTGGGCAAGCCCGAGCTCGAACAGGCCGACGAGCAGACCCGCCTGTTCGGGGAAGCCTCCGCCCTCGACAGCATCGGGCTCGTCACCTTGATCGCCGACCTCGAGGAGGATGTCCGCCGCGCCACCGGCCGCGACGTGGTCCTGGCCGACGAGAAGGCGATGAGCCGGCTGACGTCGCCTTTCCGCCGCGCGGGTCTGTTGGCCGACCACATCGTCGCGACCCTCGCCGCCTGAACCATGCCCCTCGCGATCGTCACCGGAACTTCCCGCGGCCTTGGCCGCGCCCTGGCGGAGCGCCTCCTGGCCGAAGGCTGGACCGTGCATGGGTTCTCGCGCGAACCCGATGGGTGGGCGCCCCCGGGCTTCGTCGCCCACGCCGTCGACGTGGGTGACCCGGCGGCGGTCCGCGCCGCGGTCGCCGCGGTCACGGCGGACGGGGCGACGATCGACCTGCTGGTCAACAACGCCGGCGTCGCCGCGATGAACGCCCTCCTGCTCACGCCGCCGGAGGTGGCCGCCGAACTCATGCGGGTCAATTACCTCGGCTCCTTCCATTGCCTGCAGGCCGTGGGCAAGGCCATGGTCCGCGCCCGGC
>JACCEB010855567.1_pt1 | contig 16522 bp, 12 predicted proteins | sample 7454761 | NCBI WGS metagenome assembly JACCEB01 (sample SAMN15323454, study PRJNA562643) | freshwater metagenome | isolation source: river surface water | place: USA:Blue River Watershed | collected 2017-08-18 | reverse complement strand
CCGGCCACCGCCAGCGCCCTGGGTGCGCGCGGCGGCGCCCTGCGCGATCAGCGCCAGCAGGCCTGCAGGAATCGCGGCCTGGGCGGCCTCCACAAGACGTTCGCCCAGGTCTTGGACGGACGCCTCGGCCTCCTGATCCTGATCGTTGTTCTGGTTCGGGTTCGTGTCGCTGCTGGCATCAGCGGGTGGCGGGACGGGTGGCTGCGACTGTGCCTCGGCGGGCGGTTGTGGATCCGGGGCTTCGGGTGCCTCAGCAGGTTCGGGCCTTGCCTCTTGCTCGGGAGCTGGCGCCGGCAATCGCGTTGCGCGGTGCGCCAGCACCAGGCGGGCCGCCAGAGCAGCGTCCTCGGCGTCGACTTCCTCGCGTCCGTCCCAGGCCGCAGATGCCCGCGCCGAACGCAGCGCCAGCAAGGAGCCGCGCAGGGAGTCCACGCCCAAGGCCTGTGCCGCCTCGCACAGCGCCTGCACCATGGCCTCGCTCACACGGACCTGCGGCAGACGCGCGCGGGCCTGCTCCACGCTCTCGGCCTCCAGGCCCAGGCTATCGAGCCCGCGCAAGCTGGCCTCGTCCACGCGAAAAGCCAGGCGCTCACGCAGGGAGGCCGGCACCTGCTCGTCGTCGTCCACGCCCTCGTCGAGCGCGAGCAGGCCGAAACGCGCCGGCAGGCGCCGCCCCAGGCCATCACGTTCGATCAGCACCTCGCCGGTGTCGAGTGACGCAGCGATCAAGGCGGCGGACGCTCGCGGAAGGCGCTCGGCCATTGCCAAAGTGATCACGCCGCCATCGGCCTGCGCGAGCAGGCCCTGCTGCAACACCGGGCGCCCCACCTGCAGGGAAGCGGCGAAATCCAGCCCCCCCAAGAGGGCCGCCTCGCCGGCGCCCGAGGGCATCCGGCGCTGCGGGGTGGCAGTGGGTAGCAGGCGCCGGAAATGGGCCAGCCAGGCCTCGCGGTCTGGGCCATGAGCGCAGCGCACCACAGCGCCGCCCAGGCCCACCGGATCAATGGCCAGCAGGATGGCGGCCGCCAGCGCGTCCGACTGGCGATCCGTCCCGAGGTCCTGGGAGTCGGCGTTCATGTCCGGGTGATCAACAAGGTGCGCACAGGAAGAAGCAGCCGGCCCGTCGGGCCGCCCTGGCCCTCGGCGCCGCTGCACTCATGTGGCGAATTCTTCGGCCACCGCACGGTCGACCCGCACCGTCGAGCCCGCATCGTCCAGCGGGTTGCGACGCAGGCGATGCCGCAGCGCGGGCGCGGCCATGCGCCGCAGGTGATCGGGCGCCACCGTACGCGCGCCCTCCAGCGCAGCCAAGGCGCGGGCGGCGCGTATGAGGGTCAGGTCTCCGCGCAAGCCGTCGGTGCCCAGGGTCTGGCACAGGCGAGCCGCGCGCTCACGCACCGCGTCTGGAATCACGATTTCGGGCAGCAGCTTGCGAGCCCGCAGCAATTGCCGGCGAATTTTCTCGTCCTGCTTTTGCCACTGGGCGGCAAAGCCCTCGGGATCCTGCTCGTACGCGTCGCGGCGCTTGACCACCTCGACCCGATCCGTGAGCTCGCGCGGGGTGGCCACCTCGAGCGACAGCCCGAAGCGATCGAGCAGCTGCGGCCGCAGCTCGCCCTCCTCCGGGTTGCCGCTGCCCACCAGAACGAAGCGGGCCGGGTGACGGACCGACAGGCCCTCACGCTCGACCAGGTTCTCGCCCGAGGCGGCGACGTCGATCAGCAGATCGACCAGATGGTCTTCCAGCAGGTTGACCTCGTCGATGTAGAGAAAGCCCCGGTTCGCGCGGGCCAGCAGGCCCGGCTCAAAGGCCTTGATGCCCTGCGACAGGGCCTTTTCCAGGTCCAGCGCGCCGACGATGCGGTCCTCGGTGGCGCCCAGAGGCAGGTCGACCACCGGCACCGGAACACGGCGGCTGGCCGGCTTTTTGCCGGCTGGCCGGGCGGCGCAGGCCTCGCACAGGCGGCCCGAGCCAGACGGATCGCAGCCATAGGGGCAATTCGCCACAACATCGATGGGGGGCAGCAGCGCCGCCAAGGCGCGAACCGCGGTGGACTTGCCCGTCCCGCGGTCGCCGAATACCAAAACGCCACCGATGCCCGGATCAGTGGCGACGGTCAGGATGGCGAGTTTCATCTCGTCCTGGCCCACGATGGCGGAGAAAGGGAAGGGGACGGCCATGTGTCAACTTATATTGACAACTAGTATGTCATATGCGTCAGGAATTGGAAACCTGGGGAACCCGGGGCCGCGTGCAGGACTTGAATCAGGGCCTCGGCGGCCAGGGCCGTGGCACGAACCCCCGGCGGCGGGCTGCGAGCCGCCGCCTATGATGGCGGGTTGTCTTCCCGAAGCCCGCGCCCAGTGAACTCCCCGACCGACGGCTCCCACCTTGCCCCCGCTGGCTTGCCTGCCCCCGGCCGCGACGGCGCCTACCTCGGCGGCCTGTTGGCCGCCCAGCGCATTGCCATCCGCGGCGCGCGCACGCACAACCTGCGCAACATCGACCTGGACATCCCGCGCAACCAGCTGGTGGTGATCACAGGCCTGTCGGGTTCGGGCAAGTCGTCTCTGGCGTTTGACACGCTTTACGCGGAGGGGCAGCGCCGCTATGTGGAGAGCCTGTCGGCCTATGCCCGCCAGTTCCTGCAGCTGATGGACAAGCCCGACGTGGACCTGATCGAGGGCCTGTCGCCTGCGATCGCGATCGAGCAAAAGGCCACCAGCCACAACCCGCGGTCCACCGTCGGCACGGTGACCGAGATCCACGACTACCTGCGCCTGCTGTTCGCACGCGCCGGCACGCCCTACTGCCCCAGCCACGGCCTGCCGCTGGCCGCGCAGACGGTCTCACAAATGGTGGACGCGGTGCTGGCCATGCCAGAAGACACCCGGCTGATGATCCTGGCCCCCGTGGCGCGCGAGCGCAAGGGCGAATTCGCCGATTTGTTCTCCCAAATGCAGGCCCAGGGCTATGTGCGCTTTCGCATCAATGGCCAGACGGTGGAAGCCGACGCCCTGCCGGCGCTGAAAAAAAACGAGAAGCACGATGTGGACGTGGTGATCGACCGGCTCAAGGTGCGCCCCGATCTCCAACAGCGCTTGGCCGAAAGTTTTGAAGCCGCGCTGCGCCTGGCCGAAGGCCGAGCGATCGCGCTGGAGATGGACAGCGGCCGGGAGCACCTGTTCAACGCCAAGTTCTCCTGCCCGGTGTGCCAGCACTCGATCAGCGAGTTGGAGCCACGCCTGTTCTCCTTCAACTCGCCGGTGGGCGCCTGCCCGTCGTGCGACGGCCTGGGGCAAACCGAGTTCTTCGATCCCCAGCGGGTGGTGCCCTTCCCTACCCTGTCGCTCGCTTCCGGCGCCATCAAGGGCTGGGACCGGCGCAACCCCTACTACTTCCACCTGATCGAGGGGCTGGCCCGGCACTACCGGTTCGATGTTGACGCACCCTTCGACTCGCTGCCGGAGGCGGTGCGGCAGGTCATCCTCTTCGGCTCTGGCGAGGAGGAGATCAAGTTTCCCTATGTCATGGGCTCTGGCGAAAACCAGGGCCGCAAAGTGACGAAGAAGCACCCCTTCGAGGGCATCGTGCCGAACATGACGCGCCGCTACCGCGAGACCGACTCGCCCGCGGTGCGCGAGGAGCTGGGCCGCCTGCGCACCCTGCAGCCCTGCCCGGACTGCCAGGGCACGCGCCTGCGCAGCGAAGCGCGGCATGTGAAGCTGGGGCATGGCGCGGGCGCGCGCCCCATTTACGAGATCAGCCACCTCACTCTGCGCGAATGCCTGGCTTACTTCCTGCAATTGCAGCTTGAAGGCGCCAAGGCGGCGATCGCCGACAAGGTGGTGCGCGAAATCGCCTCCCGGCTGAAATTCCTCAATGACGTGGGGCTGGATTACCTGAGCCTGGACCGCAGTGCCGAGAGCCTGTCCGGGGGTGAGGCCCAGCGCATTCGCCTCGCCAGCCAGATCGGCGCGGGCCTCACCGGAGTGATGTACGTGCTGGACGAGCCCAGCATCGGCCTGCATCAGCGTGACAACGATCGCCTGATTGGCACCCTGCGCCACCTGCGTGACCTGGGCAACAGCGTGCTGGTCGTCGAGCACGACGAGGACATGATCCGCGCCGCCGACCATGTGATCGACATGGGCCCGGGCGCCGGGGTGCACGGCGGCCAGGTGATGGCTCAAGGTACGCCTCAGCAGGTGCAGGACAACCCGGCCTCCATCACCGGCCACTATCTCTCGGGCAGCGCCAAGATCGAGGTGCCCGCCCAACGCCGCGCCTGGCTGACGCTGGAGGGCGGCAAGCGCGGCGAAAAGCAGCGCCTGCGCATCGTCGGTGCCCGCGGCAACAACCTTCAGGACGTGAGCGTAGACATCCCGATCGGCCTGCTGACCTGCGTGACCGGCGTCTCCGGCTCGGGCAAGTCCACGCTAGTCAACGACACCCTGCTGGCTGCCGCCGCGCACACGCTGCACCGCGCCGGCGCAGAGCCGGCCGCGCATGAAGAAATCGAAGGCCTGGAGCACCTGGACAAGGTGATCAGCGTCGACCAGTCCCCCATCGGCCGCACGCCCCGCAGCAACCCAGCCACCTACACAGGCCTCTTCACGCCGATCCGCGAGCTGATGGCCGACACCAACCTCGCCAAGGAGCGCGGCTACGGCCCCGGGCGCTTTTCCTTCAATGTGGCCGGTGGCCGCTGCGAAGCCTGCGAGGGCGACGGCGTGGTCAAAGTGGAAATGCACTTTCTGCCCGACGTCTACGTGTCCTGCGACGTCTGCCGCGGCCAACGGTACAACCGCGAGACGCTCGAGGTCCAGTGGAAGGGGAAGAACATCGCCCAGATCCTGGACATGACGGTGGAGGACGCGCACGCGTTCCTCAAAGCCGTGCCGGCGATCGCGCGCAAGCTGCAGACGCTGTTGGACGTGGGCCTGTCGTACGTGAAGCTCGGGCAATCGGCCACCACGCTCTCTGGCGGTGAGGCGCAGCGGGTCAAGCTTGCGCTGGAACTGTCCAAGCGCGATACCGGCCGCACGCTCTACATCCTCGACGAGCCGACCACCGGATTGCACTTTGCCGACATCGCGCTCTTGCTCAAGGTGCTGCACCAGCTGCGTGACGCCGGCAACACGGTGGTGGTCATCGAGCACAACCTCGACGTGATCAAGACCGCCGACTGGGTGATCGACATGGGGCCCGAAGGCGGCGCCGGCGGCGGTATCGTGGTGGCCGTGGGCACACCCGAGGACGTCGCGGCGCACCCGAAAAGCCATACGGGCCGCTACCTCCAACGCCTGCTGTAGCCTTCGGGCTGCCATGGACTCCCTGACCCAACTTGCCCTGGGCGCTGCCGTCGGTGTCGCCGTCATGGGACGGCGCAGCGCCGTCTGGAAAGCCGCACTCTGGGGCGGTATTGCCGGCACGCTGCCCGATCTGGATGCCCTCATCAACCACGGCGATGCGGTGCGCAACATGGTCCTGCACCGATCTCACAGCCACGGCCTGTTCTGGCTGACGCTAGGCGCGCCGATCCTGGCCTGGCTGGCCAGCCGGGTACATGGCGAGCACGCTTATTTCAGGCGCTGGTGGTTGGCCTTGTGGCTGGCGCTGGTGACGCATCCGCTGCTGGACACCGTCACCGTCTACGGCACCCAACTGGCCCAGCCCTTTTCCAGCTACCCCTACGGCGTTGGCAGCATCTTCATCATCGACCCGCTCTACACCGTGCCCCTGCTGGTGGGCACGGCCGTGGCGTTGGCCCGGCGGCTACACGCCGGCCTGCACTGGAACCAGATCGGGCTGGCGTTGTCCACCGCCTACCTGGCCTGGAGCGCGCTGGCGCAGGGGCACGTGCAAGGCGTGGTGCAAGAAACGCTGGTGGCCCAGGGCCGCACCGCCCAGCGGGTGCTGGTGACACCGGCACCGCTCAACACGCTGCTGTGGCGCGTGGTGGTGATGCATGAAGGCGGCTACGACGAGGGCTTTTACTCGCTACTGGATGCCCAGCGGCGCATCCGTTTCGACCGTTTCACCAGCGACCCGGCCCTGTGGCGCGAGCTGCAGCACCTGGAGCCCGTGCAACGCATCGCGGCGTTCTCGCAGGGGTTCTACAAGGTGCACGAAGAAGATGGCCGCGCCTTCATCACCGACCTGCGCATGGGGCAAGAGCCGGGCTATGTGTTTTCGTTCGAGGTGGCGCGGCGAGGGAGCGGGTGGCAGGCGGTGGCACCGCAAAACAAGGGCGGACGGATGGACATCGAGCGGGGACTGGCGTGGGTGTGGGCCAGGATGTGGGGCAAGGAAGTGGCGCCTCCGCGCTGAATGCTGAGCCCTCAGCCGCGCGCCGCCTGCAGCAGATCGCGCGTCTTCATTGCCTCACGCCGAGCGGCGTCGGCGAAATCGTCACCGGAAGACGCATAGAGCACCGCGCGCGAAGAGTTGACCACGATGGGTGCGTCGGCACGCCAGCCGGCCTTGACCGTGGCCACCGCGTCACCGCCCTGGGCACCCACGCCCGGAATCAGCAAGGGCACAGTGGGCGCGATCTGGCGCACCCGCTCGATCTCGGCCGGATAGGTGGCACCCACCACCAGGCCCAGCTGGCCGTTGAGGTTCCACGGCCCTTGGGCGAGGCTGGCGATATGTTCGTAGAGAAGCGGCTCGCCGGGCACCGAGGCCAGGCGCTGGTTCTGCAAATCGTCGCCGCCCGGGTTGGAGGTGCGGCACAGGAGGAAAGCGCCCTTGCCTTCATATTTCAGGTAAGGCTGCACCGAGTCGAACCCCATGAAGGGCGAGAGCGTGACCGCGTCAGCGCCATAGCGCTCGAAGGCCTCACGGGCGTACTGCTCGGCGGTGGAGCCGATGTCGCCGCGCTTGGCGTCCAGAATGACCGGCACCTGCGGGTGCGCGCTGCGCAGATGCGCCATGAGCTTTTCGAGCTGGGCTTCCGCGCGGTGGGCAGCGAAGTAGGCAATTTGCGGCTTGAAGGCGATGACCAAGTCGGCCGTCGCGTCTGCGATGCGGGCGCAGAAGTCAAAAATCTTGCTGGCATCGCCCTTCATCGCGCCCGGAAAGCGGGTGGGCTCCGGGTCCAGGCCCACGCACAGCATGGAGCCATTGCGCCCCTGGGCGCCCTGCAGCATCTCGATGAACGTCATGCAGGGATTGTACGAACGGACACCTGTCCCCGCGGACAGGGCCGACGCCCTCAGTCCTTCTTGAAGCCGATGCTCTTCACGATGGCCTGCAGCTGCTCACGCTCGGCGCGCAGGGTGCGAGCCATTTCAGCCGGCGTGGACAGGACGGGGTCGATGCCGCTGGAGACCAGCTTCTCGCGCAGCGGCCCGGACCGGGTAGCCGTGGCGAAGGTGCGCGAAATCATTTCGGCCAGGTCCGCCGGCAAGTTGGGCGGCCCGGCCACACCGTACCAGCTGGTGGTGCTGACCGACGGGTAACCCAGCTCGGCGAAGGTGGGCACGTCGGGCAGCAGCGGAGAGCGGGTGGTGGTCGTCACCGCCAGGGCCTTGAGGCGGCCCGATTTGACGTGCTGAACGACTGCCGGTGGCGTCGAGAAACTCAGCTGGACCACGTTGGACAGCAAATCGATCACGGCCGGGCCGCTGCCCTTGTAAGGCACATGAAGCACTTCGATGCCAGCCTTGTTCAGGAAGACCTCCATGGCCAAATGGGTCAGGCCACCGCTGCCCCCGGAGGAGTAGCTGAGGGCCTTGGGATTGGCCTTGGCCTTGGCCACCAACTGCGGGACCGTGCTGACCTGCACGTCGCTGTGCGCCACCAGCAGCAAGGGCGTGGTGGCCAGCATGGAGATGGGGGTGAAGTCCTTGCCGGCCTCGAAGGTGTACTTGTTGAGCAAGGTGGCATCGATGAACTGCGACACGCTGAAAAACAGCAGGGTGTAGCCGTCGGGAGCGGCGCCAGCAACGAAGTCCAGCCCCAGCATGCCCGAGGCGCCGGCGCGGTTTTCGACCACCAGCGACTGCTTCCAGGCTTCGGAGGCAATCTGCGCGAAGGTGCGGCCAGCAAAGTCAGTGCCAGCGCCCGTGGAGGTGGGGACGACCCAGCGAACGGTTTTGTTGGGATATCCAGCCGTCGATTGCGCCTGGGACAGGGCGGGCATCAGCATGCCCAGAGAGGCCGCGCCGGTCAGCAGGGCGCCGCGACGGGTCAAGATTGCGGGGTCGTGTGTCATGTCGTTCGAGGGTGGGCAAGTGGATTGAATCGACCTTGATCGGCAGAACGACCATCGTATGCTGAAATGCAGGGCTTCGATCACCCGGAAAACCCCGATCAAAGGACGGATGCATGAGCGATGAAAACCTGCGCAAAGCTTGGCGCGACCTGGTCGGTTCGGGCCGGCTCCTGAGAGTGCCGGCGATCTACGACGGCCTGTCAGCGCGGATCGCGCAGCAAGCCGGCTTTGCCGCGGTGGCCTTTTCGGGCAATGCGGTGTCCGCGAGTTTGCTCGGCATGCCCGACGTTGGCATGCTGGGCATGAGCGAAAACCTCGAGCACGCGGGACGCATCGCCCGGCAACTCAATGTGCCTGTCATCTGCGACGCCGACACCGGCTACGGCGGCGTGCTCAATGTGGTGCGCACGGTGCAAGAGTTCGAGGCCGCAGGCATCGCCGCGATTCACATCGAAGACCAGGTGACCCCCAAGCGCTGCGGCCTGTTGCCCCAGGGCATTCCGGTGGTCAGCCAGGAGGAGCACGCGCAAAAAATTCGCGCCGCGGTCAAGGCACGGCACAGCCCCGACTTCTGGATCATTGCCCGCACCGACGCCAAGTCCATGCACGGCCTGGAGGAAGCCGCCCGACGCGGACGCGCCTATGTCGAAGCCGGCGCCGATGCCGCGCTGGTCATGGGCGCCAATACGCCCGAGGAGCTGCGCTATGTCGCCAGCGTGGTGCGCGCACCCCTGGTCACGGTGATCCAGGAGTCGCCACCCACCAGCGAGCTCACCGATGAACTGTTGCAGGAAGTTGGCTGCGTGCTGGCCCTGCATGCGGGCATCACCCGCTATGCGGTGGTGCAGGCCCTGCAAGAGGTCCTTGCCGCCTTGCACCGCGACCACCACACCCAGTCGGTACGCCATCGCATGGCCAGCTTCGAGCAGTACAACCAGGCCCTGGGGCTCCCCGAATGGCTGGCGCTGGAAGAAGAGCTCCTCAAGCCGACGGGAGGCGCATCATGACTTCCGTTATGACCTCCGCCATGCCCCAGACCCTGTTCGACAAGATCTGGACGCGCCACCTCGTGGGCGCTCGTGCCGACGGCAAGCACCTGTTGTACATGGACCGGCACGCCGTGCATGAATTGCACGCGCCGCATGCCTTCGGCCTGCTGGACGAGAGCGGCCGCGAGGTGCGGCGCAGCGACCTGACCCTGGTGGTGCAGGACCACACCGTGCCCACCCGGCCCGGTGTGATCCGGATATCGCCCCACATCGAGGCCACGCAGCAGGCGGGTGCGCGCCATCGCGTGCAGGTGCTCGATGTGAACGACCCCGATCACGGCATCGTCCATGTGGTCACGCCAGAGCTGGGCATCGCCCTGCCCGGGCTCACTCTGGCCTGCCCCGACAGCCACGCCTCGACGGTCGGCGCCATCGGCTGCCTGGCCTTTGGCTGCGGCACCACCGAGCTGGTGCATGTGCTGAGCACCCAGGTCATGGCGATGGAAAAGCCCCGCCAGATCCGCATCTGGCTGGACGGCCAGCTGTCCGACTGGGTCAATGCCAAGGATGTGGCGCTGGCCCTGATCCGGCAAGTGGGGGTCAGCGCTGGGCGTGGCGCAGCGGTCGAATATGCCGGCCCGGTGATCGAGGCGATGGACATCGAGTCGCGCATGACCCTGTGCAATATGACGATCGAATGGGGCGGGCGCACTTGCCTGATCGCCCCCGACGCCAAAACCCTCGCCTGGTGCCAAGGCCGCCGCGGCGCACCCCAGGGACCCGCCTGGGACGAGGCGATGGTGTGGTGGAAGACCCTGCATTCGGACGACGCAGCGGTGTTCGACGAAGAGCACCGGCTGGACTGCTCGGCGCTCTCACCGCAGGTCACCTGGGGCACCGACCCAGGCCAGGCCATTGGCATCCGGGAGGCCGTGCCAGACCCGCTGACACTCGTGGGTTCGGCGCAGGAGCGAACCGCTCGGGCCCTGACCTATATGGCCGTTCCCGGCGGGCAGTCGCTTGAGGGCCTGCCGGTCGACCGCGTCTTCATCGGCTCGTGCTCAAACGCGCGCTTGCCCGACCTGCGCGCGGCCGCGCGCGTGGCCGAGGGCCGGCGGGTGGCGGAGGGCGTGCAGGCCTGGGTGGTACCGGGCTCCAGCGCGATCAAGCGCCAAGCCGAGGCCGAAGGGCTGGACCGGATTTTTGAGCAGGCCGGATTCGAGTGGCGTGAGGCCGGTTGCTCGATGTGTGCAGGCGCCAATGGCGACGTGGGCACTGCCGGCCAGCGCTGCGTCTCCACCACCAACCGTAATTTCGAAAACCGCCAGGGACGCGATGTGCGCACTCATCTCACCAGCCCGGCGATGGCCGCCGCCGCTGCGGTGATGGGCCAGCTGGTGGACGTGCGAAGACTGATGGAGAGGCCAGCATGACAACACGCGAACCCCTGGTGATGGTGGAGGGCGTGGCCGCGCCGCTGCTGCTCGACGACGTGGACACGGACCAGATCATCCCCTCGTCCTACCTCAAGGACATGCACGCCGACATGGCGCAGGGATTTCTGGCCTATATGCGCCGCGGGCCCGATGGCCAGGTGCATCAGGACTTCGTGCTCGAGCGGCCTGTGTTCCGCGCGGCGCCTATCCTGATCGTCGGACGAAATTTCGGTTGCGGCAGCTCCCGCGAGCATGCGGTCTGGGCCTTGCGGGCCTTCGGCATCCGCTGCGTGATCGGCGTGGCCCTGGCCGAGTTCTTCCATGAAAACTGCCTGAACAACGCCGTGCTTCCCATCTCGCTGGACGAGGCCACGTGGGGTGAGCTCTCCCAATGGGCGCGGGAAGTGGATGGCCAGCAAGCCCTGCGAGTCGACCTGGCCGAGCGCCAAATCGTGGCGGGGCCGGGAAAGCACTGGCCCTTCGAGATCGCAGACCACGCTCGCACGCGGCTGATGGAAGGCCTCGACGATGTCGGCCTCACGCTCAAGCACCGCGAGGCTATTGAGGCCTGGGAGTCGCGCACGGCGCAGGAGATGCCCTTTTTGCAAGCCTGCCCGGTCATCGCTGCGCCCTGATGTTTCAAAAGGCGGGTGGGCCGGTGGCCTGCCCCGCTTCGCGACAATAAACCGATGCAATCTCTCAGCCGCCGCCAGCTGGCCCTGCTTGTCGCCCTCACGCTGGCCTGGGGGCTGAACTGGCCGGTGATGAAGCTGGGCGTGTCGGCCTATCCGCCGCTGGCCTTTCGCGCGATCTCGGTCTGGCTCGGCCTGCCCCTGCTGGCCCTGGGGCTGCGGATGTTGGGCGTGTCCTTTCACTTACCGCGTCGCTATTGGCCGGCACTCTTGGTGCTGGCCTTTTTCAACATGTTCGTGTGGCACGCCTGCATGATCACGGGCCTCACCCACCTCTCGAGCGGTCGGGCGGCCATCCTGGGCTACACCATGCCCGTGTTCTCGGCCCTTCTGGGCGCCGCCTTCTACGGTGCGATCATGAGCGGGCGCAACTGGCTGGGGGTGGTCGCAGCGGCGACCGGCGTGGTCCTGCTGCTGTGGCACGAATTGCATCGCATGGCCGGCGCGCCGGTGGGCGTGGCCTTGCTGCTGGTGTCGGCGCTGAGCTGGGCGCTGGGCACGCAGATGATGCGACACACACGGATCGAGGCCCACACCCTGACCTTGAGTTTCTGGATGACGGCGCTGACCGCCGTCTTCCTGAGCGCCATGTCCCTGGCCTTCGAGGCCGACCGCTGGCAAGCGCCAAGTGCCACCGCGTGGGGGGCCATCGTCTTCAACGCTGTGGTCGTGTTTGGCTTCGCACAACCCGCGTGGCTGACCCTGGCTCGCAGCCTGCCGCCGACAGCCTCCAGCCTGAGCGTGAGCCTGATCCCGGTGCTGGGCGTGTTCAGCGGCGCCTACGTGCTAGGCGAGGTGCTTCACTGGCAAGACTGGGCCTCGGTGGCGCTCATGGTGACAGCCATCGCCTCGGTGCTGTGGCCCTCGAGGAGCGCGCGCGGCGCCTGAGCCCGCGCCGACACATCGGCGGCCACCCGTTTGAGCACGGGCCCCCATCGGGCGTCCGGCCCCTGCCGGTACAGGCGAACACTGGGGTACCAGGGAGAGTCGTCCCGATCGAGCATCCAGCGCGGGTCGGGGATGTAGCTCACCATGATCCAGGTGGGTTTGCCCAAGGACGCCGCCAGGTGGGCCACGCTGGTGTCAACCGAGATGACGAGGTCGAGGTTCTCGATCAAGGCGGCGGTGTCCGCGAAGTCGGCGAGCTGCTCGCCGAACACTCTGACCTCGGGCCGCAAGGCAAAGGCTCCGGTGTCCTGGGGCCGAATCACCCGCTGCAGACAAACCAGGTCCACCCCCTGCGGCATGGCGTTGAGGAAGTGCGCCAGGCGCATGCTGCGGTCCACATCGCGCCCGTGACGCGGGTTACCGGTGCAGGCAAAGCCCACGCGCAACCGCCCGTCGCGCGGGCCCAGCCGCTCGGCCCAGGCCGCAACGCGCGGGGCGGGCAACACCAGAGGCGGGGGCGGGGGCATTTGGTCTGGGGCCATCTCGAGAAGAAAGGGCAGGTGCTCCAGGTCAACATGCCGGTCATACGGCGGCAAGGTCGACCCGCGTGCCACCACGGTGATGCGCGGGTCAACCGCGTGCAGCAGGCGCAGCAGGGCGGGCCAGACCTCCAAGACCACCTGGGCACCCCGGTCCGCCATCACCAACGCCATTCGCAAGCCCTGCAGCGCGTCGCCAAAGCCGGCCTCGGTATGCACCAGCAGGGTCAGCCCGCCCAGGGGAACCCCCGGCTGCCAGCGCGGCTTGCCAAGCGCCCGGAGCCGACGATGAGGCGGCGGGATCAAGCCGTCAAAGTGAGCCGACATTCCTCGCTCGCGCAGCAGGGCGAAGACCTCCGGGTGTTTGCCAGACATGACAAGGAGCGGAACCAAGTCCGTCAGCCATTGACCCTGGCCCGGAAATCGCGCGATCAGGTCACGAAAAATCTGCGCGGCCTCATCGATCCGACGCATATCCCGCAGAGCCCAGCCCTGTGCCACCAGGGGTCGCGGGTGCTGGGGCGCCAGGCGCTGCGCCTCCTGGTAGCAGGCCAGCGCCGCCTCCAGACGACCGGCGTGCAGATAGACCTGCCCCAGGTTGATGCAGATCGACATGTCATCAGGCCGAAGGGCCCGCGCTTTCTGAAGCCAGTCCTCGGCCTCGGCGAAGCGGCGCTGGCCCAGGTAAGCGCAGCCGAGGTGCCCCAGCAGGATCGGGTCTTCCGGCTTTATTTCCCGGGCCCGCTCCAGCCACGCCAGGGCACGGTCATAGCGCATCCGCGTGAGCTCGAGCAGCCCCATCAGCTGCAGGACCGAGAAGTGGCGGGGAATGCGCGCGAGGATGCGGCGGTAGATCCGACGCGCCTGGGCAAGCTGGCCCCGCCGATGCATCCGCACCGCCCAGGGCAGCTGCCAGTCGCCCAGAAGTTGAAACGCGAAGGTCCGAACCGACTGTGCCAAAGTAGTCATCTTGGGTATAAGTAGCTCTTTGTGTCTATTTAAACCGCCCTTTCGTCGGCTGTCCAGCCGTCGGCATGGTGATGGCCGCATTCATCCGGCCCGCTCTCAGCCGGGCCGCGCAAACCGGCACCGCCCCGGCCCGCGCATACTTCGGGGCATGCTCCGCTACCTCACGATTCCGGTCACCCCTTTTGAACAGAACTGCTCCCTGGTCTGGGACGACGCCACCGCCCAGGCGGCGGTGATCGACCCCGGGGGCGACCTGGACCTGCTGCTGGCCGAGGTGGCCCGCCTGGGGCTCAAGCTCGAGCAGATCTGGCTCACCCACGCCCACATCGACCACGCCGGCGGCGCCGGCGAGTTGGCCGAGCGCCTGTCGCTGCCGATCATCGGACCCCACGAGGGCGACCAGTTCTGGATCGACGGCCTGGCCATGCAAAGCGCACGCTTTGGCTTCCCGCCAGCCCGCGCCTTCACACCCACCCGTTGGCTGCACGACGGCGACACCGTCACCCTGGGCAGCCACACGCTGCAGGTGCGGCACTGCCCCGGCCACACGCCCGGCCATGTGGTTTTTTACTCGCCAGAGATCGGCCGCGCCTTTGTGGGCGATGTGCTGTTTGCAGGCAGCATCGGCCGCACCGACTTCCCCCAGGGCAACCACCAGCAGCTCATCGACAGCATCACCGGACGCCTGTGGCCCATGGGCGACGACACGGTGTTCATCCCCGGGCACGGCCCTGAAAGCAGCTTTGGCCGGGAGCGGGCAACCAACCCCTTCGTGGGCGGGACCTGAACGCGCCTCTCAGCGTTAGCCGTGGCTGTGCCAGGCCCCGGCGCAGGCCTCAGCGGCTACCCCGCGCCTGCTCGTACAGGGCCTGAACCTTGGGCACGTTCTCGCGCAGCCGCGTGATGCGGTCGGGACCAGTGGGGTGGGTGGACAGGAAAGCTGGTCCCGTCTTGTCCCCCGAGGCGCGGGACATCTTTTCCCACAGCGTGACCGAGGCTTGCGGGTCGTAGCCGCCGCGCGCGGCCAGCTCCAGCCCCACCAGGTCGGCATCGACCTCGTCATCGCGCGAGAAGCGCAGCGACAGCAGCTGGGTGCCCATATTGGCCGCCAAGTCGCCCAGCTGGCCCAGACCCAGCAATTGGGAAAGCACCGACAGGCCGATGCCAGTCCCCTGGGTCTTGGCGATCCGCGCGCGGGCATGTTCGCGCAGCGCGTGCGCCATCTCGTGGCCCATGACGACCGCGGTTTCGTCTTCGGTGAGCGAGAGCTTGTCCAGCAAGCCGGTGAAAAAGGCGATCTTGCCGCCCGGCATGCAAAAGGCGTTGATCTGCTGGCTGCCGATCAGGTTGATCTCCCAGCGCCATTGGCGCGCGCGGTCGTTCCAGCGCGGCGCCAGGGGGATGAGGCGCTGGGAAATGCCGCGCAGCCGTTGCAAGGCCGGGTAGTCATCCGGGGCCAGCGCGCGCTGCTGCCGCGCCTGGGCGAGCATGCGGCCGTACTCCTGCATCGAGGCGGATTCAATCTCGCCGGCGGGCACCAGATTGCGCAGCCGGGAGGCCTCGCCGACCTCCACCTGGGCCAGGGCCGGCCCAGCGGCGGCGGCACCGGCGGCCAGCAGAAAGGCGCGGCGCGGATGCCAGGCCTTCCCCCCGGCCGCAGGCCACTCGGCGCCAGCCACGGCATGCCGAGACCCCGCTCCGCCAGACGGCAGGTCCGAGGGGCGGCTATTGGAATCAGCGACGCTTTCGTAGCAAGCCCGGCACATGACGCCAATGATAATGACGCCTCACCATGCCCACACCCGCCGACGCTCCCGCCGCAACGCCATCCGGCACCCCTGCGCCCATGCCTACGTCCGCACCCGGACTCGCACCCAGTTGGCTCGCCGCCCTGCGCGTCTACCTCGAGCCCGCCACCTGGCGCATGCTCCTGCTCGGGTTCGGTGCTGGCCTTCCTTTGTTGCTGGTGCTGGGCACCTTGAGCTTTCGGCTGCGCGAGGCCGGCATCGACCGCACCACCATCGGCTACCTGTCCTGGGTGGGCCTGGCGTACGGCTTCAAGTGGGCCTGGGCGCCGCTGGTCGACAGGCTGCCGCTGCCCGGCCTGACCCGCTGGCTGGGCCGCCGACGCGCCTGGCTGCTGCTCGCGCAGATGATGGTGATCGCCGGTCTGGTCGGGATGGCACTGTCCGACCCGCAACAACAACTGCAGGCGGTGGTGGGCTTTGCGCTGCTGGTGGCCTTTGGCTCGGCCACGCAGGACATCGCCCTGGACGCCTTCCGAATTGAATCAGCCGACACCGCGCACCAGGCCGCCCTGGCGGCGGCCTATCAGACCGGCTACCGGCTAGCGATGATCTGGGCCGGCGCGGGTGTGCTGTGGATCGCCGCGCGCGCCGAGGTGCCCCAGGCTGCGGCCTACCAGCACGACGCCTGGCAGGCCGGCTACCTGGCGATGGCGGCGTCCATGCTCGTGGGCGTGCTCACCGTGCTGCTCTCGCCCGAACCGGCGCACCGCGAGTTGCCTCCCGCGCGCAACCTCGCGGCCTGGCTGCGCGAAGCCGTGGTCGAACCCTTTGCCGATTTCATCCGCCGCTACCGCGGGCAGGCCGCCCTGGTGCTAGCCCTCATCGCCGTCTATCGCATCAGCGATGTGGTCATGGGCATCATGGCCAACCCGTTCTATGTAGACATGGGCTTCACCAAGGACGAAGTTGCGGCCGTCACCAAGGTGTATGGCGTCATCATGACGCTGGTGGGCGCCTTCGTCGGCGGCGTGCTCGCGCT
>JACCEB010290569.1_pt1 | contig 16528 bp, 17 predicted proteins | sample 7454761 | NCBI WGS metagenome assembly JACCEB01 (sample SAMN15323454, study PRJNA562643) | freshwater metagenome | isolation source: river surface water | place: USA:Blue River Watershed | collected 2017-08-18 | reverse complement strand
CTTTGTTGTGTGCGCGGGAAAAACTGTTCCCAGACATTGGACCTTTACCCGTGATCTCGCATATGCGTGCCGTGTGTATTCTCCACATCGACGGCGGTCGTTCCCACGAGCGCCTCACCTCGCCAAAAAGGGTGGCGGTAACCCATCTTATTCGCTGAAATCAGCAAAGCCTGAGATTGTAGCGTTTTTTCATCAGGGCTTATCAGTGGTCGCCTTGCTCCAAGAAGCGTTGCGCGTCCAACGCCGCCATGCAGCCCGTGCCGGCGCTGGTGATGGCTTGGCGGTAGACGTTGTCTTGCACGTCGCCTGCCGCAAAGATGCCGGGCACGCTGGTCATGGTGGCAAAGCCTTCAGAGCCGCTCTTGGTCAGCAAATAGCCACCTTTCATGGCCAGTTGGCCTTCAAAAATGTCGGTGTTGGGGTGGTGACCAATGGCAATGAAGCAGCCTTGGGTGGCGATGTCGCGGGTGCTGCCATCGGCGGTACTTTTCAGGCGCACGCCCGTCACGCCTGAGGCATCACCCAAAACCTCGTCGAGAGTGCTGTTGACTTCCAGCACAATTTTGCCAGCTGCCACTTTCTCCATCAGCTTGTCGATCATGATGGCTTCTGCCTTGAACTTGTCGCGGCGGTGGATCAGGTGAACTTTGGACGCAATATTGGACAAATACAGTGCTTCTTCGACGGCTGTGTTGCCACCGCCCACCACGCTGACGACTTGGTCACGGTAGAAAAAGCCGTCGCAGGTGGCACAGCCCGACACGCCACGGCCCATGAAGGCCTCTTCGGAGGGCAGGCCCAAGTACTTGGCGGACGCGCCGGTGCAGATGATGAGGGTGTCGCAGGTGTAGGTGCCGCTGTCCCCCATCAGCGTGAAGGGGCGCTTGGAGAAGTCGACTTTGTTGATGTGGTCAAACACGATTTGGGTGTTGAAGCGTTCGGCATGTTGCTGAAAGCGTTGCATCAGATCTGGCCCTTGCACGCCGTGCACATCGGCAGGCCAGTTGTCCACTTCGGTGGTGGTCATCAGCTGGCCGCCTTGGGCCATGCCAGTGATCAACAAGGGCTTCAAATTCGCGCGCGCCGCATAAACGGCGGCGGTGTAGCCAGCAGGGCCGGAGCCGAGAATCAAAACTTGGGCGTGTTGTGGGGTAGACATCTGGAAGGGGCAATCCGAAGAGACAATAAAGTCAAGATTGTAAGAACCTCCTTTTCTCCCCTGACGGTGCAAGGTCGCCTCTCAGGTAAGCTCTGCCTCTAGACATGACTTACTCGCTCAATACCCTACAAAACGACCCGCGTGCTTCTGCTGCCGAACCGGATCACAAACCCACCGGCTTTCGTCGCTTTGCGCAAGAAATTGCGCTCACGGCGGGCTTCGTCTTCATGACTTTTTGGTTGCTGGCGCTCGTGACTCAGTCGCCCTTGGATCCCGCGTGGACCACGTCCGGTTCGGGCAATGCCGTGCGTAACTTTGGGGGGCGTTTGGGGGCTTGGTTGGGTGACCTAAGCTTTTTCTTGCTGGGCTATTCGGTGTGGCGGTGCTACGCCGCAGCGCTGGTGGCTTGGTTGTCGGCGTTGGCCAAACGTTTGCGCGATGAGGACGAGCCCCAACCTGAGCATTTGGGTTGGCGCTACACGCGTTTTGCGTTTTGGGCGGGCTTGGCCTTGTTGTTAATTTCCAGCACGGGTTTGGAGTGGACGCGTATGTACCGCTTTGAAGACCGATTGCCGGGCCACGTCAGCGGTGGTGTGTTGGGGTATTTGGTCGGGCCCTCCAGTTTGAGTTGGTTGGGTTTCAACGGCTCATGTTTGGTCTTCATCGCATTTGGTGTGGTGGGTGCCTCGTGGGTGTTTCGTTTTTCTTGGGGACAAACCGCAGAAAACATGGGCGCCTTGTTGGATGGTTGGTATGAACAATGGCGCGAACGTCGCGAGCGCGAAGAGGACGTGGCTTATGGCTTGGTCGCTGCGCGCGAACGCGAAGAAGTGGTGTTTGAAGAGCGTGTGGAAATTCAAGAGCATCCCCCGATCGCTGTGCACATTGAACCCGAAGTGATAGAAGTGCCTAAGAGCGCACGTGTGGCCAAGGAGCGTCAGAAAACGCTGTTCACCGATGCGGCCACGGATTCACGCTTACCGCAAGTCGACTTGCTCGACGACCCCTTGGTGCGCCAAGACACGGTCGCACCTGAAACGCTGGAAATGACCAGCCGCTTGATTGAGAAAAAACTCAAAGACTTTGGCGTCGAAGTACGCGTGGTGGCGGCGTCACCTGGCCCCGTGATCACGCGCTACGAAATTGAACCCGCTACCGGCGTCAAGGGCTCGCAGGTGTTGAACTTGGCCAAAGATTTGGCGCGTTCACTCTCACTCGTGTCTATTCGTGTGGTCGAGACCATTCCTGGCAAAAACTACATGGCGCTGGAATTGCCCAACGCCAAACGTCAGTCCATTCGTTTGAGCGAAATTTTGGGTTCAGACGTGTACAACGAATCCAAGTCCATGCTCACCATGGGGTTGGGCAAAGACATTGTGGGCAATCCCGTGGTGGCCGACTTGGCCAAGATGCCGCACGTGCTGGTGGCGGGTACCACCGGCTCGGGCAAATCAGTGGGTATCAACGCCATGATTTTGTCGCTGCTCTACAAAGCCGAAGCACGCGATGTGCGACTGCTGATGATCGACCCCAAGATGTTGGAAATGTCGGTTTATGAAGGCATTCCGCATTTGCTGGCGCCTGTGGTCACAGACATGCGTCAAGCCGCACATGGCCTGAATTGGTGTGTGGGTGAAATGGAAAAACGCTACAAGCTCATGAGCAAGTTGGGCGTGCGTAACCTCGCGGGTTACAACGCCAAAATTGATGAAGCGGCAAGTCGTGAAGAGTTCATCTACAACCCCTTCAGTTTGACGCCCGAGCAACCCGAACCCTTACAACGTTTGCCACACATCGTGGTGGTGATTGACGAGTTGGCTGACTTGATGATGGTGGTGGGCAAGAAGATTGAAGAGCTCATTGCACGTTTGGCGCAAAAGGCGCGTGCTGCGGGCATCCATTTGATTTTGGCCACGCAGCGCCCCAGTGTGGACGTGATCACGGGGCTGATCAAAGCCAACATTCCCTCGCGCATTGCTTTTTCGGTGGGATCCAAAATTGACAGCCGTACCATCCTCGACCAGATGGGCGCAGAGGCGCTGCTGGGTATGGGTGACATGCTCTACATGGCGAGTGGCACAGGTTTCCCTGTGCGCGTGCACGGCGCGTTTGTGAGCGATGAGGAAGTGCATCGCGTGGTGAGCTACCTCAAGAGTCAAGGTGAGCCCGACTACATCGAAGGTGTGCTCGAAGGTGGCACGGTCGATGGCGACGGCAATGCCTCGGGCCCCGACTTGTTTGGCGATGTCCCTGCGGAAAAAGATCCCATGTACGACCAAGCGGTGGAGGTGGTGCTGAAAAACCGCAAGGCCAGCATTTCCTTGGTGCAACGTCATTTGAAGATTGGCTACAACCGCGCGGCACGGTTGGTGGAAGACATGGAAAAGGCCGGCATGGTCAGCGCCATGAGCAGCAATGGGCAACGTGAAATTTTGGTTCCTCGGCGCGATGAGTAAGTGGCAAGGGGTGCTCTTGCGCCGCATACCCCAGGCGCTCGCGCTGTGGGTGCTGAGTGCAGGCCTTGCATGCGCCAACAGCGTGGACACCTTGGACGTTTTTTTGAAAACCACCCGAAGCGGCCGCGCCGACTTCACGCAGGTGGTGACCTCGCCGCTGAAGTCCGGGCAAACCGTGGCTCGCAAGAAAACTTCAACGGGTGAGTTTGCATTCATACGTCCCACGCGTTTTCGTTTTGATTACCTTAAGCCGTTCCCACAAGTCATCGTGGCCGATGGCCAAACCTTGTGGTTGTATGACGCAGACCTTGAGCAGGTCACCGCACGCAAACAAGCACAAGCCTTGGGTAGCACGCCAGCTGCGTTGGTAGCAACTGCGGTCGATATTGCCGCGTTGCAAAAAGAATTTGTGCTCGAAGCCTTGGCCGATGCCGAAGGCTTGCAGTGGGTGCAGGCCACGCCCAAGAACCGCGACAGCTCCATTGCGTCCGTGCGTTTGGGTTTGCGAGTGGCGGGTTCACAGGTGAGCCTGGCCAAGTTAGAAATTGACGATGCCATGGGGCAGCGTTCGGTGCTTAGCTTTGAGCACTTCGACGTCAATCCGATCAACTTGGGCCCTGCACAGTTCAACTTTGTGACGCCCAAGGGTGTGAGCGTGATTCGTCCCTGAGGTCTGGATGTCACAGACCTCATCGGTGTTGCAAGGCTTATCTCCTTTGCTTGATAGCCACACGCGTTTGGTGGTGCTGGGCAGTTTTCCTGGCGTGGCGTCCTTGCGCGCCCAGCAGTATTACGGGCATCCGCAAAATCAGTTTTGGAAAATTGTGACCACCTTGTTGGCTGACGATGCACGCGCGGTAGGCGCCATGCCCTATGCCGAGCGCACGCGATGGCTGCTTCGCCAAGGCGTCGGTTTGTGGGATGTGTATGCCGCCTGTGAACGCGAAGGCAGTTTGGATGCGTCGATTCAAAACGCACAATGCAATGATTTGCAAAGTTTGCGCATCCGTTGTCCCGCATTGCAAGCCATTGCCCACAACGGTGGCGAAAGCTTCAAGCACGCCAAGCACACGCGTGTTTTGGGTTTACCCGTTTACCGTTTGCCGTCCACCAGCCCAGCTCACGCCAGCTGGTCGTTTGAGCGTAAATTGGCGGCTTGGCGTGCGGTCTTTCAAGCCGAGGGTTTGTGCTGCTGAAATGCGACCCTTCGCTACACTCTGCACGTGTCTTCTACCCATACACCCCTCGCCGAACGCCTGCGCCCACGCACCCTGGGCGAGGTGATTGGGCAACAGCATTTGTTGGGTGAAGGCATGGCCTTGCGGGTGGCCTTTGAATCGGGGCAGCCACACAGTTGCATTTTGTGGGGCCCGCCGGGCGTGGGCAAAACCACCATTGCGCGTTTGATGGCCGACGCCTTTGATGCACAGTTTTTGTCCATCAGCGCCGTGCTGGGCGGCGTGAAAGAAATTCGCGAATCGGTAGAGCAAGCTATCGCTGCTCGCGATTCGCTCGACCCCAAACGCACCATCATGTTTGTGGATGAGGTGCACCGCTTCAACAAAAGTCAGCAAGACGCATTTTTGCCGCATGTCGAGTCGGGCCTGTTCACCTTCATCGGTGCGACGACTGAGAACCCGTCGTTTGAGGTCAATTCTGCGTTGCTTTCGCGCGCGGCAGTCTATGTGCTGCAGTCATTGAGCGAAGCAGATCTGACACAAATCATTGCCAAAGCGCAAGCCTTGGGTGCAGTGCCCGCGTTGGAAGCCGCCGCTTTGCAGCGGCTCATTGCTTATGCCGATGGTGATGCGCGTCGCTTGCTCAACACACTCGAGACCTTGTCTGTTGCAGCCCATCGTGAGAAGCTTGAAGAAATCAGCGACGTTTGGTTGCTGCGCGTCTTGGGCGAACGCATGCGGCGCTATGACAAAGGTGGCGAACAGTTTTACGACACCATCAGCGCGTTGCACAAATCGGTACGTGGGTCAGACCCCGATGCCGCGCTGTATTGGTTGGTGCGCATGTTGGACGGTGGGGCCGAGCCCAAGTACATGGCGCGACGCTTGATCCGCATGGCGGCCGAAGACATCGGTTTGGCTGACCCGCGTGCCTTGCGCTTGGCCTTGGATGCGGCAGAGGTCTATGAACGCTTGGGCTCGCCGGAGGGGGAGTTGGCCTTGGCGGAATGCGTGGTGTATTTGGCGGTGGCGCCCAAGTCGAATGCGGTGTACAAGGCCTACAACGAGGCGCGTACCTTGGTCAAAAAAGATGGCACACGCCCCGTGCCCATGCACCTGCGCAACGCCCCTACGAAGATGATGAAAGACATGGACTGGGGCAAAGGCTACCGCTATGCCCATGACGAAGAAGATGGTTTTGCGGCGGGTGAAAATTACATGCCCCAAGGCCTTGAATATACGAGTTTCTACCGCCCTGTGGAACGTGGTTTAGAAATCAAAATAGCCGACAAGTTGCGCCACTTGCGCGATAAAAACAAACAAGCAGGTCAATAACTCATGGACGTTTTGCTTCAACAGGTCATCAACGGGTTGGTGCTGGGCAGCATGTATGCCTTGGTGGCGCTGGGCTACACCATGGTGTACGGCATCATCAACCTTATCAATTTTGCGCACGGCGAGGTGCTGATGATTGGCGCCTTGTGCAGTTGGACAGTCATTGGCTTCTTGCAACCCCTCATGCCTGAAACACCAGGTTGGGTGCTGTTGTTGATTTCGATGGGTTTGGCCTCTGTCGCGGCCGCAAGTCTGAACTACGCGATTGAGAAAATTGCTTACCGGCCGCTGCGCAACGCGCCCAAGTTGGCGCCGCTCATCACCGCCATCGGCATGTCGATCTTGTTGCAAACCTTGGCCATGATTGTTTGGAAGCCAAATTACAAACCGTTTCCTGCGTTGCTGCCCACCACGCCGATTGACATTGGTCCAGCCGTCATCACGCCTGCGCAGTTGATGATTTTGGGTCTCACGGTGGTGGCTTTGGCCGTGTTGTCGTGGTTGGTGAATCGCACCCAACTGGGCCGCGCCATGCGGGCCACGGCAGAGAACCCCCGCGTGGCCAGTTTGATGGGCGTGAAGCCTGATGTGGTGATCTCGGCCACGTTCATCATCGGTGCGGTGTTGGCCACCATTGCCGGTGTGATGTGGGCCATGAACTACGGCACCGCGCACCACGCCATGGGTTTCTTGCCGGGTCTGAAGGCGTTCACTGCCGCGGTCTTCGGCGGCATTGGTAACTTGGGTGGTGCGGTTGTAGGCGGCTTGCTGTTGGGTCTGATTGAGTCAATTGGCTCGGGCTACTTGGGTGAGCTCACTGGCGGTGTGCTGGGCAGCCACTACACCGACATCTTGGCGTTCATTGTGTTGATCATCACGCTCACGCTGCGACCTTCGGGCTTGTTGGGCGAGCGCGTGGCAGACAGGGCTTGAGCATGTTGACGCATAAACTTTTTTCGAACCGTTGGCTCATGGCCGCTGTGCTGTTGGCTCTGCCTTTGGTGTTGCAAAACTTTGGCAACGCGTGGGTCCGCATTGCCGACATGTCCTTGCTGTATGTGTTGCTGGCATTGGGCTTGAACATTGTGGTGGGCTATGCCGGTTTGTTGGACTTGGGCTATGTGGCGTTTTTCGCGGTGGGTGCGTATTTGTTTGGCTTGCTGGCGTCGCCGCATTTGACCGAGGTTTTTCCTTGGATTGCGGCGATGTTCCCTGATGGGTTACACCTGAATCTTTGGTTGGTGTTGCCATTGGCAGCGGGCATGGCCGGTTTGTTCGGTGTGTTGCTGGGTGCGCCGACGTTGAAGCTGCGTGGCGACTACTTGGCCATCGTCACCTTGGGCTTTGGCGAAATCATTCGTGTCTTTTTGAACAACTTGGATCACCCCGTCAACATCACCAATGGCCCCAAAGGCATTGGCCAAATCGATGCCGTCACGGTTCTGGGCCATCCGCTGTCCAAGCGTTTGGATTTGGGCTTCATCGAGTTGCCCTCGGTGACCTTGTATTACTACCTGTTTCTCACGCTCGTGGTGGTGAGTGTGGTCGTGTGCCATCGGTTGGAATACTCGCGCATTGGCCGCGCATGGATGGCCATTCGCGAAGATGAAATTGCGGCCAAGGCCATGGGCTTGAACACGCGCAACCTGAAACTCATGGCCTTTGGCATGGGTGCGACATTTGGTGGTATTTCTGGTGCAATGTTTGCCGCCTTCCAGGGGTTTGTGTCGCCTGAGTCGTTCAGCTTGATGGAGTCGGTGATGATCGTGGCCATGGTGGTGTTGGGCGGCTTGGGTCATTTGCCAGGTGTGATTTTGGGCGCGGTGTTGTTGGCGGCCTTGCCCGAGGCCTTGCGTTATGTGGCGGGTCCCTTGCAGGCCATGACCGATGGCCGCTTGGATGCAGCCATCTTGCGTCAGTTGTTGATTGCCTTGGCGATGGTCACCATCATGTTGTGGCGGCCGCGTGGTTTGTGGCCCACGCCGGAGCACGGCAAAACGCTGAACGCGCAAGGGGGGCAGCGATGAGTGCAAACGATCTGGTGTTGAGCGTCTCCGGCATTTCCAAGCGCTTTGGTGGTTTGCAAGCCTTGAGCGACGTGGCCATGCAAATTGAGCGGGGCCAGGTTTACGGTTTGATTGGTCCCAATGGCGCTGGCAAAACCACGTTTTTCAATGTCATCACGGGCTTGTACACGCCTGACACGGGGCGTTTTGAGTTGGCAGGCCAACCCTACCAACCCACCGATGTGCATCGCGTGGCGCAGGCCGGCATTGCGCGGACGTTTCAAAACATTCGGCTGTTTGCTGAAATGACGGCGCTTGAAAACGTGATGGTGGGGCGTCATGTGCGCACACAGTCGGGTTTGCTGGGCGCGATTTTTAGAACGCCGGCTTTCAAGGCGGAAGAGCTGGCCATTGAAGCCCGCGCACGTGAACTGTTGGACTATGTCGGCATTGCGTCATTGGCCGATTACAAAGCGCGCACCTTGAGCTATGGCGACCAGCGTCGCCTGGAGATAGCCCGAGCCTTGGCGACCGACCCGCAACTCATTGCCCTAGACGAGCCCGCCGCAGGCATGAACGCCACGGAAAAAGTACAACTGCGGGAATTGATCGACAAAATTCGTCGCGACCATCGCACCGTGTTGTTGATCGAACATGACGTCAAGCTGGTGATGGGGCTGTGCGACCGTGTCACCGTGCTCGACTACGGCAAGGTGATTGCGCAAGGCGCGCCCGCAGACGTGCAGCGTGACCCCCAGGTGATTGAAGCCTACCTTGGCACGGGAGGCCATTGAGATGACACACGACCACGCAGCGGTGTTGCTGAGCGTCAACAATATTCAGGTAGCCTATGGCGGCATCCAAGCCGTCAAAGGTGTCAGTTTGGAAGTGCGTGAGGGCGAATTGGTCTCGCTCATTGGGTCCAATGGCGCAGGTAAAACCACCACCATGAAAGCCATCACGGGGCTGTTGCCCTTGGGTGGCGGACAGATTGAACTGTTAGGCAAAAACATTGCGGGCCTCGGGCCTTGGGACTTGGTGCACCAGGGCTTGGCCATGGTGCCGGAAGGCCGTGGCGTGTTCACCCGCATGACGATTCTTGAGAACTTGCAAATGGGGGCTTACATTCGCAACGACCCCACTGCAATTGCTGACGACATTGCACGTGTGTTCACCACCTTTCCACGTCTCAAAGAACGCCGTGACCAATTGGCGGGCACGATGTCGGGCGGCGAGCAACAAATGCTGGCCATGGGACGGGCGTTGATGAGTCGTCCAAAGGTGTTGTTGCTCGATGAACCATCGATGGGTTTGTCGCCCTTGATGGTGGACAAAATTTTCGAGGTGGTACAAGAGGTTGCGGCGCAGGGTGTGACCATTTTGTTGGTCGAACAAAACGCCAGCCGCGCCTTGCAAATGGCCGATCGCGCGTATGTGATGGAGTCCGGCTTGATGACCTTGAGCGGCAATGCCAAAGACATGCTGCATGACCCCAAGGTGCGTGCCGCTTATTTAGGGGAGTGATGACCATGACCATGCGACTCAGTGCCGACGACATCTCGCATTACCAATCGCAGGGCTATGTGATCCCGCCTTACCGCCTCGAGCCCGAGTTCTTGAAAGACTTACAAGACGCGCTCAACAACCTGATCGCCAACAACCCAGGCGTTCGTCCCGAAAAGCTCGTGAGCGCCCATATCGAAGGCCGCAATGACGAAGGTGTCCATGGCAGTCGACGGTTTTTAGAGCTGGCCATGCATCCGCCGATCGTCGATTTGGTGGAACAGCTCATCGGTCCCGACATCATCCTGTGGGGCTGTCATGTGTTTTGCAAACCTGCGAGCGAGGGTTTTGAAACCCCGTGGCATCAAGATGGTCACTACTGGCCGATCCGGCCACTCGCCACCTGTACCGTGTGGGTGGCTTTGGAGCCGAGCACACGTGAGAACGGTTGCTTGCGTGTGATTCCAGGCTCGCACCGCACGCATGAACTGCATGCGCACCTGCATGAAGATCGGCAAGACTTGGTGCTCAACCAACGCATGGCCGATGGCACATTTGATGAAACGCAGGCTGTGGATTTAGAGCTGCAACCCGGTGAGATGTCCATGCACGATGTCTACATGATTCATGGCGCCAAGGCCAACACCTCGACCCAACGCCGAACCGGTGTGGCGCTGCGCTTCATGCCGGGCACCTCGTTGTTCGACCGTGACTTGCGACCTGTGGATGGCAAAACGGGGGTGCCGGTGAGCTTTGGCACGCGGCCCTTGTGGTTGTTGCGCGGGCAAGACCGCACCGGGCAAAACGATTTTTCTGTGGGGCACCGCCAGGCTTGATGGCGTGTCTAGCCCTCAAGCACCCAGATGATGACTTGCTTGGCGACGAAGCCCAGCATGCCAAAAGCCAATACCAAAAACAACACGAAGGTGCCGAACTTACCGGCTTTGGATTCGCGTGCGAGCTGAAAAATAATGAACAGCATGTACAGCATGAAGCCGGCCACGCCAAAAGTTAGCCCGAATTGGGCGAATTGTTCCTCGGTCATCACGACTCAGTGCGCAGAGGGGTCGTAAGCGACCAAGTCACGGTAGGCATGCCAGCTGGCATGGCCCAGCATGGGCACGACCCCGAGCAATCCTAGAAATGCTGAGCCAATGCCCAGTGCGGTGAACAGGCACAACAGGCCTGCCCAACAAGCCATCGCAAAGGGATTCATGGCGACGACACGCCAACTGGTCAACACGGCTTGTTGCACCGTGAGTGTGGGATGGTCCATCAGCAAGGGAAGGGTGACCAAGGTCGATGCAAACATGGGCGCTGCAATCAGGGCGCTCATCAGCACCCAGATTTCAAACAGGCCAAAGTTGGGTTGCAAGACCACCAGGCGTAAAAAATCTGCGGGTGTGTGCACACTGGCAGGCAGCATCCAATGCACCAAGGCGGCAGAGCACAGCAACCATGCGCCGCTGGACAAGGCCAACAAGACGCCAAATTGAATCAAGCGCGCGTCGCCGCAGGTCCAGATTCGAAAGGCGTCTGCCAAGGTCGCTTCTTCGCCACGCTCGAGGCGGCGACTGATGTCGTACAAGCCCATCGCCAACAGCGGCGCCACAATCATGCAGGCCGACAGCATGGCGGCGATCCACCAAAAGTCATGCCGTGCAAACCAAAACAAGGCACCACCAATCACCGCCAAGATCAGACCGTGGGTCACGCCCGCGGTGGGGCAGCGTTCCATGTCTTTCCAAGCCAATGCGAGCCAATGCAGAGGACGCATCATCTCGATGTCTTTGGCCTCCAAGTCGGGGTGCGGAGTGATGAGGGGCATGGCGTTTAATCCACCCGCGCGCCGCTGGCTTTGACGACGGCCTCGTATTTAGACAACTCTGACGCCATGAATTGCCCAAATGCCGCGGGCGTAGAAGGGACAGGTTCGGCCATCAAGCTGGTGAAGCGGATTTTGGTTTCGGGTGCCTGCAAGGCTTGCACAAAGGCCTGGTTCAAACGCTGAATGACCGCACTTGGTGTGCCAGCTGGGGCGACCAAGCCCCACCAGGTGTCGACAGAAAAATCTTTCAAGACTTCCGCAATGGCCGGTGTGTCGGGCAATGCGGCACTGCGCGTGGGCGTGGTGACAGCAAGTGCCAAAAGTTTGCCGCTCTTGATGTTGGGTGCAGCGGTGGCTAAGTTGTCGAAGTTGAAGTCCACATGACCGGCCAGTAATGCCAGTTGCGCAGGATTGCCGCCGTTGTAGGGAATGTGCACCGCAAACAGGCTTGCGCGTGACTTGAACAACTCACCCGCCAAATGACCCGCACTGCCGTTGCCACCCGAGCCATAGTTGAGCTGAGCAGGATGCGCACGTGCGTAGCGCAAGAAGTCATGCAGCGAGTTGATCTGCAAACGTTTTGCGGTGTCAGCATTCATCACCAAGACATTGGGCACACGCAGCATTTGTGTGATGGGGGCAAAGTCTGTGGCGGCGTTATAGGGCATCTTGCTGTAGAGCCAAGGATTGACCGCATGGGTGGCGGTGGCCGCAATGCCAATCACCGAACCGTCGGGCGTGGCTTTGGCCACGGCGTCAGCGCCGATGTTGCCGCCTGCACCGGGACGATTTTCGACGATCACCGTGCCCAGGCTGTCTTTCACGCGCTCAGCCAAGACACGTGCCGTCACATCAATCGGACCGCCCGCGGCGTAGGGAACGATCAAGCGAATTGTTTTGGGGGGTACTTGTGCTTGTGCGCCATGAATGCCCATCAGGCCCATGACGAATGCGCAGGCGATGCCGTTGCGCAGGGTGGTAAGACATGGGTTAGTCAATGCGTGCTCCTGAGCGTTTGATGATGGGTGCCCATTTGTGGGACTCGTCTTGAATCAGTTGCGAAAACTGTTCTGGTGTGCCGCCCACAGGATCAAGACCTGCCGCTTTGAGGCGTTCTTTGACGGTGGCGTCGTTCAGTGTGGCATTGAGTGCGCTGTTGATGCGATCGACCACCGCACGGGGTGTGCCTGCGGCCACTAACACGCCGTTCCAAGCGAGGGCTTCAAAGCCTTTGAGTTCTGACACGCCGCTTTCGGCCACGGTGGGCACATCGGGCAGCAAGGCGTAGCGATGCGCGCTGGTGACGGCCAGATACTTCAAGCGTCCTTGTTTGACTTGCGCCGCCACCGCTGTCGGAACCGAGGCCATCAGTTGTGTTTCACCAGACAAGGTGGCCATCATGGCCGGAGGGCTGCCGTTGAAGGGAATATGCACGGCGTAGGTTTGCGTGATGGCTTTGATGTACTCCATCGTCAGGTGCGATGAGCTGCCATTGCCCACCGACGCAAAGTTGTATTTGCCGGGCGATGCTTTGAACAACGCGACCATCTCGCGCATGGTATTCGCTGGAAATTGAACGTTGGCTGCAATCACATTGGGTTGCGAGGTGGTGATCATCACCGGTTGCAAATCTTTCAGGGGCTGGTAGGGCAACTTGGGGTAGAGGTAAGGCGCAAACGCCAAAGGACCGTTGTACGACATGACCCAGGTGTAACCATCTGCGGCTGACTTGGCCACTTCATTTGTGCCCAAGGTGCCGCCTGCTTGTGGTTTGTTCTCAACGACAACGGCTTGCCCTAAGTTGTCCTTGAGTCGGTCTTGCATGGCACGCGCAATCACATCAAGCGATGAGCCCGCTGGCGCCACCACGACCCAACGAATGGGCTTGCTGGGAAAGCTTTGCGCGTATGCCGCAGGCATGAGCATGCCAGCCCACAGCAAGACGCTGGCAGGCGACAGCCCAAACAGTGGGCGGCGAGGGGGTGTGGTGCAAGCCATGTCTGTGACCTTTTGTGATTTAGGCCTTGTCCGCAGCGGACGTGAACGAATCGGCGTAGAACTCATCCGTTGGCAAGCCTGCTTGTGTGTAGGCGGTGCGTGCCGAGTCCACCACGATGGGGGCACCGCAGGCATACACCTGATGTCCGCTGAGGTCGGCATGGTCTTGCAACACAGCCGCGTGAACAAAACCTGTGCGACCTGTCCAATGGTCTTCGGGCAAAGCGTCAGACACCACGGGCACGTAGGTGAGGTTGGGCATGGCCGCGACTTGGGCCTGCACCCAGTCGTGCATGTACAAGTCGGCGGGGCGGCGGCCCCCCCAGTAAAGCGAGACAGGGCGCGAGATGCCTTTGTGTTGCATGTGTTCCAGAATCGCTTTGATGGGTGCAAAGCCAGTGCCAGACGCCAAGAACACCAAAGGTTTGTCAGAGTCTTCGCGCAAGAAAAAGCTGCCTTGTGGGCCTTCGATGCGCTGAATTTCTTTTTCTTTCATGGCGCTAAACACATGGTCGGTGAACTTGCCACCTGGCATGTGACGGATGTGCAGTTCGATCGCCGGAGCGCCTTCGACCAGCGTGTGCGGCGCATTGCCCATGGAGTAGCTGCGTCGATCGCCGTCGCGCAGTAAAAAGTCAATGTATTGGCCTGCGTGGAACTTCATCACATCATTGGCAGGCAATTGCAGTTTGACGATCATCACATCGTGCGATGCTTTCTCGAGTGAAATCACGCGCACCGGCATTTTCTTGATGGGGAATGCGCCTTCTTCCACCACCTGGCGTGACTCCAACACGACATCACTGTGCGCGGTGGCACAGCAAGTCAGCACAAAGCCGTTCGCCGCTTCTTCCGCGCTGAGTGCTTTTTCTTGATGTTTGCCGTGCGTCACTTCGCCCGAAATCTTTTTGCATTTGCAAGAGCCGCAGGCGCCGTCTTTGCAGCCATAGGGCAGACCAATGCCTTGGCGCAGGCCAGCGGCCAGCAAGGTTTCGTCAGACGTGGCGGTGAATGCGCGGCCGCTGGGTTGGACCGTGATGTTGAAACTCATCTTTGGGTATCCTTGAACTTTTACAGACGCTATTTTGCCTTCCAATCAAACCCCCTTAGGCGCTTTGCCTTCTCGCTTCAAACGCGAGCGTTTGCTCATCATCGGTTGCGGTGATGTGGGTCAACGCGTGGCGCGCATCCAGCGTCATGCGCGGGTGGTGGCGCTCACGTCGAGTCCCTTGCGCGTGGCTGCTCTGCGGGCCCAAGGCGTGACACCTGTGGTGGGTAATTTGGATGCGCCGGCCAGCTTGCAGCGTTTGGCCGGTTGGGCCACGCGGGTGTTGCATCTCGCGCCACCGCCTTTGCAAGGGAGCACGGACCCGCGCACCCTGGCGCTGACGCGTGTGCTCATGCGCCGCAGTGCGCCGCGCAGCGTGGTGTATGGCTCAACCAGTGGTGTGTATGGCGACTGCGCAGGTGCTTGGGTAGATGAAAGCCGAATCGTCCATCCTGCGACGTCCAGAGCGCAACGGCGCGTGGACGCCGAAGCGCGTGTGCGCCATTTAGGACGCTTGCGCTCTGGCGGGATGCGCGTGAGCGTGCTGCGCATCCCAGGTATTTACGCGCCTGACCGAGAGGGCGGTACGCCGCGAGAGCGCCTACTGCGCGGCACGCCTGTGTTGGCGCATGAGGACGATGTGTTCACCAACCACATCCATGCCGACGACTTGGCACGTGCGTGTCAGCTGGCGCTGTGGCGGGGGCAGTCTCAGCGTGTTTACAACGTGAACGATGACAGCCAGCTCTTGATGGGGGAGTACTTTGACATGGCTGCTGAGTTGTATGGCTTGGCGCATCCCCCACGTATCAGTCGCGCGCAAGCGCAAACCGAGTTGTCAGCGATGCAGTTGAGTTTCATGAGCGAGTCACGCCGTTTGGTGAACACGCGCATGAAGCGCGAGCTGCGGTTGCAGTTGCGCTATGCGAAGGTGGAAGATGGCTTGATTTAAACAGCAGGAATTCCTGCTGCGTTTTTCACATCAGTCAAACTTGATGTTGCCTGCCTTGATGGCTTTGGCCCAGCTGGCGGTGTCGCGCTCGAGCAATTTGGTGGTGTTGTCGGGGGTGAGGTAACGCACTTCCACGCCCGCAGCATCCGCACGTTGTTTGGTTTCTGCTTGCTCCATGCTGCGCTTCACATCTGCCGACAGCTTTTGCACCACATCTTTGGGGGTGCCACTGGCCACGTACAAGGCCACCCATGATTCCAACTCAAAGCCACCCAGACCCGCTTCAGACACGGTGGGTACTTGCGGCAGTTGGGGATGACGAGTTTTTCCGGTCACAGCCAAAGCTTTGAGCTTGCCGTTGAGTACATGCCCCATGACCGAAGGCGGGGTGGTGATGAACACCTGCACTTGGCCTGCCAACACGTCTTGAATGGCTTGCCCAGACCCCTTGTAGGGCACATGCGTCATTTCTATGCCGGTTTGTTGTTTGAAGATTTCCGTACCGATGTGCGAGACCGAGCCGTTACCTTGTGAGGCGTAGTTGAGCTTGCCAGGATTTTGTTTGGCCCACGCAATGAACTCTTTCAAGTTGTTGGCTGGAACAGAGGGGTGTACCGCAATCACGTTGGTGGCCACGGTGATCAGGCCGACCGGGGTGAGGTCTTTCAAGTCCCATGGCAATTTGTCCATCAGGATGGGGTTGGCAATGTGATAGCCCGAGTACGACACCAGCACGGTGTAACCGTCTTTGGCGCTGCGTGCCACGTTGCTGTAGGCCAGGTTGCCACTGCCGCCGGGTTTGTTGTCGACCACCACCGATTGGCCCGTCACGCGAGCCAGCGGCTCGCTGACCAAACGTGCCGAAGTGTCGACCAAACCACCGGGTGGATTAGGAACAACCAAGGTGATGGGTTTGCTTGGGTACGCGTCCGCTTGCGCGTGTGCGGCCAAGGGGGAAAACCAGGCGCCAGCGGCCATGCTGATGGCCAGAAGTGCGGTTGTGTAGGTGTGTTTTGTGTGTGTCGTCATCACTGATCTCCTGTGTGTTTAACGCATGCCCATGTG
>JACCEB010540486.1_pt1 | contig 16540 bp, 8 predicted proteins | sample 7454761 | NCBI WGS metagenome assembly JACCEB01 (sample SAMN15323454, study PRJNA562643) | freshwater metagenome | isolation source: river surface water | place: USA:Blue River Watershed | collected 2017-08-18 | reverse complement strand
GTCCCACGGGTCCCACAGGTCCAACGGGTCCCACCGGAGAAACTGGTCCCACCGGCCCACAGGGATCCACGGGAGCAACCGGTCCACTGGGTCCCACGGGTGCAAACATCCCTGCCACCGCTCCTGTCGCCCAATTTGTGGTCTCTGACAACATGACAAAGAATCGCGCGAATTTCTCGTTCACGACCAACCAAAATTTAACGTTGTCCAACAATAGCATATCATCCTCCTCCTCCTCCTCCTCCTCATCCATATTGGCAATGACGAATGGATACAACACTTTGCCCATGACGTACACGTTTGGTAACACGAATACCAATCCCAAATGGTTGGCGGCAGGTGGGGATTCATCGGGAAACACCTTGGCGTTCAGTACGGATGGCATTCGATGGGCGGGATTGGGAACCAGTCCACTCACCACGCGTGTCAATGACATTGCCTATAATGGATCCACCTGGGTAATCGTGGGTATTTCGGCCACAAGCAATTACGCTTATTACAGTTTGGATTTGACGACGTGGACCGAATGCACGGGCATAGCGTCGGAAGGCCAACGCGTCAAATGGAATGGCACCATGTTTGTGGCGACCACCAAAGGAGGCGTGATTTATTACAGTTACAATGGAATCATATGGACGTCGGCGGCCACCATTACCTTGGGTGGTACCCCCGATATGAATGGTCTTGAATGGAATGGTCTCTTTTGGTTGGCGGGTTGCAATGGATCGTCGGCCAACACACAATTGTACAAGAGTTTGAATGGTATCACATGGACGGCACTCACCTTCACGGCGACGAACATTCGTGCGATCACATGGACGGGTGCCAACTGGATCATCAGTGGCACGGTGGCTTCCGGCAATGTGGCGAGTGCCTATAGCACCAACATCGACGCCACCTCATGGAATACCTTCACCATGTCGGGATTGACGACGGGCTGCACATCGATTGCCTACAACGGCCAAATTTATGTGGCGGGTGGCATCACGGCGAGCAACACGTTGGCGTACAGTTACGATGGGGTGAATTGGACATCTCTCGGTGCCACAATGTTTGATAGCAGTTCCAATTTTGTGCAAGTCGATTGGGCCGTCAACAAATTCGTGGCGTCGGGCACCTATGGAGGCGTGGGCAGAATCGCGTATAGTTTCGATGGCATTCGCTGGACGGCAGCAACCACGGGAAGCACGATATTCAATAACAAAGTGACGGCGATCGAATACAGTGGAAAACAATTCAGCCATCGTATAGTCTATCCCGCCAACGCCTTGATATCTGGAAACATGATATCTCGCGACGACGGTGTGACATGGTCGAATATTTCGACGAATATTGCAACGGCCGCCAAAACAGTGGGCTTCAACGGCAAACAATTTATTTTTGGAAATCTTGCGGGAAGTGGGGCAAGCGTGGCGACCGCCGATTTGTTTGGGGCAGCCAACACACCAAATAATTACATAACTTTGGATTACAACAGTGACCCATCCACCGTAAATGCAATCAAATGGAACGGAGAGTATTGGTTGATGGGCGGGTTATCGTCGACGGGACGCCACCTTTTACGCAGTTATGATGGATATACATGGATTACGGCAGGAAATGCGGGTTCTTTACTTACCAACAATCAACCCGTAAATGGAATTGCCTGGAATGGAACCCTATGGGTGGTATCTGCACAAACCAATGGATCCGCCACCACCACCAAAATTTTGTATAGTTACGACGGTGAAACCTGGACGGAACAATCAAGCACCAGCATTGGTGGATTGACGGTGGAATGGACGGGATCGTTTTTCTTGATGGGTCGCAAAACAGCCACGGTCACCGATACCACGATTACCGTAAGTGTTGATGGTATAAATTGGCAAAGCAATCGTTTGGTGGCATCCAATGGTCCGGTGAATGCGATTGCTTTCAACGGACAAGGAGGTATTTTATTGGCTACCACGGGAGGGGGAACAAATTATGCTCTTGTTTTTAGTGCCGACAATGGCGTCACGTGGACCGGCAATTTGGGACCCAATTTGGGCGGCAGTGCGGGATTCAGTGGTTGTGCATGGAATGGATCGGCCTGGGTGGCACTAAGTGGCACGAATATATATTACAGTGTAAATGGTATTTCTTGGACAGGTCCTGTGACGGCGGCAAATGCCACCGGAAATCTTTTGTGGACACGTCAACCCCATGCCGCCACGCACGTTCTGCATCCCATTATTGCCGGTGGTACAGGTACGATTAATACCATGGCATTCAGTTATGATGGTGTGAAATTTGAAGGATTGGGCAAAACGGTGTTTTCCACGTCATGCAATTGTGTTGAATGGAATGGACAACTTTGGGTGGCGGGAGGCACGGGCACCACCAATACACTCGCGTACAGTTACGATGGCAGAATTTGGACGGGATTGGGCATTGCCGTGTTTTCCACTTCCGTTTCAAAAGTTGTTTGGAATGGCACCATATGGTTGGCCATGGGATCTGGTGTAGATAATTCACTTGCCACCAGTGTCGATGGTATCACATGGGTGGGATTGGGTCTAACCACCTTTCCTGCAGGAGCCAAATCTGCCGATTGGAATGGAACGGCGTGGGTTGCCGTGGGCGGAAATGGTACCACCACTCGTGTAGCATATTCTTCGGATGCGAATGCTGCGAATTGGACCGCTGTAAGTACCACGGTTTTTGCCACGGTTGGTAATGATGTTCGTTGGGTGAAAAATAGATGGATCGCCGTTGGACAAGGCGGCAATACCTTGGCGTATACCACCACGTTGAATGGATCGACTGGATGGACAGGCGTTACATCTGGTCTTTCTCTTGGTAAAGCCATTGAGTGGAATGGTCGTGTCGCCGTTGCTGTTGGCTCGGGTTCGAATACCATTGCAACATCCACCGATTTGACAACTTGGACAGGACGTGGGGTAAGTACCTTCTCGACAACTTGCAATGACATTATTTATTACAACGATCGGTGGATTGCCGTTGGTCAAGGTGGCAATTCCATGGCATACAGTTTTGATCCCACATCCACGTGGTATACCATGCCCAATGCCACGAATATTTTGTCCACTTCGGGTATCGGTTTGAATTCTTGTCGTTCGATTGGATTGAATCTTCCGGCTTCCTCATTATATCTTCGAAAAGGTGATAAATTAATGGTAGCTTCTCCCGATGCCTATGATGCGGCGATAACAAGTGATACCACCATTACATTTTCACTTTCACAAAGTTAAAAAAAAATAATTTAGAAACGTGAATGTGTGTGTGTTAGTGTGCCTTGTTCTTTGTACATACAGGTGATGTAAAGGTTATAAAAAAAAATATTATTTTTTTTGAAAAATATGAAAAAAAAATAATAATGATTGTTTTTTTACGATTTTATTTTGGAGAATAATGGGGAAGCAGAAGCAGAAGCAGAAGAAGATGATGGACATTTGTCATGATATAAAGAAAACGCAATCAATCCAATGTTTTTTACAAAAGCATGCCTCTCCGCTTCGCTCCGAGTCTTTACCAAATCAGCCCCGGATTGTTTATCTGTTTTTTCAACGCATTTTTCCAAATAATCCAAACTTTGTTGCATGACATGTTCCAAAAAGGCACATGATTGACGAGATGTGGCTGGCATTTTTTTTTTAATAAGATAAGTATGTTTTTTTTTTGGTGTCTTGATTTTTGTTTTTTTCTTCTTTATATGCTTTTTTTATTACAATGATGACGACAACAACAATTGTTCCAAACGCTGCAACCGGGATTCCAACGATGTGATTTGTTGTTTTAATTCCGTATTTTCTTTTTTACGTGTCGCATTTTCTTCGTATAATTCGCGAACGCCCGCCCATAAATGGGGTGTCAATTTGCTGTAATCCATGGCATAAAAGACGGGTTCTTGTGTTTCGGGATCCACTGGTTCCTCCCCTTTTTCGGCGAATTCGGGGTGTAAATGGGGCAACACACGAAATACATCTTGGGCAATGAAACCCACATCCTCTCTTTGTTTTCTTTGTGGAAATTGAGGGTGGTCTTTCCATGTGAAAGAAACCGGACACAAATCCTCAAATATTTGGCGAGTGATGGAAGAAGAAGACGAAGAAGAAGACGAAAACAAAGGAGCAATGTTTTCTTTTAATCGACGATCGGAAGTGGCATTATAGGAAGTGGCTTGCACATTGCCATTGACATCGAGAGCATATCCCGCCGTAACCGTGGTTTTGTTGATGGCAACATTCCCCGTGGAATTGATGCCGGTGATGCTACCACTGACGCCTCCATTGATGGCGGAAGGAGAAATGGAACCCGCGGGAAACGTGACGGTGGCCCCATTGGAAACGGTGAAGGCGGTACCAACCGTTAAATTGAAGGGAACACTTACCGTGGTGCCCGACATGTCCAACAATGTGGCAGCGCCGGTGGGTGCCGCCGTCATGGAAGTGCCCGTGCCTCCCACCGCAAACGTATGCCTTGTTTTCGTCCAATAGGCAAATTGATTGCCGGAATTGTCCCATAATTTGCTGTTAATTGTTGAATTCGCGTCGCGGAAACACAACCCGGTGGAGGTGCCATTTCCCAACAAGGCAAACGATCCCGCATCCAAAAACAAATGAGAAGATGCACTGCCGGCATTGATGTTGACATTGCCCCCCACCGATCGATTGTTGTTCAAATAAATGGTATTGGTTCCATATTGATCTCCCGTAATTCGAAAGCCGGAGACGTTTGTCGAATACAAGCCGGCGATATTGACGGATTCTGCACCAAAGCCACCATCGCCGGATAGAATTCCCGTGTTACTGACAAAGAGATTTCCACTCACCGCCACATTTCCACTTACATCGAGTTGTTTGTTGGCGGCAGCACTGCTTTTGTTGATGGCGACATTTCCCGTGGAATTGATGCCCGCAATCGTCGCGGAGGGCAATCCACTGATGGCACTCGCCGAAATGGAAGCGGCCGGAAAAGAAACCGTGCCCGCGACAACGGTGAGTCCATTGGTGGCTCGAAGAGCGCCACTTACATCCAAGGAAAAACCTGCCGTAACGGTTTGTTTGTTGATGGCCACCCCTGCCGTTGTCCATTGCAAGATGACATTGCCTTTCGTGGTAAAACTGGGATTGGTGGTGGTTCCCGACGTTAATGCACCACCGGCAAACCCACTTACTTCCACCCCATCAATTCCTGTGGTGGAATCCGCAAATTTAAAGAAATGGGCCCCACCATTCCCGGTCACAAACAAGGGTTTGTTGATGATTTGAATGAACCCACCGTTACTGACGATGTTTCCACTGGTCAATACATTTCCACTGACATCCAATTGATAATTGGCGGTGGCACTGCTTTTGTTGATGGCGACACTTCCCGTGGTCATGATGCCGGTGGCCAAGGACGTCAACGGAATGGTGTTTATTGCAATGTTGTTGCCATTCATGGTGGGGGCATTCGTGCCAAAGGTGATGGTTTGGGCCGCCGACGCGGTGAGTCCATTGGTAATGGTGATGTTTCCCGCGACAAGCGTGTTTCCACTCACATCCAGAGCATATCCGGCGGTCACGGAAGTCTTGTTGATGGCAACATTTCCCGTGTAATTGACTCCTCCCCCCACCATGGCTGCCCAAGGAATCGTATTCGTGGCAAGATTGTTGCCATTCATGGTAGGGGCATTGGTGCCAAAGGTGATGGTTTGCGTTCCTGTGGCGGTAATGCCCCCCGTGAAGGTGGCGGTGCCGCGGACATCCATGGCCCAACATCGCGTCGTTTCGGTGGAACGTCCCAAGACAATGGTGTTGGATGCATCGACGACACATCCATAGCCAATACCCGTGGAATTCATGTAGGTGCTCGATAGAGAGGACACGTCGCAAGTGGCTCCCAAAAATGTGCAATTGTCGGACGCCCCGGATAATTTTGCCCCCGCCAACGAACCCATCGCCGTATTGTTGGCCCCATCCAAATAATTCACATTGTTGTAGCCGCCTCCGGCACCATTCAACGCGTTGTATCCCACCGCCGTGTTGTTGGATTTGTCACGTCCCGATCCGTTGAGACCCAAATTGGCAAGAGCAAAGTATCCAATGGATGTACATCCCGTGGCATTGCTAGCATAGCCTCCCGACAACGCCGAAGAACCTATGGCAATATTGTAGGATCCCGTCACGCAAACGGTCAATGCGGCATTGCCGATTCCGATGTTGTACGTGCCACTGGTCATTTGGTACATGGTGTACGATCCGATGCCCACATTGACGGAAGACGTCGTGACGGAGGGCATCACATCATTTCCGATGGCAATGGATTGGTCTCCCCCCGAACACAATGGCAAACAATTGCTTCCAATGGCGATGGTACGATTGGTGCTGTTGGTGGCATTGTTTAACACATTGAAACCAAAGAGGATGTTGCTGTATCCCGTCGTCGCTGCCGTCGTTCCATACGCCGAATTGGATATTTTGAGAGAGGGACTACCCGAGTGATACGTCCCATTGTCATAGGCACTCGTTGGGACGGTATTCATGTGCAAAAACGACGGCGAAAATGTGGCGAGTCCACCCGAAATGGTCATTCCCGCGCTTACCACGAGGTTGCCGGTGACACGTGTGTTCCCACTGACATCGAGAACATATCCCGCTGTCACGGAACTTTGGTTGATGGCCACATTTCCCGTCGAATTGATTCCCGCCAGTGCCGTGCTCAGTCCATTGATGGCTGCCACCGGAATCGTGTTGGTGGCGATATTGTTGCCATTCATGGTGGGAGCATTCGTGCCAAACGTAATGGTTTGGGCACCCGTGGCAGTAATTCCTCCTGTAAAGGTGCGTGTCCCCGAAAACGTTTGCGAGGACGAATTCAACAAGGCCACATTCGTGCTCAATGCTGCGTCGGCAATCGATGCATTCGGAAGCGATATGGTACCCGCCACCACCGTAAGTCCATTGGTGACGCGCATGGCGCCACTCACATCGAGGGCGAATCCATTGGTGACCGAAGTTTTATTGATGGCAACATTTCCTGTGGTCATGATGCCCGTGGCCAAAGAAGTCAAGGGTATGGTTGCACTCGCAATGTTGTTGCCATTCATCGTGGGAGCATTCGTGCCAAAGGTGATGGTTTGGGTGGCCGACGCCGTGATGCCCCCCGCACTCACCGTCAATCCATTTCCTAGTACGACGTTGCCCGACACATTCGCGTTGCCAGTCACGTCCACGACGTATCCCGACGTCACCGACGTCCGATTGATGGCCACGGAGGGAGCCGACAAAAGACCACTCGTGACGGCGATATTGGAACCCACCGTCAGATTGCCTCGGACATTGGTGTTGCCACTCACATCCAGACGATACCCCGCGGTAAGCACCCCCGTGGTGGCCGTGCCGATGCCCAGGTTGCCCAACACCGTACAACTGGTATCCACGATTTGGGTATTGTACAAACTGGACATGGCGGCATTCGTGTAGGTGTAATTGCGAACAAAGAGACTGCTGGCATCGAGAGAATCGACGACGCCCACCCGGAAATTCCCATTGGCATTGCCGGCGTCCATGGCCGACAAGGTGATCAATCGATTGTTCAAGGTGGGTTCGGTGGGAGAGGCACTGAAGGTCAATCCACTCGTGTCCAAAAAGACATTGTTGGCAGACAGGGTACTACGCATGGTGAATCCCCCGCGATTGTTGGAAATGGTGAATTTTCCGGCATTTTTGACGCCATTTTCACCGAAGAAAATACCCGTGTCGGGACTGCTGTTGGCGAGAGCCGCATAATTTACATAGACGGCGGGACCGATTTTTAGTGTGGTAGCTGTTTGCACACTGCCCCCTATGGTTACAACATCGCCGGGACCTCCAATGTAAATATTGTTGGACACGTCGGTGTCGCCGAAACATCCCAAATAAATGCTGCGCGTGTTTACATTTCCCAAACTTGCGTTTTTCAAATTACCAATTTCAATGTTGCAATTGCCTTGGGTGTTGTCAATGATGCGCGACACCAATCGTTTGCCATCGGCAACCACGACGTTGCCTTGCATGGAGGCATCTTGGGACACAATCAAATTGGATTGGATCGTCGTGTTGCTGTTGACACCCGTCGTGCCTAGATGCAGATCTGTAACGGAGTCCGTCCAGGCATAAAACGATGACGCCGTCGATCGCAATTTGCCCCCGTCGTTGATTTGCACGTCGCCGGAGACACGCACCGAGCCGGAGGCATCCAAAATGTAATTTGTTGCATTAGTAAACAAATTCGGCAAATAACAGTGCATCACGCGACTGTTGCCCAGTTGGACATTGCCAAGTTGGACATTGCCATTATAGGATTGACGAGTTTGTATCACATAAAATTGAGTGGTGTCGGCCGCACGCACTTTCTTGAGAGGCCACGTAGAAGACAAGGACGACGACGTGACATCCCCTCCTGTATTCAGGAGGGAGGAGGGCACCACTTTCCATGTCACCGTCGTCGATCCATTGTCGTTGGCATATGCTAGCGCGCCATTGTCGCCCACCAACAACGCATTTTGTTGAGTGACACTGTCATCGACGAAACATACGCTTTGCCATGAATTCGAATTCGCGTTGTAATAGGTGTTGTTGTTGACCGTCGTCCACCCTGTGTTGCCCGTGTTTGTATATGTGTAAAAGGATGGACTGATGGCAATCGCTTTGGAGGCATTCACCATGTGGATGTCACGGAATGCATTCGAAGCATCGGAAGGATAATTGAGGAAAACATGCGTATCCACGGGTGTTCCAATCTGCGAAATGGAAGATCCATTGGCGGTGTTCGCATTGTTGAAATACCGAATGAATTTGATTCGTGTGTTTGGACCCCCTTCTCCTTGGCCTTGTCCACACACAAACATGTCGGCGCCCGATCCATCGATTTTGAAATGATCATAAGGATACTGGGGCGACGTGATACTTCCCCCATCCGAAATGTTCAACAGATCTAATGTACCAGCAGTACCACCAGACACATCCCCATATACAATACCATCAATGTCTCCGTAAATGTTGCCAGAATAATCGAACCATGCCAAAAGAGGTTGTTGGCTTGCATCCACACACGAAAAAAAAACACGACCCCCTCCTCGTGGGGTAAATGATGTGGCAAACACGCGATGATAATTACTGAAGGGAATATTGCCCACTGCGTTCCAATGGGCTCCACTGTCAAACGAATAGAACAAGGAGTTCTCCGCCAATATAAAAGAGAGACTTGCATCCACCAAATAGACACTTTGTATTTTTTGGAGAGGGTTCGTGTTGATGACGTCTTCGGCGCCTCCCACGGCACTCGTTTGCCAGGTTTCTCCTCGGTTGGTGGTATAGTAGATTTGTTGATTGTAAGGCTGCGTTGTATTCAACGGCGATCCCACTGCAATCGCATAATCCGGATTGGATCGACAGACTTCAATATCGTACAATTCGGCCATCGGCAACAACGTCGACGTTATTTGTCCATTCGTCAATTTCGTCGGCGCATTCACTTGAAATCCATACGTGTCGACGGTGGGTGTCGCCGTGTGGAGTGCCACCGTTGTTTTGTTGTGCAAATTGCTGGATCCCGCCACCACATTGATGGCCGGTGCGTAATCGGTGGAAGATCGTTGCAATCCCAGTGTGCCCATGGCGCGACTTGTGTCGAGAGGATAGATGCCGCCGCCCACCGACATGCCCTTGTTGTTGCCTGACGTCGTGGTCAACCAATTCGAAAAGGTCAATTCGGCGCCCTTCACCGTAATACCATCGCCACGTTGTTTCACGTTGCCCTCGTAGGACAAGGCTTCGTAGTCACCCGTGGCATTCTCGTAGACCACCATGGTTTCGTTGGTTACATGACTCGTGTTGCTGTTGTTCGAGGAGGACACGACGACGACATTCCCCAACAAGGCGATGTTGTTGCTGACATCGATGGCCAAATTGCCGCCTTGCGTATACGAGATGCGGGCATCCGGCGTGGCCGATGGCAAACCCGTCGTCGAGAGATTGCCATCCACGTACATGTCCAACCGACATTGACTGGCATCCGTATACAAAACGACGCCGTTTTGATCGGTGGTCCGCGACAGAACACTGTAATTTTGAGAGGTGGATGAGGCCACATTCAGGGCAAAGGGTTGCACTGTGCGAATATCGACGGCGGAAATGGGTGCAATCGTGTTGATGCCAATGTTTCCCACTGTGTCGGTGGCATTGACGTAGACACCCGAATTGCCCAAGTACAATTTTTTGCGGAGAAACAAATTTTGGGACAAATCGACGTTGCCATCCACGACGTAGAGATTGCCATGTTGGACGGTCAAATTGTTGGAAATGTCGACGTTGCCAATGTGTTGGGTGTTGCCCACCACGACAACTTCATTCAAACACGAATCGTGAAACACCGTGAGATTTCCCGCTTCCAATGTTTGATCGATAAAGGCATCGCCCGAGGTATGCAACTCGCCACAAATATCGAATGTACCAAAATAGGATTGTCTTAAAGTAAACAAATCGACGGACAACGAATACACACTAATGTTGTTTTGGGATTCAAAATGACTGATTCCGCCATATTTTTTCCATCCACTGTTGCTCATTTACTTTTTGCTTTTTTGGGAGGTTTTACTTTGGGGGGGGTTTTCTTTTTCTTTGTTTGATCCCTGTTTTCTATTTTTTTTTTGTTCCCTATTTTTTTTTTTTCAATTACTTATTTATATTTTTTGTTTTTTGTTTTACTTTTTGGTAACGTAAAATTTTTCAAACAAAAAAATATAAATACACGAAGAAAAACAAGACTTTTCTTTTCTATTCTTTTCTTTTCTTTTCTTTTCATTTATTTGGAATCCTTGGCGGCGGAGGCGGCATCAAAATAAAAAATGGGCATTCCAGCACGTTCAGAATAATACATATCTTCTGTTTGAATGACTTTGACGCGAAGCGGCGACAACCCACTTCGTTCCAAAAACTTGTCACTGACTAACTGTCCCACCGCCCGAAGGGCCGAAGTCGTGGACTTGTTGTCCAATACACTGGTGGGTCGTAATGGCACCGTTTTCAAATAATTTCGAAATGCATCCATGGAAAAGGAGAATCGTTGGCTTTTATATGTGAATCTCATTCGTTTTTTGGAGGGAGAGGCAACGTTATGTGGTGATGAAGACGAGATATTTTTTCTTTTTTTGAATTTATTTTTTTGTGTAAAGGAAAAAGAACGTCGAAGAGGATACTGTGAGGAAATGGATTTGGACATTTTTTTTTCGATACGAGGATGCATTCTCATTCTCATTTTTGAAGAAGAAGAAGAAGAAGAAGAGTGATAATGCGTTTTATTTTTTTTGGTGGGTTTTTCAAAAGAGCGCCCACCACGAAACCCAACAATTTTATGATTGTTTTCTTTATAAAAATTATTCATATGAATGTAAAACAACATATTTTCGAAAGCGGGGCCCCTTTTGTTTTGAGCATACGAATCTAAATAATTGCATGAAATTGCTTTTTCGTCTTCCTCGGACCTAAGGTCGATTATTAAATCGGGGGGAATCGACGTAGTATGTTCTTTCCATAAAGAAAACAATGGATAAGATTGTTTGGATTTGATGATTTTGTCTTTGAGTTGTATCAATGCTTTTTCCATATTTTCAACGGATGTATTCCTTAGTTTTTCCCATTGATCCCAATAACTGATTCCCTCCTCTCTTTCGGTACCTTTTACGCGAAATACCGGTTGAAAAGATGCATTGGCGAATAACCATTGCAAATCGGGAAAAGAATGGGTTTGGGTGTAATCTATAAAAGATTTATTTTGTGGTTTATCTTCTTTCAATTCATCTTGTAAATACCTTATATAGTCTTGCAATTGTTTTATACGTGATTGACGATGCCATATTTTTGATAATATACCTCGCAGTTCATTCTCTTTTTCATCATCAAAGACGATGGAAGGCGAGTTTCCTTTCTTTTGCATGTCTTTGATTATAGTTTGAAATTTCATATCGTCGGCATTTCCGTCGGCATTTTCCAATAAATATTCTTTTTTTAATTGTTCAAATAATTTGTTATTTGTTTCAATCCTTTCACGAAGAAAGGATAACTTACCGTTGTTAATAAACGTGTTTTGGTTTGATGTTTGAATATCATTTGCTTCGTTACTATCTTGATAAATAGATAAACAAATGTCAATAATTTGTTTTTTTAAATCCATTTTATGTTCTTCGGGTTCATTTAATCGTAGTGATTCCAGTTCTTTTATGTTTTCATGGATTCTTTCTTGCATTGTTTGCTTTGATTTTTCATTCATTTTAAAATAATCAACGACTTTTTGATAATTGAACTCGGAATCTGGATGGGTTGTGTCTACATAAGGATCCAAAGGAATTAGTGCTATTTCGGGAGTTCCAAAAGGACGATTTTCTATCATTACTCGCAAGGGCTCTTCTGATTTGATTATATCAATATTTGATATTGAAGTATCCGTATAGTTTGCAAAATGACACCCGCGAAATAATTCAGAATCTTCGAATGACAATCCATTGGATTGAAAATCCATTTTGATTTTGTCAAAGTATTGTTTTACGGAATCCATATACGTTACAGCAATGTATCCGTTCAATTTTAATGTTTTCAATAAATGCTTATCTATGCACGGATCATAATTTTTGGTTGGACAACTTTGCACACTTCCTCGTGTTAAGGGACTGGGACTATCCAACGCCATCAATCGTAAATCTTTTGATGCGACGACACAATCATGTGTATTAAACGAAAATTGGGTGTTCACATGTCTTATCATATACGGAAACGGAAAAAAAAAACGTTTGTACATCCTCGACGGGTGTTTCCAAATATGCAGTGAGTGAATCTTTGTCCTTAAATTTATACAAATATTGTAAAGATTCTTCTTCATGTGGATTATAAACAGATCTTCCCGTAAATAACATTGTACCTTTGGGAATGCATATCACTGGAACATAACTTTGATCTCCGTTTTCATTTGTGTAAACTTCGTAATGAACTAAATAAGGATCTGTGGCGTACGCCATCGTCTCATCCTTCCAAACATTGAAATCGTTTTTTATTTTTACATCTTTTTTGGGAGCGATTTCTTGAAAACGCAAATTTATTTCATCAATTTGTTTTTTTATAATTTCAAGTTGGGACATGTGAATAAATTTTTTCTTTTGAAATGCAATTTTCTTTTTCTTGTTCTTTTTCTTGTTCTTTTTCTTTTTCTTTTTCTTGATTTCATAATCCTATTATTTCTTATAATTCAGCAAGCAACATACCCGTGACTATCACCCATACATACGGCGGAATTCGATATTCCGTGTAATTGAAATCGATTGTTTCGAATGTCGGTTCCGCGGCGGGTCGTTGTTTGTCCAAAAAAAACAAGACTTGCATTTCGTATTGTCCTCCAGCATTGTCCGAAACATATATACAACCCTCATTGTTTTCAGACGACGATGTAGATGACGACGACAAATGATGCGTGATGGTCACCTCGAAAAAATAATCCAATGCATTTCGTTTGGTTTTGCCCCTTAAAAATACCTGATTTTCTTTCTCTCGATGAAGGACATGATTTATTTCGAAGAAACTCGACATTTTTGTTTTTTTTTTGTTTATGTTTTGTTTTTTTGTGTGTTATGTGTGTTTTGTGTGTTATGTTTTATGTGTGTGTGTGTGTGTGATTTTCACAAATTTTTCGAATGTGTTTTTTGTTCCCAACAAAAATAAAGTTATTGTTTAAATCAGTTTCAAAAATAAAAATAAAAATAAAAATAAAAATTTACAAGAAAAAAAATAACCACAAAATAAAATGAGTGCATTTGATGGTGCCATACCCGTATTTTTCGAAAAAGTCTCGGTGGAAAGCCCTTCGACCAGCAGAAGAAAAAAAGCAACAAAGAAACTGAGAGAAAGAAAACATCCTATTCAAATATATTCTCCATTCATAAAACAACAGTGTCCCGATGCAAATGAGTGCATCACTTTAGGAAAGTTCGTGCCACTAATACGCAATTATTTTGAAAATTTTGATTATCAATATTTGAATCATGTGAAACGAATTGGGAAACCTTCGGTAAATGGCTTGGTGCATGCACTCACCTATGAAAAAGAGGGATACAAAGCATATTGTGTTTTGAAGTCATCGGTCCGAAAAAGCGCCGACAATTTGTTTTTTGAGTGGTACATCGGGCATTATTTCATCAACAAATTAGTGCCGAAATTCCCTTGTTTTTTGGAAACATATGGCTTGAATTTATACACCGACGAGGATTATTATCAATTGTTGCAATTGTCCCCGGAATTGAATAAAAGCGACATAGAAATATTCCCCAATTTGATTCACTTATTGGATGATTCGTATTTTTCCCTTTCAAATTCCGGTACAAAATTTTATGATTTGATGCTAGAAGCGTGCACCAAATCTCCCCATATTTCTGTAGTCACTCAATATTTGGACCCGAAACATTCCATGTCCTTCCATGATTTTATAAAAGAGCACATTAAAACGGGCGTGGGGTTCAATTTGTACATTTTACAAATTCTTCTCCAAATTTATATTCCGTTGGGCACTTTGGCCCATCATTTCACGCACAACGATTTACATACCAACAATATTCTCATTTATACGTTGCCCAAGGATGAATACATTACACTCACCTATGATCTGGCTCCAAATAAAAAGCTCCAAATGCGCACGAAATTCATCGCTAAAATCATCGATTATGGCCGTTGTTTCTACAAAGATTTTGACAACACGAACAATTCATCTTCCGAATTTTATGACTTGTTGGGAGAAGTGAAAATCGAACTCCATGGCAAAAAAGACGTTAAAGTTTGCCATAAATATAAGGATTACAATGGATTGACATGGTTTGGAGATTTGACAAATAAAAATTATTACATCAGTCAATTAAAAGGAAATGTCAGCAAAGATCTTTGGACCTTGGATATATTGTATAAAAATGTTGGTTATTATACCGAAAATTCGGATCCAACCATAAAAAATTCTTTTGCGGTACATGATGGATCCTCTCCATTTCCAAGCAAAGCGAATGCCAAGAAATTGAATGAGGCATTTGTTGATTTGCTGGAGTTGATGCCACTCTTACCACCAACCGTGTCTGGTTTTTCCATGCCGCCTTACAAGGATAAATCCGATGCTCCTCCATTCACAAAAATATATAATGTGCAATCGGCTATGACAGAACTCTCCGATTTATGGTCCGATTTCAAAGACACCATTCGTGCGTATGAACAAACTTATGTCGTTTCGGGGCATACCTCGATTGGTGAAATGTTTATTTTTCCGGGTGATTTGCGCAAAGATAGTATTTTTACGGCAGCCACGGCCACCTCAGGAGGAACAAGAGCAAGAGGAGGAAAAAAAACGCATCATTATCATCATCGTCGTCAACTTCGTCCCAATCATAAACATAAAAGAAGTCGTCGTCATCATGGTCATCCTATATAATGACGAACAAACAAAACAAATACATAAAAAAAACAAAGATGTCGATTTTTTTTTTATTTATTTCTCTCAGAAACATATATATGCCTATAAAAAAAAACATACATGTCTCTTCATTCCAAATAAAAAATGAATCTTTCGACAAGCCAAAGGCTGCCTCTCCCTTGCAGGGAGGGAGGGGACTTGACAACGTAGCTTTGGTTTGGTTTGGTTTATTCCTCTCCATGATTTCCACCCTTTTCGTTAGTATTGGATGGTAATGGAAGAGGAGCTCCGCCTCAGCCTCCTCGCATATGCAATCGCATTTTATGGAGAGGAAGACTATTCATGGGTACAATGATTCGTTTTCTTCTCATGGTGCTTCTCTTTCTTCGTGTCAAGGATTTGTTGTTGTTGTTGTTTTTGTTGTTATTCGTGGCCGCACCTCCTCCTCTCTTCTGTTTTTGGGAAGATTTTCTCACGTGTTGTTGTTTCCTTGACGCGGTCACCGTACGTTTGGGTGGCGAATATTTTTGCAAACACGTTTGAATGAATTGGCGGATTTGGGGCAATTCGACCAAAATGCGTTTCATCATCGTCGCATAGAATGGACGGTATTCTTTCATCCGGCGTTGCAAATCCGTTTCGCAAAACCAATCAATCTCTATTTTCTCAAACAATTTGCTGTTGTTCAAATCCTTCTTGTTCATGCGATTCCACAAAAATTGGTGATTGTTGTTGTAATACTCGGGCAACAAGGGATCGTAGGGGAAATGGAAAATATGAATGGTGTAGACACGCGTCGTATCTTTGGGGTCCGTATTCACAATCTTGTAGACTCCCCCGTGTTTCTCGATTTTCTCACGCAATTGTGTGGGATTTCCTAAAAAACCTGTCAATTCTTCGCTGCCCTCTCGCATGGCCGCTTCATACACCGATTCGCCGGCATCCACACCACCCCCAAAATCAGAAAATCCACGAGCTGTATCTTCCATGGGATTCTCTCTTCCCAACAAAAAATACAATTTGCCGTCATGTAACGCAGTGGGCAAGATACTGGCTCCCGGCATTTTGTTTTGTTTTGTTTTGTTTTGTTTTTTGGGAAAAT
>JACCEB010833797.1_pt1 | contig 16547 bp, 16 predicted proteins | sample 7454761 | NCBI WGS metagenome assembly JACCEB01 (sample SAMN15323454, study PRJNA562643) | freshwater metagenome | isolation source: river surface water | place: USA:Blue River Watershed | collected 2017-08-18 | reverse complement strand
GACGTCAAGAGATGAGTTTTGGTCAAGCTCTTCTGTTATTTGAAAAAGCTTTAGAAGTGCGGCCTCGCAAGCTTGGAGAAAGTTTTTTTCGAGCATGATTTTTTAAATTTTTTGCCATTTTTTTAGCATCTCTTCAAGAATTTCGCGCTTGATTGGCTTTGGGATAAAATCATTCATTCCTGAATCGATGCATTTTCTTTTGTCATCTTCGCCAACGTTAGCGGTCAAGGCCAAAATTAAGCAAGGTTCGGATATTTTTTCCTCGATCTCGATTTCGCGAATTTTTTTAGTGGCTTGGAACCCGTCCATTATTGGCATCATGCAATCCATTAAAATTACATCATATTTGACGTGAAGAAATTTATTAACCGCCTCTTGGCCGTTCTCGGCAATATCTGGATTGATGCCAATTCTTTTCAAAATTGTCGAAACAACCTTCAAATTTACCTCGTTATCTTCGCATAATAGTAGCCGCAAATTCTTTTCTACAGGCGCTTCTTTATTGGCCACAACCGCTTTTTGAATTTCTTCTTCGTCGGCGTTAAAATAATCAATGCCAAATATTGAAAAAATCGAAAGAAGAAGTTTCGTTCTCTTGATTGGCTTAAGGATTATGCGGTCGAAAAGCGTAAGTTTTTGTTGAGGAATTTTATTTTTTTCCTGAATCGAAATCATCAAAATTAGCGGAATTTTGGCCAATTTTTGATTGCTCTTAATTTTCTCCGCTATCTCTACAGCGTTGATTCCGGACTTGGTGTTGTTGCTGATAAAGATTGCTTCGGCATCTTCGATTTTCGAAACCTCGTCGAACACATGGTTTGAAATTTTGTTTGGTTCGTTGATTTCGCGAGGAACTCTAACGGTTTTGTTAATCAGCTTTAAGTCGTCTAAATATTTGCCAAATATGGCTGCGGCAACTTCGTTGTTTTCGATAAATGCAATTTTTTTGCCGACAATTTTTTCTTTTTGTTTGCTGTAATCTTCCAGCTGGTCTGATTGAGCGATTTGGAATGGAATTGAGAACCAAAAATTTGATCCTTTCGATTGCTCGCTATCAACGCCAATTTGGCCGTGCATCATCTCAACTAATTCTTTACAGATCGACAAGCCCAAGCCAGTGCCGCCAAATCTTCTGGTTGTTGACATATCAACTTGAGTGAAAGCGGTAAACATTGTTGACATCTTTTCTATCGGAATACCGATGCCGCTGTCTTTGATGCTGAAATTGACCAGGTAAAGATCGTCCTGATTTTTGATCAGCTTCAACTGAATCATAATTTGTCCGTAATAAGTGAATTTGATCGCATTGTTGATCAAATTGGTCATTACTTGCCTTATTCTTCCGGAGTCGCCAAGAAGTGATTGAGGTATTGATTCTTCAATATCGGTGATGATTTCCAGGCCTTTAACGCTGGCGCTGGAGGACATTAAATTTGCAATGTCTTCAACCAAATCCCTGATATCAAAAACTACGGTTTCGATGATAATTTTTCGGGCTTCAATTTTAGAAAAATTCAGGATGTCGTTTAGAATTAGCAGTAGCGCATCAGATGAGCGATAAATTGTGTTAACTTGTTCAAGCTCTTCGCCACTGAGTCGACCAGAGTCTTTTAGCGCCTGACTCATTCCAATAATTCCATTCATTGGAGTTCTGAGTTCGTGACTCATGTTTGATAAAAATTGGCTTTTTGCGACGCTGGCAGCCTCTGCCGCCAATTTTGATTTAGTTAATTCGTGCACAAACGGCGATATTTTGGTGCGTCGGAAGAGATAAATCAGCGACATGAAAAGGGCGGTAAGCGCAATCGATTGGCCCACCGAGGCTAGAAGTTGAAATCCCAGATTGCTTAAAATTTTTCCTTGGTGATAGCCGGCAACAATTATCAAGTTGTAGCCAAGAGTTTTTTGGTAGTTGGTAAATGTGCACTGTCCAACCCGAAAAATTTTTGGTAGCGGCTTATCTTCGAGTTCTGTTTGGCTAGCGATAACTTCATCCAAAACCCTGCTTTGTGAAAGCTGTTTTTGATCGTAATTTTCATCATTCATCGTCGAAGATTTGGCGATCAAATCGTATTCCGAGTTAACTACCACGTAGCAAATATCGTCGTCATTAAACACCCAGTTAATTTGACGCTGAATTACTTCGGTTGGAACGTTGGCAATAAAGGTTCCAATTGGCTTTAAATCGTCGTAATCAATACGCATCGCGACGGGCAATGCATTATATGAAGAAATCGGGGTTTCGATGTGAACAAGTCGACCAATTCTTATTCTCCAGGCGTCATCAATCATAACCTTTGGAATATTGTAATATTCTGCGGGGTTAATTGGCTTTTCTAAAATATTTCCTGCGTTAATCGTAATTTTTCCTTCGTTGTTGACAAAGCTCATCCTAATCCACGATGAAACGTTGTTTTGGAGGGCGTCGCGGCTGGCAGTTTTTTTTGTAAATCCGGCGATTGTTTGGATTCTTTGCTCTTGTTTGAGAGTTAAAATTTTGTCGCCGACATAATTTAGGTAATTGTCGACGGCACTCATCAAAGAAGAAGTGGCCTTTTCAATGGTTGAAGTTTGGAACTTGATTTGTCGATTAAGATTTCTCCAAAATTCGTTTTGGATCATGTATCCATTTAATATCACCCAGATTGCAACTAGGGACATCAAAAATATCGAAAAAAAGGTGTAAGATCTGGCTAAATCTAGCTTTTTTAGTTGTTTGCGGCGTTGAAGTATTTTTCTATGGCGTAGCCTAATTTTATAAAATTTTAGCGCATAATCTGGGTTAAGCTTTTTTTTTGACTCGAGCTTTCTTTTGTAAAGCTCGTTTTTTCCAAAAAAAGCCATAGCAATTAGGTATGAAATTGTTTGTAACCTATTCACAAAATTATGATTTTAAGTGCCGAGCTTTCCTGTTTTGGAACAGGATGAAATTTAAAGGATGATTTTTGCTTTTTCGAAACCCAGTTTTTTTCAAAAACAAATCAATTCCAACAATCCCTGATCATTAATGAAAGAATCAAGTCCATTAAATAAAACAGTTTCAAAATCAGACGAGTTACCGCAGACAAAGAAAGTTGCCGAAGTTATTAGAATCGGCGAAAGAGTTGATTATTTGGGAAATAAATTTGTTTACGATTCTTATAATCAGGATCCCGATTCAGTTGAGCCAAATAAGTTTGGTTACAAAGTTTTTTTTACGCGGGACAGAGATTTGATTGACGAGTTTGCTGAAATGAGAACTGGCGCGTATTTGGAAGAGTTTGCTAAAGGCGACATGATCGCATTTGGAAAAACACAAGAATCTTTCGATCGTAAAGGAAAGATCTTGGTGGTCGTTAAGAATGGCGCTCTAATCGGGGGCATGAGATTAATGTTTTCAGACGATTGTAAGTATCTATCGAATGAATATCCGGGTACGCAATTTGAATACAGGCATGTTCTTAGGAGATATGGGGAGAACGAAGCTTCAAGGATTGTGGAGGTTGCCGGCGTGGTGGTTAAGAAGGGCTTGAGGGATTTTTCGGCGACGGAATCAATGTTTGAATTTGTGATCAAGGTGGCTCTTATAAATAAATGCTCTTATATTTTTGGTACGGCTTTGATTACTGCTTGTAGGCTTTACAGGATAATTTTTGATAAGTTTGATCGTTATCTAGAGATAGTTCTTAGTCATCCATGGGAAAGAAAGGAGATATTTGGTTTTGCCAAAATGTTTCCGATATACGTAAAACTAAGTAAATAGAAGGTGTTATGAAGAGATTTTTGGGAGCTTTGTTGGTTGTTTTTATGTTGTCCCAGTCAAGTTGGGCCGAAACTGAAACTGAAAAGAAAAACAATGCGGCTTTTGACCCGCAGATTTTTTCGCTCTCGAAACGTAAAGAGCGCGCCTTTGATGCTGCGGCCGCTAATTATATTTTGTCTAGTGACGACATAAGAAGATCTGGCGCCACTTCAATTCCTGAGGCATTAAGATTGGTTCCTGGAGTGCAGGTTGCGAGAATGAATGGAAACTCCTGGGCGATCAGCATTAGAGGCTTTAATCGTCAGTTTGCCAACAAGCTTTTGGTGATGATTGACGGGCGAGTAGTTTATACAACTTTGTTTGCCGGAACTTTTTGGGATGTGCAAGATTATGCGCTTGAAGATGTTGATCACATTGAGGTGATTAGAGGTCCAGGAGGAACTGTTTGGGGGCCAAATGCGGTAAATGGCGTGATCAACATTATTACTAAAAATGCCGACTTAACTCACGGAAGTTATGTTTCGCAAACCGTTGGAAACCGCGATACATCAATAACGGAAGCTAGATTTGGCGCAGCCACCGCCTCAAATGATAGTTACCGCGTTTATGCAAAAAAATCAGTTAGAGAAGGTTTGGAAAAGGCCAATAGGACCGGTGAAAATAATGATGGAATTAAAAGGGATCAGGTTGGTTTTCGTTACGATATTTCGTCAATTCGCGATAATAACATTTCTATTCATGGCGACGCCTCTCGTGGAGTTGCACAAAATTATTTCGCTACTCTTCCAGATAGAAACGATAAGGATTCGAACAATGCCAACCTTGTGGTAAACTGGGATAAAAAGATTAACAACAAGTCAAGTATTATGCTTAATGGCTACTTCGACTACGATCAATTCTCGCTTCCGGTTTTGAAGAGAGCGGCGCGTACTTTTGATTTGGATTTCCAGCATTTTTACAATTTTTCCAAAGATAACCAATTTATCTGGGGCGCAGGTTATCGTACAATTAAAGATGATATTGGTTACTCTCCGACATCAGCTGGAGTGGTGCCTATTAGCTATTATCCAACAAGGAGGAATGACCAGTGGTTTACTGGCTTTATTCAAGAAAAATACGGCCTGATTCCCGATAAGTTGTATGTTACTGTTGGTTCAAAATTCTTACGTAATGCATTCACTGATTTTGAGTATCAGCCAAATATTCGTTTAGCATATTACCCGGAGCGTAGACAAACTTTGTGGGCATCGGCTTCTCGGGCGGTGAGAACTCCTACCAGGGGTGAACGCGATGTTACAATTACCGCCGGCACATCTTCTACCGTTTTGATTCAAGGCAGTCCTGATTTTGTGTCGGAGAAAGAGTTGGCTTACGAGGCCGGTTATCGCTTTAAACCAACCTCCAGACTTTCGTTCGACCTATCTGCTTTTTATAATCAATATTCCAGCTTAAGAACAATTGAGCCAGTTGTTGCTGACAACCAGGGGCGAGGTAATTCCTATGGTTTTGAATTTAGCTCTAAGTGGCAAGCGACTCGGGATTGGAAATTGGAAGGGGGTTACGAATACTTTAAAATGCGCTTAACGACCTTGCCTGGATCTAGAGATAGTCGCTCTATTCTAGCTGGCTCCGATGAGTTACAAAATGCCGAAGGTCAAACTCCTCGCAGTCAAATTAAACTCAGATCTTTCTACAACATTACTCCAAATATCGAGTTTGATAACATGTTATTTTACTCAGAGAGCTTATCAAAAGGTCTTCAAAGCAATCCGGGTTACGGCAGCACAAAAAAAGATACTGCGATTCCTGGCTACACTCGTTTTGATACGAGACTGGGATACGCTTACACTCCTAGCGTCAACTTTAGCATCGGTATCCAAAACCTTTTCGATAAGCGTTACACAGAGTTTAAGAATGCCCTTTACAACAACCGCACCGAAGTAGGAAGGACTCTCTACTTTAAAATGGTTTGGCAACATTAAAAAGAGAGCCGCAAGTGAGTATTGTAAAAAAAATAACAAGATTACTGATTATCTTATTATTTAGCGTCTCTGCCGATGTTGCCTTTGCCGCAATTGTCACTCCGGATGAGGCTGCTGCTTATGCAAATGTGATTCAGAATTTAGTCGTTAACTCAAGCTTTAGAAATAAAAACGGCGCTTTCTGTATTTATGGAAGCGACCCCGTTGCCAAGTCTTTATTGAGGGGGAATGACTCGATCAAAATTTCTAACATCTCTCTTAACTCATCTTCAAAATGTAAGGCGATTTACATTTCGATTGAAAATCTAACCAACATCAAACTTCATCTAAACGAGCTTTCTGCCAATAAGATTATGACCATCGGAACTTTCGATGATTTTGTTGAAAATGGCGGAATGATTCAGGTCGAAATGGGCAGAAGAGATTTTGAGTTATTGGTCGATACCAAGGCCTTGAATGCATCTCAGATCAAACTCGATACGTTATCCTACAACTTAATTGTTAACTAATATGAGCACTAAAGTCGCAATCGATACCAAGTTTCTTAGAGAAATTGTTGGTGATGATAAAGAGTTCGAAAAGGAGCTTTTTTCTATTTTCTCAGACAATGCGCATAGAAATATTGTTAAGATGGAAGACTCGGTCAAAAACCAAGATAATAACGCTTGGTATATGGCTGCTCATGCTTTTAAAGGCGCATCTGCTTCAATTGGCGCGTTCGAATTGTCAAAACTGCTTGAACATGCCCAGCAATTTCCAGAAGAGGGTTTTGATCAAAAAAATGAACTCATGAAAAAAATTCATGAAGAGTTTCGTTTGGTTCTGGATTTTATTAACGAAGAAGCGCTTTAAGAATTTTTGTTTTAAGATTTTTGATTTACCGTTTTTGCACTGACAATAAATCAAAAATCCTCCCCCAATGAATATTATTCTTGCTAAGCCTCGCGGATTCTGCGCCGGAGTTACCAGGGCGATTGAAACGGTTGAAAGGGCGTTAACAAAATTTGGCCCGCCAGTTTATGTCCGTCACGAGATAGTTCATAATAAATTTGTTGTCGAATCACTCAAAAAAAAGGGTGCAATTTTTGTAAGCGAGGTCGATCAAATTCCTCAGGGCGCGATCACCATTTTTTCTGCCCACGGTGTTTCTGATAAGGTTGAAGAAGATGCTTTGGCTAGAGGTTTAGATGTTATCGACGCAACTTGTCCTTTGGTTAGTAAGGTTCATCGCGAAGCTAAAAAATTTGAAGAAGATGGTCGCGAGATAATTTTAATCGGCCACAGAGGCCATCCCGAGGTTGAGGGCACGAGCGGAAGGGTTAAAAAAGAGGTGATTTTGGTTACAAATGAAGATGATGCGCGAAGCGTTGAAATAAAAAATCCGCAAAAACTTTCTTACGTTACCCAAACAACTCTAAGCGTTGACGACACCAAAAAAATTGTTGAAGTGCTTGAAAAAAGGTTTCCGCAGATGCAGCAAGGTTTGGCCACAAAAGATATTTGTTACGCAACGCAAAATCGCCAAGACGCCGTTAGGTCGTTATCAAAAATGGTTGATATTATTTTGGTAATTGGCGCCCAAAACAGCTCAAATTCTAATCGCTTAAGAGATTTGGGTGAAGAGTGTGGATTGCCATCTTATTTGATCAACGGAGCTCAAGATTTGAAAATCGAATGGTTTAAAAGTGTTGAAAGGGTCGGTTTAACTGCTGGCGCTTCGGCACCGGAGGTTTTGGTTCAAGATGTTATTGAAAAAATCAAAGAAATTTCTGGCGATCAAATTGTCGTCTCCGATATGGACGGAATTACCGAAAATACCTTTTTTGTGCTTCCAAAGAAAGTAAGAAAATAGCCTGCGAATCAAGGCGATTAGTTTGAAGACGGTTTTAGTTTCGGACGGCAATATCGCTCATGTTAAGAAAATCTTTTGTCTGCTTAATTGAGTATTCGCGAAAATGAAAAATTGATGCCGCTAAAGCTGCGGAGGCGCCAGATCTAAAGCCATCAACAAGATGTTCAATTTTTCCAACTCCGCCCGAAGCAACTACTGGAATTGAGACTGCCGAGCAAATCTTCTCTATTAAGTTCAAATCGTATCCAGATTTGGTTCCGTCGCGATCCATTGAAGTTAAAAGAATTTCTCCAGCTCCAAGGGATTGAGTCTTTTTTGCCCAATCAATCGCGTTAACCCCGGTGGAATTTTTGCCGCCGTGAGTAAAAACTTCATAAAATCCATCAGAATTTAACTTGGCGTCGATTGCCACAACAACGCATTGCGAGCCGAATTTTTGCGCAGCCTCGGTTATTAATTGAGGGTTCTTGAGCGCGGCTGAGTTGATTGAAATTTTGTCGGCGCCGCATTTTAAAAGATCTGAAAAATCTTGTAGTTCACGAATTCCGCCGCCAACAGTGAAGGGAATGAAGCAAACTTCGGCGACCTTTTTAACCATATCAAGCATTACTCCGCGATTTTCTTGGCTTGCCGAAATGTCCAGAAAGCAAAGCTCGTCGGCGCCTTCTTCAAAATAAAATTTAGCTTGCGCCACCGGATCTCCGGCATCGACTAAATTTTCAAAATTTACACCTTTGACGACCCTGCCGTTTTTAACATCGAGGCAGGGAATGATTCTTTTTTTGAGCATTACAGCATTCTTTTAAGAACATCGTTTTCTGCCTTGTCGAAAAAACGATGCTTAACTGCGCCAGCAATGTGAAGAGCGATAACACCTAACATTACGTAGGGCAGGATTTCATGAAGTTCGTGAAAAAGGTGCGATAATTTTTCGTTTGGCTCGATCATATTTGGCAGGTTGTGACCAAAAAAATTAACCGGATAACCAAAAGAATTAGACATCAAATATCCTGAAAGCGGCACCGCGATCATCAGAATGTAAAGCACGAAGTGAGCTGATTTGGCGCCAATTTTTTCAATTTTTGGTAGCGAATTTGGCAGTTCCGGAGATTTAAAAATTCCACGATTGATAATTCTTATAAAAACCGCGCCCAGAGCCAGTGCGCCAAGAGATTTGTGAAGGTTGTAAATATCCAAGCGGTTCGGCGCTTCTTTGCTCAAAAATTGACTCATATAAATGCCAAGACCGATCAAGAAAATTATTAATGCGGCCATGAGCCAATGGATGATGCGAGAGCTAATCGGATATTTCATAAATTAATTTTTATGAGTTGAAAAAGTTGGTGAGCGCTAGAAGTAAATTGAGGTCAGAGAGTGATTTTCTGAGTAAATTTACTGAGAAATTTCAGCAGATTCTAACTCAGGAGAATCTTCGCCAGTTTCGGCCTCATCAACCTCTTTGTTTCCAGTGTGAGCGATGCGAGCAACCGAAACAACAGATTCGTCCTTGGTTTTAATCAAAGTTACGCCCTGAGTGTTGCGGCCAGAAATTCTCACTGATTCAACTTCGGTGCGAATCAAAGTTCCTTTATCGGTGATGATCATGATGTGATCTTTCATTTCGACCGGGAAGCTTGCGACCACGTTACCATTGCGTTTCGAAGTTATGATGTTGGTGATTCCAGATCCGCCGCGATTTGTGATTCTGTATTCATAGGCAGATGACCTTTTGCCAAAACCATTTTCGGTGATGGTTAAAATGAACTCTTCATTAATTGCCATTTCTTCAATTTTTGCTTGCGGCAACTCTGATTTAATTTGCGGGATTTCGATTGGCTGAACAAGCAGGTCGTTAGAAGGATTTTCGGCGAGATTTTTGTTAAACAGCAATGTTTCGCGTAGAGATAGGCGCTGATCAAGATCGATACTTAAATATTTATCTTTGATTTCAGAATCTTCGCCAGCGTGCTTCAATACTGACATGGCGATAACTTTATTTCCTTTCTCGAGTTTGATTCCGCGAACGCCGGTAGAGTTGCGGCTTTGGAAAACGCGAAGTTTTTCAACCGGGAAACGAATACATTTTCCATCTTTTGTTGAGAGGAGAATATCGTCTTTTTCAGTGCACAAAGCCACGCCAATCAAGGCCTGGTCGCCCTCAAGCTTCATCGCGATTTTACCGCTTGAGCGAATATCAACGAATTGATCCATAGAGTTGCGACGCACATCGCCTTCAGAAGTTGCAAAAGCGATGCTTAGATTTTGCCAAGTCGACTCATCTTCTGGTAGCGCAAGAATTGTCGAAATTTTTTCATCTTGCTCGAGCGGCAACAAGTTTACCAAAGCTCTTCCGCGCGCTTGTGGCGTGCCAAGAGGAAGTTTATAAGTTTTTAGGCGATAAACCTTTCCTTTGTTCGAGAAGAACAAAATCGGCGTGTGAGTGTTAGTTGCGAAAATATCAGTCGTAACGTCTTCGTCACGAACGTCCATTGCGCTGCGACCTTTGCCTCCGCGGCGTTGAGCGCGGTAAGCTGAAAGTGGAACGCGCTTGATATAGCCGCTCATCGTTGCAACAACGACCATATCTTCTTTTGGGATCAAATCTTCGATATCAACTTCAAATTCGGAATCTTCGATAGTTGAACGACGCGGAGTGGCGAATTGATCTTTAACTTCGATTAATTCTTTTTTGACCAAATCCATCATTTTTACGCGGTCAGAAAGAAGTTCCAAATAGCCCGAAATTTCAGCGGCCAACTCTTTTAGCTCGTCAGAAATTTTTTCCATCTCGAGTCCAGTCAAGCGAGCCAGGCGCATTTCAAGAATTGCTTTGGCTTGGATTTCGGTGAAGTGGAATTTTCCGTCTCTGATGATGTTTCCTTTGTCGGAAACTAGCTTGACCATCGCTTCAACCAGGCCGACCGGCCAAGCTTTTGCCAGAAGTCTTTCTTTTGCTTCGGTAACGTCTTTAGAGCTTTTAATTAACTCGACTATTTCGTCGATATTAGCGACTGCGACAGCTAAGCCGATTAAGATATGAGTTTTATCGCGCGCTTTGCCAAGTAAGAAGTTGGTGCGACGAGTAGTGACATCGAAGCGGAAATTAGTGAAAATGCGAATTACATCGAGCAAGTTCATCAATTCAGGTTTGCCGTGATTTAGCGCGAGCATATTCACGCTGAAATTGCACTGAAGTTCAGTAAAACTGTAGAGCTGATTGATGATAACTTCTTCCATTGCGTCTTTGCGCAACTCAATAACGACGCGGATTCCATCGCGATCAGATTCGTCGCGAAGATCAGTAATGCCTTCGATTTTTTTGTCTTTTACGAGTTCGGCAATTTTCTCGACGAGCTTGGCTTTATTAACTTGGTAAGGAATTTCGGTGATAATAATCGCGACTTTTCCGCCGGTTTTTTTCTCGATTTTGTGGCGACCGCGCATAACGACCGAACCTCGTCCAGTGCGGGCTGCAGAATCGTGTCCGTTGCGACCCAAAATAATTCCGCCGGTTGGAAAATCTGGCCCTGGAACAATTTTGATGATGTCTTCGATGGCGATTTCGTTGTTATCGATATAGGCCAAGCAAGCGTCGATAACTTCGCCCAAATTGTGTGGCGGGATGTTTGTGGCCATACCAACGGCGATACCGCCAGAGCCGTTTACAAGAAGATTCGGGAAGCGCGCCGGTAAAACTTTCGGCTCTTTTTCGTGGCCGTCATAGTTTGGAATGAAGTCGACAGTGTCTTTGTCGAGATCATCAAGCATGGTGTGAGAAATTTTTTCCAGGCGTGACTCAGTGTAACGCATTGCCGCCGCTGGATCATCATCGATTGAACCAAAGTTACCTTGGCCGTCAATCAACGGGACGCGCATCGAAAAATCTTGAGCCATGCGCACCAAAGATTCGTAGATCGCGGAGTCGCCATGCGGGTGGTATTTACCCATTACTTCACCGACGATTCTAGCCGATTTTTTAAACGGTTTGTTGTAGTCGTAGTTGCCTTCATACATCGCGTAAAGAATGCGGCGATGAACTGGTTTTAAACCGTCGCAAGCATCTGGAATAGCGCGGGCAACTATTACGCTCATCGCATAATCGAGGTAAGATTTTTTCATCTCGCTAACTAGCGAAACCGACTGAATATCTTTTCCTGTGGCAACTTGAATTGCGCCATTCTGAATTCTGTTTTCTGTCATTTTAGCAGGAGATTATAGTGAGTAATTGAGGTGGTGAATTGTAAAAATTTGATGTTCGAGGTGCAACATTTTATTTGATGGGCGCGGCTAAGGAATTAAGTTGGGCAGCTATTTCATTGAAGCCATTTAATTCACAAAATTTTGTAAAACTTTCCTCTCTTTTGTTAAAAAAACCGAACTCTCTTTTTGCCGAAATTAGTCCAAAAATATTTAAAGGAGTCTCTTTATTCGGCGATAAGTTAATCAGCGAAAGATTTGATTTGTTACAGGTTTTGAGGGTTTGTAACAAAAAATCGCGATAAGATCTCAAAAATTTTTCACTGAAAAAATTTTGCTTTAGCTCGATGTAATCTAGGATTTTTTTTAGTGATTTTTCTGCTTTTGATTCTTTTGCTTGAATTTTTGCGCTTTCAATTCCGCTCATATCCCAGCTAAGCATTAGCCCAACAAATTCAGAGTTATCCGATTCAATTGCTAGTTCAATAGCACTCATGTTTGAGCTGGTTTTTTGTTTTCGGTCGATTCCTGATTCTAGTAAAATTTTGCCAATATCTAAAAAATTTCCGATAGCTGCGTAATGAAGCGCGTTCATTCTGTGATTATCTTCAATGGTTCTGGCGTTAAGGTTGGCTTTAAGGCTTATCATCATTTCCACTACTGAAATTTTGCCAAATTCAGCCCCAACAATTAGCGGAGTTAATCCAAATCCAGTAACCGCTTCTTTGTCGACTCCGGAATCAATTAAAACTTTAACAACCTCGGCGTGGCCGTATTTCGCCGCATAATGAATTGGCGTCCATCTTCTATTTTCGATTGAAGCTTGCGGATTATTTTCGGCGCCCCCTGCAATAAGAGCTTCGGCAACAAGTTCATTTCCGCTATGAGCCGCAAAATGAAGAGGCGTGAAAAGGCCGTGATTTCTGCTATTGACGACCTCAAGCATTTCATCTGGAAGCTCGGACAATATATCAAGAATTCTGGCTGTAGAAGTTTCGTCTCCAAATTTTGCTGCGAGGTGAAGAATATTGTTTTCAATGAAGCCGTAACGAGTTTTTATTCGAGCAATTTTATCCTCATTTACAGCAAGCGAGCTGATTAGATCAATTTCGCCTGAAATAATTCTTTTCCCTTCTTCGAGATCAAATCCGCTAATTTTCTCGAGCCTTTTTTCTGATAGTTTCGTAAGAATTTCGATGTTCATTTTAAGTAAATTATCCTCTGCCATGCTGTCTTCCAGCTGCTCGGTCTTTTGCTTCAATCATACTCACCCAAAAGCCTTTATTACCTCTCTTGTTAAGAACGTTAGCTGATTGAATTAGGTAAGTTAACTTTTGACCCAAAATCATTGAAGTCCAGAAACCAATTGGCTTAACAATATCAACAATTTCCACTTGGTTCATTTCGTGACTTTCTTCATCTTTTTCGGTCGATTCGATTATTTCGTAGTCACTATTGCGACGCTGATTTTTCAGCTCTGATTTAACTACTGAATTTGCTCGCGGAATCTCGTGTTTTCTTATTAATTCATCTTCTTCTTTCTCGAACTTTTTATGTTTTTTTGGGTTAATTTTTTCGGATAATTTTTTTAGTTTTTTATAATTTTTATAAGCGCGATTAACCGCGAACATCAATATGGCGCGAACGACAATTATCGTGCATAATATCGCCAAAAAAATTGCCAAAGAAATCGAAATAATTTTCATCGACAAATTTTTTGTAATTTTTGGTAACTTTGCCTGAATCCGATTAGCGAATAAGTATCAATCGCGATTTTTCCATTTTCTGCAACGCTTGTAACAACCATATCTGAGCTTTTTTGCATCTCTTTGATAATCTCGATATCGAGTTTTTTATCACTTGCCCAGGCCAAAATTTTATACGGAAAAAGATAAAACTTTTTTGATCCAAAGCTTAACTCGACCTCGTTGCCGTTTTTAAAAATAAAACCGGAGGCAACAGAAATTTCGTCTGCGTCATTTTCGATGTTGGTAACCAGAAAAAATGGCTCGCCGCGATTTTTATAGCTCGAGCTACTTTTAATTGGCGTTGACGCCAAATAACAAACCATTTGATCGCCCCTGTCATTTTTGAAAAGATTCCAGTCAAAAAAACTTTCCTGAACTTCCTCGCTATGAACACTGACTCCAAAAACCAGAAGAGATAAAAATATAAAAATGGAGGATTTCACAACTTGACTTTGTTTTGGCCAAAAATAGGGTGCCGCCCCCTTTACGCAGCCTTGATAAATAAGGTTTACTCCCAAAGTTTTTCAGTATTTTTTAAAATGTCACAGGAAAATATTTCGCAAAATATTAAGAAAGAATTTGTCGCGCTTGAAAATGCTGCGAAACACGAAGAAGAAGTCTCCGCTCACGGCGAAAAACATAATCCTCTGTCGCAATTTGAAGTTAAAAAAATCGTCGATTTTAAAGTTGGCAACATTGATCTGAGCTTTACTAACTCAGCTCTTTACATGGTTATCGCAACTTTTTTGGTAATTACATTCATGCTTGCGGCAACCAGAAAAAAATTAATGATTCCATCTCGTCTCCAAGTAATTGCGGAAAGCGTTTATAACTTCATCAACAACATGATCGAAGACTCTGTTGGCGCTGAAGGCAGAAAATTTTTTCCATTAATTTTCACTTTATTCACATTCATACTTTTATGTAATGGCTTAGGTATGACGCCTTACAGCTTCACGGCTACAAGCCAAGTTGTAGTTACATTGTCTCTAGCGATGATTGCGTTTTTAACCATTACAGTTTTTGCAATTGTTAGAAATGGAATCGGCGGTTTTTTTCATATGTTTTTACCAAGCGGAGTTCCGGCTTTTATGGCTCCAGTTATTTTTGTGATTGAGTTTTTTTCATTCTTGATTCGACCAGTAACGCTGTCAGTTCGTCTTTTTGCCAATATGGTTGCGGGTCACGTTTTGCTTAAAGTTGTGGCTGGTTTTATCATTTCTCTTGGTGTGATTTTTGGAACTTTGCCGTTTCTATTCAGTGTTGTAATGACTGGCTTCGAGCTTTTCGTAGCAGTGCTGCAAGCATATATTTTTGCAATTCTTGTTTGCGCTTATATCGCCGAAACAACTAAGGCACACTAGAATTTGATCTAAGTCTGCAGGATCAAATAAATTCCCGATCAATGGGGTTTGCAGGCATAAATCTAACATTTAGGTAAAATGGAAGAAGTAGTAACTCACGCGGCTAATAATTTAGACGCTCTTAAATATGTTGGTGTTGGTCTATGCTCACTTGGTATGGCCGGCGCTGCACTTGCAATTGGAAATATTTTTGGATCTTTCTTCAATTCGATCGCCAGAAATCCATCAGCAGCTCCAAAAGTTGAGAAATACATTTATATCGCAGCCGGTTTGGCTGAAGCTATGGGTATCTTCGCTGTGCTTTTGGCGTTCCTAGTAATGTTCTCGTAATAAATTCAGAATTATTTCTAAATTTAATTAAGTTGTTCGCCCGCTTTCGAGTGGGCGAATCGACGATTTTTTCATATGCCTCAGTTCGATTTCACAACATACCACTCACAGATCTTTTGGTTCTTGATCTGTTTCACAATGCTCTATTTGTCAGTTGCCTTGGTTATTTTGCCAAGAATTCGCGGAATTATTGAGGCCAGAAAAACCGTCGTTAATTCCGATAAAAACTCCGCCAAAAAACTTGAAAAACAGGTGGAAGATTTGGATCAAAAAGCAAATCAAATAAAGGCTGAAGCCAGTGACAAATATGATTCAAAGCTTGAAGAAGTTTCAAAAAATATCGTTAAAGAAAGAGATTTGGTCTTAACAAGTCTGAAAGCCGATCTTGATGAAAAAGCGAAGAAATCGCGTCAAGAAATTAAAACTTTTGTTAGCCAGTCCGAAGATAGAATATCTCAAGCAATTAGCTCTATCAGTCAAAACATTAAGTCTAAAATTTTAAGCTAAAAAACATGTTACATTTCGATGAAAAATTTTGGTTAGCGATCGCATTTTTTACTTTTTTAGGATTGGTTATTCGCTTTGCTTGGCCAATAATCCGTAAAAGTCTTGATGATAATTCTAAGAAAATTGCCCAAGAAATTTTGGCCGCTAAAGAGATGAAAGAAAATGCCGAAAAACTCCTCAGCAAAGCCGAAATTATCTACAAAGAGGCGGTGCTTTTTTCTGAAAAACTGGTTAAAGACACCCAAGAAGAGGTTAAGCAGTTAACCGCCGAAGCTCAAAAGCTACTTGATGACGAAGTGGCAAAGCGCAAAGCAACCGCCTTATCAAGAATTAAAAATGAGGAAGAGTCAGCGATCCGCGAATTGAAGACTAAAATCGTTAATTCTGCGCTTGGAAAGTTGGCGAACGAGTTAAGTCTAGATCAGTCTGGTCATGATAAAGTTATTGAAAAAGCGCTGAATAATTTTGGAAAAACTGTTCATTAATGAAATTTTTACTTTCTTCACTTAAGGAGTTTCTTGAAACAACGGCTTCGGTTGAAGAAATATGTTCGAGGCTTACCTCCATTGGCCTTGAAGTCGAGTCTCTCGAAGATAATGCAAGAATTTTGTCGCCTTTCTCGGTTGCTAAAATAGTTGAATCAAAGCCTCACGAAAACTCCAGTAAGCTCAAAATTTGTTTAGTTGAAACTATCGACTCAAATACCCCGCTTCAAATAGTTTGTGGCGCTGCAAACGCTCGAGCAGGAATCAAAGTTGCTTACGCTCCGATTGGCTCAACTATTCCGGCCAATCAAATGGTGATCAAGAAGGCAAAAATAGCTGG
>JACCEB010093518.1_pt1 | contig 16550 bp, 13 predicted proteins | sample 7454761 | NCBI WGS metagenome assembly JACCEB01 (sample SAMN15323454, study PRJNA562643) | freshwater metagenome | isolation source: river surface water | place: USA:Blue River Watershed | collected 2017-08-18 | reverse complement strand
GGCTGCCATGGATGTCGAAGAAGATTGAGGTATCTCTCACTGATGCGAACATGGCGTGAGCCTAGGGCGATTGGCCGTATAAGTCGCTAATTTCCAGGCTTTTTTAATTAAGTTGCCTCTGAGCACGCCCTTTGCGTACCCTAGGAGTTCGCGGCAAGTGGTCCACCTCGGATTTCTTGTTGCGAGTCGAGCAGTTCAAGGCAAGTTATCGAGCAGAAGGAGTCGACGTGGCAAAAGCATTTGCTACAACTCGAAGCGCTAATTGGCGCCTTTCGAGCGATTTCGCACGCTCATATTCAACCTACGCCACAGGTAATCCAAAGCATTTTGGATCCGGTGGCACCCGGGAGATCGCAGGCTAAGCCTCGAAGCTCTCCGGGGGCCCCGAATCCAACAGGATTCGAGGGCCCTTTCTCTTTTTCTCGGTAAGAAAAAATCGAGCGAAGAGAGAGCAGGGCGCTACGTGCGGATGGTCCGCAGCGCGGCGAGCACCACTAGTTGAGGGAAGGTGAAGAGCAATGACGGTTTTATTTCACGAACTGTTAGTTCCAGGTTGGGCAGATACAAAGATTGGCGTGTACGAGCTAACTCGCAATGAGAATTCGGGTTACAAGGAGGATGAGGGTTTTGGACTTCCATGTCACTCAGTTGACCCTGAGCTCTTCTTCTCTGAATCTCAAGAGATGCTCGAAACTGCGAAAGATCTCTGCACTGCATGTCCAATGCGCGCACGATGTTTAGAGGGCGCGCTCTCGCGACAGGAGCCGTGGGGTGTATGGGGCGGCGAAATCTTCGACAATGGAGTTATCGTGCAGGCGAAAAAGCAACCAGGTCGACCACGTAGCGCTGCTTAAAAAGAAATTACACGTGAGTGGCGGGAGCGATCTCCGGTAACCAGGAGATCGCCTCTGCCAAAAACTTTCCTTCTGCACCAAGTTGGCAGAAGATTCCAGTCGTTCCCAAAGTTACTCGATGAATCAACATATATTCGGGTGGCAGATTTAATTGGAAGCCAATCTTCGCAGTTGGGTTTCGTGGATCACCAACGCGCGCACTCTGCACTCGGAGCCAATCGCGTGAATATTTAAAGGTCTCTTCTCGCAATGGTTCGACTAGGGGGAGAAGATAATCCAAGACAAGCTGCGGATCTACATCAACCTCGGGGAGAATGAAGCCATCCTTCTTAAATCCTTCATAAAGCGCCTGGGCATTTCCATCGAGCGCATTCTTGAGTAGTCGTTTGAATGGTTCCGGAAAACCATTGGGCAACCTGTTACATGCACCGAAATCCAGCACTCCTAAGCGACCATCCTCAAGCAATCTAAAGTTCCCTGGGTGCGGATCCGCATGGAGTAATCCAACTCGAGTAGGCGCAGTGAAATGAAAGCGCGCCAACTTAATGCCCGCCGCGTCACGTTGCGCTTTCGTTCCTTTGCTAATGATTTTAGAAAGTGGTGTTCCTTCAAGCCATTCGCTAACAAGAACCTTGTCAGAAGCAGCTACAACTTTTGGAATGGCTATATCTGGATCGCCATCGAATTCCGCTGCGCATAATCTTTGTGCTTGCGCTTCGTACTTGTAGTCAACCTCTTCGATAATTCGAGCGCGCAACTCTTCTAGAAGTGGACCCATTTCTAAGCCAGGCATGAAGAGTTGGAAAATTTTCGCAAATCTTTGGATTTGATTTAAATCTGAGACTAGAGCTTCTGCTGCACCTGGATACTGCACCTTTACTGCAACCTGTCGACCATCTTTCCAAATTCCACGATGCACTTGGCCAATGGAAGCGGAGGCAGCTGGTTTGTCATTGAACTCAGAAAAATTATCGCGCCAATCCTCACCGAGCTGTTCTGCTAAAACTCGATGAACCACTCGCGCAGGAAGCGGAGGCGCGGCCTCTTGTAATTTGGTGAGCGTTTCGCGGTATGGCGCCGCAAATTCCTCAGGTAGCGCTGCTTCAAATACTGAGAGCGCTTGACCAAACTTCATAGCGCCACCTTTTAATTCACCAAGAACTCGAAAGACTTGCTCTGCTGTCTTTGCTTGCATCTCTTTAGATACAAGTTCTCCAGATTGGCCAATCATCTGTCGTCCGAAACCAACCGCACTTCTGCCCATCGCAGAGAGTGGGATTGACGCTAACTTGGCGCTTCGTGCCACGCCTCCGGTGGTGAGACTCTCTTTATTATCTTTATTATCTTTGTTATCCGCATCGGTGTTTGCACCGCCCTTAGCGGTATTTGCGGATTCCCGGGCCATACCCGCAATTCTTCTGGTTTGCTCTACTGAGCGCGAGTTGAAAGCTCACTACCCCAATGGCATGAGCACTCTCGATGGAAGGACCAGATGTGGTCTTCCTCACGAATTCCCCACGATGAATCGGAGTTAGCCGAAGGAAGGTAAACAGCCCAGGTTCGCGCGACTGCCTCATTAGCAAATTCGCCACGAATTATCGAATGAAGTGCATCTTCAGCAAGAGCGGCTGCGAATAGGGCTTGCCCCATTGGAGATTGTGCTCTTCGATCCGAGAAAAGGGTCAGCGCGACGCTCTGCCATTGTGAATCACGCTCGCAGCGATGAAGTTCAATGCAATGAAAACAAGGACTTTTCCCGGGCTTCACGAACGGTCCAATCAATGCACCAAATGGAGTGGTAGATACAAAAAGATGTGCCACGTGGTTCTCCATTAAAAAAGCAAGCAACTCAGGCTCAGGATATGCGGTGACCAAAGCGATAACTTCATTTCTATTCTCTTTCGCCTGTTCGATAAGAGCGCTGCTCTGTAAAGATCTTGATGAAGAATCATTGAATACTTTCCCTGCAACTCCTTTGAGATTTCCACTATTGATAATCTCTCTAAGTTGGGATCCAAGGATTTCTTGAAAGCTCTCTCGGTGATTTGCTACGCGAATAAATGCTCCTCGAACATCCGCAAGGTGAACCGATCTTTGATCTAGGGTCGATATGTCAAAACCCTCTTCGAAAAGAATTGGAGCTAAGGCAAGACCAATTTCGTTCATATGGCTAATCACTATCTCTTTTTTGCACGGTCCACTTGTTCTCTTTTCGAGAAAGTTTTTCCCATGAAGTTGTTCAATAAGATTTTGGATGGCTTCAAGAGGAAGATCGCTATTGTCATGAATGATTTCATCAAGTGATTGCCAATCATGGAGTCTTCGGACGAGTGGCTTTAATTTCAGATCAGAGAGAATTATCTGATTATCTACATGCCCAATAAAGAGCCCATCATTACGTTCGATGCAAATCAGGCCAGGTCGAATTCTTATTTGTTGATCCATTTAGTAAAGATAAGTTGAAAGAGTAGCGGCGATTTTTCACAATACAGAAAGTTGGCTACGGCAGATGATTTACTCTCGGAGCGTAACTAAGAGCCTACTCATCAAAGAGTTGATCAAAATCTCCACTCGGTCGGTGTGTCCGACCTTCAAAGTAACCTTCCGCGCGATCGAGTTGCGGATATCTTTCGAGGAGTTCGCGGAAATCTGGTCCATGGCCAGGAATTAAAATGTGAATTAGTTCGTGAATGAGCAAGTAGTCGAGCGCGTATTCAGGTGCATCACGTAACCGATCGGATATTCGAATTGTTTTATCCTCTATTGTGCACGCGCCCCAGATTCGTGACATCCGAGAGGACCATTCAACTGAGACCGGGATAGCTTTTCCATCGAGATACTTCTTATTAAGAAGAAGCGCCCGATCAAATAATTGACTATTGGTTGGAGCGCTCTCATCATGAAGAATCTTCTTTACCATTTCATCAACAACCTGATTTGCTTCACGTTGACTCATTCTTGCAGGTATGGAGACAATTACTTTCTCGCCATTTCGGTAGGCCTCTATGGTCTTTTTCCTTCGAGTACTGCGTCGGACTTCGATGATCAAGCCGATATCTCGTCCATCGTTGGCCATGCGAGGGAATAGATCCCCCTGGATAAGTGGCGGTTGTGATGCTCTCGTTGGGCGAGCCCCTGGTCGATTTTTCTTACTCATCCAGGGATTCTCTCGCGCCATGGCAAGAAGTTATCCACTACCTGTGGAGAAATCGCGGGACGCTCGGGAGGGTCGAAAGATATTTTTTAATCCTTATATTTACAAGGTTATTCGGAGAATTCGACCCACCTTCCCCTGCTCTGTCCACAGGCACCCCGAGACTGTGCACAGTTCACCCAGTCTTCATCCACAGATAAATAAAAATTTCTCACTCGATCAAATCTTTGCTGCCGCCTGAAATGAAGCGAGCGCATCTAGAAGCTCAATAACCGAGCAAGAATCTCATTGCACTAGTAGCAGCTCTGGCTTGATTCTTTTACGCGCAACCCGTACTTTCGCGTCAGAAGTCCTCGGATAACCGGTCATATATCTGCAAGGGGAAGGCAGATAAATGAACGTGCGCCCCGGGGGCTTCGCTATTTGTAGCAAGAAGATAATTAGCTACAGCGAGTGCGTTACAGAAAATGCGCTACAGAAAATGCGTTACAGCTAATTTCTTATAGAGCAGAGAGATCGTCTGGTGCGCTTCGCCCAGTTTTAAATAGCTCTGGCGAAGTTAACTCTTCACTCAACGGTAGCGAGCCAATCGACTCCCATAATCCATCGCGATAATCAGTTCCATGCAGTTCACCTTGAATTCGGAAAAATTGCGCGGCATCTCGAGCCATCCGTGGTGAGACCTCAAGACCAAGAAGAGCAGCAAATACCCGCTGTAATGGTCCATCAGTTGCTCGTTTTCTGCGCGACATTTCTCTAAGCGCTTGGCTGTGCGGTAGTTGTGCCTCTGCCGCCTGAGCGCTCACCTCGTCAATCCATCCATCGATAAGTGCGATAAGTAATTCAAGTCGTTTGAGCGCGGCACGTTGCGCATCGCTCTCTTCTGGAGCAAAAAGTCCATTTTGAATTGCTTCGTTAATAGCTTCAGGATCGCCACTTAATTGTTCGAAGTCTCCTTGAACTTTCTGAATATCAACATGTATTCCAGCCGAATAAGCCTGTACTGATTCAGTGATTGCTTCACGCAGCCATGGAGTATGAGAGAAGAGGCGAGCTGATGCTTGTTCGCGGAGCGCGAGGTAGTGCAGCACCTCTCCAAATGGAACATTGAGACCATCTGCGTATGCCATAACATTTTCCGGAATAAGAATTGCACGTACCGGGTCAACCAGTGGAATGCCGACATCGCCAGCGCTTGTGACCGAGGTGGCCGCTCCTTTGAGTGCTCCTGCTAATTGAGTAGCGAACATGACGCCACCAATTTTTTGCATCATTTGATTCATTTGTGCAAATACTGCAGCCATTCCAGGTTCTACCTCTGAGGAGAGCGCACCGCCTACTGCTTTGCCTAGCGAGTGCGAGAGTGGTTCCACAACTGAGCACCAGGTAGAAACTGATCCAGCAATCCATTGCGAACGAGTCCATGTTTGCCCAGAGATTTGTGAGCTAGCAAAAGAAAGATGTGGGTCTAACCAAAGATCGGCCACGCGGAGCGCATCTACACATTGATTAATGAGTTCGCTGGAAATTGCATTGCTATCGTGGACCGTTGCTAACTCGCGAACGGTTTCTGGTGAAAGTGATGAACCATCTGCACCACTGCCACCAGCGCTAAAGGCGCGCCCCAGTTGGGAGAGCATCTCGCCTAACTGGCTAAAGTCGAAGCCACCCATGCCTTGCGGTTCGCTCATTCTGATATTTCCCTAATCTCTCTGGACTGTTCCTGGCTCTGCTCTATTGATAACACTGTATCGCGAGCGTCTATTCCATACACGTGGAGCCTTTTTGGAGAGTACTGGCTGCTAGAGCCCGGTTAGCTGTCGAAATCCTCGCGGATATTCCAACAATTGAGCGCGAGTCATCCGTTCTGGTTACCCTTAGATTATGTCGGCTCTCGTGTGGTGGCTCATCCCACTTTTTGCATGCATTGGGGGATTGATTTACGTTTGGTGGTCTGTCACAGCTAAGAAACGTCAAAATACCTACAAGAGCATTGCCGAATATGAAAACTTTAGATCAGCTTTTGATAAGAAAGCAACGAAACAAGAGCTGCTCGATTTACAAGATCGACAAGAGCGAGAAAATCGGAAGCCTTGAACTCTCATGATTCGTAGAGTTTCACCCCGCAGTTTTATCTTCGTTGCACTTCTCCTACTTGTTGCATTGTTTGCCCCGCTTCCCTACGTACTTGTCGAACCTGGAACGCCAGATAACACCTTTGGAAAAGTAAAAGGGAAGCAAGTCGTAGAGATAACGGGACGTGAAAGTTATTCAACTACAGGCAAGTTGCATATCACCAGCATTTGGGTCACTAATCCAGAATCTCCTCTGCATAGCTTTGAGCTCATTCGTGCATGGGCTGATGGCGAGAGATCAGTGCAGCCACGCGAGGCTTTCTACCCCAAAGGTGCGGATCCAAAAGAGGTTCGCAAAGAGAGCGTTGCCGATATGAAGAATTCTCAAGTTGCCTCGACAATTGCAGCGTTAAATTATTTAAAGATTCCATTCACAGAGCAATTAGTGATAAAAGGATTCACAGAGAATTCGCCAAATAAATCTGCTGTTGAGAAAGAAGATCAAATAATCTCTTTAAATGGAGAGAAAATTACCTCTTCAAGCCAGCTAAGAAAACTTATTCTTAATGCAAAGGATGAAACTATTGAGTTGGGAGTAATTCGGAATAAGCGAGAGCTATTAGTTCCCGTTAAAGTACAAACCGTTCAATCAGATGGTTCTAGTAAAAATGTGATTGGTATTTTGGTATCTGAAGATTACGAATTTCCCTTTACTGTAAAAATTCGTTTAAAAAATGTTGGTGGTCCGAGCGCAGGTTTGATTTTTTCTCTTGCCATAATCGACAAGTTGACCAAAGAAGATCTCGTGCGAGGGCGGAATATCGCTGGCACGGGAACAATCAGTCCATCTGGAAAAGTAGGTCCTATTGGTGGAATTGAAGAGAAGCTAATTGGCGCAGCCCGTGAGGGCGCCACGCTCTTTTTCGCCCCTGCGCTTAATTGTCCTGATATTCGTCATACCCCAAAGGGCTTGCGCGTGGTCGCGGTCGACAATCTTGGTGAGGCAATTACGGCGCTTCGCGCGACCGACCCTGAGACTCTCCCGATGTGCGGATAGCCAATCTTTTCAAAATATTTCAGTCATTTATTCTCGCCTTACTCTCAGACTTCAGCGAGTAGCCCTGAGTTAGCGTGCGGTACCAGAACTAGGTAATCTCGACCCCATGACATTTTCTATGCCAATGCCAAATATGCCCAATGGCCGCCGGAGTGGACGCCGCAGCTCTCTGCCAATGACCATCACCATTTTGGTGGTCTTAGGCATCATCGCCGTAAACCTCAGTGGTTTCTACGCTGACTTCCTTTGGTTCCGATCGGTTGATTTCCTAGAGGTGTGGCAAACGACGCTCTTTACTCGAGCTGCGCTTTTCGTTATCACCGGTGGGGTTACTGCGCTTTTGGTTATTGCAAATGTCCTCTTTGCTTATCGCTCTCGACCAGTTTTCGCGCCACTTTCCGTTGAGGCCGATAGTTTAGAGCGGTACCGCTCCCAGATTGAGCCGATTAAGAAATTGGCAGTCATTGGTGGTTCTTTAGCAATCTTCTATTTCGCCGGTTCAGCTGGGTCGCAATTATGGAGACCATGGTTGGTATGGCGTAACTCGACGCCATTTGGTGATAAGGATCCCCAATTCAATTTAGATATTTCATTTTTTGCATTTAAGTTACCGTTTTATCAAGCGCTAATCGGATGGTTTATCTCAACTGTCATTATTGGCCTTCTTGCAGCTGCAGTAGTCCACTATCTATATGGTGGAATTCGCCCACAAGGACCGGGAGAGCGCACTACAGTCGCTGCGCGCGTTCAATTATCAGTCCTCCTTGGCGTAATTGTTCTAGCAAAGGCCGTTGCTTATTGGTTTGATCGCTATGCACTTGCTCTAAAAGATGATCGAATCATCACTGGCCTTACCTACACCGATGTCAATGCCGTTCTGCCAGCAAAAGCAATTCTCGCTGGAATTGCAGTGGTCTGCTCACTTCTTTTCTTCGCAAATATAGTTCGCAAATCTTGGCAACTGCCCGGCGCTGGCGTAGCCCTCTTAGCAATTAGCTCTCTTGTCATCTCTGGCCTATATCCAGCAGCGATTCAACAGTTTCAAGTGAAGCCAAGCGAATCAACGAAAGAAGCGCCTTTTATCGAGCGAAATATCAAGGCGACCCGAGCTGCGTATGGAATCGATAAGACAGAGATTGTTGAATATGCAGCGACAGTTAACACTGCTCCTGGTCAACTTGCTAAAGATGCTGAGACGATCAACAACATTCGTTTGATGGATCCCAATGTTATTTCTGCGACATTTAGACAGCTCCAACAAATTAAGCCTTACTACAGCTTCCCTGAATCACTCGATGTTGATCGATACGTGATAAATGGCAAAGTTCGTGATGCAGTAGTTGCGGTACGTGAATTAAATATTGAAGGTAACCCGAACCGTAACTGGATTAACGACCATCTTGTCTATACACATGGCTTTGGTTTTGTTGGCGCATACGGAAATACTCGCGATGCTGATGGAAAGCCCAACTTCTTCCTTGGTGATATTCCGCCGACAAAGACGCTGGGTGAATTCCAGCCCCGAATATATTTTGGGGAGAATGTTCCGGATTACTCAATTATCGGTGGAAAGAATTCTGATTCTCCAGTGGAATTCGATTATCCAGATGACAAATCTCCGAACGGGTCGAAGACATATACCTACACGGGTAAAGGTGGAGTTCCCATCGGAAATCTTTTTGCTCGGGCAGTATTTGCGATCAAGTATCAGGAGCAGAGAATTCTTCTCTCAAGCCTGATTAATTCTGAGTCAAAGATTCTCTTTGATCGTAATCCTCGTGATCGCGTTGCAAAGGTTGCACCATGGCTCACTCTCGATGGAGATCCATACCCGTCGGTTATTAATGGTCGAGTTCTTTGGATTGTGGATGGGTACACAACTAGCGCTGGCTACCCCTATTCGCGAAAAGTAAATCTCTCTTCCTCCACGGCCGATGCCCTGACTACAAACTCCAATGCAATTACTGCGCAACGAAATTCCTCAATTAACTACATCAGAAATTCAGTGAAAGCAACTGTCGATGCATACGACGGAACTGTCACGCTCTACAAGTGGGATGAAAAAGACCCAGTTCTTCAAACGTGGACTAAAGCTTTCCCTGGAACAGTTAAAGAGAAGAAGGCAATTTCAAAAGAATTGATGTCACATCTACGTTATCCGGAAGATATATTCCGAGTGCAACGTGACATCTTGAGCTCTTATCACGTACAAAATGCGACAGCGTTTTATGGTGGTCAAGATTTCTGGCGCGTGCCACGTGATCCTTCAACCTTCGGTGGCAATGCAAGCGCACAGCCTCCGTACTATTTGACTTTGAAGATGCCAGGTGAGGCGAAAGAGGCGTTTTCATTGACAACGCCATTCGTTCCCCGAGGTGGTCGAGAGAACTTGGCTGCATTCGTGGCAGTGACTGCTGACCCAGGGCCAAATTATGGAAAGATCAAAGTGCTTCAGTTACAGCGCAGCACAAATATTGCAGGCCCTTCACAGGTCTCATCAAACTTTGAAGCGAAACCCGAAGTCGCTACCTCACTCTCGCTACTACGCCAAGGCGGTTCCAACGTAGAACTTGGGAATTTGCTAACGCTGCCAGTAGGAGGCGGACTTCTCTACGTGCAACCGGTATATGTCCGAGCGACATCAAATACCGCTGCCTATCCACTCCTTCAGAAGGTCCTCGTCTCATTCGGTGATCAGATCGGTTTCTCTGACACGTTAAAGGGTGCGCTCGATCAGGTATTCGGTGGTAATTCAGGGCAAGAATCCTCCGGAATAGTTTCTGGTGACGGGAATAACTCCGCTGGAGGCGCTGGCCAGAATCTTGCTGATGCGCTGCAACGAGCAAAGCAAGCAATTGCTGATGGACAGGCCGCCTTGGTGAAGGGTGACTTTGCTGCCTATGGGAAGGCGCAGACCGCGCTCAAAGCAGCAATTAACGATGCAATTCGCGCTCAAAACCAGAGTAAGTAATCGAGCAGTTAGCGCTGCTCCGTACAAGTACTCTGTAAGCGATTTGGTTGAGCTCTCTGCTTCACTCTACGATGGGGTTACCGACGCGGGGTGGAGCAGCTCGGTAGCTCGCTGGGCTCATAACCCAGAGGTCGTAGGTTCAAATCCTGCCCCCGCTACTAGAACGAATAGATAGAGATCTGGCGCACCCATTCGCCAAGTAATTAGCTCAGTAATTAGATAAATCATTAGCTAGGTAATTAAAGCGCTAGTGAAAAATGTTTTAGCTAAATCTGCGTAGCCGTAGTGAGTTGGCAACCACGATAAGACTCGAGAGCGCCATCGCCCCTCCCGCATACATCGGATTGAGATTGCCAGTAGCGGCGAGTGGTATCCCAATGATGTTGTAAATAAATGCCCACCCAAGATTCTCTTTGATTACTCGTAGCGTTTGACGTGAAAGTCGAAGTGCGTCAGCAGCAGCAGTTAGTGAAGGTCGCATCAACGTAATATCTGCAACAGCAATTGCGCTATCAGTTCCAGTTCCCATAGCCATACTTAAATCTGAGGCAGCTAGCGCGGCAGCATCATTTACACCATCGCCAATCATGATGACGTGCCGCCCTTTTTGTTGATACTCCTTCACCACCGCCACTTTTTGGTCGGGGAGAACGTGGGAGCGAAATTCTTTGATACCAGCGACGCTCGATATATGAGCAGCAGCTTCTGCAGAATCGCCAGTAAGCAGGATGCTCTCGCAACCCAACTTAGATAACTTTTCAATCGCTTGATGGGAGTCGCTTTTTATTTGGTCGCCTACTTCAAAGACTGCACGGGCAGAACCATCTAAAGAGATAACAATTGGAGATCGACCGCGCGACTTAATCTCATCTACCGCAAGGAGAAGTTCGGTTGAATAACCTGCCGTTCCGTAGGCAATAGCTTCTGGCGATCCAATTAGCGCGAGATAGCTTTGTCCAGAAATTTCTACACGACCGGCAACTCCTCGACCTGGATGCGATTCAAATTCGGAAATTAATCCAAAGGTCACGCCGGTTCGCTTGGCTAATGCGACAACTCCACGAGCTATGGGATGCTCACTTTGATTTTCAACAGTTCCCGCAATTGCAAGGAGCAACGGTTCATCTATCCCAAAAGTATGTACGGCCACTATCTCTATTTGCCCGGTCGTAACTGTTCCAGTCTTATCTAATAGGAGTATTGGTTGGTTTTTCTCTCCGCCATCAACTTGGGCGCGTTCTAAAACCGCAGGCGTGCGCAAGATGATTCCTAATTGCGCTCCCCGTCCAGATGCCACGAGGAATGCAATCGGAGTCGCTAAGCCAAGAGCGCAAGGACAGGCAATCACCAGGAGAGTAATTGCTGGCGCAATTGATTGAGCGAGATTGCCGCTAACGAGAAACCAGATTGTGAAAGTGAGCAGGGATAAAGCGATAATCGTGGGAACAAAGAGCGCCGAAATACGATCTGCAAGTCGTGCGATTGGCGCTTTCTCGCCCTGGGCCTGGACAACCATTCGAGCAATCCGCGCCAGCTCAGTCTGTGCGCCGACTCGCTCCGCGCGCACAATCAGCCGGCCATTCCCATTAATCGCTGCCCCGATAACTTGTGTACCTGGTGAGGCATGAACCGGAAGTGATTCTCCAGTTAGTAGTGAGAGATCAACTTCGCTCTCGCCCTCAACAACTATTCCATCAGTGGCGATTGATTCACCTGGACGGACAAGAAATAAATCTCCTACGAGGAGATGATCTATTGGCGCTAGTACCTCTTCGCCATTTCGCAGAATTGAAACTTCTTTGGCTCCCAAGTTAAGCAAGGCACGCAGTGCGGCTCCTGCTTTAATTTTTGATCGACCCTCTAGGTAACGGCCGAAAAGAATGAAGAGCATTACACCGGCAGCGACCTCTACGTAAATTTCTCCTGTTGCCGTGGCTTGCGCGTAGCACGACCAGAAAAATGCACCAAGAGTCCCAATGGAGATCAAAGTATCCATATTTGCACGTCTAAATGAACGCAAGCCCACCCGATGTATCGGCCATCCTGCGATGAAGAGAACGGGAGCTGTGAGCGCGATTGCCAACCAACCCCATGGGTGATTTGTTGGTTGAAGAATATTCAGTGCATCTAGAAGTGAATGTATGGCATCATCAATCGGTTTATGTAGCGACATAAACATCGAAATAATGAGCGTTGGGATTGCAAAGATAACTGCAAGAATCAGGCGCCAACCTATGCGCGGAACCTCCAGCAATTGATTATTAGTAGCACTAAGCAGTTCTGCTCGGTATCCCGTATTTGTCACTGCGTTTATCACATTTGGAATTGTGATTGTTTCTGGAGCAATTACATGAGCAGTTTCAGTAGCAAAATTTACTGATGCACTTACTCCTGGTAAATCATTGAGAGCGCCTTCGATTGTCGCAACACATGAACTGCAGGTCATTCCATGTAATTTGAGATCAATCGTACGTACATCCATATTGCTAGATTAGCCCCAGATTCAATTGGAGACGAACTTTCACTGCGCTTCGATGATTTCCCGCTGATTACCCGGGAAAATGCGAGAGAATTTCGCTATGTAGCAAGCCATTACTGCTAACGCCATTCTTTCCATTTGGTCCATCAACGCCATGAAAATCTGTAAAGCGCCCACCAGCTTCGCTAACAATGATGGCTAAAGGCGCCATATCCCACAGCGCGAGTTTGGGTTCTAGCGCGCAATCAACCGCCCCTTCTGCCACCAATAGGTGCGACCAAAAATCTCCATAGCCGCGCGTTCGCCATACGCGCTCTGCAAGTGTGAGCAAACCTGGATGTAATTCGCCCCATCCGTCATTTCTATTTCCCGTTGTGGGGGAGGCGAAAGTGGAGATGGAGAGGGAAGCATCCTCAAGTTTTGCCACTGACGAAACGTTTAGTTGCCGAGCTTTACCACCGTTTACCGAGAGAAATGCGCCGTTATCTTTACTGGCGTACCAACGTCGGAAGAGCGCTGGTGCGCTTACTACTCCAACGAGAACTTCATCGCCTTCCATCAGCGCAATTAGGGTTCCCCATACTGGAACGCCGCGAACAAAATTTTTAGTGCCATCAATTGGGTCAATTACCCAATATCTACCGGAAGTATCGCCGCTGCCAAATTCTTCACCGACGATGTGATCACTTGGACGTTGCACTGCCAAGAGTTCTCTAATCTCACGCTCAATAGCTTTATCTGCATCGCTCACAGGTGTCAGATCAGGTTTTGTTTCAACGCGAAGGTCAATTGCAAGAAAACGAGCGGTCGAGATTTGGTCGGCACAATCTGCCAGCTCAAGTGCTAGCTCTAAATCGCTACTCAGATTCACTGCGCCCTCACTCCTGACTTAATACTCCAGCCGTCTTGTTTCTTGCTTTGTTTCTAGCCTTATTTCTAGCTTTGTTTTTCTTGGGTAAAAGAGTACTTGATGGCTCATTGACCATCAGTGGATTAATCAGCCAGTGATGTCAGGATCTGTTGTAGCGCATGCAGTCGAGATTGGCGTCGAATATCGACAGCTGCCCACTCCACCAGGGCGCAGCCCTGCTCGTCATGCGAGCAATTCTTCTGACAGTTTTTAGCTACCTCAGCGCAGTCAGGAAATGCAGAGATGACGCTCTCTTTTGTGACATGTGAGAGGCCAAATGAACGGACCCCTGGGGTATCGATGACCCAGCCGTCGCCAGTTATCTCTAGGGCAATGGCGCTGGAAGAGGTATGGCGCCCCTTACCCGTTGCGGCATTTACTGACCCTGTTTCACGCTGTCCATGCGGTGAAAGCGCATTAATGAGGGTTGATTTACCAACCCCAGAGTGGCCAATCAACACCGTTACTTTGCCGTTGATAAAGCGGAGGAAATCATCTGGAGCGCGGTCTTTTCTAAGAAAGAAATGCGGAATCTCCATCGCTTCGTATGAGCTAAGGAATTCCACTCCAGATGCAAGATCGCTCTTAGTCATAAGAAGAATCGGTGTAATTCCCTCAGCAAATGCAGCGACGAGGGCGCGGTTAACGAAACCATGTTTTGGTTCTGGGTTGGTTGTCGCGGAAACAATTGCAAGGTAATCGACATTTGCAACAAGTACTCTCTCAGAACCATCCTCTGCCGATCGACGGAGCGAATTTTTACGAGGTTCTATACGTACGATACGTGCAAAGTCTTCTCGTGCTTGATCTTTATCAGGAATTCCCACAACTCCAACTAAATCTCCAACAACTACAGATCGACGCCCAAGTTCACGCGCTGAAATTGCAAAGAATTCTTGGTGATCTTCCGTTACACAAGTGACTCTGCCTCGGTCGACAGTAATAACTCGGGCAGGAGATGCATCAGAGTATTGTGGCCGCTCTTTGCTCCGAGGTTTAGTAGAGCGTGCAGGGCGAGTACGAATATCATCTTCATCAAAATTTCGCCGACTTCGCATAATTAAAGTGTGGGAACCTGAAGTTGTGTAAGCATCGCAGACCACAGTCCAGGAAAATCAGGGAAGGTTTTTGATGTAGTTTCGATATTTTCAACGGAGATATCGGGAATTCGCAAACCAATCATTGCCGCAGCTGTAGCTAGGCGATGATCCTCATAAGTATGAAAGGTTCCACCATGAAGTGGAGCAGGAATAATTTCTAGCGAATCTTGGTGAGCAATGACGTTACCTCCCAAGGCATTGAACTCTTGAGCAATTGCATCAAGTCGATCCGTTTCATGGAGGCGCAGGTGTCCGATTCCACGTAGGTGGGAGGGCGAATCAGCCAATAGCGCAACTGCGGCGATTGATGGTGCCAACTCTCCAACATCATGGAGATCGATATCGATGCCATGGATTCTGCCTGTACCGGTAATTGTTAAATCATCGGATGGTGCGTTGTTCTTGCTATTTCCATTTTTACTAGCGCTATTTTTATTGTTCTTGCTATTTTTAGTTGCAAGCTCTATTGGCGCTCCACGAGTTATCACACCACCCATTGCTTGAAAAATTTCTCTGAGTTGATCACCCGGTTGCGTCGTTATTTTTGGCCAATCCTTAATAGTCACTGAGCCACCTGCTATTAAAGCAGCGCCCATAAATGGTGCTGCATTAGAGAGATCCGGTTCGATGAGAGTGCGCAGACCAAGAATGGGGCCAGGATGCACTCTCCAGATATTTTCACCGAGCGATTCGACCTTTACACCTCGCTCTTTGAGCATTGCGATAGTCATATTGATATGTGGAAGCGAGGGCAAGGCTGGACCGACATGAGTGATGGTCAGCCCCTCCTGCATTCGGGGCGCTACTAAAAGAAGACTTGAGAGAAATTGACTCGATTGGCTTGCATCAATGTCAATGGAGCCACCTTTGATTTGACCTTTGCCATGAATCGTCAGCGGTAACGAATACCTTCTGCCGTGATCTATTTCAATACCTAGCTCTTCGAGGGCAGCAATCACTGGTTTGAGGGGGCGCTCATGTGATCGAGGGTCGCCATCAAAGGAGATTTCACCTTGCGCTAGCGCTGCAACTGGGGGGAGAAAGCGCATCACTGTTCCGGCGTTGCCGACATCGATAGTTGCGGGGCCCTGCATTCCTCGTGGTGAGATAGAGATCGACTCTGGTTGTTGGTCAACACCCACTCCGAGCGAGCGAAGTGCGCTAATCATCAACGTGCTATCGCGCGAATAAAGCGGTTTATGGAGCGTAGATGGAGATTCGGCGAGGGCGGCCAGAACAAGAGCTCGATTAGTTACAGATTTGGAGCCTGGCAAAGAGAGAGTTGCTGCCAAAGGAGCGCTCGCGCCTGGGGCAGGCCAGAGCGAAAGCTTGGCACCTGAAGCGGTGGGAGCAGCGTGATCGGTGCGAGCAGCGCGATCGGCGTGAGTTCTCTCTGATGGCATATAGATAAGGGTACCGCCTTGGGCTATGGACTTAGGCTATGGATATGTGCGGCCGCTTTGCTACCTCGAAAAGCCTTGATCAGCTTGAAGAGGAGTTTTCATTGGTTGGAGTTCCCTCTCGTGAGTTGCCACCGAATTGGAATACTGCGCCAACTCAAGAAGTGTATGTAATGACTGAAGGTCCACAACTCAACATCATGCGCTGGGGATTAATTCCATCATGGGCAAAAGCCGATTTTGTGAGCGCTCATACTATTAATGCACGAAGTGAGAGCGTTCATGAGAAGCCATCTTTCCGTCAGGCATTTAAATCTCGAAGATGTTTTATCCCCGCAGATGGATACTACGAGTGGGCAACTGAGCTAGGAAGATTTCCGAGTAAGCAACCGTTTTATATTCATCGAGCGGATGCGCGATCACTTGCAATGGCTGGTGTCTTTGAAAATGGGACGGTAGCAATCATTACGAGAGAGGCAACAGGATCACTTGCAGATATTCATCATCGAATGCCGCTCTTCTTACCTCAATCAGCATGGAAAGAATGGCT
>JACCEB011298000.1_pt1 | contig 16575 bp, 29 predicted proteins | sample 7454761 | NCBI WGS metagenome assembly JACCEB01 (sample SAMN15323454, study PRJNA562643) | freshwater metagenome | isolation source: river surface water | place: USA:Blue River Watershed | collected 2017-08-18 | reverse complement strand
CCGGAGGACGGATCGATCATCCCAAAAATTCGACTAAAAAAAAAAATAAAAAAAAACTAAATTATTTTTGGTGGAATGATTTTAATGTTATATCTTTGTGTAAACAAAAAAGGAAAAATAAAATGGAAAAAGTAAAAGAGATTATCGAGGTTACGGAACAAGAGTTTGTAAACGTAATCATTAATGAAGTGGAAACTAAACCAGTACCCACGTTTTTGAGTATTACATCAGAAGTACCAGTTACCAGTATGGTAAAGAAGTGTAAAGAAGATGGTAGTATTAATCCTTACTATAAGGAATTAACCAAAGAGGTTACAAAAACTTACTTGTTAGTTACCGACTACAACAAGAGAGTGAACAACAATATCAACAAAGAGGGTATTGAAGAAGTTCACGACTTGAAAGAATTGAAAGGTCGTCGTCACGTTTCAAAAAGTGTTTTGGTTGACAATGAAACAAATTCAATCTATTACTTAATGGTTGAACAATTTATGGAAATCAAACCGAGTGAAACAATTTACCGACACAACGGAAACGAGATTGACAAAATGTTTTTCGAGAAGTGGTTAGTAAATTATGATAACTACACAAACCAGTTACAAGATAGAAAGGTAATGGTTTTAACACCAAAGATTTCTAATATGAAACGAGTGAGTGTAAATGGTAAAGTTTACTTTATCGGTTAAACACCAGTATTACATTAGAAGAAGTCCACTCCGAAAGGGGTGGATTTTTTTTTGTACCTATTCTTCCTGGACGACGGTGATCTGGATTATGGAATTTGTTTGGCTTTCGGTAATACAAAGTTCATTGTAAAAAGATTACGATCTCCTTCGGTGAATTTGTTTGGCTCTGACCAGTATTACATTAAAAGCCAAACATTAATCTCCGGTGATCTCCCGAACCAGGATGGAAAAAATATTTTAAAAAAAAATTAAATTATTTTTGGTGGAATGAAAATAAAGTTATATCTTTGTTGAAACAAAAAAACTTATTTATGGAACACACAAACGAAACAAGAAACGGTAACTACATTACCAGAACGTATTACGATGAAAGTCCAGAAAGTCCACGTACTTGGGATAACTTCGGTAAAATGATTTGTTTTCATAACCGATACGACTTGGGTGACAAACACGACTACAAGTCCAGTATGTTTGGAGGTTGGGACGAATTGAAAGAACAAATTGAACAAGACTACAATGTAGGAGTAATTCTACCTTTGTATTTGTACGACCATAGTGGAATTACTATTAGTACAAGTCCGTTCGGTTGTCAGTGGGATAGTGGTCAAGTAGGTTGGATATTCTGTACCAAAGAAGAAATGGAAAGTAACTTTATGAAGTTGAGTGGTCAAGACTTAATTGAAAGGAGTGAAGTACTATTAAAAGGTGAAGTTGAAACATACGACCAGTATATAAGGGGTGACGTTTACGGATATCGAGTATTCAAAGTGGAAACTTGTAATCAAGGTCACCAACACGAGGAGGAATTAGATAGTTGTTGGGGATTTTACGGTGAGGACGAATGTATGAACGAGGGGGTTAGTATTATGGAATACCACATTAGTCAAGAAGTTGTACCCGATACCGACTTTTCGGATATGTTACATAGTGTTGATAGGAATTAGGTAATACATAAGTTGATAGGTGAAAGGGGGTGAACGAAAGTTCATCCCTTTTTTTATTACCAAGAACCAGATCCACCTGTCTCCGGGATTATGGATAATGTTTGGCTTTGAGGTATTACATTATTGGGGCCAAAGATTATTTACCATCTCCGGGATTCCAGATCCCAGATCACGGGAAAAATAATTTGAAAATAAATTAAATAATTTTTGGTGGAATGGAATATTAGTTATATCTTTGAGTTCTAAAATTAAAAATTATGTTACTACCAACAATCGAAAAAATTCCTATGACTTGTTATAGGTTGACCTTTCCACAAGGGGAAGGAAAAAGTTATGACGTGTTCCTACAAGATACTACCGACCATAGTAGTTGTGTGAACATTACCGACGACCAGGGTGACCAAGTTCCATTTAAGGAATGGGATAATATCCTAATGTTCCTAAACATTAATCCCGTTGAAATTAATTAAAAAAAAAATTAAATTAATTTTGTTTGGAATTAAAAAAGTGTTATATTTGTGTATTGTAAAACTAAAAAAAAAAATAAAACAATGGTAAAAGAATTAGAATTTTCAGTTGATTATGATGGTGAGTGTGAGGACTACACATACACTATCGATGGTGTTCAAATCGACACTATTGAGTTCGAAGAAGTTACTGACTTCATCAAGAAGTTAGAAGAGAGTGTGGAAAAGTTTTGGTTATCAGAACATCGTACCGAAGGTGTGGTTACCTGGAACGAAGATGGTACGATGGACATTAGTTTCCGTACTTACAATTCTCCTGATTGGGGGAACTTTGGTGAGAAGGAAATCAATGGACTTCCCTCTATTGAATTCGAGTACGAAGAAGTAGAGGATTAAAATCTTACTCAATTATCGAAACCCTCGGGATTTTATCTCGGGGGTTTTTTGTTTTCTATCGACAGTGGGACGGATCTGGTTCAGGTGAAAAATGTTTGGCTTTGGGTTCACCTTCACCATCAGGGTCCCCGAGAGATTTTGTTTGGCTCGAATAAGCAGTATTACAAGCCAAACATTATCCATAGCTCCGGGCACAGATGATCGTCTTTCCGAAATTAATTTAAAAAAGATTATAAATAAATTTGTTTGATACGGAAAATTGTATTACCTTTGTGGAACAATTAACAACAATCACTATGAGTAATCAAGATTCAAGAGTAGTAGACATACTCAACAAAGCAAATTTAAACTGGAACGTTAAGACTGAAAAGGTTACGACGGAGTCTGGTATTACATTAGATGGGTATTCAGCCCTGGTTCGTGAAGACACGAATGTACCACTATCAGTACGTAGTGAGTCATATTATCCTTATCAAAACTATGAGTTGGTTGAGTTGTTAGACCGAGTATCGGGACTAACTGGTTTGTCCATTCACAAAGGAGGTTTCTTTGGTGAAGGCCAAAAAGTATTCATCCAGTTGAAGTCAAACAATTTGAGAATTGGTAACGACAGAGTTGAGGGTTACCTTACGGGGATCAACAGCTTTGATGGTACAACATCTTTGGCCTTCGGTCCAAGTAATATTACTATCAGTTGCCAAAACAAATTCTTCGCAGCATTCCGTGAAATGCAATCCAAGGTTAGACATACCAAGAATATGGTAGTGAAGGTTGATGAGATCTGTAAAAGACTGGAAGGTGTATTGGATGAGGAGAAGATTGTATTCGATAATATCCTTAAGCTGAGCGAAACCAGATTCGATGATATCATTAAAGATAGAGTTACCCGTGAACTATTCGGCATCAATAAGGATGTAGACCTTAAAGATATGGAAGCTATCAGTGGCGTAACACGCAATAAGCTGAGCCGTTTCTATGTGGATTTAAATGGTGAGTTGCAAGGCAAGGGTGATAACCTATGGGGTTTATTCTCTGGTATTACAAAGTACACCACACATAGCCTTACCAAGAATGATAACACCGAAGCTAAAATGTTTGGTGTGTATGGTAAGAGAGAATTGAGCATATTCAACAAGCTGACTGAGCTTGTATAACAATATTAGGTTGGGAGAGGAATATTAGAACACTCTGTTGTCATAGAGTGTGAAGAGTAAGAATAGTATACGAATGGAATCCCAAGACAATGCCCAGGTTGCGTTTTCACGTTCGTATTACGAGTAAGGTGGTTCCTTGAAAAGCATAACACCTATTCTTATTAAAGACTGACATAGTGGAAAGACATTAAGGGGTTATAAGATAAAAGAGCCTTTCGGAGTAGTCAACCGAGAGGTTTTTTTATACCCAAGAATCTCCGGCACTGTGCATCAGGTAGAATATTGTTTGGCCGTACCTGGTATTTTGTTTAACGATCACTTCATAAGGTTAAACAGGATGTGCCCTGGCAACAGTGAATTATGTTTGGCCTGAGCCAATCATTATCACGAGCTGCACTGTTGCGCTGGGATGGTAATCTGTATGGGCCAATCAATATTGTCCAGGGCCCACTGATCTCCACGATGGAAAAAATATTTTTAAAAAAAAATTAAATTATTTTTGGTGGAATGAAAATAAGGTTATATCTTTGTGGAAACAAAAAAGAAAAATATGGACTACAAAATTGTAACATCAAGTAACCCAAACACATTAACCGAAAAGGTGGGGTTGTTTATTAATGAGGGGTGGGAACCAGTTGGTTCACATCAAGTGGTGGTAACTCACTCACAAAATAGATTTAGAGGTAATCAACAAATGGATACCTTACATCAAACTGAATATTCTCAAACTCTAATTAAAAGAAACTAAAATGATTAAGTCAATCGAAGAAAAACAAGGACAAATTGAAATCGACCTTACTGGTCCTGATGGAAACGTATTTTACCTAATCGCTCAAGGTGGTAGGTATTGTAAACAACTGGGGTTAAACTCGGAGGTATTCACTCGTAGAATGATGAGTGGAGATTATGAAAATGCGATAAACGTATTTGAAGAATATTTTGGTCACATTGTAACATTATATAGATAATGGATAATTTTTTAAAACCTTATATGGTAGGGGACAATCCCCAAGTAAAAGAATCAATCATCGGGACACTTTCAGTGATTGACGTTAAGTGGAACTACGAATTCATTGGTGGTAAACCAGAACGAATGAAAGTTATCTATCGAATAAAAAAGATGGGTTATGTACACATTAAGGGATTATATGTAAAAATAATTAAATAATTTTTGGTAGAATAATATATTTGTTATATCTTTGTACCAAACAAAAAAATTAACTATGACCAGATTTGAAGTATTAAGTCCAGACGGGTTTACGATTGAATTCGATAAACCATATTACACCTCAAAGGAAAAAGCTTTTGAAGCTTTTGATAAGTGGAAAGAACGATATAACACACAGGGTTATTATAGTTCTAACAACTATGGTAGAATACCTTTGGAGGAATTAGAAGATTATATGAGTGTTCGTGAAATTTAAAAATTAAAATTATGAACATCTTATCTTACCTACTATTAGCTTTCGGAGTAATAATCGTATTTTTAATATTAATTGTAATACTAATCATAACAATCAAAAAAACAATAGAAAATGGAACAGACCCTAACGACATTTAGTTTTCACTTAGATACAAAGGTAACTTCCTGGTATCGTACAGAATTTGAAATCGAGGCTACCTCATTAGAGGAAGCTAAACTCAAAGCGATTGAGTTTCACAATGAAAGTAATACGAGTAGTATCGCTTGGGACGAAGTAATGGACACCCAAGAAACAATGACACCAGACGAAAATGGTGGACAACCTACCGAAGAAATTTTCGACGAAGATGGTAATTGTTTTTGGGATAACACTAAATCAAATTAATATGGATAAGTCAGAATTAATCACCCGTATTACGGACATACTAAAAGTCAATGGATGTTTTAGTATTGGTGAATTGGAATATGAAACTCCTGGAATTTGTGTAGGTGAACTGGGTAAGTTCGTGGGGTTAGTAGAATACTTCACCGAAGATTATTGTGAAGTGAATGTTTATGAACCAGGTTCATTTAGTTCAGACCCAGTAGACACATACGATCAAGACTATGGATTTCTAAGTGAAGATGTATTGAATGAAATACATTTTGTTTGTGAACAATGGGAAGCTGAATGTATTAGAACCGAAAAAAGAATTAGTAATTGAGTTGACATTATAAAATAGATAATGTATATTTTATAAATTTGTGTTCATAATTTGTGTTTGGATGTGTTCAAAAGGGAGTGGTAGAAATATCATTCCCTTTTTTTATGCGCTCAAGAACCAGATCTGCGCACAGTGGCGCTGTTCGATAATGTTTGGCTCAACTTCCGACGCTGTGGGCCCTGGACTGAATTTGTTTGGCTCGGCCAATCATTATTCGACTGGCAGATCACCGGCCACCGGTTCTTCCCAGGAAAAATAAATTTTGGTGGAATGGAATATTAGTTATATCTTCGTGTTCTAAAAACAAAATCCTATGAGTAATAAGTTTGAACAATTTCATTGTAAAAAATGTAAGAGTGATTTACCCTTTAATCATCTCGTGTTGGTTGATCCCAATGGTATTCGTGATGAAGATAGTGAATGGGTGTTAGGTTGTATTAATTGTTTCACTACACAAAAACAATACAAATTAAATGAAGACTTTTATGTTGTAGAAGAAACCTGGAAATTTATTTTAAAATAATATTTGGTGGAATGGAATATTAGTTATACCTTTGTCAAGAACAAAAAAACAAAAGATATGTCAAACTTAAAAGAACAAGAAGTGAACTCACACTGGACTAAGGTCGCTAAAAGAGTATTAGAGGGAAAAACTATTATAGAAGTTCGTTACCTTAACGACGAAGAAATGGAAATGATGGGTTGGTATAAAAGACCTGTATGTTTCCAGTTAAATGATGGGACAAATTGTATCTTATCAATGGACGACGAGGGTAATGATGGTGGGGTTTTATTCTATGGAAGTGATGGAATTTTACCTACATTATAATAACATATAAAAAAGTTTTCAAAAAAATTAAAATAAATTTGGTGGAATGAAAACTATGTTATATCTTTGTGAAACAATTTTAAATTATATAATCCAAAAAGACGGGGACAGGTATCTGAACAAAAATTAAGTATGGGACACGTACAATTATTAGGTAAAAAAGTAAACGAGGTTTACTCTACCAAAGATTACAACAAGTTCAAATTTCGTGGTGACAATCGTATTGTCAAAGACTCACACGTAAGGGGGTTAGTTGAGAATATGAAGTTACGAGGTTGGGAACCAGGTTCGTATGTAGTTATCAACGAAAAAGGTGAAGTCATTGATGGACAACACCGAGTGAAAGCTGCTATCCAAGTCGGTATTCCAGTTCACTACACTATTGAGAAGAAAGCGGGTTTTGAAACTATCCGTAACCTTAATAGAAACCAGAAGAACTGGGCGATAAGTGACCACATTCACGGATTCGTTGAAGAAAATAACCCTCACTACATTAAGTTGAATAACTTTATTAAGGAGTACAAAGACCTTAAAGTAACTGAATGTATGATGTTATGTAAGAATTCATTTTCATCAATTCCTCGTAATGAGTTTGAGAGTGGTAACTTTACTACTCGTGATATGACCAAGGCGAGATTATGGGGTGATTACATTATGTCACTTAAACCATTCTTCAAAGGTTACAATCGTTCAATCTTCGTGAGAGCGTTAGTTAAAATCCTTTCAAAGAAACCAGAATTTAACTTTGAGAAATTCTTACACAAAGTTCAATTAAGACCAAACTTAATCACTATGTGTGGTACGGTTGAACAATATGTCGCTATGATTGAGGAGTTATATAACTTCGGAAGTCGTGACAAAATCAATTTAAGATTTTAAGAGTTGGATTATATAGGTTGGTTAGTAAATTGGGTGGACTTCGGTTCACCCTTTTTATTTTGTATTACCTGGGAGAAATGATCTGGGTCGAAGGAACCTGTCTGATAATGTTTGGCCCACAATGTGAATAAAATAAAAAAAGTTTTGTAGTTATTAACATTTTGTGTATCTTTGCACCACGAAAAACAAACAAAAAGTATTATGATAAGAAGATTGTCGAAGAGTCAAACGTTGAGAATGTTTGATCATTCCACCAAGTTGTATTCTAAAATACAATTGAGTGACAACAAGAAGTATTATGAGAAGTACGTTTCCAGGGATAAAAAGAACTGGGAGTTAGTGAGTAAGTTAAAATCATTTGATGAAGTGTTATCTACCCAACAAGAACTTATAGATAACAACTATATGAACTTGTTTAAAAAAATTACATCAGGTAGAATTAAGTAGGTTTTTGGATTAGTAAGTTTTATTGTTCAGGAGACCTCACCAGAAATGGTGGGGTTTTTCTTTGCACACAATTAGCGCAGATCTGCCGGGCAGAGGTTGATAATGTTTGGCCCAACACTATCATTGATTATCAAGTAGTTACGATGGCCAAACATTATTGGGTGCTGTTGCCAGCGCAGATCATCTGCAATTTGCGCAGCAATTTAGCTGAATTATGCGCAACTGGTGGCCAAACATTATCAGGGATGATCTGAACAGGTATAATCCAGGAGAAAAAAAAATTAAATTATTTTTGGTGGAATGAAATATTTGTTATATCTTTGTACCGAACAAAATAAAACAAGTTATGATTTACAAAAACATCTCACAAGCTAAGAAGTCCACTGGATTATCTTATTTAGGTATGGTTAACAACTCTACCAAACACGAAAAAGCGTACAAGTTCGATGAACTGGTATACACTTTATATTTAGCTCCGGCTAAAATGAGTGGGTACGAAGTTTGTCCGATGAGAACAAAGGAATGTACATTGTTATGTCTGAATGAATCAGGACGTAATAAGATGGACACACACAAAAACACGATTAACAATTCACGAATCAAAAAAACTAAATTGTTTTTTGAGGAGAGAGAGTTTTTTATGAAGTGGTTAATCGATGATATCACCAATGCCAAAAACAAGGCTAAAGATCTGGGATATCATTTTAGTGTTCGTCTGAATAATACCTCCGATATTTCCCCCGAATCTTTTTACTTATCAATTGACGGGGTTAACAAAAACATCCTTGAAATATTTCCCGATGTTCAATTCTACGATTATACGAAAGTACCTAATCGAATGAGATTGAAAATGAAATACCCTAACTACGATTTAACTTTTTCTTTTAGCGGTAACAATATGGATGAGTGTTTTAAAATGTTACAGAATAATATCAGGGTAGCTATGGTGTTCGATGAAGTTCCAACGTCTTATAATGGTTACGAAGTTATCGACGGAGATCAGTACGATATGAGATATAGGGATGAACCTAATGTTATAGTCGGTTTGAAGTTCAAACGTGTACGAAACAAACTGGATAAAAAGTATAAGTTCGTAATACAATAATATAAGAAACCCCGAAAGGGGTTTTTTTATGCCCGGAAGTTGCGCACAGTGGCGCTGTATACATTTTGTTTGGCCCATAAGTAATACAGCCAAACATTATTTATCCGGCGTCTTCTGTGAAGGTGAGAGCCAAACATTATTAGGGACGATCTTTCCGGCCCGGGAGAAATAAAATAATTTTAAAAAAAATAAAATATTATTTGGTGGATTGAAATAAATGTTATATCTTTGTACCGAACAAAAAACATTTACAATGATCAAAGAAAAACAAAAACAAATTTCAGTAAGTGATCACAAGAGATTCGCTTGCTTTGAGTACGAGAGTGAAACTTCACCAGGTTATCAATTAGGTGATGTCCTATATAAGGACTACACAGAGGAAAACGAATACACAGGTGAAAACCAGGAACCAGAAATAGGTGTCGTTATTCAAACCTTTTCAGATGGTGATGTTAGAACCGATATGTGGGGAATGTGTTGTGAGAGTGAAGTAACTCCGGCAACTTTGTCACAGATCAAAAAGTATCGACCAAGTTTAATGGAAAATCTTTTAATAAAATAAATTTGGTGAAATGAAATAATTGTTTTACCTTTGTAAACGAAATCAATTACTAATTTAAAAATTCAAACAAATGGGAACACGTTCAACCTACCGAGTTATCGAACAATGGACTGACGATAAGACTGGTAAAATCACAAATGAAAATTTAGTTTTAGTGTATCTACAATATGATGGATACCCAACAGGTCATCCTATTGATACCGCTGAATGGTTATCAAGTGGGAAAGTAGTTAATGGATATAGTCCAGGAGAAGACAAGTTAGTTTTCAACGGAGCTGGCTGTTTAGCAGCACAACTCGTAGATAAAATGAAAACCGGAACTGGTGGATGTTATATTCAATCGTTAAAATCTCGTGGGAAGTCGTGGGAAGATTATCTCTATGACATTATTGTCAAAGAAGATAAATCAATCGAATACGTTTGTTATGAGAATGGTAAACGACCAAAAGAATTATTTCGTGGTTCACCTGAAAACTTCGTAAAGAAATATCAAAAAGAAGATGTCGAAGCTTAATAAAGTAAGATTTAACCTTTCACGTGGTGAGAACTATATGAAATGGAAAGTAATGTATAACGACGGCAGGGTGGAATATCACCATCCTGCTGAAGTTCAAATCATTATGTTTGGCTGTACTCTATCTAATAGTAGAAAGACGGCTGAAAAGATCTTTTCAGGTGAAACTACCAAAGTGGTGTGTGCTTATGTTAAGTGTGAAGATGTCCAGGTTATTACTGACAACTTCAAAACCGAAAGTAATACGCAGATCAAATACAACCCAAGAGAGTTACCATTCTGGAATATAGATGGTAGGGATGTAGATGGAAGTTACCACAAAGAACTTTTTACAATAGACTACAAAGTTTTTTTAAAATAATTTTGTGGATTAGAATAATTGTTATATCTTTGTAAAAGAAATCAAATTTAATTTAAAATCGGGGACAGGTTACTGAACAACAATTACTATGGGACTAGATATGTATTTGTCAAAAAAAACTTATGTTAAACAATGGTCACACATTGAACCAGAGAAACAATTTCAAGTAGAAGTTAAACGTGGTGGTGAACTAGTGGAAAGTATTAAACCAGAACGTGTGTCATACGTGACTGAACAGGTTGGGTATTGGAGAAAGTTCAACGCTTTACACAACTGGTTTGTGGAGAATTGTCAAGATGGTCGAGATGAGTGTCAAGAGAGTTATGTAGACCGAACAAAGTTAGAGGAGTTAATTGTAACACTCCACGAGGTTAAAAACATTTTAGAAACTTCACCGAAGAAAAAGGTACAAGTTAAGAATGGTTGGTCTAATGGTGAAGAAAGTTTTGTGGAAATCGAAGTGTTTGAGGATAGTGAGAAGTTAGATGACTTGTTTCCAACATCATCAGGGTTCTTCTTCGGTGGAACTGAATATGATGAGTATTATCAAGAACAGGTTAATGAAACAATCGAACTCATTACCGACTTGTTAAAAGATGAAACAGGTGAATACTATTACCAGTCATCTTGGTAAAATAATATAATCGGGATACCATTTGGAATAATGGTATCCCTTTAATATCTTTGTACAACTAAAACAAAACGATTATGCCAAACTGGTGTTCAAATTCTATTGTCATTACTGGTGACAAAGAAAAAATAAAAAAGATTAAGAGGGTATTACAATCAAGGGATACCAACAACGATAACATTGGTGTGTTCCAAACTCTCGTTGGTAGAGATGAGAATTTGAGTGAGTCCCAGTTTGAGAATGGGGCTTGGTATCAACACAACATTGATAGGTTCGGATGTAAATGGGATATTGACTATGATGAGTCAAACATTGACATTGACGACGAATGTATAACAATGTCACCTCAAACGGCTTGGTCACCACCTGATGGATTTTGTAGACTCCTATCACAACAATATGGGGTGGATGTTCAACTGGAATACTCGGAGCCTGGATGTGACTTCGCCGGTAGACTCCTTATATATGGTGATGGTAGAGAGGAGGAGAGTGAATCATATGAGTACCTCGAAGGATTATACTTCATTGATGAGGACTTATTTTGGATGGAGGTTCAGAACAACTTGGAATATGAATTCTGTGAGGATGAACCGAGAGAAGTAAAGGAGTGGATGGAAGACTTCCATTACGTAGACGAGAAACATCACAATGAACTTATTGAGATGTACAACGAAGTCAAAGAACAATGTCAAGAATCAAATTAAAATCAGGGGAGCTGATATCATTGGCTCCCCATATATAAATCAATTAAACAAACAAACAACAAGCAATGGGAAGATTTAATCAAACAATCGACGGAGTATTCACTGATCTGGTAGAAGTGGGACAAATTCCAAGTTATGACAAGTTCATTAACTATGGTAACGATATCAAACCAAGTAAGGAACTGAAAAAGTTCACGGGAGAGTATAAGAATCTAGTAAAAGTGTTTGGCCCTACGGTAGAGAGGTTAGCAACACTTGAAGAGATCATTATGCAGATGAGAGCAAAAGAATCAGTGGATGAAATCAAATTATCCTTAGTAAGGGATTATCTATACGCACGTTGTTCATTCTTCCGCAGAGGTAAGTTGTCTAAGGACATTCGTGTTATTGTGGACAAAGCTGAATTCTGGGAGGTAAAGAATGTGGATGACCTTTTAAACAATAAGGACTTTATGGACAAAGCTGTTAGTAAACTTACAAGAGCTATGGACACTGAGATTCAAAACAACATCTACGAGTACAATAAATCACAGGAGTTAGAAAATACTAAAAAATAATTAGTATATTCCAAATTACTTTGTATCTTTACATCGAACGATAAACAATATTGATATGAGTACAATTAAACTGGGTAAGGAGGTTATGATATCCGACCCTTGCTACACTGATCCTACTTGGTGTCAGCATAAACTCAAGAATGTATTACCCGGAGAGTACTCCGTGTATAACAAGTACTATAATGCGGGTGATTGGGGTCGACGTAACTCTATGTTGATTGCAATCCACAAGGATTATGAGATGGAGGATGACCTTAGATGGAAAAGATGTCCAGGAGCTACAATTGGAGTTGACTCGGGACAGGCCGGAATATTCGACCACACGTATTACAGGAAGGACAGTGTCTTCGAGAACCAGGAATCCAAGTTCCTGAATGAGTATCGTAGAAATACTAATGAGGAGGGTGAAGTATGGTACGCACATATGTGTGACCGAACATTAGGTGAACAAGGATGGGGATACTTCGAACACGGGGTAGTTGCCAGATCTGGATTCGGAGATGGTGCATATACTCTGTACATTGCAAGAGTCAACCGCAAAGTGGTTGGGATCTGTATCGACTTCGAAGTGGAACCTAACGGCTCAATAATTGAATTTGACTTCTATAAGAACCAGGCTGTTTAGTCCTGGTTCTTCTTACTAACAATCTAATCCAAAAACAAATGAAAAAGTTTCTATTCAACCTTAGATGGTTTTTCGATTTTTACGTAATCTATTTCACCTATAATCCTAAGAAGATTAAAAGGTACCACGAGTATATGACCAAGAAGTATGGTGACAAGTATGTGGATCTTTTCTCGGACGGGGACGGTGAATCCAAATAATGTTTGGCTATGAATGAACCAGAATTAACGCTAAGACCTTCACAGTGGCTCAATGCCGGGTGGATATTGTTTGGCCTTGTTGGTATACCATTGGTACTGCCGACTATTGCGGCCATATGGAAAGTGGTGGAGACCTACTGCCACAGGTATGATTTATACGAGGATCACATACTGGAGTCGACAGGTGTCTTCACCGTTACCAGGAATGAGATTCACTACTTCAGAATCAAATCCATCCAGATTGACGAACCATTCCTATACAGGTTGGTTGGACTCTCTAGTATTCACATTAAGACATCCGATCAGTTTATGATGGACTTCACCTTGAAAGCTGTTCCAGTAGGGAGAACCCTTGTGAATGATTTAAGGAATGTGGTGAGGGCTGAAAGAAAGGCACACAATGTGAGGGAGTTCGATATGTACGATTTATAATCGACAGTGTGAAGGAGAAGACAGGTAATGAATAATGTTTGGCTTTAAAAAAATATTTGAATGGGATTTGGAATTAACGGGAATTTTGTTTATACTTTAGATATAAACAAATCACATTATGAAAAAGACAAACAAGACAGGTCGTGTATCACAGGTGACAACTTATGTACCGATCGCAGACAACATCTACCACGATGGTTATTCTTACCGTGTACGAGTAAGAGTGCAAGGAGAAACTGTAAGCAAGAACTTCTCAAACAAGAGAAAAGCAATTGCTTTCCGCAACGAATTGCAAAGAGCGTAACCGAACCACTTCTTAAAGAGGGTAAGGCCTGGGTGTGCAAACGTCTGGGCCTTTTTTATGTCCCTCAGTGTATGACGACCCAGATCATATCAATAATGTTTGGCTTTAAAATATTCTAAATATTTATAGGATATATGAAGAAACTATTGTACCTTGTTGAGGAGAATGTGATGTTAATGAAACGTCTTGAGAATCTAACCGTGTATGACGGGAACAGGTTCCACCTGACTATTACCTGGGAACAGGATGGTCCTAATATGCACGGTGTAATACTGGGCACCATAAAGGTGGATTCACCTCAGATATCTGTGGATCTAATCGACGGGATGATGAAGACCGCAGCCCAGTACTTGTATGACAACGGTGTGGACCCGACCGATAACATCACCTTCAGTGTCTCCAGGATATACATTATGTTTGGCCATAATAAGATTGATCTATTCGACTACATCCCACACAACCTGAAGAGGGACCTCATCGGTGACACCCCAACTATAAAAGAAGTAGTAGATGGACACTATAGTAATATCGACCCAGATCATCTACCTGACTTTAATGAGGACTATGACAAACACGTAGCGGTCAAAATCAAAAGACTACAGTCCGTCTTTAAGGTATTACAAAGGGGTAAGTTCGAAGGTGAACCATATAGACTTAAAGATAACCCTGAGATAGTTGTTAATTCAAACGATAAGAACTTCACCGTAGGTGGTAGAGTTGTTAGTCCTGATTTTAAACTATCCATTACAGGACAAATAGAAACTGGACCACAGTCTGTGGAATTCAGAAACTTCCTTAGAGAGAAATTCAAAAACCTTGGTATAGAAGATTCTAACTTTATTTAGTTAGGATAGGGTTCGGGGCCAAACATTATTCGTATTACAATAGATGTTTAAACAACTAATTTTTTGTAAATAATGTTTGGCCCTTATTCATTACGGGCCTCCCTTCGGTCGGCCCTTCATCCCGTATACTAGTGTATGACATTGGCGGGGTCCTTCGGACCCCTTCAGGGGAAGTACTAGAACCTGGTGTATGACATCCCTTAATTATAATATTTGTAATAAACCGTAGGTTTCTTTAGAAGATTCATAATGGAACTACGTGGTTTGATTATGAGATTCACAAAGAATGAAGTATTACATTAGAGATATTATAATTCGGGATGAAGGGAGGGGATCTCGACAGAGTCCCCGACCGGAATAACGGTTATATCATTATATGAACGGGTATAATCTGTATATATGTATGTATAAAAGTATACCCTTTATAAAAAAATATAAAAAACAGATCACGATTCACGAATGGGTCAGTTCCTACCGAGAAAACACAGATGTGTTAAGAAGTGGTAAAATGTGGGTGGTATATACTAGAACCCAAAAACCGGACATATAGTCACATATTTGTGTATATAAAAAGATCCCGACAATTTGTCACTAAAAAAAGTACTGTTTTAGGGTATAAAAACGGGAATAAATTAGGGGTAAATTTTGTAACCGTAAACGGATACTAGAACGGTGTAGAAGACCCGATGGAACAAAGTGTAATCGGTCGGGAGACTCTCGTCTCCCTCCCTTCAGGTTGTTATGATATCAAGGATAATACCTTAGTCCTCTCACTACTATAAGGGGTTTCGTTCTTTATCTTAAGAAGTCTTGCACATTCCTCATAGTTCTCTATTAGAACATTCTCATTAATATGGTGGTCAAGCCACTCGTGTTCGGTAACCAACCTATTATGTGAGGTGATTACCTTACCGAGTCTTTTGGCTTCCTCCAACCTTTCCCACATTCTATCACATTCCTCTTTACTAAGGAATCTCATACTGTTAAACTTAAATGGTTTTCTCTCTTTCATACTCTTACTGTTTATTCTACAAAGATAAGGATTTTTTAGGATATATCAAAATATTCCATAAAAAAACCCTTCAGGTTAGTGAAGGGTTTCTAATTTTTCATTTTAAAATTACTTATACCATAGGTTTCTTTACCTGTGAATATGGACCAACCATTTTAATTTGATTATACAATTTGATTATTTGTATAGCCCTTTCTACAGGAACATTTTTAATGGACAATGTGAATCTTGATTCAGGACCTGTTTTGTTGTTCCAATCAAAGTCCTTTCCAGCTAACTTTTCAATTTTCGGAATTGCACTTTTAGCCATAAATTCTTGACTTGTCTTATACCTTTCTGCTCTTTCAATTATACCATCAAAACTAATGTCGATACCAATTCCTTTCTGTCCAGTCTCTTGTCCAACACTACAACTAAGATTAGCTGGTGTCTTAGGTTTTCTAGATATATAATGGAAATTCATTCCGTAACTTGCAGGTTTTCCTCCTGACCAATCTTTAAATCCTTGTTGAACCAAGAATGATGTGAAACTATTAGATGCTGAACCAGATGTTGCTGCCATATCTTCGGTAACATCACCTTGTTGATTCTTATTTAACATACCATATCCATCAGATGATACAGAGTTAACGTTCTCCTTTATTACACGTTTCACTAAGTCAGTGAGTTCGGATTGTGTTAATTTTATTGTCTTGTTCATATATGTTATTCTATTTCTTAATAAATATATTACACCAACAAAAAAGATATAGAGATTAGTCCTTATATACCTTCATAATATTATACCTGGGTTT
>JACCEB010391041.1_pt1 | contig 16575 bp, 21 predicted proteins | sample 7454761 | NCBI WGS metagenome assembly JACCEB01 (sample SAMN15323454, study PRJNA562643) | freshwater metagenome | isolation source: river surface water | place: USA:Blue River Watershed | collected 2017-08-18 | reverse complement strand
ATTAAATTTAATATTGAAGCAAGTAATATTTAACATAAACTAATAATACGCATTTGGTGTTTGTTTTATCCAATATAATAAATCTTCCTTACTAATATGTTTTTGTTTTTGTAATACATAATCACCACAATATAGATAATCTTCTTCAACACCTTCATAATAATTTTCATTCAATATATATTTTGCACAAAATTCAGCTGTCAAATGTTGAGTTGATAATAATGTTTTACCACTTAAATTCATAATATTTTCCGCTAAAATTGACAAATCGTATTTCTTTGTATATAAATCCTGATTTTTGATTACTGACATTAATTATTTAATTAAACTATATTTAAATAATTAATCAATTTTTATAAAACACAAATTTTTTTTATAAAATGTATTATTTTCTAGATAATATTTAACGGCTGTGATTTTATAATATTTATATATTAAAAATCGGCATATTAAATAATCAAGGGTCTAAATATTAATAATATCTATAATATTATATCTTGTTCCTCTTTTGTATTTATTGAACTTTTTCTTAATTCTGTAAACTTTTTATTATCACTATTGTTATAAATTAGACGTTTAATATCATCTATTTTATATGCTTTGTAATTTTCATATGTTTTATTATTCTCATCTTTATATTCATCATCATCATTAATTAAATCTATAAATGCTTGGACTCTTGTAGATTTAAATTCCGTTAACTTATCTTTATAATTATCAAATAATGTTTCTATTTCATCGGCATGATTATTAATTAAATTTTTAATTACATCATTCTTATTTACTGATATAAACTTTTTACCATCAAAAATATATGCCAACTTATCTCTCATATTTGTTATAAAAATATTATTATACTCAGGTCGCTTATCATTAAAATGAATTAATTTAATAGATTCCTCTAATGACATAAATGGACTATTCAATATAAATAATTTCTGTTTTTCACTTAATAATTTATTAAACTCGACTGGACCAAATTTAACAAATGTATTGTTTATTACAGTATTATTATCACCAATAGCATTATTATTACCAACAGCACCTATTTGACCTGAATTATTTAATTGTTTGTTTATTTTATCATAACGCGATGTTTTTGGTTGTGTTTCTTTTTTATTTAATAATAATGCTAATTGATTCTTTATATCAGCAAGTTCTTCTTTTAACATCATATTTTCTTCTTCTATATTTATTTTATTATTTTTACATGTTTTTTCATGTCTCCATCTACTTTGCAAATGTTTAAATATTTTTTTACAATATTTACAAGATAATTTATCTAAATTACTGTTAATTTCTAGCTGATTTTCAGATGATTTAATGTTTATTTTATTGCTTATAATATGCTTATTTAATGTTACATTTTCATTTCCTAATTTATGGAATTTTCTCGTATGATTACATCTTGATTGATAACTACTAAACTCTTTATTACAATAACTACATATTACTGTCATAAACTTTATATTTATTATATAATATACTATATATTTTATTCTTATATACTTTTAAGGGTGTAGTAAACTCAAGTGTAGTAAATTATTAAACACAGAGAGAGAGAGATTTATATAGAAAATATTCTACAGATATTATAAGGTATATTAATAATAAAATAATAATTTATAATATCAAATAATGAAATCAAAAAATATGTTTACAAATTAAATTAATAAATAATAATATTTTATTGATTATCTCGTATGATATTCACCTGAAAAAACCATTTAATAATAATGCTAATTGATTCTTTATATCAGCAAGATCTACTTTATCTATTTGATAATTCTATATTACAATATTTACATATATTATTTTTAATTTCTTGATTAGTAATAGTGTGTACTGATTGTATACCGGACTGTATACCAGACTGTATACATTGGGTATATTTTTTTAATGTTTTATTATGATATATATTGTTGTGTTTCCATATACCATATTTATTTTATATTATTTGTTACATATAAGTTCATCGGTAATAGTTTCCATTATATATTTTTTAAATGGAAATTTGGAAATGGTTTCCGGAAACTAATACACAGAGAGAGATATATATAGAAAATATTCTCCAGATATAATAAGGCATTTTAAATATTATTAATTTATTTTTTAAAGTGAATAGCTTAGTCCAGCCATACCACCCATAATATTTCGTACATTGTGAGAGTATCCTACTATTTGACTAGTTTGAATACTACTTTGATAAAGTCTAGACCGATTTATAGTACCAGATGGTTCGTAACTTTCTGGATATAAAGCAAATGGAATATTAGTTAGATTGGCTAGGTTGGATGTGTTAGTAGATGGTTCATTACTTCCTGGATATAAAACAAAAGGGATATCACTTATATTAGGAAAAGGAATATTGGGTGTGTTTGGTTGTAAATATGTTAATTCTGTTCTACAATAAGGACAATTATTTTTAAGTTGTAACCATTTATTTATACAATATGTATGAAATGTATGATTACATTTTGTAATGAGTGCATCATTATCCAAAATATTTCCCATACAGACACTACATTCTATTATTTCTTCATCAAGTTTAATTCGTTTTGAATTTGGTTCTATATTGTCATTTGTATCTTCATCCGGATCTTCATCAAGTTTAATTTGTTTTGATGTTGGTTCTATATTGTCATTCATATATTTTTACTATATTGTAATATATAATAAACTCTTAAATAGTGTTAATAACAAATAATTGATTTACATAAAACTTACTTTAGTAACTTAATATGATAGAAACAAAGATAAAATAAGATAATAACAGCTATATTATTAGATTTATATGAACCATATCACTTTGTTCGTAATGTTCAACATAATAACCTTCAAATATATAATTATCATCTGATGAATTTATTAATTTATAATTATTATATTTAACCAGATTACACAATACATAATAAAACATCTCAACTGAAAAATTAGGAGTTATTTTATTATTTATATATTCTTTATTTATAGAAAGTATATTATTATTGATTTTTAGTATAATTATTGTTTTATTCTTATCTATTTCTGTTTGAATCCAATAATTATCTCTACTAATATGAAAACCACAAGTATTATCTGTATTAAAGTATTCCATTAATGAATAAAAATATTTATTAAATTAATCAAAATCAATTTTTATAAATATTTGCCATTAACATGTTTTGATGCATAACAAGAATCTGCATAATGACCTTCACGACCACATCTATTACATGTATTTGTTTGTTTAATTTTATTATTTTTATTTTTACAATATAAATTTTCATGGCAAGTTGCACCTTTTAATGTATCAAATTCCTTATCACAATAACTACAACAAAATACTTCTATTTCATCACCACTTGAATCTTCTATTTCATCACCAGTTATTGTAGTTTTTGCATAACAATCAGATGCGTAATGTCCTTTTCTATAACATCTAAAACATAAATTATTATCAATTAATAAGTTTTCAAATTCTTCTAATATGTTATCATCATCTTGATAACAATCTTTTGCAAAATGTCCACTTTGACCACAAATATAACATTTATCTGTTGATCCATTTATCATTTTTTTTATAGTACTCAAGTTATCTTTATTAAGTTTTAATTCACAAAAAGTACCTCCTCTAACATTATTTATACCATATTTTTCCATATATTTTAATGTATATTTATCTTCATCAAAATCATCACAATTTGATACAAGTTCTAATACTTTTTTAGGTTTATATTTTTTTGTCCATTGAGATCCAGATGAATTAAAATGTTGTTCTAGTCTAAAATCAAGGTTTGTTGTTTTGCCCACATAATATTTGTTATTTTCTAATTGTAACACATATACACTTACCATTATTAAATAATTAATTTTAATTATTTAATAATAAATCAATTTTTATAAATGAATTAACTATACGGTATAATTACTATTATCTACTATTTCATTACTTTCTTCAATATCGTCTTTTGGACTACCATATATTAAATTATATTTGGTGTATAATAATAAATTATATAATTTAATACTGTTATCATAATCACCATGTATTTTAATTTGGGTTTCAATAAATTCTAATATTGTTTTAAAATTATTCATCTTGACCATTAAATCTGTATTTATATGTTGAATAAAATTATAAATACTTTGCCAATACTTAATTATACCATCTTTTTTATGTACATAATAACATTTTTCAAAATCAGTAATTACTGCTTGATAACCGTTAGTTTCTTGTAAAAATATTCTTTTAGTTTTTTCATAAGGTGAATGATATGAATAATTAATAGTTTTATCATCTATCTCATTTATTAAAATTTTATCAAAACAATTTTCATCTAAATTTTTATAAATTAATCCAAAATAGTGAAAATTTAAAAACATATTTAAAAATACTTGATTAATTAATGACTTTAATATTTCAATATTATCCATACCCCAAATTGCTTTTTTAATAGAATTATATTGATAAAATGGTAACAATAAAACTAATTTATTATTGTATTTTTTAGGAGAACTTAAATATTTAGGTAATCCAGATGGTATATATTTTTTTAAATTTTTAATTATTTGCCATTCATTTTTAATATCTTCTGTTTCCCCAACTTTTATTACAATATCTTTATCTTTACCCCAAGTATTTATTATTAATTTTAATTCATTGTCAAAATCATATTCATAATCTTTTAGATAGAATAATTTATACGCGGTCATTTATTATAAATAATCACAAATGTTTAAATTATTTTACAATAATATCTAATATTCCTCAAATGCACATACCAATTCTTGATAACCTTTAGGAATTGTTTCTTCCATAGAAATTACATCGCGACTCCATGTCCCACATAATTCTTCATTATTACCACTATAGTCACCGCCGCCTTTTCCATTACCTTCTGAAATTAATAGAGGTAGGGGATGATTTTGATTTGATTTTGTTTTATCAACATATAATTTCTTAGTATGATTGACAATATAGTTATTATCAGTCTTAATATAAGCTGTTGTAAAAGGACTATAATATTTTGTTAATGAATATAAATTATTATATTCTTCATAATCATCAGTATCTTCTGAATTATCTGAATATTCTAAACAATCAGAATTATCTGGTTCTTGATCCGCATAATCTCCTGCCCAAACAATACGAGATTTATAAAATTGTCCACGTTTTGATATTAAAAATTCAACAGTATTTGTAATATGATTGTCAAGATAGGAATGTTCCATTAATTTAGCACCACTATTGTAATCATGTGGATTAATATATAATAAAATAATTTCTCTATTATTTTTTTTAGCATCAGCTAGAATAATAAATCTATAATATTGACCCATATATATTAATTTATATATTTTAATTTTATAAAAATTGATTAATAAAATTAATAAATATTGTTTAATTTTATTAATATATGGGCTTAAATGAACCAAAATTTAATATAATGAATAAAAGATATGTAACCAATATTAAATTAAGCGAATTCTATTATAAGAATGAAATATATGATTATTATCAATTAGGAAAATTAAATATATTCCCACAAGAAATTATTGAGAATATTACTAGTTTTATTTGTCCATCATTAATAGTTCTTACAGATAATTTTAATGTTCAGTATATTAATCCAAAAGATAATAAAATTGTAAAAGAAATTAGACTGTTAAAACATATCGATTACAGAAATATATTTATGTCAAAAGATGGCTTGATATTTATTAGAATAATAGATAATAACATTCATATTGAATATCTATGCGGGGAAGTACCATATTATAATTTTGATGCAATAATGCACGATATATATATATCTGATAGTAATAAATTTTATTATAAATATAATTTTGGTGTAATAGATCACGTTACAATAAGTCCTTCTACTAAATATTTAATGAGATGTTATAGGACAGATTATGAAAAACCAATAGATATTAAATTATATGAAACAATTACTGGAAACATAATTACAAGTTATAATATTGATGGTGATTATATTTCACAAGTTTGCTTTTCTCCTAATGAAACTAAAATAGCAATTATATCGAATGATGTGAATAATTCAAACTATAAAGAATTATATGTATTTGATAATCATCAACTAATATACAAAAATGATTTAATTTCTACAAATTATAATTTATCATGGACACCCAATAGTAAATTATTAAGTATAAATGATATAGTCAATGGTCTGTATTATACTAGTGAATTATATAGTAAAATATTAAATACTGAAACTAAAGAATTTATGACCGATATAATATTACCTATTGGAGTAAATAGTAATATTAAATGGATAAATAACCATACTTTTTCTTATTTAGTTAATAATAATATAATTGTGACTAATGTTAATACTAAACAAACAAAAACAATATCATTAACTAAATACAACTTGTATAATAATTTGTATATTATTGATTTTGATTATACTCATGATAATCAATTTATAGTACTTTGTGAAAATAATTTTGGGGATACAATTATTTTATTTTAATTAATAGTTATAGTTGAATCAATTTAGTTTAACATGTTTTCTCAATTTTATATAATGAGTAAATTATATAGTCCAAACAAAAATCCTAAAAAAATTATTAAAAATACAGGATACAAAAATAAAGAAAAAGCAATAGAAACAATTAATTTAGTTAAAAATTTAGATTTAATTAAACAAATGCAAATTATATTAACAATGTATTATAGAGCTGAACATCATCCACATAAAACAAAAGATATGGAACAAGCGCAAAAAGTTTTTAAAAAATGGTTAATAGAAAATGGATATAAAAATGCTGTTAAAAATTGATTATTTATTTATATAAAATAAATAGTCTATCTATTAAATATTAAATGGGATTGGATTGGGTTGTTGATAGAAAACCAACTAAAGGTAATGAAACTGAATTTAGAAAGTTACAAAAAAAATTAAATAAAGCAATTAGTGAAGATTCACATTCATCAGTTATTAAAAGTATTGAAAAAGAAATTAATAAAATTAGTACTAGTGCTAATGAAACATTGAAATTAAAAAATAAATTATTTGATAAATATTATTCAAGTGGTTATATTTTAGACTCAGAATTATTAGACCTAGAATTAATAGATGAAGCATGTGAAGATCATACATCATTAGGTTGTATTGATTTTGCTAATAAATTAGAAGTAGAACTATCAGCAATCAATAAAGAAGAGTTAAATGAAGATCAGTTAGATGAATATGATTCAATTATTGAAGCGATTGAATGGCTCAAATTTTGGGGAACCAATGGCCATGGTTTTAGTTGTAGTTATTAATTTAATCACGTTTTACCAATACAGTATTATTATTAATAGTCTCCATCTTAAGATTAATAACATGACTTTTTTTAGGCATTAATTCTAGTAAACCATGACCAACCATAATAATAATTTTGTTATGGTTTTTCCATTCAACCATTGTATTTATTACTCGCGATAACCAGCCACCGCCTTCCGGAACATCTGGTGTTTCTTCAGTACTTAATTCAGATAGAATTTCATCCAATAGTAATATAGGTGCATTAGATGTTAACACCATATATATAAACATCCGTTTCTTCTGACCACCAGACATTTCAACTGTATCTTTTTCAAATAATTCATATAAACCCAAACGTTCTTCTAACCATTCGTTTCGACCTTTATAAGCTGATACTTCTTCTTTACTAAACTTTGGAGTATATTCGGATGCTTGGACAATATGAAATACACTTGAAGCTACATCATTAAATGATAAATTCTTCCGATTAACCGAACCAAAAAATACTTCACCACTAAATAGATTTGAAGTAAACATCTTTAACATGGTTGATTTTCCAATACCATTTGGTGCTTCCAAATAATAGAACATATTATTATTAAATGTGTATGTTAGATTGAAAATTTTTTGTTCTGTAATTGACTTGTTCAAATCAGAATAATATCCAAATGAAGCATTAATAAAATTAACACTATCGATCATACCAACTGGAATTAAATTAGTACTATACAACTTGTGATTTTCAAAACAATGTATAAGTGTAATAAATTCATTAATATATGTGTAATATTGAAGACTCTTAATATTATCGGCCAAACAACTAAGCATCCAACTAATATTACCAAAAGAATGAAATTGACCAATGTTCTTATTAATAAGAGAAATATATGTAATAATAAGATTCATAATTATTACTACATATTTTTGTACATCTTGTTGTTTACTAATTTTATTTTTTTTATTAATTTCATGTTTGGTATCCATAACACATCCCATTGACAGTTTCATTTTAACATAAGATGAATCTTCGAATTTGGTAACAGAGTTAGAAGATGGTTTCGTCTTTTCATATAATGATGCATCGGTCATATAACTCAATACCCCGCACATAATAATACATGCTACAAAAAACATAAACCTAATCGGGTATATTAAACTATTTGATTCAGATAACACATTAGGGCCCATAAAATAGATTGAAATACAAAAATTAATAATTGAAGACCATAACATTGGGATTACAAATAAAAAATCCCTTAACTTTGAAGAATCATCCGTTAAATCCTTGTATTGCTTTTGATTAATACCTGGAATAGGTGTTCCACAATGAATCTTAGCCATATTAAGCCTTAGTTGTAAAGCATCATTCATAATTCGAACTTGGTTGTAAAAAACATTATTTATAACAAATAAGCTAATATAGTCATATAGACCCTTGAATAGAATGCAATTAATAATATCAGAATTAGTATCTAACAAGATATTATTAATATGAATATTTAATAAGGATGAAATAATAGGAACAATTATTATCCCAACCCTCTTGATAATTGGAAACAACCATAATACTTCAATGCATACTTTGATACAATTAATTATGGTATTGGTATTATTTATAAAAGTCTGAAATAATATTGTCATATTCAACTATTAATATAATATTAAATCTAAATAATTTCAATATTTATTATAAAACAAGATATTATAAGAACATAATATAATCTGAAAAATTATTACTCTGTATCTAAACCTTTAATTTTTCTGTCCCATGGATATAATTTTACATTAATTTCATTTGAATTATCACAAAAAGTTAAATAATAAATTTGTGTTAATAATGATGGATTTTTAATTATTCTATAACGATTTTTTTCATCTATACTATAAATAATTTGTGAATAACCTTTTTCATTATATCTTAATATTTGGCCAAATGTCATTAATATATAAATATAATAAATAAAGATTTTAATTTTTCAATCTTATTAAAAATATAATTAGGAATATTATAGATTATAACTTATTTACATTATTTTACCCTTTCAAATTGAATAACAATACATTTTCTAATTCCATGACCATTCATCATAGTTACTCTATGAGTTAGATTTCCATTAAATATTACTAACATATTTGAATCTATATTTATAATGGTTTCATTTTTAATTTCTAAATTACCACCTTCTATTGTATTATCTTTTTCTAAATAATATATACAAGTTACTGTTTTAAATGATGTTACTCCTCCATCATCTTCGTGAAAATCAAAAAATGGTTTTGTTTTACCATTTACAATATATTTATGAAATTCTACATAATAGTTAGACGGATTGATCTTAAAATTATTATCAGTTACTATTTTTTGTGTATTTAGAATTAGGTTTTTTATATTTTCTTGATTGGGCGTAGTTACTATTTTATTATATTTTTGTTTAGAAGATTTAGCATGTGAAATATATAAATATTTTGATTTATTTTCTTTATAAATTTCATCGAATAATTCATTTAGATTAGAATATTCATCATATAATACAGAAATCATATTTATATTTTATTTTAAATAATAATAAAAAATATAAATCAATTTTTTATTTTCGCGATAATGATTTTTAATTATTGTGACCAAATATTACTAAAAGTACAATAAATACTATAGCAAGTATTATATAACATAAGATCCAATAACATCGACGTCTAACTGCAGCACGATAATAATCATTACCGGTAAGTTCTCGATTTAAATTACGATTATTTTGATTTGGATCTATTACATCTATTTTTTTAATTTGTTTATTTATAATTTCTGAACGACATATTGGACATGTATTATTATGATAGCTCCATATGTTTATACAATCATTATGATATGAGTGCGAACATGGTAATGTATTAATATTATCATTAGCATTAGCATTAGCATTGTCATTATCATTATTATCATTTAATGAAGCTAAACAGATAGAACAAACATTAATTTCGTTTAGAATATTAAGTGTTGTACTATTCTCCATTATGAATCCAATAAATAATTTTATTAAATTATTTAATCAATTTTTATATTTTGAGTTTCTTAAATGCTTTCTTCATATCTTTACCAGCTTTGTTGGCTGTATTTGATATTTCTTTAACTCCGTGATTAACTTCTTTTTCTACAGTATGAGAAACAGTTTTAATTTCTTCACTATGTATTACTTTATTATCAATTACGTTAACTACAGTATTTACATCTTTTTGTATTTGTTTTGTATCAACTGACACTTCTAAATCAACTTCTGCTCCAATTAATACAGCAGCTTCACCACTAACACCTACTGTTACTTTACCATTGGTATAAGTTGCTTTACCGCCTGCACCAACTTCCAAATGCTCTCCAACTGTTACTCCACCACTAGCTGTTCCACTAGCTTCTCTTAAATTTATTGTAGAACTAGCATCAACACCAACATAAGATCCTGATGAAGCACCTCCACTAACGCTTACACCTTTTTGACCTACCATTGCACTAGCTTCTAATTCTGTCCCAGTTTTAGCATATGCATCAACTGAATTAGATGTTCCGACCCCGTGATAATTTACATTAGAATTTGATGTTAAATGGGCTTCAGTTGTGTCTGAATAAGATACATTTAAATATGCACCACCTGTTCCATCTAAACCACCTGAAGCGGATGCAACAGTTCCTGTTTTAACACTAGCACCAACATCAATAGATGAATATTTATTAGATGTTCCAATAGTTGCACTTGCTTGGATAGAATTATCAATAGAAACTGATGCACTAGTATTATCTATGTGAACATCACTAGTTGGTTTTGTTTTAATTTCAACTGACATTGTTAATATTATATAATAAATATTGAAAATAAATAATTGATTTATTTATAATATTTAATTTACTAAAATAAAATATTTGTGTCATCATTTGGAATATTATAAAAATATTATTCCATCATCTTAAATTTCTTTTCATATAAACCCATTAATTTCATTTTAATTATTTCTTCTGAAATAATAAGCTCTAATATTTGTTTCATTTCTTTTTTCCGTTCTAAATTGAATTCAATCAATTTACAAAATTTAATGTCTATATTTGTTGTATCTTGTATATATAATTTATCATTATTAAAATAGTTAGAATAATCATTTGATATTTGCTGTATTTTAGAAATAACTATATTACGTATTCCGCACCCACTCCTATATTTTTGGTCCATTATTTGTATTTTAATTAAATTTTCTGCATAGGTTGGATCTGTTCCTGGTCTTTTGTTTATTTTTTGTATACTTTCTGATTTGTCTATTAATTTTTTATATTCTTCATATTCACATGATAATTCTTTAAACTCTTTGAATTCTTTTATAGTATATTGTTTAGTTTGGGCTATTTGATTATTTAGAATTACAATTTTTTCATATATTTGTTCTAGATGTTTTAATGCATTATTTATGTCACCAATGGTTTTAAATTCTGATAAATATTTTTCCATATTAAATTTATTAAACTTACAATCTTTAGCAAAGTGTCCAGGTTGGTTACAATTATAACAAATATCATTGGCAGAAATAAATTCATGATTTAATGATTTAATCATCCAATCATCTAATTCTAATTTGGTATATGAACCACCTCTAACATGTTCAATTCCATATTTCATCATATATTTTTTAGTAATTTTATCTTCATCTAATGGATCATTTGTTGTAAATGTATCAATAATTTTAATTGGTTTATATTTGGTAGTAAAAGCACAATTGTTATCATTCATATGTTCTGAAAATCGTTTATTAACATTATTTGTTTTTCCAATATAATATTTACTAGATTGTAATTCTAAAACATAAATAGTAAACATATCATCATATTTTTCAGCAATATTTACCATTGCATTTTCTAAGAAATTATATGAACATTCAATACATTCTTCATCATGTATATTATTATTAATAGTACCACATTTTGGACATTCCATTAAATTATAATGATTATTTGATAATAATAAAATATATCAACTTTTACAATGGAACTAATAATAAACTTAAAATAAAAATTGATAGTTTGAATTATTAATTTAAATAATATATTATATAATGAAGGGATTCAGAAATATAGGAAATACATGTTACCTTAATTCCGGACTACAAATGATTGTTCAAAATAAAGATTTGTGTGAGCTAATTCTAAAATATTCGGCCTATTCGGACACACTTAAAAAAATTGGAGAATTTATTCAAGAATATTATAGTCCAAATACAGATGTTATTATACCTCGTGAAATTAAAAAAATTGTTGAAGAAAAACAAGAAATTTTCAGTGGATTCAATCAACAAGATTCTACTGAATTCATAATTTATTTGTTAGACACAATTGATGAAGAAATTAAAAAAATAGACAAAGAATCTAAAGGTATTGAACCTATTTTTGGAATTAATTTTAATGTTAGAATTAAATGTAAATTACGCGAATGTTTAACAATTTATAATAGAACTGAAAAAAATAACTTTTTACTATTGGATATTGATTCAAATTGTAAAAGTTTAGAAGACGCATATCATACTTTTAAATCTGGTGATAAGTTAGAAGCCGATGATAAATATTTTTGTGAAAAATGTCAAGCCAAAAGAATTGCTTCAAAAAGAAATGCTATTGACACATGGCCTAATTATTTGTTTGTATGGTTAAAACGTTTTAGACAAGAAGGAAAACGTTATGTTAAAAATTCTCAAAGTTTAGATATACCTCTTGTATGGAGACACGATACTGTTTTACAAGGAGCTGTCATTCATTATGGATCATTAAATGGAGGTCATTATGTATATGTTGGAAAACAAGATAATAACAAATGGTATTTATTCAATGATTCATCAGTTTCTGAAGTATCTACAGAAGCAGAATTAAAAGAATTATTGTCTAATGCATATTGGTTATGTTACAAAACTACTAATTAATAAAATTTGATTTATTTTAACATTATACTAATATAATTTATAATTAATTAATCATGGTATTGATATACATGAATCCAAAAATAAAACAATCAATTATTCCAAATAAAGGACGTGGTTTTATTTCAAATGATCCCATTGATAAAGATGAAATAGTATTGATTGAGAGCCCGGATATATTTGTTGATAAATATATAGAAAGTCCATTATTTGAAGTTATATATGAAATTATAAATTCTAATAAATTAGACCAATTTAATCAATTTGTTCCATTTGCTGTTAATAATATAGAATCACGATTAATTAAGGAATTAAAAAATATCAAAAATCCGAAAGTTAAAAATAAATTTGATAAATTTGCTAAATTAAATGATTATGAATTATCTTTATTAATTAGAAAATATATGCAAAATGCATTTAATATGGATAATTCAAAAATCCAGATTAAACCATGTATATTATTTTGGGGAGCAATATTTAACCACTCATGTAACCCAAATATTGATTTTAAATTTGATTCAAATAAAAACCAAATGATATTTTATGCAAATAAAAAAATTGGAAAAAATATAGAATTATGTGATAGTTATATAGATACTAACTTAAATTATGAACAGAGACAACTACAATTATTATCTAGATATAATTTCAAATGTGATTGTAATAAATGTTCTAATAGATTATAATTTTAATTTTTGATTTTTAGATTACTATAGAAATAGAATTATCATTTGGTTGTTCAGAAACAATATAACCAAATAGACGATATTCTATTAGTATTGGGCTTGATGGGCTAGGAGGAAATTTATTAACATCATCTGAATTCTCCCAATTATCTATTTGATCAATATTAACATTTTGTTGAATTAGTAATTGTAGGAATTCTTGTTTAATTTCTTGATTTAATAAAGCAATAATATCTTTTAATTTATGTCTAATAACAAAACCCAACATTTGTTTTGTTTTATATATTTTCATAATATAATCATAATATAGTATTAAAAATCCAAGACTTTTAATTATATCATTAGTTATATTTAAGCTAGTTATTTTATCATCAATTAATCTTATTGATTCCATATGTTCATTTTCCTTTGTATTAGCTAATAAGTGTTTTAATATAGCATATGCAAATTCTAATTTACAAGAAAAAGTAACTTGAGGTACTATATATATATTTTTGCTATCACTTAATGTAGATGGATCAGATGGATTCACGAATCCGGCATGATAAAATCCATAAAAATTTCCCAAAAAATTATGTGATTTTGGAGTATATAAATAATTATGTTTATTATATTTGGTAACATATTCTTCTTTTGTAAAATTTTCACGAATATAATATATTAAATATGCACATACTAGTCTAAAATTAGTTACAAGTACATCTGTATAGTCAGTTGGATCATGTACAAATTCCAATATTGATTCAAAATTTGTATTTAATGTTGTAAATTCAGTATCAGTAGGTGGTTGTTCCGATACTATTGTAGCATATGGAATTTCTAATCTTTCTAAATAGACAAGTGCTTCATTGGGTTGCTGGGGTTGTATACCATGATCGTCTAATGTTAACTGATAATTATATCCATTACTACTAAAAAATTGTATTGGGTTAGATTCTGGGATATCAACAACTGATGCATATCGTGCTGTTAATATATTACTTTGATTATATCTAAATAAAACAGTAAATAAATTTGGAGATTGTAATTCAAAACCAATTGATTGGATTAGATTATTAATTCCTCCTATTTGTTTTTTTAAATTTAAGTATTTGTTTTTATATTTTAAATATTTATATTTATATTTTATATTATTGTCCGTCATTATAATATAATTAGATTATAATATAATTATTCAACAACTAAATTTCTATTGGAATTAGTTGATTTTCCATTTAGATTTCTAATATTAGATTCATTTAAATTAATATAAGATTTTGATTCTTCAATTGGTTTTGAATATTGTGTGTTTGTTGAAAGTTGTTTTTCTGATATTATTTCTGGTTGTGTTAAACAATTGATTAAATTATTAGTAATTATTTTAATTTTATTACCAACTATAGGATTTAAATAATTTAAAATATAAACTATAACAGTAATAACTATAATTATTTTTCCAATATTTAAAAATATTTCTAATGAATCTGTTAAAATTATTATTAAAATTAAAAATAAAATAATAGTTATATTAAAATTATTATTTGGATCATTTCCATTTTCTTTTTCCATTATTTAAACCTATAAAAAATATTTATCTATTCATATATATATATAAATGGACATAGATTATCAAGAAAAATATTTAAAATATAAAGCCAAATACTTAAAATTAAAAGACCTTGAAAAAGAATTAAATAAAAAGAAAGTTAAAATTATGTCAGGTGGCGGTAACCCATTAAATTCAATCTATTTATTTAAAGCTGAATGGTGTGGTCATTGTCAAGGATTTAAACCAACATGGGAAAAATTAAAAAATGAAATGGAAACTAAAATTAAATTCGTAACATTTGATTCAGAAAAGAATGCTAAAGAAATTAAAGAATATAATATTGAAGGTTTTCCTACATTAATAATGAAAGTTGGTAATAAAGCAATTGAATATGTTGGTCCAAGAGACGAACAAAGTATCAAAGATTTTATTAACCAATATAATTAATCTAATTACTAACAATTACCATAACATTCAATGTAATCGTCTGATGATAATGGACTTAATTTGATATCATTTGATATTTTTAAATTGATAATATTATTTTGATTATCTTGTTTTGTTGTAATAGGTTTTTTATCTAATTTTGTTTCTTGGTGTTTAATTGTTATTTCATCAAAACTAACAATATTTGGTTTATATTTTTGTGGATTTAATAAATTAGTATGATATTTTGTTTTAATTGATGTATTATTAATTAAATTTGTATTTACACCATCTGTTACATTCATATTATTATTTAATTGATCAACATGATTAGATTGAATTTCAATTACATTATTAGCAATATCAGGTGAATCTAATTTATTAATACATGATATTATTTTATCAATATTTGATATTTTATTTTCTAAATTTTGACAAATTGACTTTACTTGGTCACCATCTTGTAAATTACTTAATTTAGCCAAATTAGATAACATAGATGATGACACTTTTAATTCTTTCTTTTTAATTTGTTCGCATTCTTTTAATAATTTATCCTTACTTTTTAATTGCCATTTCTTATTTTTTTTATTAAAAATATATATATCTGTTTGTGTGGATAAATTAATTAAATTTTTTAAATTATTATTTTGACATAAATTTGTTAATAAACTTTTATCAATTGATGAATAATATTTATCAATTTCCACTATTGTGTTTTTTTTATCAT